>Ga0209638_1001760_pt1 | contig 13531 bp, 10 predicted proteins | sample BarGraNGADG00211_FD_184490 | JGI IMG/M metagenome (GOLD analysis project Ga0209638, IMG submission 184490) | Arctic peat soil microbial communities from Barrow, Alaska - Barrow Graham LP Ref core NGADG0002-211 (SPAdes) (version 2) | ecosystem: Environmental > Terrestrial > Soil > Wetlands > Peat... | reverse complement strand
GAACCGTCGCGAGGACAAAGAAAGACAACCAATTTTGGCGATTTCGCTTATTGGCAACCTGCCCTTGACGATAATCAAGGCGATTTCGGGTGGCTCCGAATATTCAACTTATTGAAATTGGGTGATCGGCAACGCCATGCGGTCCGAGGAAGCCAGCCAGCAAATGCTGCAAGGATGCACCGCTTGGCCCGAGGAATCCGCCAGCCGCTACCGGCAGCAGGGTTATTGGGCTGACATCACGCTCTACGACATGCTGCTCCGCTCGGTCGGTGCCGCGCCCGACAAAATTGCGTTGGTGCTCGGTACGCGGCGTTTGAGCTACGCGCAACTAGGCCACGCGATCGATCGGCTGGCCCACCGCCTGCTCGATCTCGGATTTCGGCCGCTTGATCGTGTGGTGTTCCAATTGCCCAACTCGATCGAGTTCGTCATCGCATTCTTCGCGCTGCTGCGCATCGGGGTGATCCCGGTACTCGCATTACCGGCGCATCGGCGCGATGAAATCGCGCACATTTTCAGCCACACCAAAGCTACGGGCTACGTCGTGGTCGACGTCTGGCGTGGCTATGACTATCGATTGCTGGCCGCAGAAATGTCCGGCCTGGCGCCGTCGCTGCGCCGCGTGCTCGTGCTCGGGGAGCCCGGTCCCAATCAGATATGTTTGAACGACCTGCTGGCGGATGACGCTGGCCGCCACGCGAACACTGCCGCCCTCGCCGCCGTCGCCCCGGCGCCAGATGAAATTGCGCTGATGCTGCTGTCGGGTGGAACGACCGGTATGCCGAAGGTCATCCCGCGAACGCACAACGATTATGTCTACAATTGCCGGCAGAGTGGCGAGATCGCCGGCTTCAACCCCGGAACCGTGTTCCTGGCGTTGCTGCCGATGGCGCACAACTACACGTTCGGCTGTCCCGGCGTGCTCGGCGCGCTGGGCCACGGCGGCACGGCCGTGATCGCGCCGGATGCAACGATCGAAACTGTCGCACGCTTGATCGAAACCGAGCGCGTATCGGTCATCTCCGCCGCCGTTCCGCTGATCGTGAACTGGCTGAACGCCAATCGCCCGCAGCATCACGACTTTTCCAGCCTGCGCGTGGTGATGAACGGTGGCGCTAAGCTCGCGCCGGAGCTGCGCCGCCGGGTCGAACTGCGGTTCGGATGCGCTTTTCAGGAGAGTTTCGGGACCGGCGAGGGATTGCTGAACATGACCCGGCTCGACGATCCTGCCGAAATTCGATTCACCAGTTCCGGGCGGCCGATATCGCCCGCGGACGAAATCCGCATTGTCGACGAGCACGGCGAAGATGTGGCCGATGGCGCGGTCGGTGAACTGATCTGCCGCGGTCCCTATACCGTACGCAGCTATTATAACGCTCCGGATAAAGACGCCGCCGCGTTTACCAGCGACGGCTATTACCGAATGGGCGACATGGTGCGGCGGTTCGACGGTAATCTGTATGTCGAGGGACGCCTAAAGGACATCATCAATCGCGGCGGCGAAAAGATCAGTTGCGAGGAAATAGAAAACCACATTCTGGGCAATCCCAAGATCAAGGACGTCTGCGTGGTGGCGATGCCTGATGAGGTGTTCGGCGAAAAGGCCTGCGCCTTCGTGATCCCGGTGGATGGAGAGACAGTCGATCTGGACGAGATCAAGAATTTTCTGATGAGCCGCCACATCGCGAAGTTCAAACTGCCTGAGCGGCTCATGCTCATGAAGGAATTTCCCACCAGCGCCGTCGGTAAGGTCCTTCGCCGCGAATTGCGGCAAGTCGCCGCGATCGAAGTGGCAAGCGTGCATGCCTGAGGACGCCATATCATGAAATTATTCGAACCCTTGAACGTCGGCGGGATGATCATCCCCAATCGCGTGATGGTGCCGGCTATGGTGACACGGCTGTCGGGCGAAGACGGCCTGGTCAACAAGGACATCAGCGATCGTTATGTCCGTTACGCGCAGGGTGGCGCCGGTCTCGTCGTGATCGAAGCCATGGCCGTCCATCAGGCCAAATCCGGCCCGCTACTGCGCATCAGCGACGATCGATACGTGCCAGGCCTCAGCGATCTGGTCCGGCGCATCCATGACACCTCCGACTCCAAGGTCGTCCCGCAGATCATCCATTTCCTCAAAGTGGCCAAGTCGGGCTGGCGGCAGACCGTCGACATGCTGTCGGTGCCTGAGATCGATCGCATCGTCGAGGAGTTCGGCGATGCGGTGGCGCGGGCGCGGGCTGCCGGATTTGATGGCGCCGAGCTGCATTCCGCACACGCCTACACGCTAGCGTCGTTTCTTTCGCGCACCAATCCACGCATGGACGACTATGGCGGGAATACCTTGGAAGGCCGCTTGTATTTGATCGGCCGAATTTTTACAAATATCCGTCGCAAGGTCGGTCAAGACTTTCCGGTCGGCGTGCGCTTCCTTGCCGACGAATTCATCAAGGACGGCTATACAGTGAGTGACGCAAAGCTCATCGGGTTGCGGCTGGCTCAGCTCGGCGCGGCATATTTGTCATTGTCGGTCGGCGGAAAATTCGAAGACGCCATTCATCTTCCCGGGCAGGTGCCCTATCCCTACACCGGCTATTCGGGCGATCGCTGCATGCCTGGAGACTGGTATCCAGCGGTGCCGCACGCGCATTTTTCGGCTGAGATCAAAGCCTTTATCAGGGCGCATGGTTTTGCCACGTCGGTTGCCACCGCCGGGAAAATATCTAATCCCGACGACGCCGAGCGCCTTATCGCGACCGGCGCAGTCGATATCGTCGGTATCGCGCGCGGTCTGTTGGCCGACCCCGACTGGCCCAATAAAGTTCGCCGCGGCGAGTTCGATCGCATCGTAAAGTGTGACTATTGCAACGTCTGTAAACATCTCGACGGCACACACACCCGTGTCATCTGCGCGCTTTGGCCGCAAGGCTCGCTGCAGGCGCCGCCGGACGATCGCTCGAATGAAGCGCCGCACTGGAGCGCGGAAGGCGCAAACCTGGTGGCGAAATTGGGCGACGGCAAGGTCACGCTGAACTGGAACAAGGCGGCCGGCGCCGTGCGCTACGATGTTTGCCGGACCGACCCGCTCGGCAATATCGAGATTGCGGACGCCGTCAAGGTAACGCGCTGGGAGGATCATGGCCTGCTGGCGGGTATGCCATACCGTTATCACGTGTGCGCCTACGGTGCCGCCGGGCAAAACGGTGGCGCTTCGAACGTAGTCACCGTGTCGTTGCCAACGCCGAATTTCTCAGCCCATGCCTAATTGCGTCCGCTGCGTGGGACGGAAAAGAGTTACAGCTACTGCCTTATCGAAGGCCGGGGGTGCAGTCGCTAGCCGTACGCCATTTTGATTGGCGTGCTGGCACCACTCCGATTTGATCCGCGCGTCGACGCGGAGCTTAATTACGGCGTTAGCGCTCACGGCTTGCTCCATTGGGGTGCACGGGGAATGCGCCGCAGATTTTGCGGTGCTTTGCGCCAATTGCCATCGCATGGTCCATAGGAGCGCCGATCGGCGCAATTTAATTTTGTTTCGAGAAAACCTTGTTCCGCCTAAAACTTAAATCAGCAAAGCCTTGGTCGGGCAGGGCGATTGGCGAAGTTCCGGATTCGCTGAATGGCAGGTTATGGAACACTGCAGTGGGCGATGCGCGGCATCCGTCCCGTCTTGGTAAAAGCCAGGCATGCGCCCGCCACGACAGGTGAACTAACCTTTCCATCACCCTGATACAAAAAAGCCAGGTCAGGTCAGCCTGGAAATCTCATTCACATGCGACACAAATCCTCGCGGACGGAGTTTTCGGCACAAGGCCGTAAAATGGTCGCTGGCTAAGGAGTTGGCATTTTTTACCTCGGGAATTGATCCAAATCAGCACCGCTCCCGACGGATGTGAGCATCACTATACAAGTCATTGGATAGCCTCCATGCGCGTCAAGGATATCGGATGAATTATACAGAGGGGGCAAGTTGAAGCCCGCCCCATTCGACTATGCCAAGCCGAACTCGGTTGAAGAGGTTTTCGACCTGCTTGACCGCTATGGTGACGACGCACGTCTGCTCGCCGGCGGGCAAAGTCTGCTTCCCAGTCTCAACATGCGCCTGTCGGCGCCTGCAATTCTGATCGACATCACTGGGCAGGACGCATTGCGCGGCATCGTCATCGGCGACGGCGTGTTGCGGATCGGCGCGCTCACCACTTATGCGGAGGTCAAGGCCTCGGTGGAGGTTGCACGTGCCGCACCGATGCTCAGCCAGGCAATACCCTGGATTGCGCACCCCGCCATCCGTAACCGTGGGACCGTTGGCGGCAGCCTCGCCCATGCCGATCCGGCGGCGGAACTGCCGGCCTGCATGCTCGCACTCGATGCCCAACTGGAAATCGCGGCCAAGGGCGGCCGCCGCAAGGTCGCGGCCGCCGACTTCTTCCGTGGCCTTTACGAGACCGACCTCAAGCCGGGCGAGATGCTGACGGCGATCGAGGTGCCAGTGATCGGGGCCGATTACCGCTCTGGTTTTTCCGAATTCTCGCGGCGTAGCGGCGATTTCGCCATGTCCGGCTTGGCGGCCCATGCGCGGTTTGACGGCGAGGTGCTCAGCGACGTGCGGCTCGCCTATTGCAGCGTGGATACCCGGCCGGTCCGTGCCCGGATCGCCGAGCAGGTCCTCGAAGGCCGGCCCTTCGGCAGTGCGGCGCTGGCCGAGGCCAAGGCCGCGCTGGCCAAGGATTTGGACCCGCCCGATGACCCCCAGACGACGGGGCAAATGAAACTCCATTTGTCGCAAGTGCTGGCGGGGCGGGTGCTAACGACGATGGGAAGGGCTGCCGGCGGATGATCGCAGATCGGGAAATTACGTTGACCGTCAACGGTGAGCGGGTGACCCAACGGGTCGAGCCGCGTCAAAACCTGGTTGATTTCCTTCGTGAAAAACTTGGTCTGACCGGATCGCATGTGGGGTGCGAGCACGGCGTCTGCGGCGCCTGCACGATCCGCCTGAACGGGTTGCTGGTGCGTGGCTGCCTGACACTCGCTGTCCAGGCCGACGGCGCTGAGGTCCAGACCATCGAGGGTATCTCCGACAGCGGCGAAATCGCAGTGCTGCAGGCGGCGTTTCTCGAACGCAATGCCTTGCAGTGTGGCTTCTGCACGCCCGCAATGCTTTTGACCGCAGCAGAACTGCTTAAGGAAAATCCGTCCCCGAGCCGCGAGGAGATTCGCCAATATCTCTCCGGCAATTACTGCCGGTGCACCGGTTACCAGTCGATCGTCGATGCGGTCGAGGACGTCGCCGGCACGATGGCAGGCGGTTCGTCATGAGCGGGGCGAAGGACATGCCGCTGTCGATCCAGGATTTGCCGAACTCCTATATCGGGCGCAGCGTGCCACGCCCGAATGCGCGCCGCCTAATGGAAGGCCGCGGCACCTATGTCGACGACATCCAATTACCGCGCTTGGTGCATGTCGCCTTCCTGCGCAGTCCCTATGCCCATGCGGCGATCGGATCGATCGACGTGTCGGCGGCGCAGCGGAGTCCCGGCGTGGTGCGCGTTGTCACCGGCGCCGAGATGGCGAAGCACTGCACGCCCTGGGTCGGTGTGTTGACCCACCTGAAGGGCCTGAAATCGGCGCCACAATACGCGCTGGCAGTGGGCCGCGCGCGCTGGCAGGGCGAGCCTGTCGTTGCCGTTGTCGCGCAGACCCGCGCCCAGGCCGAGGATGCGGTGGCACTGGTCGAGGTTGCGTTCGAAGAACTGGTCCCCGTCGTCGACATGGAGACCGCGCTCGACCCCGCAACTCCGGTGATCCACCCAGATCTCGGCGACAACTTGGCGTTCGAGCGCCGAGTCGAGGCGGGCGACGTGGATGCGGCCTTCGCGACGGCTGACGTCGTGGTCGAGGAAACCTTCCATTTCGGCCGCCATACCGGCGTTACGCTTGAGCCGCGTATCACGCTAGCCGACTACAACGCGGGCGATGGCAAGCTCACCGTCTACATGTCCAGCCAGGCGCCGCACATGACGAAGCACATCCTGGCGGAGCATCTTGGCCTTGACGAGGACGACGTGCGCGTCGTCTGCACCGATGTCGGCGGGTCGTTCGGCATCAAGATTCATACCTATCCGGACGAAATGTCTGCTGCCGCGCTCAGCATCATGCTGAAGCGGCCGGTCAAGTTCCTCGCCGACCGGCTGGAATCCTTCGTCTCCGACATCCATGCCCGCGACCACCGGGTCAAGGGGCGTCTAGCAGTGAACCGTGAGAACCGCATAACCGCCATCGAGATCGACGATCTGACCGGCATCGGCCCCTATTCGGTCTATCCGCGCACCAGCGGGGTCGAGGCCAACCAGGTCGTGAACCTGACCGGGGGGGCCTACGATTTCGCCAACTACCGCGCGCACTGCCGCGTCGTGTTCCAGAACAAGAATATGATGAGCCAGTACCGAGCGGTCGGCCATCCGATCGCGTTTAGCGTGACTGAGGGGCTGGTCGATGCGGCAGCCGGCAAGCTGGGCATGGACCCGGCAGAATTTCGCCGTCTCAATCTCATCGCTGACGACGCCTATCCTTATACTGCCGCGAGCGGTCTCCGATTTGAGAAGCTGTCGCACCAGAAAAGCCTCGCGAAGATACTCGCGATGATGGATTACCACGGGTTGCGGCGCGAACAGGCGGCGCTGCGCAAGACCGGAATTTATCGCGGTATCGGGCTCGCTGCGATGATCGAGGTGACCAACCCCAGCGCGGCCTTCTACGGCGTGGGCGGGGCGCATATCGCCGCGCAGGACGGCTGCACCATTCGCATGGATCCGACCGGCGGGATCACTTGTGCAACTGGTGTCACCGAGCAGGGCCAGGGCACCGAGACGATGGTTGCGCAGATCGCGGCGAGCGCCGTCGGCGTGCCGATTGGGAAGGTCCGCGTCATTACCGGCGACACCGACACCACGCCCTATGGCGGCGGTACGTGGGCGTCGCGCGGTACCGGTATCGCCGGCGAGGCGACGCTGCAGGCCGGGCGGGCGCTGCGCGCCAATATTCTGGAGGTCGCAGGGGCGCTGTTGCAGTCGGCCCCGGCAGGCCTGGATATCCGAAACGGCGCGGTAGTCGACGCCGGCACCGGAGCCGAGCGCATGACGCTCTCCGATCTGGGCAAGATCGTGTATTTCCGTGGCAACGAGTTGCCGGATGGAGTCAGGCCAGAATTGGTGGCGACACGCCATTACGCGCCGCGCGCCTATCCCTTCGCCTTCACCAACGGCATCCAGGCTTGCTGGCTCGAGGTCGATGTCGAGACCGGCTTCGTCAAACTGCTCAAATACTGGGTGGTCGAGGATTGTGGCACCGTCGTCAATCCGCGCCTGGTCGACGAGCAGATCCGCGGCGGCGTAGTCCAGGGCATCGGGGCGGCGCTGTATGAGCACTGCATCTACGACGATCAGGGCCAAATGCTGAACGCCAGTATGGCGGATTACCTGGTACCAATGGCGGCGGAAATGCCGGATATCGAGATCGGCCATGTCGCAACGCCGACCGCAGAATCGGTGCTCGGCGCCAAGGGTGCGGGCGAGGCGGGGACGGCCGGCGCGCCGGCGGCGGTGGCCAACGCGATCAACGATGCGATTGGCGTCCTGGGAGCGAAGGTGACAGCGATCCCGGCGACCCCGCAGCGAATTCTGCAAGCCTTGGAAAAAATTGATAAGGTGTAATGACTTATCTGCTCCGGCCCGGACCGGGGGAATATGGGAAGCTTTTGGGAGGCTATCATGAACAGGCTGAGCGGACATAACCACAGCGGTAAAGCTGGGACATCCCGGCGTAGTGTGCTGAAGACTGCGGCGGCGGGCGTCGCGGTGGCGACGGTGTCGCCGTTCATGTTCAACATCGCGCGGGCCGCGTCCGACCCTGTTAGGATCGGCTTGCCCGTCCCATTGACCGGGCCCTATGGGTCGGAGGCGCGCGAGCAGGGGCGCTGTGCCCAGATTGCCGTCGACGAGTTCAACGCGGCGGGTGGTCTCAACGGCCGCATGGCAGAACTGCTAATTCGCGACGACAAGCTGAATCCTGGCGAGGCGGCAACTCGCACCCAGGAACTGATCGAGAAGGATAAGGTGCAGTTCGTGTGCGGTTCGTTGTCGGCCTCGGTGCAACTTGCCGTGAACGAGGTCTGCAAAGCGCGCGGCGTGATCTACATGTCGATCAGCCAATCGGACCAGATCAACGAAGTCAAGGACTTCTCGAAATACACTTTCCACGAGGCGATGAACCCGCACATGACGACGGGGCCGGTCGGCCGCTACGTGTTTCCGAAGCACGGCAAGCGAATCGCATTTCTGATCGCCGACTATGCCTTCGGGCACGAACTGACGAGTGGCCTCAAGCGCGAGGGCAAGCAGCACGGCATCGAGGTTGTTGCCGAGGTCAAGCATCCGATCGCGGCCAAGGATTTTTCGGCCTTCCTGCCGCAGATCCAAGCCGCGAAGCCGGATGTGCTCTTCCTCTGCAACTTCGGTTATGACCAGTTGAACTCGATCAAGCAGGCGATCGAATTCGGCTTCAAAAACAGCATGCGGATCGTCATCCCGGTGCTGCTGTACACCCAGCGCCTAGTCGGTGGTGCGGCTTATGACGGAGTGATAGGCGGCACGAACTACTATTGGGAACTCGAGAACAGCATTCCGTCGGCCAAGGCGTTCAACGATACCTATCGCAAGCAGAACAACGGCAGTCCGCCGTCCGATTACGGCGCATATGGCTATTCCGGTGTCGGCGCATTGTTGGCTGCCACGAAGGCCGCTGGCAGCACCGACGCTGATAAGGTCATCGCGGCGCTCGAGAGCCTGAAGTACGACAAGTACAAAGGCGTGCAGTATTTCCGCAAATGCGACCATCAGTCGGTGCAGTCGGTGTACATCATCGAGTCCAAGGCGCAGGCCGAGGTCAAGAACACATACGACGTATTCAAGATCGTGCACAGCGAACCGGCCGGCGAGGGTATTTTGCGGACGTGCAGCGAACTGGGTTTTTAACCCCGGTCCTGCAAGTGTTCAGCCGCCCCGGTCAGGATCGGGCGGAGCGGGCTCTCTTCTGCTAAATATAACGCTAGAGCATGTTCCGTTTCGTTGGAATCGGAACATGCTCCAGCTTTTTGCTTTTTCTCATTCGGCAGCGAACCGCTTCACACTTCGCCGGAAAATGCTCTAGCGTAGGGAACCGATTTTGGCTGTTTTCGACATTCCATTGCAGCTATGGGCGCTGCAGATTTTCACCGGCCTCGCGCTGGGTTCGGTGCTGGTTCTGCTCGCCGTCGGCCTGTCGCTGATCTTCGGCATGCTGGCGGTCGTGAACTTCGCGCATGGCGCCTTCTACACGGTCGGCGCCTATGCGGGCGTATTCGTCTTCGGCCTCACCGGCAATTTCTGGCTGGGCCTGGTGGCGGTGCCGCTGATCGTGGGCACCATCGGGCTGGCGGTCGAACGGGTGTTGATCCGGCCGCTCTATGGCCGTGGCATCGACTATCCGCTGCTACTGACCTTCGGCCTGTCCTACGTGTTCGTCGACGTCATCAAGATGATTTTCGGCAAGGTCGGCCTGCCGCTCAGCGCGCCCGTCGTACTGCAGGGTGCGGTCAATATCGGCATCGGATATTTTCCGCTCTACCGGCTGTTCTTGATCGGCGCGATGGCGGTGATCGTCACCGGGCTGTGGCTGTTCCTGGAGAAGACGTCCTACGGCCTGGTCATCCGGGCCGGAGCGCGGGATTCCGAGATTGTCCGCGTGCTTGGCATCGACATTTCGCGCGTCTGGATGGTGGTGTTCGGAATCGGCACCGGGGCGGCGGGTATCGCCGGTTACCTGTCTGCGCCGCTGCAAAGCGTAATTCCAGAGATGGGAATCCCAGTACTGGTCCAGGCTTTCGTGGTGACCGTGGTCGGCGGCATGGGCTCGCTGGCCGGCGCGGTGGTCGCCGGTCTGCTGGTCGGCGTAGTGACCAGCATCACTGTGATGATCGCGCCGCAATTGGCGGATGCCGCGATGTTCGGACTGATGGCGGTGGTCCTGCTGTTGCGCCCGCAGGGCTTGTTCGGTCGCCGCGGTCTGATGGAATGAGGTGGCCATGAGCGACACCGGCATCAGGGTTTCCGGAAAGCGGCTGACAAATACGATTCGCGGCGTTGCCCGCCATCGCGTGGCCGCGGCTATCGCAGCCTTGGTGCTGCTGCCCTGGGTCGCGCCCTATGAGGCTCTGTCCGTCAATATCCTGCTGTTCGGCCTTTATGCCGTCGGCTTTAACCTGGTCTTCGGCTACACCGGCATGCTGTCTTTCGGACATGCGGCGTTCTTCGGGGTTGGGGCTTATGCCTGTGGCATCGCGATCGCGACATTCCACGTCAACTGGCTGCTCGCGATCCTGCTGGGCACAATCGTTGCCGGCTTGGCCGCGATGATCATCGGTGCGCTAGCGATTCGCACCCGCGGCATCTATTTCGCGATGGTGACGCTCGCGCTGGCTCAGTGCGTCTATTACATCCTCTACCAGTGGCGCGATCTGACCGGCGGCGAGGATGGCCTGCGCGGCGTCAGCGTGCAGGCGGTCAATATCCTCGGTGTTAAGCTGAACCTGCTCAACCCGATGACGAAGTACTACGTCATGCTGGTCTTCGTCGCGCTGGCGTTGTGGATTTTTTCGCGCATCCTCGAATCCCCCTTCGGCGCGGTGCTGGAGGCGATCCGCGAGAACGAGAACCGGGCGCGCGCCTGTGGTTACGACACGCTGCGCACCAAGTGGCTCGCCTTCGTTCTGTCCGGAATGTTCTGCGGTCTCGCTGGGGCGCTCTATGCGATCCACCTGTCGATCGTCCCGATCGAGACCGCGCATTACATCATGTCGGGCCAGGCGGTGATGATGGCGCTGCTGGGCGGGATGGGCACCTTCTTCGGCCCGTTCATCGGCGCGGCGACCTTCCTATTGCTGGAGGACGTGCTGACGCTGTGGACCGAATACTGGCAGTTTTTCGTCGGCGCGCTGTTCGTGTTCTTCGTGCTGTTCTTTCCGCGCGGCATCTGGGGCTCGCTGCTGCACTGGGTGGGACGGTGAAGGGAGCGGTGATGAGCGGCAACGCTATCCTCGGCGAAACGGTCCTCAGTGCCCATGGTGTCGGCATGAGATTCGGCGGGTTCCGCGCGCTCGCCAATGTCACACTCGATATCCGCAAGGGCGACCTGACCGCGATCATCGGGCCGAACGGCGCCGGCAAGAGCACCTTCTTCAATATTCTGTCCGGCGCCTTCCCACCCAGCGAGGGGCGCATCGCCTTCGAGGGATGCGATATCACCGGCCGGCGCCAGCACGAGTTCGCCCGCATGGGCATTGCTAAGTCGTTTCAGATCACCAACGTTTTTCCGCAACTGACGGCGGCAGAGAATGTGCGCATCGCAGTTCAGGCGATGAAAATCCGTTACGACATCTGGACGCCGCGCCGCCGCCTGACCAAATTCGCCGCGAAGGCGGCCGAGTTGCTAAATCTCGTCGGGCTGCACCAGCACCGCGAGCGCCACGCGGAAAATCTGGCGCATGGCGAGCAGCGCGCGCTGGAGATTGCGATGGCGCTGGCTAGCGACCCGCGCTTACTGCTGCTCGACGAGCCGACCGCGGGGATGAGCCCAGAAGAGACCATGACGATGATAGGCCTCATTACCAAACTGGCCGAGGACCGCACCGTGGTGCTGGTCGAACACAAGATGAAACTGGTTATGGGGATCAGCGATCGGATCATCGTGTTGCATCACGGCGAGTTGCTAGCCGACGGCGCGCCCGACGACATCCGCGCCAATGACGAGGTGCGACGCGTCTATCTTGGGCAGGGGGGCTAATCGCATGTTGACGCTTTCCGGCCTGAACGCCTGGTATCAGCGCAGCCACGTCCTGCAGGGGGTCAACCTGGATGTACGCGAGGGCGAGATCGTCTCGTTGATAGGCCGCAATGGCGCCGGTAAGAGTACGACGCTGAAGACGATCATGGGGCTGATCGCTAAGCGCACTGGCAGTGTCACGTTCCGCGGCGAGGAGATCCTCAGCAAAGCCACACACATCCGCTTCCACCGCGGGCTCGGGTACGTGCCGGAGGACCGGCGCGTCGTTTCCGGCCTGACGGTACGCGAGAACCTGCGCCTCGGCCTGGTCGCCGCGCCCAACCGTACCCGCGAGGCAGAGGCGATCGACCGCATCGCCGAGACCTTCCCGCGATTGAAAGAGCGCCTTGACCAGATCGGCGAGACGCTATCAGGCGGCGAACAGCAGATGCTGGCGATCGCCCGCGCCATGGTCTCCAAGCCCGCGCTGATCATGCTTGACGAACCCTCCGAGGGCATCATGCCGGTGCTGGTCGACGAAATGTTCGAGCTATTTGCCGGCCTCAGGACACAGGGGATTACCATCCTTCTGGTCGAACAGAACGTCGAACGCGCGCTAAAAATCTCCGATCGCGCCTACATCATGGACCAAGGCGTAATCGTGCATTCCGCTGACGCCAGGAGCCTGCTCGCCGACAAGGACATTCAGGACCGGTATTGCTCGGTGTGATCGCTTAGGGGCAATGTCACTTAATTGCATGGTTATCTACACCGACGATAACGAACAGTTATGCGTCGCTCATCATAGCGAGCAGCAATATTCAGTGACGATATTCGGAACTGATCCGAAGCGTTAATAATCTGAATGCGTTGTATTCAGTCCTTCCAGATTCGCAGAATGGCTGCTTACGGAACGTTGCAGGCGGGGAACGCGCGGCGCCCATTCAGTTTGCCTGATAGCCAGGCATGTGCCCGCCATGACAAGCTCATTTTGAAGTCATTCAATCATAGCTCTTGGTTAAAGAAAAACAGGCTAGGTCACCGCTCCATTTACCGGATAGGAAGTATTAAATTACACGCACTGCTTGGCGGACTTCATCGCCACCATGACCAGCTCTTTTCCAAGCTATTCTCTCATAATGATTGATCCAAAAAAGCCAGGCTTTTATTACAGGCAGGCTCGCTATCATTTTCGGAAATGTCTCGAAATATGCGGCGATGTCCGCCTCCTTGACATCGGGCTTGAATGACGATCAGCGTTTTGGGTCCGCGACCGAATGGCCTGACAACTTGGCCAACTCCGCTTGCCGTGCCGTTTCGCGGCGCATGAAATCTGCAAAATTCTCCGGGGTGTTATTGGTCGGACTCGTCATGCCAAGCGGCTCCATTCGGCGGCGAAACGATTCCGAGTTGATGACTTCGTTGAGATGTTTGTTCAGTAAGGCGATTATCCGCGCTGGCGTCTTCCCCGGTGCGGCGAGGCCGACGAATCCGCTGTGTTCGAAACCGGCAAAACCCTGCTCGGCCAAGGTCGGAAGGTCCGGCCAGCTCGGCGCCCGCTTACCGCTCGTGATTGCAATCGCGCGCACCTTACCATCATCGGCGAGCGGCTTGGCATTGGAATAGAAAACGAACGCTGCCTGGATTTCGCCAGTCACTACGCCAACGGCAGCCGGACCGG
>Ga0209638_1001759_pt1 | contig 13535 bp, 11 predicted proteins | sample BarGraNGADG00211_FD_184490 | JGI IMG/M metagenome (GOLD analysis project Ga0209638, IMG submission 184490) | Arctic peat soil microbial communities from Barrow, Alaska - Barrow Graham LP Ref core NGADG0002-211 (SPAdes) (version 2) | ecosystem: Environmental > Terrestrial > Soil > Wetlands > Peat... | reverse complement strand
CATCTTCCAGGACCAGGTCTTCGTCTTCACGCCGAAGGGCGACATCAAGGACCTGCCCGCCGGCGCGACGCCGCTCGACTTCGCCTACCGGATCCACACGGACGTCGGGCACCGGACCATCGGCGCGAAGGTCAACAACCGGCTCGTCCCGCTCGACTACCGCCTCAAGAACGGCGACATCGTCGAGGTCGTGACGACGAAGGCCGAGCACGGCCCGTCGCGCGACTGGCTCTCGATCGTCCGGACCTCGCACGCCCGCGAGAAGATCCGGCAATGGTTCAAGAAGAAGGATCGCGACGAGAACATCACCCACGGGCGGGAGTCGCTCGAGCGGGAGCTGAAGCGCCTGGCCCGGACGTCGATCGCGGCGGTCGGCCACGATCGCCTCTTGGAGGCCGCGCGCCCGTACGGGCACGACACGCTCGACGATTTCTACGCGGCCATCGGCTACGGCGCGGTGTCGCCGCAGCAGGTGGTCATGCGGCTGGGCGTGGTCGACGACGCCCAGCTCACGCTGCCGTCGGTCGCGCCGACCCCGGTTCGCGCCGGCGGCGTGCGCGTCAAGGGCGTCGGCGACCTGCTCGTCCGCTTCGCCAAGTGCTGCCACCCCATCCCGGGCGACCCGATCGTCGGCTTCATCACCCGCGGGCGGGGCATCACCGTGCACCTCGGGCGCTGTCCCACCGTGGTCAACGAGCGCGAGGCGGCCCGCCTGATCGAGGTGGAGTGGGAGACCGCCCCGGCGGAGACCTACCCGATCGCGATCCGCGTGGAGGCCCACGACCGAACGGGCCTGCTCAACGACATCGCCGGGGCCGTGGCAGAGAGCAAGGTGAACATCGTGGCGGCGAACGTGGCGGTCAGCCAGGATCACACGGCGACCGTGATGGCCACGCTCCAGGTGGCGTCGGTGTCACAGCTGGCCCGGGTCATGAGCCGGATCGAGCACGTCAAGGACGTCCTCTCCGTCCAGCGCGACCTGGGGTAGGGGAGGCGGCGAATCGCCGCGCGCCGCCCCGCTAGACTTGCCGCGATGCCACCATCGCTCCGCGCCCCCCGCGGCACCCGCGACCTCCTTCCCGACGACCGCGCCGCGTTCGGGCGCCTGGAGCGGATCGCGCGCGACCTCGCGGCGCGCTACGGCTACCGCGACATTGAGACGCCGCTCTTCGAGCAGGCCGCCGTGTTCGAGCGGGGCATCGGCGCCGTCACCGACGTGGTCGAGAAGGAGCTGTTCCGCGTCCTGCCCAGCCGCGGCGAGGAGCGCGAGGCGTGGGCGCTGCGCCCGGAGGCGACCGCCGGCATTTGCCGCGCCTACGTCGAGCACGGGATGCAGACGTGGCCGCAGCCGGTGCGGCTCAGCCTCGCCGGCCCGATGTTCCGCTACGACCGGCCGCAGGCGGGCCGCTTCCGGCAGTTCTGGCAGTGGGACGTCGAGGCGATCGGCGACGCGGGACCGGCGATTGACGCGGAGCTGGTGGAGCTCGGCGCGCGCTTCTACCGCGACGCGGGCCTGTCCGAGGTGGAGATCCTCCTCAACTCGATCGGCGACGCGGCCTGCCGGCCCGCCTATCTCGCGACGCTCGTCGCCCACTACCGCGAGGCCGAGGCGCGCCTGCCGGAGCTGGAGCGGCGGCGCCTCGAGACGAACCCCCTCCGGCTCCTCGACTCCAAGGATCCCGCGATGGCGGACGTGAACGCCGCCGCGCCCCGGATCACGGATCACCTCTGCGCCGCATGCGCCGCGCACTTCGCGGCCGTCCGGGCGCACCTGGATGCGATGGGCGTGGCCTATCGCCTGGAGCCCGGGCTCGTGCGCGGGCTCGACTACTACACCCGGACCGCGTTCGAGTTCTACCGGCACGGCGCGGAGGGCCAGCAGCAGGCGCTCGGTGGCGGCGGACGGTACGACGGCCTGATCGAGCTGCTCGGCGGCAAGCCGACGCCGGGGATCGGCTTCGCGCTCGGCCTCGACCGCGTGGTCCTCGCGCTCGCGGCCACGGGCGGGTCGGCACCAACGGAGACCGTCCCCGTGGCGGTCGTGGTCGGCGCGGACCCGGGCGACACCCTGGACCGGCTTCGGATCGCGACCGACCTCCGCGGGGCCGGGCTGCCCGTGCGAGCCGATCTCGCGGTACGCAAGCTCGGCCGCCAGCTGGAAGCCGCGGTCCGCGAGGGTGCCCAGTTCGCGGTGATCCTCGGGGACGAGCTCGCGGCCGGCGAGGTCCAGCTGCGCGACCTCGATGGCGGGTCGCAGAAGACGGTTGCGCTGGCCGATCTTCCCGCGCTCCTTCGGCGCAAGGTCCGGGCATCCGAGACGCAGTGACCGCGCGAGCCGGCGACGAGACGAGCCCACCCCGCGCCCCGACCTCCTTGGTGGACGTGGGCGTCGAAGCGACCCCGAAGCGGGTCTTCGTGTCCGCGCTCGAGTGGCCCGGCTGGAGCCGGGCCGGGCGCGACGAGGCTGCGGCGCTCGCCGCCCTCGCCGGGAGCGTCGAGCGGTACGCGGCCGTCGCCCGCGCGGCGGGGATCACGTTCGCGCCGATCAGGCCGGCCGGGCTCTCGGTCGTCGAGCGGCTGCCCGGGACCCCCTCGACCGCGTTCGGCGTCCCGGCCGTTGTCTTCGCGGTCGACCGCCGCCCGACCGACGCGGCGGACGGGGAGCGACTCGCGGCGCTCGTGCGGGCCTCGTGGACGATTCTCGCGCAGGTCGTCGCGGCCGCGCCTGCCGAGCTGCGGAAGGGGCCGCGCGGCGGTGGGCGCGACCGGGACGCGATCGTGGCCCACGTCGTCGGCGCCGAGCACGCGTATGCGACGCAGGTCGGCCTTCGGCTGCCCGAGCCCGATCCGCGCGATGGGCCGGCCGTGGCGACGGTCCGCGCCGCGATCGCCGAGGTGCTGGCACGCCCGACCGATGGCGGTCCCTTCCCAGGCGGGCGCTGGCCGGCGCGCTACGCTGCCCGCCGCCTCGCATGGCACGTCCTGGACCATGCGTGGGAGATCGAGGATCGCGCGGATCCCGCCTGAATTGCCGTCGGACGGCGCCTTCGACGCGCGGTCGGACCGCGGTTGACGGGTCGCGGACAATCGATCCATCCGGGCCGCGTTCCAGTCGCCCGCGATGGGAACCGGGGGGAGCGATGATCGGTCAGGGCCCATTCCCCGCCAGCGTGATCCGCGCACCTTCGCTGGCGGCCACCTGCACCTGTGAGCACTGGATCCACTGCGCTCACGCCTGTCACGGCCGGAACTGCGACCCGACCGAGAACTCCTGCGACCTGGCGTACGTTCCCGACGAGGGCGGACTCACACGCTGGGGCTGCGCCGACTGCTCGCCGGGCGAGGGCGCCCCGCACTACCTCGGCTGCGAGCTCATCGGCTGGAACGTCCCGGCCCGGCGGTCGATCACGGGCTGACTGCGCGCGGCGCCCGCCGGGGCGCGGGGTCGGGCGAGGCCGGCACACCGTATCCGGGGACGGCCGATTCGAGGGGCGGCCGCCGCTCGCTCCGGGGCGCGGTCCGGCGCCGGTCGGCGCCGCGTTACGATTGCCGGCATGACGAACCTTGCGACCCCGTACCGGACCCACACCTGCGGCGCGCTCCGCGGGGACGACGCGGGCGTCGACGCCCGCCTTGCCGGCTGGGTCCATCGCCGCCGCGACCACGGCCAGCTGATCTTCCTGGACCTCCGGGACCGGCACGGGATCACGCAGGTCGTGATCGACGCGACCACGGCGCCGGAGGCGCACGCGGCCGCAATGCGGTGCCGCATCGAGTTCGTCGTCATGGTCGCCGGGCCGGTCAACCGGCGGCTGCCCGGGATGGAGAACGCGAAGCTGGCGACCGGCGAGATCGAGCTCCGTGCGCGTGAGCTGACGGTCCTGTCGGAGGCGAAGACGCCGCCCTTCTACATCAACGAGCCCGACGCGCCGGTCGATGAGTCCGTGCGCCTCCAGTATCGGTACCTGGACATCCGCCGCGAGCCGATGCTGCGCCGGCTCCTCCTGCGCAGCCGGCTGGTGGAGGAGATCCGCCAGGCGCACCACGCGAACGGGTTCGTCGAGATCGAGACGCCGATTCTCATCAAGAGCACGCCCGAGGGCGCCCGCGACTTCATCGTCCCGTCGCGGCTCCAGCCCGGCAGCGTCTACGCACTGCCGCAGAGCCCCCAGCAGCTCAAGCAGCTGCTCATGGTCGCGGGCATGGACCGCTACTTCCAGATCGCGCGCTGCTTTCGCGACGAGGACCTCCGAGGCGACCGCCAGCCGGAGTTCACCCAGCTCGACCTGGAGATGAGCTTCGTCACCGAGGAGACGGTGATGGCCTTCGTCGAGGAGATGGCGATCGAGGTCTCCCTGGCCGTGACGCCCGAGCGCCCGCTCCTGCAGGTGCCGTTCCCGCGCTTCACCTATGCGGAGGCGCTCGAGCGGTTCGGCTCGGACAAGCCGGACATTCGCTTCGGGATGGAGCTCGTGGACCTCGCCCCGGCGCTCGTGGACGCGACCGGCGCCGCGGCCTCCGGGTTCCGTGTCTTCGACGAGACGCTGGCCGGCGGTGGCCGCGTCAAGGGGATCGCGGTGCCCGGCCTGGGGGACGCCAGCCGGGCCCGGATCGACGAGCTCACCGACACAGCCAGGCGCTTCGGCGCGCGCGGGCTCGTCACGCTGGGCGTCACCGGTGACCGGGTCCACGGGCCGAGCGTCAAGTTCCTTGGCGACGAGCGGGCCGCGGAGCTCGCCCGGCGCTGTGGTGCCGCCGACGGCGACCTCGTGCTGATCGTCGCGGACCGGCCGCACGCGGTGGCCGACATCCTCGGCCGCCTGCGGGCCGAGCTCGGGTCGCGCCTGGGCCTCGCGGACCCGACCGTGCTCGCCTACTGCTGGGTCAACCGGTTCCCAATGTACGAGTGGGACGCGGAGCGCAACGGCTGGCACGCGACCCACAACCCGTTCTCGGGCGTGGTCCCCGAGGACGAGCCGCTCCTCGTGACCGCGTCCGGCGACCCCGAGCGCCCGTCGGAGGACGACCCGGCCGGTCGTGCGCGGGCGATGCAGTACGACCTCGTCCTCAACGGGTGGGAGCTCGGCGGCGGGTCCGTCCGGATCCATCGGCGGGCACTCCTGGAGCGGTCGTTCGCGCTCCAGGGTCACACCTTCGCCTCGATGCAGGCGAAGTTCGGGGGCATGCTCGAGGCCTTCGAGTACGGGGCGCCGCCCCACGGCGGGATCGCGATCGGGATCGATCGCTGGGCGGCGCTCATGGCGGACCAGGCGACGATCCGCGAGGTCATGGCGTTCCCGAAGACCTCGTCCGGCGTGGACCTCATGCTCGACGCGCCGTCGGCACCCGATCCGGGCCAGTACGCAGAGCTCGGACTTCGCTTCGTGGGGGTCGCCGACCGGGCCTGACGACAGGGGCCGGACGACAGGGGCCTGACGACAGGGGCCTCACGCCTCCGCTTGTGCGCCGCGGGACAATGGATGCGGGGCCTGGAACGCGGGGCACGCGTCACGGGAGGGCTGCCATGGGCACGCAGTTCGTCGTCCAGCTCGTGAACCGTCCGGGCGCGCTGTCCACCTTCTCCAGGGCGCTCGCCGAGCGGGGTGTGAGCATCCGCGAGATCTCCGGAGGAGGCGCCGGGGATCACGCATACGCCGTCGTGACCACCGACGACGACGCCGCGACGCGAGCGGTCCTGCGCTCGTTCGGGTATCCGTTCGTCGCCGGCGAGGCGCTCGTGGTCGAGATCGACGACCAGCCGGGCGGCTTTGCTGCGACCACGGAGAAGCTCGCGGCCGCCGGCGTGAACGTCAACGGCGTGCTCTTCCTCGGACGGCGCGAGGGGATCGTCGAGACCGCGTTCACCGTGGACGACGTGGGCCGCGCCCGGAGGGCGCTCGGGCTGGGCTGAGCGGGCGATCAGTCGCGGGTCGGCGGCGGCTCGGGCGCCTGGTCCGGGCCGGCGGCGACGAGCGCGCCCCATTCGTGGCGATGGTTCGCGGCCGGTTCGGGCGGCCCGTCGAACGGCGGCATCTCGTCTCGCGGCGTGTCGAGGCCGAGCACGACGCCGGGATCGCCCAGCTCGATCGTCCGCGATGGCCCGGCGCCGGCCAGGGCGTCAGCGATCGACGACGGCACCAGGTCCGGGGAGAGCGCGCGGAGCGTGTCGAGCATGCCGACCGGGACGAGGATCGGCCAGCCGGGCGTGCCCCGGAATGCCGGGCGGAGCAGCGTTCCACGGTCCGTGCCGTGCGCCTCGATGAGCGAGGTGACCGTCTCGGCGTCCAGCCATCCCATCCGGGCCGGCCAGAGGAGCGCCGCCGCCGTCGCGCGGACCTCCTCCCGCGCGAGGTCGATCGCACGCGCCATCTGCCCCGCCGGCCCCGCCTCGACCGGCGCGGGGGCGCCGAGGATGACCTCGGCGCCGGCGAGGGCCGTGGCGATCGCGCCGTCCGGGTCCGCGGCGACGACCACGACCGGGAAGGCGCCGCCGGCCCAGGCGAGGTCCACGAGGCGGCGCACGTTCGGCGTCCCTTCCACGTCACGCAGGGCGGTGTGCGGGGAAGCGGCCAGGATGCAGGCGGCGACGGTCACGCCCGGGATGCTAGCAGGCTCGCCGGGCCGCACACGGAACCTGTGCGACAATCGAGCGGCCCATGACCGAAGCGAGCGAGCGACCCCGCATGCCCATCGCGACCGAGGCGCCACCGGAGGCGCCCAGCACCGAGCCTGCTCGGCTCGCCGTCCGGGCGGACGTCCGCAACGTCGCGATCGTGGCGCACGTCGACCACGGCAAGACCACGCTCGTCGACGCGCTGCTTCGCCAGACCGGCTCGTTCCGGGCCAACCAGGTCGTCGCCGAGCGCGTGATGGACTCGATGGATCTCGAACGCGAGAAGGGGATCACGATCCTCGCGAAGCAGACCAACGTCGAGTTCGACGGGATCCACATCAACATCGTGGACACGCCGGGGCACGCCGACTTCGGCGGCGAGGTGGAGCGCTCGCTCAACCTGGTCGACTCCGTCCTCCTCCTCGTCGATGCCGCGGAGGGCCCGCTGCCGCAGACGCGCTACGTCCTCCAGAAGGCGATGGCGCGCAACCTGCCCGTGGTCGTCGCGGTGAACAAGATCGACCGCGGGGACGCGCGGCCCGTGGAGGTGCTCGACGACATCTACGAGCTCTTCATGGACCTCGGCGCGACCGCCCGCCAGATCGAGTTCCCGGTCGTCTACACGAATGCCAAGAGCGGTACGGCCACGCGGGCGCTGGCCGTGCCGGGCACCAGCCTCCGGCCGCTCCTCGAGCTGCTTGTCTCCGTCACGCCGCCGCCCACCTATGCGCCGGGCCACCCGCTGCAGCTGCTCGTGACAAACCTGTCCGCCAACGAGTACGTCGGCCGGATGGCCGTGGGACGGGTCATGAATGGCAGCATCCGCGTCGGCCAGCGGATCGTGGTGGTGCGCGAGGAGCCGGACGACCCGAGCGGCGTGGTTGAGCCCGGGCGGACCGTGACCCTCTCTGGAACCGTGACCGCGCTCCAGACTGCCCGCGGGATCGAGCGCGCCGACATCGAGGAGGCCGGCCCGGGCGACATCGTGTCGGTGGCAGGGCTGCCCGAGGTCACCATCGGCGACACGCTGACTGACCCGTCCGACCCGCGTCCGCTGCCGCGCCTCGAGGTGGACGAGCCGACGCTGCGGATGACGTTCGGCGTCAACACCTCGCCCCTCTCCGGGCGGGACGGGAAGTACCTGACGAGCCGCCAGCTCCGGGCGCGCCTGGAGAAGGAGATCCTGGGTAACGTCGCGATCCAGTTCTTCCCCACCGAGTCGGCGGACACCTTCGAGGTGCGCGGCCGCGGGGAGCTCCAGCTCGCCGTCCTCGTGGAGCAGATGCGTCGTGAGGGCTTCGAGCTCCAGGTGAGCCGCCCGGAGGTGATCCTGCGGACCGACGGCGGGGTGCTCCAGGAGCCGTACGAGCGAATCACGATCGACATCCCGCCCGAGTACATCGGGACGATCCAGACCGCCCTGGCAGGACGGAAGGGCCGCCTGGAGCAGATGTCCACCGACGCAGACGGGCGCGTCCGGCTGGAGTACGTCCTGCCGGTCCGCGGCCTCATCGGCTACCGCGGGCAGCTCATGACCGAGACGCGCGGGACCGCGCTGCTCCACCAGATCGGCGAGGGCTACGGCCCGTACGCCGGCGAGGTCACCCACCGCACGAACGGCGTCCTGGTCGCGGACCGCCAGGGGACGTCGAACGCGTACGGGCTCTTCAACCTCCAGGAGCGGGCCGAGATGCTCATCGGCTCCGGGCAGGACGTCTACGAGGGGATGGTCGTCGGCGAGAACGCGCGGTCCGGCGACATGGACGTGAACGTCACGAAGGAGAAGAAGCTCACCAACATCCGGACGCACGCCCACGACGAGGCGCTCCGGCTGGTCCCACCGCGCCCGATGACCCTGGAGACGGCGATCGAGTTCATCGGCGAGGACGAGCTGGTCGAGGTCACGCCCATGCAGATCCGCCTTCGCAAGCGGCTCCTCTCGCAGCACGATCGCCACCGCCAGGCCGGCGCCCGCGAGGAAGCGCGGCAGGCCGAGGATCGCTGACCGCCGGGTCCCCACGATGCCGGGCGACGGCGGCTCCGCCAGGTCGCAGCCGGGCACGATGCCGACGTGGCCCCGCTACCATCACCTTCCATGGACCGGTTGAGGTCGACCCCCGCCCGCCGGGTGGCCGGGGCGCTCGCGGTGATGGGTGCCGCGCTCGTGCTGACGACGCTCGCGGTCGCGGGGCTCGAGGGCATCCTGAAGGTTCCGGACGCGTCCGCGACGTACCTGCTCGCCGTCGTGTCGATCGCCGTCGCCTTCGGGACGCCCGCGGCCGTGGCGACGGCGATCGGCTCCTTCGTCCTCTACGACTTCCTGTTCGTGGCGCCGACCGGCGCGCTCATCGTCGCGAACCCGGAGGAGCTCCTCAACCTGCTCCTGCTGCTGGCGCTCGGCGTGGTCGTCGGGCAGCTGGCCGGGATGCAGCGCGCCCGGGCCGAGACGGCCCTGCTCCGCGAGCGCCAGGCCAGGACCCAGTACCTGGTCGGGCGCGAGCTCGCGACGGCGTCGACCGCCCGAGAGGCGCTGCCCGGCCTGGTGACGCTGCTCTCCCAGGAGGTCGAGGCGACGCGCACGTGGATCGGCCTCGGCCCGGAGGTGGGACAGGAGCGCGTCGCCGCGGACAGCGAGCCGGCGCAGCGCCGCGGTGCCCCGGCTTCGTACCAGCTCCTGCAGCGCCTGCCCGGCGACGAGGGGACCGCCTGGGTTCGGGTCCACGACCCCCGCCCGGCGAGCGGCGAGCGGCGCGAGACGGGCGGCGTCTCGTACCGCATCCCGATCACGGCCGCGGGGGTCCCGCTCGGCTCCCTCTGGATCGTGAGGCCGCGGAGCGCGGGGCCGCCCGGTCGCGGCCACACCCGCGTGCTCGCCGCGGCGGCCGACCAGGTCGGCCAGGCCCTGGAGCGCGATCGCCTTGCCGAGGAGGCCACGGGCGCGGAGATCGCCCGTCGCAGCGAGGCTGCCAAGACCGCCTTGCTCGACTCCGTCTCGCACGATCTCCGCACGCCGCTCGCCTCGATCCGCGCCGCAGCCGGAAGCCTCATGGACCCGAAGGTGCCCCTCGACGACGAGGCCCGGCAGGACCGCGCTGCCTCGATCGACGCCCAGGCCGAGCGCCTCAACCGGCTCGTGACGAACCTCCTCGACATGAGCCGGATCGAGGCCGGGGGCCTCCATGCCCGGCTCCAGGTCTTCCCGCTGGAGGACCTGGTCCGGGCGACCGTTGCGCGCTTCGCGGGCCAGCTCGACGGCCGTACGGTGACCATCTCGATGCCGCCGGACCTTCCGCCCGTCTCGGTCGACGAGATCTTCGTCGACGAGATCGTCACCAACCTGCTCGAGAACGCGATCCGCCATGCGCCGCCGGACGTCCCGATCCGGATCAGCGCCGCCGCGGAGCCCGACGGGATGGTTCGCCTGCGCGTCGAGGATGGCGGGGCCGGCGTGCCCGACGGGGCCCTGGACCGCGTCTTCGACAAGTTCTATCGCGTCCCGACGACGAGCGCCCGCTCCCAGCGCGGGAGCGGGCTTGGACTGGCGGTCGTGCGCGGGTTCGTCGAGGCGATGGGCGGCCACGTCACGGCCCATGTGAGCGACCTCGGCGGCCTTGCCGTGGACGTCGACCTCCCGGCTGCCGCGAACCCTGTACCGCCGGCGGCGGGGGCCGTGGGGCGATCGGAGTTCGCGACATGACGCCCGGGTCGCCGCCCGGCGCGGCTGTCCTGCTCGTCGAGGACGATGCCGCGACGCGGCGCGAGGTCGCGACCTTCCTGCGCGGGCACGGCTTCCGGGTCGACGAGGCCGGCGACGGGGCGACCGCCTGGGAGCGCTGGACGTCGCAGCGGCCCGACCTGGTCGTGCTGGACCTCGGTCTTCCCGACCTCGACGGGTCCGTCCTGATCCGCCGCCTGCGACGCGACGCCATGACCCCGATCCTCGTCCTGTCGGCGCGCGACCGGGAGGCCGAGAAGGTGGCTGCCCTGGAATCGGGTGCCGACGACTACGTGACGAAGCCGTTCGGCGCGGCGGAGCTCCTGGCCCGGATCCGGGCCGTGCTGCGGCGAGCCGCCGGGCCGGCGGCGGAGGCGACCGGCACGGTCCTGGTCGGCCAGCTCCGGCTGGACGTCGCGCGTCACGAGGTGACGGTGGCGGGCCGGCCGGTCCAGCTCACGCCGCGCGAGTTCGAGGTGCTCAAGGTCCTCCTGTCGTCGGCCGGCCGTCTCGTGACGCACGGCCGCCTGCTCCGCGCGGTCTGGGGCACGGCGTACTCGGACGAGGCGCACTACCTGCACGTCTACGTCAGCCAGATCCGGCGCAAGATCGCCGCCGCGGACCCGTCCGGCGAGCTGGCCGGGCTGATCGCCGCGGAGCCCGGCGTCGGCTACCGGGTGCGCCTCCCCGACGCGGACCGATCCTGAGCGATCCTTGAGCGCCCGGCCACGGCGGACGATGGCCCGACCTTGGTGTGCCCGGCCATAGTGGTGGCATGAGTGTCGATGCACGCCGGAGCTGGGCGCGTCCCGTGCCCGAATCCGCGGCGACCTGGGACTGGGAGCGCGAGATCACCGCGGCGATCGCGATGGTCGCGCGTGATCCCCGCTATCGCGTGGTCCTCTGCGGGAACGCGCTGCGTGCGGGCGTCGTGGCACGGCTCGACGAGGCGGCAGCTGCCGCCGGCGTGGTGATCGAGCGGCAGATCCGACGCGGCGGAGGCTGGGACGTCGAGGTGCGCGCTGGCTGAGCCGCGCGATCCCGGAGATTTGTCGGGATGTAAAGTCACGCGGTGAACGACGACCCGGGCCTCCTCCACGGCCAGAAGCCGGCCGATCGTCGCGTCCGCGTCCGACGTCCCGAGTCGCGCTACTTCCGGTACGCCGGGCCTGGTGTCGTGGTCGCACGCTCGACCGCGATCGAGCCGCGGACGCGTCTCGGCCGCGCGACGTTCGCCGCCCGCCGTGCGCTGTTCGGGAATCCGCTGGCCACAGAGTCCGAGATCGACGAGCGCCTTCCGAAGTGGAAGGCGCTCCCGGTCTTCTCCTCGGACGTCATGTCGTCGGTGGCGTACGCGACCGAAGCGAGCCTGTTCACCCTGATCGCGGCCGGCACCCAGTCCTTCAGCTGGTTGTTGCCGATCTCCTTCGCGATCGTTGGCGTCCTCGCGCTGGTCACGCTCTCCTACCGACAGACGATCCGAGCCTACCCGAACGGCGGCGGGAGCTACATCGTTGCCCACGCGAACCTTGGCGTGCTCCCGGGCCTGATCGCGGCGGCAGCGCTCCTGACCGATTACGTGCTCACCGTCGCAGTGAGCGTCTCCTCGGGCGTGCAGGCGCTCTATTCGCTCTTCCCGCCGCTGCTTCCCCTCGCAGTCCCGATCATCGTGCTGTTCATCCTGCTGGTGATGGCGGTCAACCTGCGCGGCATCCGCGAGAGCGGCACGATCTTCGCGGCACCGACCTACATCTTTCTCGGCAGCGCGCTGCTCATGATCGGTGCCGGCCTGGTGCGCACAGTGCTTGGACAGCCGCCGGAGGTGACCGGGGTGATCCCGGTCCAGGTCCCGGCCGAGACGTTCGGCCTGCTCCTCCTGATGCGCGCGTTCGCCGACGGCTGCTCGGCCATGACGGGGACCGAAGCGGTGGCCAACGGCGTGCCCGCCTTCAAGCCCCCAGAGTGGCAGAACGCTCGCACGACGATGCTCATCATGTCCGTCCTGCTGGGCACGATGTTCCTGGGCACGTCCTTCCTTGCCCACGTCAGCGGCGCGCTGCCTTCGGCGAGCGGCGAGTCAGTCCTCTCGCAGATCGGTCGTTCCGTCTACGGTCCCGGTCCGCTGTGGTACGTGCTGCAGCTTTCGACCATGGGCATCCTCGTCCTCGCCGCCCAGACGAGCTTTGCCGACTTCCCGCGCGTCGCATCGATCCTGGCGAAGGATGGCTACTTCCCCCGCCAGTTCGCATACCGGGGCGAGCGGCTGGCATTCAACGCGGGGATCGTGGCCCTCGCCATCGTCTCGGTCGTGCTCGTCGTTGCGTTCCGGGGCCGCGTCGAGGCGCTCATCCCGCTGTATGCCATCGGCGTCTTCACTGCCTTCACGCTCTCCCAGGCGGGCATGGTCCGACATTGGTATGTCGAGCGTGGCCCCGGCTGGCGGCGCAGCGCATTCCTGAACGGGCTGGGCGCCACGACCACGGCGATCGTCGTCGTCATCTTTGCGATCGCGAAGTTCGCCCTTGGGGCCTGGATCATCCTGCTGGTCGTCCCGATCCTGGTCGCCCTCATGGTGCTCGTGCACCGGACGTACGCCCGCGGCAGCGTCGAGATGACCGTCGACCCCGACCTGGTGTGGGGGCCGCCGGTGCATCGGCGGCGGGTCGTGATCCCGGTCTTCGACGTCCGCTGGGATGTCATCCAGGCCGTGCGGTTCGGGCGGTCGATGACCGACGACATCACCGCGGTTCATGTCACGGACGATGTCGCCGCCGGTGAGCGAATTCGCGAGAAGTTCGAACGCCAGCTGCCCGGCGTCCATTTCGTGCTCGTGGAATCGCCGTACCGGAACCTGGTCGACCCGCTCATCCGGTACCTCGAGGTGACCGCGGAGCGAGACAACCGCATCGTGACCGTGGTCCTGCTGCCCGAGCGGATCGTCCACCACTGGTGGGAGCGGGTCCTGTTCAACCAGAACACGCACCGCATTCGCGAGGCGCTGGCCGGCCGCTCGGACATCCTGGTCGCGGATGTCCCGTTCCGTTCGCGCGAGCGCGGGCGCGACGGCTTCCGCGAGGCCTGAGCCTCGCTGATATACCTCCTTGTGGCAGGTCGATGATGGCACCGACCTCCACGGGGAGACCGGCGCCTCGCTATCCGGCAGATGACCGGTGATTCTAGTGTCCGGCCCCCGTCCTCCGGCCCTGA
>Ga0209638_1001758_pt1 | contig 13536 bp, 16 predicted proteins | sample BarGraNGADG00211_FD_184490 | JGI IMG/M metagenome (GOLD analysis project Ga0209638, IMG submission 184490) | Arctic peat soil microbial communities from Barrow, Alaska - Barrow Graham LP Ref core NGADG0002-211 (SPAdes) (version 2) | ecosystem: Environmental > Terrestrial > Soil > Wetlands > Peat... | reverse complement strand
ATCGCAGCACAGGAAAATGTGGCGACGGATGCCGGGGATGCCCAACCCGGCGGCGATCTGCGTCAACCGTTCAAGATCCGCCAATGCCGCCGCCTAGAAGGCCCGCACGATTCGGCCGAGAGGTGTGATACTGTCAGCTATCCGAGCGCCCCAAAATGCACACCTGGCAGAGGTTCCCAACGGTGGTATGAGCGAGCTATTCGAGTATTCGAAGTCGTAGAGAATCGTCTGTTCAGAGAAAAACACCAGGACGAAACCGTCCCCTTGGTGGGGCCAACAGTCATTGAACTTCGGGGGACGCTCAGCATTGCTTTACGACAACAACGGCGTTTCTGGACGCAGCGGCTGCGTGGCGCGCCAGCGCGGAGGTCGCACAGAAACATCATGGCGCCCAAGCTGAGCTCCTTAAACGCCAGTACGAGGCCGCAGTCGCACAAGCTCGGGAATCGGGCCTCCTCAACAGCGATCTGAATTGGACCGCACTCTCAGCTCACTACGAGAAGGTGGTCGCCGACGTTCACCATTGAGCCACAAGGAATACGATAGAAAGGACTGGGAAATCAAATGGCCATAGCCGAAATCAGCCCGATCCGATACGGAGAACTGCTCGCAAAAACCCTACCCAAGGTCATTGAGACCAGAGAAGAGTTCGATCGCTACGTGGAGACGATGGAGCAACTCGACCGCCGGGCCGCAAAAGAGCCGCTATCTCCCGAGGAACTGGCCCTCCTCACGCTGCTCGAACGCCTCGTCAAGGACTATGACGACCAAGTCGAGCTCCCCGAGGTACCGCCGCATCGGATGATCCGGTTCCTGATGGACCAGCGCCACCTCCGTCAAGCCGACCTGCTTTCGATCTTCGGCTCCCGGAGCGTCGCCTCCGAGGTGCTGGCCGGAAAACGGGAGCCCAGCAAGGCGCACATCCGGAAACTGGCCGAGTTCTTCCACGTTTCCGCGGAGCTGTTCTTGTAGCTTCACGTCGATGCCGCCCGGGAGAGATGGCGCGCGTGAGACCCGTTCGAACGATCCGTGCATCCTGCCTTTCCGGACGCGCATGGTGAGGGTTCCTCGGACGCGCCGCCGCAGTTGGGACCGCCGCGCCCGGCTGCGCTGCTTCAACTGGCGAGGGGCGACTCGCCGCTCACTCCGGCGATCACCGCGGCGGAGACCAAGCTTTTGCTGTCCGCCATCCGGGGCTCGAACGATCCCCTGCGCATGCGGGATGAGGCTCTGTTCTCCACATACGCGCTTACCGGGCTGCGAAGAGCGGAGGCGCTGCGGCTGGATGCTTCAGACTACGACGCCGGGAAGGGCGTACTGCGGGTGAAGGATGGGAAGGGACGGCGGACGCGGACCGTCCCGGTGACCCAGCCACTCGGCTTGCTGCTGCGCAGGTTCCGCGACGATTCCGCGGGCCGCCGGAGCGGCGGAAAGCTGTTTCCGGGGAGCGTTCCGGGAAAGGGACTAACCCCAAGGGAGGCGCACGCGCGTTTTCAGCGCTGGAAAAGCGCGGCGGGTTTGATGCCGGAACTGACGATTCACTCGTTCCGCGCCGGATTCGCCACGGCCCTGCACCGCGGTTGCGGCGACGTGATCCTGGCGTCCCGCGCGCTGGGCCATCGCGACCTGCGCCCCACGCTCCGGTACGTCGAACCGCACCCAAGGTATCTGCCCGGCGTCCGCCGCGAGAAAGCGACGACGCCATTCCTGAGCGCTTGTACACAGCCGCCGCCATTCAAGTCCCTTCCACGGCAAGTGGTCGAGTAACGCCCATCGCGGAACGCAGGCCACCGGCCCCCTGCGTGCCGGTGTCGAAACGCCGAGATCCAAATAGAGCATGACCTTGCCGAACGGCAAGTTAATGCTTTAAGCCATATCGAAGCCTCTGTGGAGGCGTACGAAGAAGCTCACCGGGATTCATTACTCGTCCAAAAGGAGCGTGGCGAGCGCGGTTTCCGCGAGGGGCGCTTTACGACCTGGGACGAGGTCAAACGCCGTAACGATCTGCAATCGTTCTCTTTGCCAGTGGCCGCGGGCCGGGCGTGCCCGGCCCCTACACCGGGCGCGGCGCCTGGCAGACGACAAAAGGCGATCGTCCGCCCCACTGCGGTTGACGGGCGTTTTCGCACGGTGTTAGCCTATCGGTTCAAAAGACTTCGGCCGGTTCTCCTTTAATTGCAATGGATGCCACCCTTCACGCCTTGGGCGGAATACTGTTACGAGCGGCGCCTACGTTTTTTCTGGTGGTTTTGCTTAATTTCTACCTGAAGAGCGTTTTCTTCAAGCCCTTGGAAAAAGTGCTCCAAGAGCGCTACGAAGCTACCGAGGGCGCCCGGAAACTGGCCGAGCGGAGCATGGAGCGGGCCTCCGCCAAGGCGGCGGAGTACGAAGCCGCCATGCGCGCGGCGCGCGCGGAGGTCTACCAGGCGCAGGAGCAGGCCTACAAGCAGTTGCAGGAGCGGCAAGCGGCCGATACGGCGGCGGCACGGGAGCGCGCCGACGCCTTGGTGCGGGAGGCCAAGGCCGTGCTGGCCGGCGACGTGGAAGCGGCCAAGGCTACACTCGCCGCCGGCGCGGAGTCGCTCGCCGGCCAGATCGCCGACTCCATTCTCCGGCGGAGCGCCGCGTGAAGCGCTTCGGGCTTCTCGTCCTGATTTTCGGCTTGGCGGCGGTTTGCGCGCAGGGAGCGGAAAAGTCCTCCGGCGGGGGCGAGGAGGGCCATCTCAAGATTTGGGAGTGGGCCAACTTCCTGATCCTGGCCGGAGGATTGGGATATCTGGCGGGTAAGAACGGCGGCCCGTTCTTCGCCGCACGCTCCACGAAGATTCGCAAGGAAATAGTCGAGGCCGGCGAACTACGCAAACAAGCCGAAGCGCGCGCCGCCGAAGTGGATCGCCGCCTGGCCGGCATCGAATCCGATATGGCAGTCCTGCGGGAAGAGTCGCGCAAGGAGGCGCAGGCGGAGGTGCAGCGCATCGCGCGGCAGACGGCCTCCGAAGCGGCCAAGATCCACGCCCAGGCCGAACAGGACATCGCATCGGCCGCCAAGGCGGCCCGGGCCGAATTGAAGCGCCACTCCGCGGAGCTGGCCGTGGCGCTGGCGGAGCGGCTGATCCGCGCGCGCATGACGCCGGCCGCGCAGGACGAATTGGTGCGCGGCTTTCTACGCGACCTCGACCGCCCCCCCTCCGAGACGCGGACCACATAGAAACCAATGACGCTCTCCGCCGTAGCCACGCGATACGCCAACGCCCTCGCGGACGTAGTCACCGCCGGCGGGTCCGCCTTGCGGCCAGAGGACGCCGTGACGGAATTGCACGCCATCGCGGACACGCTCCAAGCCTCTCTCGAACTGCGCGAAGCGCTGTCCACCCCGGCGGTTCCGCTCGGCCGCAAGAGGGCCGTGGTGGGGCGCATTGCCGATATCCTGAAACTCTCGCGCATTACGCGGAATCTCCTGTTCGTTCTGGTGGACCATCGCCGCATCGACGCGTTACCCGGGATCGTTAGCAGCTTCGAGCAGATCGTGGACGAACGCCTGGGCTTCGCCCGCGCGGAAGTGTCTACGCCGCGCGAGATGAACGACGCGCAGCGCGCCTCCCTGAACGCGGAGTTGGACCGGCTTACTGGGATGCGCATCCGCATGCGCTTCGCCATCGACGAATCGCTGGTGGGAGGGGTCGTGGCGCGAATCGGCTCCACGGTCTACGACGGCTCGGTGCGCGGCCAACTGCAATCGCTGGAACGGCGCCTGGGCGCGGAAAGCTGACCGGAAAAACTTATGGCTCAAATTCGAGCGGATGAGATTACCAGTATTCTCCGCCAGGAGATTGAAAACTACGAGCGCGTGATCGACGTCTCGGAGGTCGGCTCGGTGATCTCCGTGGGCGACGGCATCGCCCGCATCCATGGCCTGGAAAAGGTCATGGCGGGGGAACTGATCGAATTCCCGCACGACGTGGCCGGCATCGCGATGAACCTGGAAGAAGACCAGGTGGGCGCGGTGCTGCTGGGGGACTACACCGAAATCAAGGAAGGCGACGAGGTGCGGCGCACCAAGCGCATCATGTCGGTACCGGTGGGCGAGGCGCTCATCGGACGCGTGGTGGACGCGCTGGGGCAGCCCATCGACGGCAAGGGGCCGGTCCAGACCACCGAGTTCAGCCCGGTCGAGCGGTTGGCGCCCGGCGTCATCGCGCGGCAACCCGTGAGGGAGCCGATGCAGACGGGCATCAAGGCCATCGACGCCATGATCCCCATCGGACGCGGCCAGCGCGAGCTGATTATCGGCGACCGGCAGACCGGCAAGACGGCCCTGGCGCTCGACGCCATCATCAACCAGAAGGGCGGCGACATGATATGCATCTATGTCGCCATCGGGCAGAAGCGCTCCACGGTGGCGCAGGTGGTGAAGACGCTGGAAGATCGCGGCGCCATGGAATACACCATCGTGGTTTCGGCGTCGGCTTCCGAGCCGGCCCCCATGCAGTACATCGCGCCGTTCGCCGGCTGCGCCATGGGCGAGTATTTCCGGGATACCAAGCGGCACGCGGTGTGCATCTACGACGACCTCTCCAAGCACGCGGCGGCGTACCGCGAGATTTCGCTGCTGTTGCGGCGGCCGCCGGGGCGCGAGGCGTTTCCGGGCGACGTCTTTTACCTGCACAGCCGGCTGCTGGAGCGCGCCGCCAAGCTGAACGACCAGAACGGCGCCGGATCGCTCACCGCCCTGCCCTTCATCGAAACGCAGGCCGGCGACATTTCCGCGTACATCCCTACCAACGTCATTTCGATTACCGACGGCCAGATCTTCCTGGAATCCGACCTCTTCAATTCCAACGTGCGGCCGGCCATCAACGTGGGCATCTCGGTGAGCCGCGTGGGCGGCAACGCGCAGACCAAGGCGATGAAGCAGATTGCCGGAAGCCTGCGCCTCGACCTGGCGCAATACCGCGCGCTGGCGGCCTTCGCCCAGTTCGGCTCCGACCTTGACAAGGCGTCGATGGACCAGCTCAACCGCGGCAAGCACCTGGTGGAGATCCTGAAGCAGGGCCAGTATCAGCCGCTGCCCGTGGAGAAGCAGATCGTCATCATCTTCGCCGGAACGCAGGGATACCTCGACGATCTCCCGGTGGAGCAGTGCGGCAAGTTCGAGGAGGAACTGTACCGCTTCGTGGACAATGCGCGCCGCGGCCTATGGGAGGAAATCTGCGCCAAGAAAGCGTTGGACGACGAATTGCGGGCCAAGGTGGTGGCGGTAATCGAAGAGTTCAAAGCCCGCTTCGTGGCGGAGCATCCCGCGGTAACGGCGCATGCCTAGCCTGATCGATATCCGGCGGCGCATCCGCTCGGTCAAGAACACGCAGCAGATCACCAAGGCCCTGAAGATGGTCTCGGCGGCGAAACTGCGGCGCGCTCAGGAACGCGTGATCGCCGCGCGTCCGTATGTGGCGATGCTGGGTAAGGTTCTGGCCAACGTCGCCGCGGCCGTGGGGACGGACGAAGGGACGGAGGAGAACCCGCTGCTGGCGAAAAGGCCGGAGCGGCGCGTTCTTCTGGTTCTGGTTACCAGCGACACGGGCAAGGCCGGCGCCTTCAACACCAACCTGATCAAAGCCGCGCAGCGCTTCATGGCGGAACGGCCGGAGGCGGCGGTGACGCTGGAAACCATCGGGCGAAAGGGCCGCGATTTCTTCCGCAAGCGCGGCGCCGGCATCTCCGGCGAGTATACCGGCATGGCCAAAGCGCCCTACGCCGATATCGCGGCCATAGCCCACAAGGCGATGGAGACCTTTCGCGCGGGCCAGACGGATGCCGTCTACGTTCTCTACAACGGGTTCAAAAGCGTGATGACGCAGACGCTCACGTTCGAGCGCGTGCTGCCCGCCGAACTGCCGGAGAGCGCCGAGCCGATCGATTACATATACGACCAGCCGGCCGCCGTCATACTGGGCGCTCTGTTGCCCAAATACGCGGAGATGGCGTTTTACCGGGCGCTGCTGGAATCGACCGCCGCCGAACATGGCGCGCGCATGACCGCCATGGACGCGGCGACGTCCAACGCGGCCGAGATGATCGACAAGCTGACTTTGTATATGAACCGCGTGCGGCAGGCCAGCATCACCAAGGAAATTATCGAAGTGGTGAGCGGCGCCGCCGGGGCGGAATAAGAAGGATCGAGGATTCTTACTATGGCAACCAGCGACGGACTTGTAACCGGCAAAGTGGTCCAGGTGACCGGGCCGGCCGTGGACTGCGAGTTTCCCGAAGGGCAGATCCCGCTGATTTATACCGCGATCCGGGTGACCAGCGAGGGCTTCGACACGCCCCAGCCGATCGACATCATTTGCGAGGTGGAGCAGCATATCGGCGAGGGGCGCGTGCGAACCATTGCGCTGCAGCCCACCGACGGTCTGGTGCGCGGCATGCGGGCCATCAGCCTGGGGAAGCCCGTCGAGGTGCCGGTCGGGCCGGAAACGCTGGGGCGGATACTGAACGTCATCGGCGAACCGGTGGACGAGATGGGCCCGGTGAACGCCAAGATCCATTTGCCGATTCACCGGCAGGCGCCTTCTTTCGAAGACCAATCCACGCGCCTGGAGATGTTCGAGACGGGCATCAAGGTGATCGACCTGCTGGAGCCCTACCTACGCGGCGGCAAGATCGGATTGTTCGGCGGCGCCGGCGTGGGCAAGACCGTCATCATCATGGAGTTGATCAACAACATCGCCCAGAAACACGGCGGCGTGTCGGTGTTCGCCGGGGTGGGCGAGCGCACGCGGGAAGGCAACGACCTGTGGCTCGAGATGCAGGAATCGGGCGTCATCGATCCGCACGACTACACCAAGTCCAAGTGCGCCATGATCTACGGCCAGATGACCGAACCGCCCGGCGCGCGCTTGCGGGTGGGGCTCACCGGCCTGACGGTGGCCGAGTATTTCCGCGACGAGGAAGGCCAGGACGTGTTGTTGTTCATCGACAACATTTTCCGGTTCACGCAGGCCGGTTCGGAAGTCTCCGCGCTGCTCGGCCGCATGCCTTCGGCCGTGGGATACCAGCCCAACCTGGCCACCGAAATGGGCGAATTGCAGGAGCGCATCACCTCCACCAAGAAGGGATCGATCACGTCCGTGCAGGCCATCTACGTGCCGGCCGACGATTACACCGACCCGGCGCCGGCCACCGCGTTCGCGCACCTGGACGCCACCACCAACCTGTCGCGCGACATCGTGGCCATCGGCATCTACCCGGCGGTCGATCCGCTGGCTTCCACGTCGCGCATTCTCGACCCGCTGGTTGTCGGCCAGGAACACTACGACGCGGCCCAGCAGGTGAAGGGGATTCTGCAGCGCTACAAGGATCTGCAGGACATCATCGCGATTCTGGGCATGGACGAACTCTCCGACGAGGACAAGACCACGGTGGCGCGCGCCCGCAAGATCCAGCGCTTCCTCTCGCAACCCTTCCATGTGGCCGAGCAGTTCACCGGCTATAAAGGCAAGTACGTGAAGCTGGCGGACACCATCCGCGGCTTCAAGGAAATCGCCGATGGCAAGCACGACGATATCCCCGAGCAGGCGTTCTACATGCAGGGGACCATCGAAGAGGTTTTGGAAAAAGCCGAAGCCATGAAGAAGGCGTAAGATGCCCGAACCGCTACAACTGGAAGTGCTTACGCCCGAGCGCCAGTTGGTGCGCGAGGACGTGGAATCCGTCCAGGCGCCGGGCGAGGCCGGCTACCTGGGAATCCTGCCCGGCCACGCCGCATTTGTGGGCCTGATGGGAACGGGCGTTCTGGACTACGCCGCGGGCGGCCGCCGCCGCTATCTTGCGGTGTCCGGCGGTTTCATCGAAGTGTTGCCGGGCCACGTGCGCGTGCTGGCGGATGTGGCGGAACGCGCCGAAGACATCGACGTGGCCCGCGCCCAAGCCGCGCTGAAGCGGGCCCAGGAAGACCTCGCGAAGGCCAGCGCCTCCGGCGAAGACTCCGCTGCCGCCACCGCCGCTCAAGACCGCGCCAACGCGCGGATCGGGGCGGCGGAGCGGAAGTAGCTCGCATCTTCAGACCGCGCGTGGCGCACGCTTCAGCGTGCTGCTGCCGGCTTCAGCCGGCAGTCTTGGGTCGTCTCGCCTGCCCGGGACGAATATACCTGAGAGAATCACGTCCGCCACGGCACTTACTCTTCAGCGCCATGCCGCGAAGAAGATTGCCTCACATCTACCCCGAAGGCGGCTGGCTGTTCGTGACCTGGCACTTGCACGGAAGCTTGCCCCAGGCTCTATATCCGCCGCCGGGCAAGCCCTCGGCCGGAAAAGCCTTCGTTTGGATGGACCGTTATCTGGATAGCACCCGCCAGGGCCCGATGTACCTGCGGCAAACGGAAGTGGCCGCCTTGATAGTCGAGGCGCTCCGGCGCGGCCTCGCGATGAAACTTTACGAACTGCGTGCCTTCGTCATCATGGGCAATCACGTTCACGTCCTGTTTCGTCCGGAACAACAGGCCAGCCGCGCGCTCCAGTGGTTGAAGGGAACGACTGCCCGAGAGGCGAACCAGTTCCTCTCTCGAACCGGAAAGCCGTTCTGGCAGCGTGAGTCCTATGACCACTGGGTAAGAGACGAGCGGGAGTTGGCGCGCATCGCGGCATACATCGAGAACAACCCAGTGCAGGCTGGACTGACTGCCGAGGCCTCCCAGTACAAATGGTCGAGTGCGTGGAAGGGCGAGGAACTGCCCGCGAACTGAAGTTCGCGGCTGCACGCTGAAGCGTGCGCCACGGCGAGCGGCAAGTCGCACACAGCGCGAGGACCGCTTGCCGATCCTCGATCGGATCTCCCACGTCACGTATCAGGCTCGGTCTTCTTGCGGTCGTGGCGTTCGATCGGTTGCCCGCGTTTTCTCTCCCAGTATTCCGGGGTGATTTCGATGGGCTTGCCGGAATCGAGACTCTCAAGCAATAACGCTTCGAGCCTCTTCATAGCGGTACGGCTTCCCGCAGGACTTCATCCCGGATGTACCAATGGAGTCCGCGTTCGGAGCCGATATCGACCGTGACCCCGAGCAGGTCTTCGAGATCTTGTTTGAGGCCCACGACATCGAGCAGGCTGCGATCCGGCTCCCATTCCACCAGCAGGTCCAAATCGCTTTGATCGGTGGCCTGACCCCGCGCCACCGAACCGTACACCCGGATGCTCCGGGCGCCGTGCTGGCGCGCGAGATCCAGAATCGCCGCCTTCTTATCGTGCCGCAGATCCTCCAGCGTGAGCATGTTTCTCTCTATTCTCCCACCGGCTACAAAGGCAAGTCACGCCCGAGCGCCAGTTGGCGCGCGAAGGCGTGGAATTGGCGCTGGCTAAAGGGACGCGATGATTGAGTCGCGGGTGGTTCGCTTGTGCTCCGCAACAGCCCTAAGAATTGAATGGAGCGTCCCCACCCTAAGTGGGTTGTGGCCGGGAACGGCAATACGCTGATGCGAGGGTTCAAACGTTTCGAGAATCACGTGGCTGCCTACCTGATGCACCTTCGCGTAACCCCACTGGCGGCAGAGCACAGCGGCCAAGCGGGCGCCTGAGACGTCACGAGGTATTTTCACGCGACCAGAACCACCTCGTCGCGTACCAAATGGAGGCGGATGCGTCGAGGGGCTGGAGCGTCGAAGAAGAATGCATTGACGGCTTCCACGACGTTTTTGCGGAGTTCCTCCCAGGTATCGCCTTGGGTGAAAATGTTGTCGGTCAGGCACTCCGCGCAGTACCCGCCATCCGCTTCCTGAACCACATCGAATACCACTTCGGTCATACAACTCAATGATACGGCTTTCGCGGCGCCGGTATCGTTCCGGCGCTTTGATCGGCCGCAACGCCTCGCACGGCTGCATCCGGTTGCGGAACCGCGACATCGGGGACCGTTCGAAATGGCGTCTATCGCCGACGAAGTGGAACTCCACGGCGAGCGCGCGACCGAACTGGCCAAGCCGGGCGCCGCGACGCATCCTGAATTCAAGTCGCGAGTTGTTATACAGTAGGGTTCGACCCCCCCATGGACTACTTCCGCGGAAGATTACACGCGATTCGCTCCCATTGCCGTTCCACGATCGAGGAAGAAAGCGGCCCGGTAAACGCGGCGAAGACGCCGGCGGGCGCTCCGGCGCACCAGGATATCGCGTGCCTGGCGTACTCCCGCTGGGAAGCGCGCGGGCGCCAGGGCGGGTCCTCGCTCGAGGATTGGTTCCACGCCGAACGGGAGTTGAAAGAGCGGAAGTAGCGTTCCGATGAAACGGTTTGCCCAGCGGATTGCCTTCGCCGCACTGCCCCTTGCGCTGACCGCTCTGGTGGCGCAGACGTTCACGCCGGGTCCGCGGGTGGCGACGTTCCGCTCGGCCATCGACGATTCGGACCAGCCTTACGCCCTGTACCTTCCGAGGCCGTTCGACCCCGCGAAGAAGTACCCGCTGGTGATCGGCCTTCACGCCGAGGAGACCAACCACAGCGTGAACCTGGTGCAGCTTTTCGGCGTGTTCGGCACACCCGGCGAAATCGGCATGGCCGTGGGACGGGGCTTTCCACGGCTGCGCGACGTGGATTTCATCGTGGCCTGCCCGTTTGCGCGCGGCACGATGGGCTATCAGGGCATCGCCGAGAGGGACGTCTACGACGTGCTGGCCGAGGTGGAGCGCCGCTACCCGATCGACGAGGACCGCGTTTATCTCACGGGCATCTCGATGGGCGGAGGGGGCGCGCTGTGGCTGGCGCTGACCCGTCCCGACGTGTGGGCCGCGGTGGCGCCGGTGTGCGCTTCCACCATTCCCGGCAGCGAGGAACTGGCGCCCAATGCGCTCAACCTGCCGATCCGCCTGTTCCAAGGAGCGCTGGACCCAGCCGTGCCGGCCGCATCCTCGCGGGCTTGGCAGAAACGGCTGCTCGATGCGGGGGCCCCGGCCGAGTACATCGAGTACCCAGGCGTACTCCACAATGCGTGGGACAACGCCTACCGCGACCTCGGCATTTTCAATTGGTTCGCCCAGTACCGCCGCAACCCTGCGCCGGAGCGCGTGCGGCTGGTGACACGCCGCTATGCGTCGGCCTATTGGGTTCGGATCGATGGGATCGCGCCGGGCGCGCTGGCTTCCATCGACGCCCGCTTGACGGGAAAGACGGAGATGCGGGTGGAGACGCGCGACGTCGATGCCTTCAGCATCGTGGGGAAGGTGGTGGATCTGCCCGGAGTGGTGACGATCGACGGCGCGGCTATCCGCGTGAGGCCCGGCGCGGCGCTTTCGTTCGGCAAGGCCAATGGCCGCTGGCGGCAGGGGCAGGTCGAACCCGCGGGCAAGCGTCCCGGCGCCGAAGGCCCGATCATGGCGGCCGTCTCCGAACGGCATATCTACGTGTACGGAACCGCCGACCATCCGCCGCCGGAGGTGGTGGCGGCCCGCCGCCGGACCGCGGAGGGCGCCGCCAACTGGTCCGCGCCGCCCTACGCCCGCCTGGCCCTTACGCTGGCCGTGAAGGCCGACGCCGAGGTGACCACCGCCGATATCGAGAACGCCAACCTGGTTCTCTTCGGCACGCGCGAAACCAACTCCCTGATCGCGCGCTTCGCCGGGGAACTGCCGCTGGCGCTCAATTCCGGCGCGGCCGACTACGGTTTACTGTTCATCGCGCCGGTTGGCAAACGCTATGCTCTGGTCAGCTCGGGCCTGCCGTGGTGGACCGGCGCCGAGGAGGCCAACCGCGGCGGAGACCAGTTTGCGCCGCCGACTTTTCGTCTTCTTACGACCTTCGGCGACTTCATTCTTTTCAAGGCCTCCCTGGCCAATGTGGTATCCGAGGGCTATTTCGATCGAAACTGGAAGGTGCCGGCCGATGCGTCCGCCAAGATGCTGGCCACCGGAACGGTAAGCGTCCGGAAATGACTCCCGAAGAATTCCGCCGTTACGGCTACCAGGCGATCGATTGGATCGCCGATTATCTCGCTCGTCCCGAGCGCTATCCCGTGCTTGCGCATGTCAAGCCCGGCGAGCTTACCGACGCGCTGCCCGCCGGCGGTCCCGAGCGCGGCGAGCCCATGGAAGCGATCCTGGCCGATTTCGAACGTCTGATTCTGCCCGCGGTCACGCATTGGAACCATCCGGGCTTCATGGCCTACTTCGCCATTTCCGCCTCCGAACCGGGCATCCTCGGCGAACTGCTGGCCGCCGCCCTGAACCTGAACGGAATGCTGTGGAAGAGCTCGCCGGCGGTCACCGAACTGGAGCAGGTCACGCTGCGGTGGCTGCGGCAGTGGACCGGGCTGCCCGAGGACTGGTTCGGCGCGATCTACGACACCGCCTCGATCGGCGCCCTGCACGCCATCGCCGCCGCGCGCCAGGCCGCCGACCCCGAATGCCGTACGCGGGGCACGGCGCACGGTCTGGTGGTCTACACCTCGGAGCAGGCGCATTCGTCCATCGAGAAAGGCGCCATCGCCGTGGGCATCGGCCAGGATTTCGTGCGCAAGATCCCGGTGGACGCGGAATTCCGCATGCGGCCGGATGCGCTGGCCGCCGCGATCGAGCGCGACCTGGCGGACGGCCTGCGCCCGTGCTGCGTGTGCGCCACGGTTGGCACGACATCCACCACCAGCGTGGACCCCGTGCCGGAGATTGCGGACCTCTGCGAGCGGCACGGCATCTGGCTGCACGTCGATGCCGCCTACGCCGGGTCGATTATGGTGGCGCCGGAATTCCGCTGGGCGTTCGCCGGATGCGACCGCGCCGATTCGCTGGTCACCAACCCGCACAAGTGGCTCATGACTCCGCTGGATTGCAGCGTCTTCTACACCCGCCGGCCGGACGTGTTGCGGAGCGCGTTTTCGCTGATCCCCGAGTACCTGCGCACCGCCGACGACCCGCGCGCCGTCAACCTGATGGACTACGGCGTCCCGCTGGGCCGGCGCTTCCGCGCGCTGAAGTTGTGGTTCGTAATGCGCTACTTCGGCCGCGAGGGCCTGGCGAACATGCTGCGCGAGCACGTGCGGCTGGCGCAGGATCTGGCGCGGGAAGTAGACGCCGACCCGCGCTTCGAGCGCGTCGCGCCGACGCCGTTCTCGGTGGTCTGCCTGCGCTATAAAGGGACGGACGACGAGAACCGCCGCATTCAGGAGCACGTCAACGCTTCGAGCGAGATCTTCATTTCCGGCACGGTTCTGAACGGCCGCTTCACGCTGCGGCTGGCGATTGGCAACCGGGCGACCAAGCGCGAACACGTCGGGCGCGCGTGGGGGTTGATCCGGGAAGGCGCCGGGGGGTTGTAGGTTCAGGCTGGACAAGCCTGTATCCCCGAGCGGCAGGCAGCATCCCCGGTGCGATGCCGACTTGTGAGAACGAATCCGAGCCGGCAGCCTTCGAGATGGCCGAGTGGCGTGGACGTGCTCCGGCCCAGGCATCGGACCAAGGTGGCTGTTGCGTGCTGGTGGTGTGTCCAGGAAACAGCTAGACAGTGGGGCAGGCCATCGTTTTCCGTGGCCTGCCAACGCAGGGTCGAAAAACCAGCGCAGG
>Ga0209638_1001754_pt1 | contig 13563 bp, 15 predicted proteins | sample BarGraNGADG00211_FD_184490 | JGI IMG/M metagenome (GOLD analysis project Ga0209638, IMG submission 184490) | Arctic peat soil microbial communities from Barrow, Alaska - Barrow Graham LP Ref core NGADG0002-211 (SPAdes) (version 2) | ecosystem: Environmental > Terrestrial > Soil > Wetlands > Peat... | reverse complement strand
CCCGCCGAGACCGGCGGGGCCGATCCCGGTGGCGTTGATCTCCGCAAGCAGCCCGGACTCCAGGACGGCGGCCTGCTCGGACGCGGCGGGCGATCCGATCTCGCGCAGCAGCGCCCTCTTGGCCAGCGCGGCGACGGTGTCGAACGTGCCACCGACCGCGACGGCCACCACGAGCGGCGGGCACGCGCCGGTCGCCTTCGCGACGACCGTCTCGAGCACGAAGCGGCGCACGCCCTCGACGCCGGCCGACGGCGGCAGCATGGCGAGCGCGCTCGCGTTGTCACTTCCGCCGCCCTTCAGCATGACGTCGATCTCTGCTCCCGTGCCCGGACGCAGCGACACGGAGACGATCGCGGGAGTGTTGTCCCCGGTGTTGGTACGGTCGAACAGCGCGTCGTGCACCATCGACATGCGCAGTCCGGACTCCCGGTAAGCGCCGGCCACGGCCTCGTCGGCCAGGACCTGCAGGTCTCCCGGCAGCGCCTGGTCGGCGCCGAGCGTGAGGCGGACCCACGCGCTTCCCGTGTCCTGGCAGACCGGGACACGGTCGGCGGCGGCGATCTCGGCGTTCTCGAGCAGCTGGGCCAGCACGGTGCGTCCACGCTCGGAGGGCTCGGAGTCGAGGGCGGCGCGCAGGGCGGCGACGGCGTCGGGACGCAGGGCTACCGCGGCCTCGCCGACGGCGGAGGAGATGGCCTGCACGAGCGCGGCGCGGGTGACCATCAGGCGCCTGCCGACTCCAAGGCGGCGATCTGCTCGGCGATCTGCGCGGCGGAGGCCTGCACGGCCGCCAGCTCGGCCGGCTCCAGGGGCAACTCGGGGACGGCGAGCACGCCGGTGCGGCCGAGCACCGCCGGAACGGTCATGTGGATGCCGGTGACGCCGTACTGGCCGTCGAGCCGCACGCACGAGGGCAGGACCACAGACGTGTCGGCGAGGATGGCCTCGACCATCGCCGCGACCGACACCCCCGGCGCGTAGAAGGCGCTCCCGGTCTTGAGCAGCGAGACGACCTCCGCGCCGCCGAACACCGTTCGGCGCACGATCTCGTCGACCTCCTCGGACGGAAGCAACTCGGTCAGAGGGCGGCCTGCGACGGTCGACAGCCGGGGCAGCGGGACCATGGCGTCGCCGTGCGCGCCCACGACCAGCGCCTCGACCTCACCGATCGCCGCGCCGGTGGCCTGGGCGATGAAGTAGGCGAAGCGGGCCGAGTCGAGCACGCCGCCCATGCCCATCACGCGCGACGCCGGAAGACCGGAGCGCTTCCAGGCCAGGTCGGTCATCACGTCGAGCGGGTTGGTCACGCAGATGAGGATCGCGTCGGGCGACGCGGCGATCGCGCGCGTCACGACGTCCCCGACGATCCTCGAGTTGACGGCCAGCAGCTCGTCGCGGGTCATGCCCGGCTTGCGCGGGATCCCGGCGGTGACGACGACGATGTCGGAGCCCGCGGTGTCGGCGTAGTCGTTGGTGCCCGACACCCGCGGCTCGAACCTCAGCACGGAGCGGGAGTGCATCATGTCGAGCGCCTTGCCCTGCGGCAGCCCCTCGGCGAGGTCGATCAGCGTCACGTCGGTGACGTTGCGCACGGCGAGCGTGAACGCGGCAGTCGCGCCGACCTGGCCGGCGCCGACGATGGTTACCTTCGGATGCGACACGGATGGGCTCCTCGCACTGTGGACGGCCTCGGGCTTGATGCAGCGCCGCGCCCCTCGCGCGGGTGCGCGCACGGGTGCGCGAACGGGGGGATTGTAGCATTCGAGCCGGGCGACCTCGGCCGCGCGGGGTCGCGCCGCGCGCCTCTAGAAGGGCGTGACGTCCGTCTCGGCCGCGCGCCGCGCGGCGTGCGCTGCGAGGCGCTGCAGCAGGATCGGAGCGGGCTCGGGAAGTGTACGAGGACGCTCGGGGAACCCGGCCGGCGGAGGCACGGTCGCCTCGAGCAGGTCGTCGGCGTGACCGCCCTCCGAGACGATCTCGCCGAGGAAGGCGATCCCGCTGACGCCGTAGGCCGACATCCCGCGAGCGCGTCCGTTGATGGCGGAGACGATCACGAGCGGCGCCAGATGCAGGCTCGCGTCGAGCGCGAACTCGAGCGCCGCCTCGGCTTGCAGCGGGTCCTCGGCGTCGAACAGCCACACCAGCGCGTCGCACCGCAGGCCCTGGATCTCCTCGAAGTGCGCCGGGTCGATGCAGTTGTCGCCCCACAGCATCACCGTGCGTCCGAGCCCCGTCAGATGCGGCTCGATCGGACCCGTGCCCTTGTAGCGGAGCGGAGGGGAGACGACGGACATGCCCGGTGCGCGCTCTGCGACGTTGCGCAGGAACGCGTCGAGCAGGCCGCTCTGAGTCAGCCCGGGAACACGCGGGAACACGAGGACTTGAACGCCGGCCTCTGACGCCCACTCGGAGGCGGCGAGCATCGCCGCGAGGTCCATGCGCTCGTGGGTCCGCACCCGGTGTTGTATGACGCCGATCCTCAACCGAACCCCTCATGTCGGCTCGCGGGTCCCCACCCGCGGGCGGGCTTACTCCGGCGAGCTCGTGCTCTTCTTCGGCGCCTTGGGCTTCGCGGACGCCTTCTTCTTCGCGGGCGCCTTGGCCTTCGCCTTCGTCGCGGTCTTGGCCTTCGCGGGCGCCTTCGCCTTGGCTCCGTACCTCGACCTCGACTTCGACGCCGACAGCGACGTGCCCGCCGCCACCTTCTCAGGACACTCGGGGTCGATGCAGATCGTCCACGGGCCCCGGCGGGTCGTGATCGTGATCTTCGGAGCCCCGCAGGCGTCGCACTTCAGATCGGGCACTACGATATCGCCTGACTGCGGCAACGGATAGGCCACGGGGTGCTCTTTCGGGTCCCAGTGCTCGCAGCGAACGTAGCGCTTGCCGAACTGCGAGTAGACGACGTTGAGCTGGCCGCCACACTTGGGACACGCGCCGATCACGAGTTCGGGGCCTTGCTTGGTCGGACAGACCGGGCTCAGGCACATGATCGCGGGCTTCTTCTTGAACTGCATGACCTTGATGTGCGGCGCGCCGCACACCTCGCACAGACCCTCGACGGCCTCGAATTTCGACAGCTTCGGCAACGGGTAGGTCTGGCTGCAGTCGGGATAGCCGGAACAGCCCACGAACGAGCTCTTGTTCTTGGGCGAGAACTTGATCATCAGGTCGTTGCCGCATACCTGGCAGATGCCGACCTTCGCGTCCTCGTCGATGGCGGTCATCAGCTCGTCGGACACTGCGTCCACCTGCTCGAGCAGCACGCCGATCACGTCCCCGAGAAGGTTTCTCGAGTGCTCGACGACGCGCTCGCGCGTGTCGCTGCCCTCCGCGATGGCGTCCATCTCGGCGTCCAGCTCGCTGGTCATGTCCGGCGTCGTGATGCGCGCCGCGTGCGCGCTCAGCGCGCTGATCACGCTGATGCCCTTGTTGGTCGGCTCGATCGGCTCGCCCTTGACGTACTTGCGGTCCGCAAGCGTCTGGATGATGTCGTGCCGGGTCGCCTTCGTGCCGAGGCCGAGGCGCTCCATCTCCTGGATGAGCTTGCCCGAGCTGTAGCGTGCGGGCGGCTGCGTCTGCTTGGCTTCCATGGTCGCGCCGAGGAATGCGATCCAGTCGCCCTGGGCCATCGCGGGCAGGTGCTCGTCCTTCTTCAGGCCGTAGCCGTAGACAGCGCGGAAGCCGGGGATGGCCACGACATCGCCCTTGGCGACGAAACGCTCGCCGGCCACGTCGATGTCGACGCGCGTCGCATCCACGAACGAGGGACCCGACAGCGTCGCCATGAACCTGCGCGCCACGAGGTTGTAGATCTTCCACGCCTGGCCGTCGAGCTTGTCGGGATCGCCGGCGCCCGTGGGATGGATCGGCGGATGGTCGGTCGTCTCCTTCGGGCCGCGCGTCGCGACGAGCTTGCCGACGAGGATGCGCTTCGCGTGCTCGTGGTAGACCGGCACCTCGGCGAGTGTGTTGAGGATGGCCCTGAGGTCCAGGCTCGGCGGGTAGACCGTGTTGTCCACGCGCGGATACGAGATGTAGCCGCTCATGTAGAGGGACTCGGCCACCTGCATCGTGCGCGCGGGGGTCAGCCCCTCGTTGGCCGCGACCGCCATCAGCGAGGTCGTGTTGAACGGCACCGGCGGATCGACCCTGCGGCGCGTGTTCTTGGTCTCGACGACGGTGCCGGTGGTCGCCTTGGCCACCGCGTCCATGGCCGCCTGCGCGGCGGCCTCGGTCTTGAAGCGGTCGGTCCCGTGCGTCGCCGTGACGGGCGTGCCGTCCGCCTCGAAGGCGCCCTTGACCGTCCAGTAGTCCTCGGGCACGAACGCCGTGCGCTCGGCCTCGCGGTCGACGATGAGCTTGAGCGTCGGAGTCTGCACGCGGCCGGCGGACAGCACGTCGCCGAACGGCTTCTTGTTCTTCTTCTGCAACGCGAGGGTCATGTACCGCGTCAGCGCGGCTCCCCACGCCAGGTCGATGTCCTGCCGCGACTCGCCGGCCTGCGCCAGCTCCTCGGAGATGGTGCCCGGATCGGCGAAGGCGCGCTGGATCTCGTCCTTGGTGATGGCGGAGAAGCGCACACGCGATACCGGGACCGTCTTGTTCACGGAGCGGACGACGTCGCGCGCGTCGGCGCCGATGAGCTCGCCCTCGCGATCGAAGTCGGTCGCGATGATGACGTCGTCGGCCTTCTTGGCCAGCGCCTTGAGCGACTGGATGATGCCCTTCTCTGCGGGCAGCTTGATGATCGGCGCCTGGACCAGCGTCGGCAGGGAGACCAGCGACCACTTCTTCAGCACGACCATGGCCTTCGGGTCGTCGATCGACGGAGTCTCCTCGGGGAAGTCGACGCCCATGATGTGACCCTTGAGCCCGATCGACACCCACTCCTCCCCGTCACGGCCCTTGAAGGTGTAGATGGGGGTCGTGTAGACCTTGTCGGCCTTGGAAGCGCCCACCGCGAGGATCTCGGCGATGCGCTTGGCCGCTATGTTCTTCTCTGAGACGACGAGCCGCAAAGGGGCCGTCCTTTCTGTATGCGACGGGGCCGGAAGGCCGCGAAGCCGATGTCAGCTAGAGTCCGATGTCCGCGGCCCTGGCCTGCATGGCCGCCAATGATAGCGCCAGGAACTCTTCTCTCGTCAAACCGAGATCCGTACAGGTGTCCATCTGCTCGCGGCTCGCGCCGCGTGCGAACGCCTTCTCTTTCCAGCGCTTGAGCAAGCTGCGGAGCTCCACGGCGGCGAGGTCGCGGTCGGGCCTCACGAGCGCCGCCGCGACGATGAACCCTGTCGTCGGGTCCGCCGCGTAGAGCGCGCGGTCCATGGTCGAGAGGCGCTCCGCCTTGTCCGCGTGCCCGAGGATCGCGTGGATGATCTCGTCGTCGACCACGCCTGCCAATTCCTCGGCCGTGACCAGGCCATGCCGTGCCGGGTCCTCGCCCGTCTCGGCATAGTCGAGGTCGTGCAGCAGGCCGGCCAGCGCCCACCGCTCGACGTCGGCGTCGGAGAGCTCGAAGTGCCGCGCCAAGGCGGCCATGATGCACTCGACCGCGATCGAGTGGTTCACGAGGTTGCGGGACGGGATGCGCTCGGTGACGAGCGCGAGGGCCTCTGCACGGTCCACGGTTCACTCCTTGTTCACGCAAGCCGATGGGGCACTTGCGTTCCATGGTATGGCCCGTGTCAAGCCAGCGGCGGCCGGGGCTCGGTTCGCCGCCCCCGCTATACGCCCTTCGGCGCCTCTATCCGGTCCGCGAGCCACTCAGCCCACTCGGCCACGCCCTCGCCGGTCTTCGCGCTCATGCGAAAGATGGGGGCGCTGCCGTTGAGGCGCCGCACCGAGTCGGTGAACGCAGCCTCGTCGAAGTCGAAGAAGCCGGCGGCGTCGACCTTGTTGAGCAACACGGCCTCGGCCACCGCGAAGATGCCCGGGTACTTCAGCGGCTTGTCGTCGCCCTCCGGTACCGACAGGATGACGATGCGCGCGCCCTGGCCGAGATCGAACTCGACCGGGCACACAAGGTTGCCGACGTTCTCGATGATGACGAGGTCGAGATCGTCGAGCGGCAGCGCGTCGAACGCGCGGGAGATCATGTCGGCCTCGAGGTGGCACGCGCCGCCCGTGTTGATCTGGACGGCGGGGATCCCGTGCTCCTTGACCTTCTCGGCGTCGACCCTGCTCGCGATGTCGCCCTCGATGACCGCGATGCGGTAGCGCTCACGCAGCGCGGCGATGGTCGCGAGGATCGTCGTGGTCTTGCCGGCGCCGGGGGACGCGAGTACGTCGAGCGCGAAGACGCTCTTGTCGGCGAGACGTACGCGGTTGCCGGCGGCGAGCGCCTCGTTGCGGGCCAGGATGTTGCGGGAAACGTCGATCTCCACGGTGCTACTCCTCGCCCGGCGTGCCATCGTCCGGCACGTCGACGTCCACGTTGTCGACAAGAAGCTCGGTGCCGCCGATCACTTCGGTCTGCGGCCCTCCGCATGCGGTGCAGCGGCGGTCGAACTGGTCGTGATCGAACTCCGTGCCGCACGCCAGGCACAGCGAGCGCCCGGGTGTCGCGGTGATCTCGAGGACCGCGCCCTCGGCGGGCGTGCCGGGGGTCAGGCACTCCCAGGCGAACATCAGCGAATCGGGGACCAGCGCGGTCAGTTCGCCGACCGTCAGCCTGACGGCGTTGATGCGCGTCGCGCCGGCCTTGGCGCTGGCCTCGATGACCGCGGCGAGCACTTCCTGGGTCACGCCCATCTCGTGCACTACGCGTCCGCCTCTTCGGCCTCGAGCGCCTTGGCCTTGATGCGGTGGCGGAGGACGACCGCGCAGGTGGCCATGCTCCCCTCCCACAGGATGATCATGGCGAGCGCGAGACCGATCATCGTCTGCGGCGCCCAGTCGGGCGTGGAGCCCGCGGCCACGACGGCGATGACGAGGTACACGGTCCGCCAGCTGTGGCGGAGCTTGGCATAGGGCACGATGCCGAAGTAGACGAGGTAGAAGACGACGATCGGGACCTGGAAGGCCAGCCCGAAGGCGAGCAGGAAGAACTCGAGGACCCCGATGAGATCGCCGGCGCGCGGGAGGTACTGCATCGCAACGCCGCCCTGCTGCACCAGCCATGGGAAGCTGTACTGCAGGATCAAGAAGTAGCAGAAGGCCGCGCCACCGACGAACAGGAAGACCGCTGCGAGGAACGTCGGGACGACGAACTTGCGCTCCTTGGGCTTGAGCGCGGGAAGCAGGAAGCCCATGATCTCCCAGATGACGACCGGGCTGGCCACGAACAGCGACGCCCAGAAGCCGAGCGTGAAGCGAACGGTGAACGCCTCGAGCGGCTCGAGGAAGTAGGTCGCCCCGTGGTTCGGGAGGAACTTCTGCACCGGGCGCACGAGCCAGACCATGAGCTGCGGCGTGAACACGTACATCACAACCGTCGTCAGGGCGAGCACGATCACCACCACGAAGAGTCGCTTGCGCAACTCGCCGAGGTGCTTGAGGAAGGGCATGCGAGCGGGGCCTATGGGCATGGCGTGGTATCGGAGCGAGGGCGCCGGAGCGCCTACTCCTCGTCCTCCTCGTCGGCTTCGTCTGCGGACGGGGCGGTGCTGGGCTTCGGCGCTGTCTTGCGGGCCGGCGACGTGATCGCGTCGGTCGCGGCCGGCTCGTCGGTGAGCTCGTCCGCGCCTTCCGGCTCGCGCGCGGCCGAGAAGGCGGTCGAGGCCGCGCCCGCCTTGGCGATGCGCTCCTCGATCGAGATCGTTTCCTTCGTCGGCCCCTCGGCGCGGTAGATCTCCGCGTTCAGCGTCTGCTCCATGATGCTCTTGTACTTGTTGAACTCGCGCGTGAACCGCCCGATCGTGCGGGCCAGCTGCGGGATCTTGTCCGGTCCGAACAACAGGAGCGCGAAGATCGCGATTATGAAGAACTCTTGGCCGGAGAAGTTGAACACGGTCCGCTACGCTCCCATCGCCTGGTCGAGCGTCGCGTAGAGCGGGAAGACGCGGTCGAGACCGGTGATGCGCAGGATCTTGACGACGGCCTCGTGCTCCGAGACCAGGCGCAACTCGCCGCCCGCCTCCCGCACGCGGCGCAGAGCGCCCACGAGCACGCCGAGACCCGACGAGTCGATGAACGGGACCTTGCCGAGGTCGGCGATGATCACGCGGCAGCCGTCGCCCGTGGCGTCGGCCAGTGCGACCTTCAGTGACGGCGACGTGTAGACGTCGACCTCGCCGGTCACGTGGACGACGCAGATCTCTCCGTCACGGGACGTGCTGAGTTCCAGCTCCATGCCACACACTCCTCGGAGTCCGCGGGACGCTCGGCGTACAGGATGACATTGTAGCGCCCGTCTCGCTCCCCGTCCCGCGAGGACGGGGCCTCGCTGGGCATATACATCGGGAACGCATGGACAGCCGCGGTCGGACTGAGACGGACGGTGGGTCCCACGATCACCATCACGCTCGACGAACTCCCCGAGGCATGGGTCCTCACGGTCCGCGGTGAGCTCGACTACGGCGAGTCCGCGGGTTTCCGCCTCAAGATCGACAAGATCCTTCGGGCGATGCCCGCGGCGATCGTCGTCGACCTGTCACAGGTCACCTACCTCGACAGTTCGGGCCTGGGTCTGCTGCTCAGCCTCTCGCGCGGATACGAGGCCGAGGGCGGGCGCCTCTTCCTCGTGACCAACGAGACCGTGGACTCGATCCTCGAGATCACGCGCCTCGCCGGGATCTTCACGATCGAGGCGGACGCCCGGACCGCGCTCGCACGCATCAGAGAACCGGCCGCACCCGATGTGGGCACGGCCGGTTCGTAGGACCTGCGTGGTGCGTTCCGTACGGGCGCGAGCGCCCGGTCATCGCGCCTACTGCGCGAGTGCCGTGATGTTGTCCTTGGCCGACTGGGCCATCTGGCCCGTCGGCTCGACCGCGAGGTAGGCCTCGAAGGCGGCCTTCGCCTTGACCTTGTCTCCCGACGTGGCGTAGAAGACGCCCAGGTTGAAGAGGTTCGGCGCGAACTTCGGATCCAGGGCGCGGAGCTTCTCGCCGGCGGTGATCGCGGCGGGGGTGTCCCCCGAGTAGTGCAGCGCGACCGCGTAGTCGCCCATCACCTGCGGGTCGCCGGACTTCACGGCCAGGGCTCGGCCGTACAGCGAGGCGGCGGACTTCCAGATCGGCGCGTCCTGCCCCGATGCGGTGGCCCCCAGGGCCGTCTGGACCTGTTGGCCCCAGTCGTAGTAGTTGGTCGCCTGAGCGAGGAGCAGGCCGTAGTTCTTGGGATCGGCGGTCAACGAGGTCTCGGCGGCCTGGATGATGGGCGTGAACTGCAACCCGATCGCTGCGACCGACTGGGTCGTGCTCGTCGAGCCGGTGTTCGTGGTGCCCGTCGTGCCGGCAGGCGTCTGGGAGCCGCACGAGCTCAGGCCCGAGAAGCCGATACTCAGGACGAAAGTGGCAGCAATGAAGATGATCGTCGCCTTCATGAGCGGCGAGGTGTGGCTCTTGTCGATCGCCATCTGTGTTCCTCCGGATGTGTGGTTCGAAGCGGCGCGCGCCGATCGGTGACTACGGGGTCGTGGCCGTGCCGCTGGTCGTGACGGCCGGATGGCCGGCAGGCAGCGTGGTCGTGGAGAGCTGCTCCGGCGTCAGAACGGGAGCGTTCCCGCCGGCCGCGGCCGGTGCGGACACCGACGGCGTCGCCGTGCTCGATGCCGCGTTGCCGGCCAGCGTGTAGCCGAGCAGGAAGCCGAGGATGGCGCCGAGCAGCAGACCGATGACGCCGACCAGAGCGGCCACGGCGTACATGCTCGTCTGCTCCGCGGGAGCATTGGCGGCCCTAGGGGTCGGAGCCGCGCTCGACGAGGCCTTGGGAGAAGGCTTCACCGGGGTCTTCGCGGGAGCCTTGGCGCCCTTTGCAGCGGGGGCCTTGGTATCCGGTTCCTCGTCGAAGAAGAAGTCCTGTTCGCTCACGTGCTCCCCTTACCTTCCGGCCCCGTCGCGAGGCGTTTCTCGAGCCGCTCCCGTGGTCGGAGCGGCGGTCAGACCGGGCGCGATTATAGCACGCACCCTGGGGCGGTACCGCTCGTCGGAGAGGGCGTCACGCCCCCGCGCACGCAGCACGAGTAAGGCCACGACGACGGCCGCGACGGCACCGATCGCGCCGCCCGTATCGCCGGTCGCGCCCACGGCACGAGCCGCCAGATAGCCGACCAGATACCCGACCAGCAACCCTACCGCCGGGACGATGAAGACGATGACGCCGGCCCGTGTGTCGGAGCCCTCCGGGATCTCGACCTCGACCTCGTCCCCCACCGCGGCTCCGAGCTTGTCGGAGGCGCCCTCGACCGTCACGCCGTCGCGGTCCACGTGGCAGCAGGCGCCGCACGACTCGCACGCCGATCCGCCGGCCAGGCGCACGTCGACCGAGCCCTCGGAAGAGGCGATGACGGTGCCGCGCTCTATGATCCCGGGCATCTAGGCACTCACCCGCGCAGCTTGCCGCGGATTTCCTGAGCGCGCGCGAGCGCACGCTCCTTGTCGACGGTGCGGTAGTCGCCGCGGTCGAACACCATGCGGCCGGCGATCATCGTGGCCACCACGTCCTTCTGGTTCGACGTGTGCACGAGCGCGCTGTACGGGTCGGCCGTCGGCACCATGTGCGGGCTCGACGACAGGTCCACGGCGATGACGTCGGCACGCTTGCCGGGCTCGAGCGAACCGATCTCGTACTCGAGGCCCAGCGCCCGCGCGCCGTGGATCGTCGCCAGGCGCATGAACGTCCGGGCGGTGAAGTAGCGGTAGAAGTCGCTCTCCCCCGTCTCGCCGCGCTGGAGCAGCAACCCGATGCGCATCTCGTCGAAGGGGTCGACGGTGTTGTTGGAGGCGGGCGAGTCGGTGCCGAGGCCGACCGTCAGTCCGTGCTCGAAGAACGACTTGAGCGGGGCGATGCCCATGCCCAGCTTCGCGTTGCAGCGCGGGCAGTGCGCGATCGAGACGTCGTGCCGCGCGAGCACGTCGACGTCGTGCTCGTCGACCTGCACGCAGTGCACGGCCAGGACGCGCGGCACGTCGAACAGCCCCCACTGGAGCACGTACTCCACGGGGCTCACGCCGGTCGGCATCCATGCGACGTCGCGCCACCCCGACTGCTCGCGGAAGTCCTGCGCGAGGTTCGACGAGCCGTAGCGGACGAAGTCGTACTCGTCGCGGGAGCCGGCCAGGTGGATCGCGACCGGCAGGTCGCGATCGATCGCGAGCTCGGCCGCGGCGCTGAACAGCGACGGGTGGCATGTGTACGGGGAGTGCGGGGCGATGCCGATCTCGATCGGCGAGCCGGCGGCGACCTCACCCCACGCGTCGATGTCCGCCCGGGCGACTTCCATGCGCCCGGGGACCAGCGCCTTGTCCATCGTCGACACCTCGCGATAGACCACCCCTGCGAGCCCGATGCCCTTCGCCGCGATCACGGAGTTCCCGGAGTTCGTGATGTCGGCGATCGTCGTGATGCCGGATCCGACCGCCTCCATGGCGCCGAGCACGGCCGAGTCCATCCAGTCAGACGGCGACAGGTTCGCTTCCTTGTTCTGCACCTGCATCTTCCAGGCGGTGTACGGAAGGTCGTCGACGGCGCCGCGGAAGACCGAGTACTCGAGGTGCGTGTGGAGGTCGACGAAGCCCGGCATCAGGACGGCGAGCCCGAAATCGCGGACCTCCTCGTCCGGATGGGCGGCGACCAGCTCGGCGCGCGGGCCGACGGCGATGATGCGGTCGCCCTGCACCAGCACGGCGCCATCCTCGATGTGATGGGACGAGATCGGCAGCACGTATCTGGCGGTGAGGAGCATGGCGACGTCCTTCGTGGCGGCGCGCGGACCGGTCGTGCGGTCTATGGTAGCGCGCCTGGGCGCTACTTGGTGGCGACGTGCAGGTTCACGGCGCCCAACAACATCGGCACCCAGCGCACCTGCGAGAACCCGGCGGCGCACAGCTCGTCCCCGAGGAGCTCGGGGGCCGGGAACTGCATGATCGAGTCGTTGAGGTACTGGTACGAGGCCCGGTCCCCCGCTATGACCGCGCCCAGCAGCGGCACGATGACGCCGGTGTAGAGCTTGAACAGCGGGCGGAAGAGGGCGCTGCGCGGGGCGCTGAACTCGAGGATGAGGTAGCGACCGCCGTCCTTGAGGACCCGCAGGGACTCGGAGAAGGCGGCGGCGCGGTCGGGCATGTTGCGAACGCCGAACGACACGGTCACCACGTCGAACGATGCATCCGGGAACGTGAGCGCCTGTCCGTCCTGGATCTCGAAGTCGAGCTCGGTCGGCCCGCTCCAGCCCACGGCCTTCGCCCTCGCGATGTCGAGCATCTCGGAGACGAAGTCGGTGGCGACGACCTTCGACGGCAGACCCGTCCGCGCCAGCGCCAGCGCAAGATCGCCGGTTCCGGCGGCCACGTCGAGCACGGTGCAGCCCGGCGTGAGGCCGGCCTCGGCCACGGTCCGGCGGCGCCACACGTGATGCAGGCCGAAGCTCATGACGGAGTTCATCAGGTCGTAGCGGCGCGCGATATGGCTGAACACGCCCCTGACCTTCTCGGTCGTCGGGCGGCCGGCCTCGGCGGCCTCGACGGCGTCTCGCGGAGGGGTCATCGGGGCTCAGGCTCCCAGCTTCTCGGGACCGGGCTTGACGGCGATCGGGTCCTGCACGGGGCCGAGCCCGCGGTGGCGGCCGGTCACGACTCCCCAGTTCTCGGCGAACCACAGCTTGATGACGTTGAAGACGTGATAGGGGCGCGCCTGCCGCGGCCACTCGAGTTCGCTCTTCTCGCACACGGTGGACTCGTTGAGGCGGTCGACCTCGTGCCGGAACTCGGCCAGGTCCGCCTCGCGCTTCGTGGGGTCGCCCGCGACGATCGCGTCGATGCGGGCCATGGCGACCCGGGCCTCGCCGATGCGCGCCTCGGTCGTCGCCGCGACCTGAGCGTCGACCGCTCCGACGCCCACCTTGACCCGGTTGACGTCGATCGCCGCCTGGTAGGTCGAGTCCACGAGCTCCTGCGAGGTCATAGCGTCGCTCTCGTAGTTCATGATGTAGCGCCACGACGGCTCCAGCAGCAGCTGCCGGTGCTCCTCGAGGGTGCGGGCCTTGAGCGTGTAGCCGAACTTGTCGGGGTCGTCGAAGACGCGCGAGCCCGGGTCCAGGAACGGCGCCATGGGCGAGATGAACGGCAACAGGCGCGGATCGCTGCCCGTGCGCTCGTAGAGGCCCTTCACGTAGTCGCCGGTCTCCAGGACGCTGGCGGCCGTCTGCGTGGGAATGCCCGTCATGAAGTAGAGGTCGAACCGCTTGCAGCCGTGCCGCAGCGCGGCCCGGATCGACTCCTCGACCTGCTCGGTCGTGTAGTGGCTCTTGCCGAACGCCGCGCGCACCGCGTCGTCGTGACTCTCGACGGAGATCTCCACCGAGTAGTCGGGCAGGTGCTCGTCGAGGAAGGCGTAGAAGTCCTCCGCCGGCGGGCGGAAGAACTCGAAACCGATCGGGTTGCGCAGGCCGATCTTGCCGAG
>Ga0209638_1001753_pt1 | contig 13568 bp, 13 predicted proteins | sample BarGraNGADG00211_FD_184490 | JGI IMG/M metagenome (GOLD analysis project Ga0209638, IMG submission 184490) | Arctic peat soil microbial communities from Barrow, Alaska - Barrow Graham LP Ref core NGADG0002-211 (SPAdes) (version 2) | ecosystem: Environmental > Terrestrial > Soil > Wetlands > Peat... | reverse complement strand
GACACAAAAGTCATTGGTATTATTATTATATTTGTGCGCTAAAAATAAAATGAGTAATAATCTTATTAAACTATGACGAAACATTTTCTTCTTGTGCCTCTACTTTCTCTATTATTAACTCCCTCTTTTGCCCAGAATGGGAGTGATTACGAGCGGTTTGTGAACGATGCAGGCGAATTATCCAACATTTACAGAGGCCAGTCGCCTCTTGTCTATAATTTTCGCCATACCGGAACTTATTACGCCTATTCAGAAAATTTTGAAATTGGGGTTGTTAAGTATAATGGTAAAATATACAAAGATGTTTATTTGAACCTCAACAGCCACTTGGATGAATTGAATATTTTAATAAAAAAGACAGGACGGACCGTTGTGCTTAATAATGACTTTGTGGGATACTTTTCATTTGGGGGAAGAGATTTTATATACTTAAAAGATGTAAATAAAAGTTCCGGATCTGTACCACAGATAGGATACTATCAAGTTCTCTATAATGGATCGTCAAAGCTCTATAAGAAAATTAAAAAAATATACGCAGAAAGAATAAATGAAACTGCCAGCATCCAGACTAAAAGTAAATTAGAGAGAATGTTTCTTGTCTCGGAGAGTTATTATCTTTTAAAGGAAGGATCTTTTCATCTTATTAAGAAAAAATCTGACCTTCTATCTTATTATAAAGAGAAAAAGCGAGATATCAGACAATTGATAAGAGAGAAAAACTTGGACTTCAGGCGTGATAAGGATCATTCATTCAGTGAGATAATAAGATTTGTTGAATCCGGAACTACAAAAAGCGATGAATAAACTTTTTTTACTAATTATTATACTTGCATTTAGTTTAGCTAACCTTAATGCACAGACTACAGAAAAAATCGAGATAGTTAATGTTGGGATAGACTCTTTGAGGAGTGTAGTTGAAAAATACACAGGACTGGAGTTATTTTTTATTATGGAAAAGGGAGAGGACTCTCTTAAATTATCTTTGAAATGCAACAGAGAAGATCTCCTTAAAGAATTTTCAATGCTTCTTAAGCAAAAGGACTACTCGCTCACAAAAATTAACAACTCACTTTTTGTTCTTAAGGGAGTAGGTATAATGAGTTTTCTTCCGAATGACTACTTCTCAGACAGAAAAGAGAATGAAGCAAAATCTGACTATCTCAAGGCAATAACGTTTAATGATAAAACAGCCAATTCAGAAAACAAAATATACAAGATAGGGGACCCCAACTCTCCCAAAAAGGATGGCCGGGCTATGTTACGAGGGTATGTAAAAAATTTGGATAACGGAGAGCCTATAGCTGGTGTTTCTGTAATAACAGGTACCCCGGAGACTGTTGTAACAACAGATGCTTTTGGCTTCTACAGAATTTTGATCCCCGTGGGTAGCATGGATCTTAATCTTAAGGGTTACGGGCTGGAGGATACAAAGCTCATGCTTGATGTGTTTGGAGATGGAGAGATGGATATAATAATGAAAGATAAGGTCTATTCACTTAAAGGGGTTGTACTTACAGCAGAAAGCACCCAAAAGATGAGAAGTACTCAGATGGGTCTGGAGAGAGTTCGGATCGACAGGATAAAACATGTTCCATCTGCTTTTGGGGAGGCTGATGTTATGAAGATTGTTCTAACACTGCCGGGAGTTAAATCGGTAGGGGAGGCTTCAGGTGGATTCAATGTAAGAGGTGGGGCGAGCGATCAGAACCTCATTCTCTTCAACGAAGGGACCATTTATAACCCAACACATCTTTTTGGACTTTTCTCGGCATTTAATCCGGATGTTATAAATGATATAGAACTTTATAAAAGTACAATTCCTGCAAAATTCGGAGGAAGAATATCGTCTGTTTTAGAAATAAACAGCAGAAACGGGAATAACAATAAAATTACAGGATCGGCCGGATTAGGACTGCTTACAAGTAAATTCCATATTGAGGGGCCTATTGTTAAGGATAAAACAAATTTTATAGCAGGTATCAGAACAACCTATTCCAATTGGATCCTGGGTCTTCTTCCAAAAGAGAGCGGATATAAAGATGGCACAGCCTCTTTTAACGATTTCACTCTGGGATTAACCCATAAGATAGACAATTCTAATACTCTTTATACATATGGATACTACTCAGGAGATGGTTTTAAATTCAGTCCGGATACCAGTTACCTCTACCGAAACCTGAATGCTTCTCTCAAATGGCGCAACATAATAAGCGATAAACACAATCTCGTGGTTAGTACAGGATATGACCAGTATTATTACAAAACAGAGGAGAAGGGCAATCCGGTAGATGCCTATAATATGAAGTTCAGCATTAGACAATTGTTTCTAAAAGCGAACATTAGCTCACTATTGAATGAGAAACATTCGTTAAACTATGGTTTAAACGCTGTTTTCTATAATCTTAGCCCTGGCATTCTAAGCCCGTCAGGAGCAGAATCTCTTGTCGCTCAGAAGAGTTTGAATAATGAAAAAGCACTTGAGCTCGCTTTTTATTTAAGCGATAATTGGAGCATTTCGGATAGACTCTCCCTTGACCTTGGGTTGCGGTATTCTTTGTACTCGGCACTTGGTCCGATAACCTATTATAAATATGCAGATGAAAATAGAGGAGAGGCCAATGTAACAGATACTGTAAGCGTAAGATCAGGCGGAATTGTTAAACCATATCATGGACCGGAGATAAGAATATCGGCCAGATACTCTATAAATGAAGATCTCTCTTTAAAAGCCGGTTTCAACAGTATGAGACAATATATTCATATGCTCTCCAATACAGCAAGCGTTTCACCTACAGATATCTGGAAGCTTAGTGATGCCAATATTGTTCCACAAAGCGGATGGCAGGCGGCCTTTGGTATTTACAGAAATGTACTCGGAAGAAGAGTTGAGCTCTCTCTTGAGGGATACTACAAGGAGATGAACAACTATCTCGATTATAAGGGAGGGGCAATACTTAATATGAACGAGAACATAGAGCGTGATGTCCTAAGCACACAGGGTAAAGCCTATGGGATTGAATTGTTGGCCAAAAAATCACTTGGAAAACTTAACGGCTGGCTCTCTTATACTTACTCAAGGACACAACTCAAAGAGAGCGGGAAGAAGGAGGAATATAATATCAACGGGGGAAAATGGTACCCTGCCTCTTATGATAAGCCTCACGACCTCAAAATTATTGCCAATTACAAATTTACCCAGCGTTTTAGTGTCTCTATGAATGTAGATTATTCCACCGGAAGACCTGTAACAATTCCAATAAGTAAATATTATTATGGTAACGGTTACAGACTTTACTATTCAGACAGGAATGTGTACAGAATACCCGACTATTTCAGAATGGACTTTGCGATAAATATTGAACCCAGCCATAATCTCACACTATGGACGCACAGCACAATTACTATAGGGATTTATAACCTTACCGGAAGGAAAAATGCCTTTTCTGTATATTATGATACCAATAACGGGACAAAAATACAGGGATACAAACTCTCCATTTTTGGAGCTCCTATACCATATGTTAATTACAATATTAAATTCTGACGAACCTAGGATGAGAAAAATTTTGTTTAAGATCGCACTCATTGCATCTGTGATTATTATTAACAGTTGCATTACTCCATTTGAGCCGGAGGGAGTAACCAGTATAGACAATATGGTGGTTATTGAAGGTGATATAATCCAGAATGATACTACAAGAATCAGTGTCAGCCGGTCTCTCGCTATCAGAGATGAAAACAAGGTAAATTACATAACCAAGGCTACGGTATGGGTAGAAAACGAAAAGGGAACTAAATATACCGGAAAAGAGGTGTTAAAAAAAGGGAAAACCCAGTATCTTGTGAATACAAACGGGATAGATCCATCTCTTAATTATAAGGTGTGTGTCAGACTAATCGGAGGACAATTATATGTGTCTGATTTAGTACCGGTGCTTGTCTCGCCACAGATAGATTCAATAGGTTTCACAACTGATTTAGAAAACAAGAGTGTTACATTTTATGTAAACACCCACGACCCTCAAAACAATACAAAGTATTATAAGTGGAGTTACACAGAAGACTGGGAATTCCATTCACAATACATCTCACTTTTTGAATACGACCCTTTTGCCAAGATTGTACGAGAGATTAATTTTGATAAGAACCGTTATTACTGTTGGAGTTCAGCAACCTCATCATCAATTCTTGCAGCAACCACATCACACCTTGCCCAAGACAGAGTTTATCAGAAAGCGCTTGTTTCAATGGGTCCGGATGACAAAAGGATAAGTGCTTTGTATTCGATGGAACTTACCCAAATGGCCATTTCCAGTGAAGCATACCTCTACTGGGACAACATAAGAAAGAACTCAGATAATATTGGTGGAATATTTTCTCCGCAACCCAGTGAGATAGGAGGAAATATTCATTGTGTCAACAATCCTTCCGAGAGGGTACTCGGATACATAAGTGCCGGATTGGTAGCTAAAAAAAGGATATTTGCCAAAAAGGAAGATATTGGGATATATCAGGAACCTAATAATTGTGAGATAGTAATTGTACCAGATCCCACCCAGCTTGATGGTCCCCCTGTTACGTTTCAGTCCCTTTACGAAGGCGGATATGACGTAATAAGTTACTCGGAAGTACCAAGAGAGAGCATCTGGGTTATTAAAAGTTGTTCCGATTGCAGGGTTTTCGGGACAAAGACAAAACCTAAATTTTGGCCAAATGACCATATTTAAAACAAAACTCCTATGAAAAAAAATATACTATACTCGCTATTTATCTCTCTTTTATTACTGTCTGGTTTAAGTACAAATATCTGCAAAGCAGAGCAGAGAGTAATTGAAAGGTTGTATGTTGCCACAGACAGAGGAGCTTATATTGCCGGAGAGGCTTTATGGCTTTCTGTATACTGTTTCGATATTTCTAACAACAGAGATATTTTGTCTGACCTGAGTAATGTTGCATACATAGAAATACACAGTTCCGGGGGAGTTGCCATTACGACTAAAATTGCGTTGAATGGTGGTCGTGGCAGCGGACGTTTGGTATTACCACCTACTATGCCAACCGGTAACTACAGACTTATTGGCTATACAAAGCAGATGCTTAATGAAGAAAAGACAGTCTGTTTCGATAAGGTTATCTCCATTTACAACACACTCACTTCCGATCGGGTTCCGAAAAATGTAGAGGTTAAAGAGGAGAGTAGGGAAGAGAATGCAATTGAACCCAACTCCGTAAATACCATTAATTCCACCAACAAAAATATTGTCACTCTTAAATTTGGTGAAAACGAAAAGACCATTCCGAGAAATAGCCCTTTTCCATTTTCGATTATAAATAATAGCAAAGAGAGCGTAACCTTAAATATTTCGGTTGTAAAAGTTGATTCAATTCCTTCGCCGGCCAGCCCTGAGCTTTCGGACTATTTGTCACTATGCAGGAGTAAAGCCGGAGATGTAAATTTTGTGAACAGATATACTCCGGAATATGAAGGTGAGATTATTAATGGCAGGGTTATTTATGGAGGTGCAGACATAATAACCGAAAAGATAGCTTTTCTTTCTGCAGCCAACGGGGAGTCAGATATATATACATCCCCGATAGACAGTAATGGCAATATCACTTTTTATACAAACTCAATTTTTGGTGACAGGGATATAGTTCTTGAGGTGCCAAAAACCGATTCGAACAGTAAAATTTTATTCGAAATTTTTGATCCTTTTGTAAAACCAGAAGTGCAACCTATTCCGAAACTCTATCTTAACAGGAGAATTGAAAGGTCTCTTAATGAGCGAAGCGTGGAGATGCAGGTAGGGAGAAGATTTGGGTCGGATACACTGTTTGAAAAGATTCAAATAAAAAGAGATCCTCTGTTGATAATTAAACCTATTATATATCTGTTGGACGATTATACACGGTTTCCGCTTATGCAGGAGGTGGTAGCAGAATATATTTCGGAGCTGAGATTCAGAAAAACAGATGGGAAAACAGATCTTCAGGTAAGGTGGGAAAATGCCTTTATGTCTCTTACCTATTCAAGAGAAAACACTCTGGTCCTAATAGACGGAGTGCCGGTATTCGATCATAAGAGGGTATTGGATTACGATCCGCTTAAGGTAAAGAGTCTGTCGATATATGGAAGCGAATTCTTAGTCGGAGTTACCAGTTTCGCTGGGATAGTCTCTTTAAAAACCTATAAGGGAAATTATCCAGGACTCACTTTCGGCAGGAATGTAAGAATCATGGATTATCAGGGAGTTCAGTATCCGTGCAGATTTACTGCAAAAGAACTTGTTTCGGGGAGTAAAATGCCGGACCTTAGAAGTACTCTTTACTGTGATCCTCAAATCGATATTTCCGCAGGAGAAAAAAGAGAGATTACAGTTCACACCCCATCATATCCGGGAAGATTTGTTATTACCTTGGAGGGAATTACCGCTGATGGTACACCGTTTAGTTTTTCTACCGGGTTTTCTGTAGATAATAAGTAAACAGAGAGCGGAAATTTTTCAAAGATGTAACACCTTATAAAAAGATAAATTTTTCGGTTATTATTATGGAAATAATTATTAGAGAAGTAAATATAAACGACCATTCTAAAATAGTTGAGTTTCAACTGGCAATGGCACTTGAAACAGAAAACCTGCAACTAGACAGAGATATACTTGCCAAAGGAGTCCTTTCGGTTCTTCAAGACTCAACCAAAGCCAGGTACTTTATTGCAGACTTGGCTGGTACTTCTGTAGGAATGCTGATGATTACAGAAGAATGGAGTGACTGGAGAGATGGCTGGGTATGGTGGATACAGTCCGTGTACACAAAACCCGGATACAGAAAAATGGGCGTTTATAAAATGTTGTATGAATACGTCCGGGAGTTAATTGAAAAATCTGACAACATAAGAGGCTTGAGACTTTACGTAGATAAAAGAAACATAAGAGCTCAACAAGTATATGAATCTCTGGGGATGAACGGGGAGCACTACACAACATACGAGTGGATGAGAGAGTTTTAGTAACCGGATGGATAAGATAAAAGAGTCGGCAAAATTTTTTCTTGGTGTTGGAATTCTGATAATTTCCTACTACCTGGGGGAGGTCTTAAGTTATGCAATTGCCGGATTTATCTCCCCGGCAGTTATGGGAATGCTCGTCCTTTTTATTCTGTTAAAGTCTGGCATAGTTAAGCCTGTATGGGTTGAATCAATGGCCACGTTCTTACTTGACAATCTTATGCTTTTCTTTATTCCTGCAACAGCAGGCATAGCATTAATTTCTTTCTCATCAATTAAAGAAGATGCTTTGGCAATAGTTATGGCTGCGACACTCAGTTCGCTTCTGGTTCTCTGGATTGTGGGCTATGTTGTACAAAAATTCGAAGGAGCAGATGAACAATAGCTACTTACTAGAATTTCTTTTTATAATACTCACAGTAGCATCGTATATTCTGGGCAAGTATTTTTATGCTAAAACTAAGCTGATGCTTTTACATACAATGATTGTGGCAACAGCTCTGGTAATAGTTTCACTAAAACTTTTAAACATAGATATGCATCTGTACGAACAGAACACTAAGCTGCTCAGATATCTTCTTAACCTGTCTGTGGTAGCCTTTGGATATTTGTTGTTTAAGCACTATGAGTATATTAAGAGCAGAGGAATTGCAATTATCTCGGCAACATTCATCGGAAGCCTTGCTGCGATTATTAGTGTAAGCGCGATTGCAATTTTATTTGGAGCAAAATACGAGATCATTGTTACCCTGCTGCCAAAATCTATAACAACACCTATCGCAATTGTATTAAGTGAGCAGTATGGTGGAGTTGTCTCGCTGACAGCTGTTATTGTTATTCTCGCAGGTATTTTTGGTGCTGTTTTGGGCCCTTGGTTTTTAAAATTGACTGGGATAAACTCAAGACTGGCAAAGGGTTTGGCATTAGGCTCGGCAGCACACGGTATTGGAACGGCAAAAGCATTGGAAATGGGAGCTTTGGAGGGAGCTGCAGGAGGGCTGGCTATTGGTTTGACGGGCCTGTTTACATCAATACTAATGCCAATAGCAGTTCCATTAATAAAGATTGTGCTGTTTAAAATTTAGAAATAATTGTAATAATTTTGTCACAGCCACTTCCGGAGAGGACGATTCTGCCAGTAACGAAATAAATTTGCTGCCTACGATGGCACCGGCGGAATACTTCTGAGCGGTTTCCAGAGTATCACGGTTCGAGATTCCGAAACCGATGAGACAAAGATTTCTCAAACCCATATTTTGAACTCTCTCAAAATATAATTGCCGGGATTGTCCGAAATGTTCCTGAGCACCAGTAGTAGAAGCCGAAGAAACCATATAAATAAAACCTTCCGTATGTGCATCGATCCAACGAATCCTTTCCTCAGAAGTTTCTGGGGTAATCAACATGATCATCTTGAGCCCAAAACGATCGGCAACGGGTTTGTAGTCCTGCAGATAATCGTGAAAAGGAAGGTCTGGAATAATCATTCCGTCTACTCCCACACTTTGACAGGAACGGCAGAATTCTTCAAACCCAAACTGCATAATGGGATTCAGGTATCCCATAAGCAAAAGGGGCATGGAAATATCCTTCCTGACGTCCGTTAACTGTTTAAACAACACCCTCAGACTCATTCCGTTCTTCAAAGCCGATGTGCTGCTGGCCTGAATGACAGGCCCGTCTGCCATCGGATCGGAAAACGGGATACCTATTTCGACCATATCAACGCCCTGGCTTTCCATCGCTTTCAGAATGGGAATGGTATCATCTAACTGCGGATATCCGGCTGTAAAATAAACCGAGAGTAAATTCTTTGATTTTCTTGAAAACAAAGATTGTATTCTGTTTGTCATTTGGGTAATTTTTGAATAAAACATTCTATTTTAGTTACTAATTTCAAGCCGGGAGCCGATTCAAACCTGCTGTTCAGATCTACTCCTGCCAACATTGGGTGCCGGAAAAGGGCAATTCGCTCCGCGTCTTCCTCCCCGATTCCTCCACTCAGCAAAAAAGGTGTTGTTCCCCGGTATGTCTTGAGTATGTCCCAATCATATCGTTTTCCGGACCCACCCATTTGGATTGTCCGTGTGTCGAAAAGCAAATAATGGCAATGACCCTCATAGGTTGTCGCGGCCTCTGTGTCAATAGGTGCCGAAACCGGAATTGCTTTAATAACCTCCAGCCCTTGTGCATATAAACGATGGCAGAACATAGATGATTCGCTCCCATGCAACTGAATCGTATCCAGGCCAAACCTGCCTGCAGTCTCCATAATTGATTCGAAGGATGAATTCACAAACACGCCTGTCCGATGAATGCTCGCAGGAAGAACCGACAAGGCTTCCGGCGCGAGATCCAGAGCATTCCGCGGAGAAGGAGCATAGAAGATAAAACCCATCCATTGAATCGGCAAAGAGGCAGCCACCTGAATATTCGCAGCATCGCGCATGCCACATACTTTAATGCTGATCATGACAATTGGGCGATGAAGTGATTAAGAGCCTGACCTGGAGAATCTTCCTTCATAAAATTTTCACCCATAAGGAAGCCCTGGAAACCAGCTGACCTTAGCTCCCTTACAATAGAAGGGTCCGAAAGTCCACTTTCAGAAATTTTCACAAATTCACCAGGAATCTTCTCCCCGAGTTCAAAAGAAGTTTCCACCGATGTCTCAAAAGTATTCAGATTCCGGTTGTTTATTCCCACCACATCGATTTCGGAGCAGAGATAGTCCAGTTCGTTCTCGGTATGAATCTCCAGCAAAACCTCCAACCCCAGACGATGAGCCAGAGCTGCCATCGTTTTCACCTCTCCCGGAGTCAAGGCTGCTGCGATCAGGAGAATAACATCGGCACCCAGGGCTTTGCTCTGGTATACTTGCTCGGGATCAATCAGAAAATCCTTACGCAAAAGCGGCAATTTCACCAAAGGACGTACGGAAATCAGGTCTTGGCAAGACCCTCCAAAAAATTCGATATCGGTCAGTACAGAAACAGCCGCCGCCCCGGCCTCTTCATAAGCGGTTACAATCTCCCTGGCATCGGCATCGGGATGAATCCAGCCTTTCGATGGCGATTTCCGCTTACATTCCGCAATAATTCCGGTATCGGATTGCAGAAGAGCTCTTTTAAAAGAACTCACAGACCGTTCTGCAAATGGTCCGAAATAGTTCTCTTTCTGTAGAACCAGAAGAGAAACCTCCTTCCTTTTCGTTACTAAAATTTTATCTAATATATTCATATACCGATATTTCTAAGCATTCAAAACTAGAAAATTTTTAAGAGTATTCAAGGCTTTGCCGGAAATAATGGAGTTCCGAGCCTGTTCCAGACAGTTTTCTAATGAAAGATCCGGATGAATGGTTCTTATGGCAAAGGCTGCATTTGTCATAACACACTCAGTCTGTGCGCGTGTAGCGGTACCGCCCAGCACATCGTCGAAAATACGGGCAGCTTCCTCAACTGTGTCGCCTCCATAGAGATCGGCAGGGGTACATCGGGAAAGTCCGATAGATTCGGGGGTATACAACTTTTCACCATTATTCTGAATGACCTTAAACTCGTCTGTCAGCGATATTTCATCGTATCCGTCCAGACTGTGAACCACCACAAAATCGGTTCCGGTCTGCTGAAACGTATAGGCATACAGACGGGCCAACTTTAGGCTGTATACTCCGAGCAGTTGATACCGGGGCTTTACGGGATTCACCAGAGGGCCAAGCATATTGAAGAAGGAACGAACACCAAAGGCCTTCCTTACGGGAGCAACCATTTTGAGCGTTGGGTTGAATAGAGGGGCATGCAAATATGCAATATTGGTTTCTTCCAGGGATTTACGCAGTAAATCTTCGCAGTCGGTGAATTTCACCCCGTGCTGCACCATGACATCTGAAGCCCCGCTTATGGAAGAAGCTCCGTAATTTCCATGTTTCACCACCTTGTATCCTGCTCCGGCCACTACAAAACTGGCAGCAGTCGAAATGTTGAAAGTGTTTTTATTATCTCCTCCGGTACCCACAATATCAACAGGATTATATGCAGAAAAATCCAAGGAACGTCCCGTTTCAAGTAAGGCGTCGCGAAAACCGGTCAATTCTTCCACAGAAATGCTTCGCATGAGAAAAACCGCCATAAAAGCAGCAATCTGACTTTCATTATATTTACCCCAAGAGATATTCAGCAGGATATCATGGGCTTCCTGACGGCTCAGATATTGATGCTCAAATAATCTTCTCAATTCTTCTTTCATAATTACCTAACAATAACCGTTTTAATAATCTAAACATGATGGACCCGAGTTGTTCAGCCAATTGCCGAGGATCTGAGCCCCTGTTGGTGTCAACACCGACTCGGGATGAAATTGAATACCGTGAACATCGTAATCGCGGTGACGTAATGCCATAATAGAACCATCCGCATCCACAGCAGTCACCTCAAGGCAGGAGGGGAATCCGTCTGAAGACACAATCCATGAGTGATACCGGCCAACTTCCAAAGTATCCGGAAGACCTTTAAACAACCGATGCGGACGGACAACTTGAATAGGCGTGGCTACTCCGTGAAATACCTCCTTCAGATTGAGGAGTTGCGCACCAAATACCTCCGCAATGGCCTGATGTCCCAGGCACACCCCCAACATAGATTTTTTGGAGGCATAGTAACGGATAATATCGGGCAATAACCCTGCTTCCGAGGGAATTCCGGGACCCGGGGAAAGTATAATTTTATCGAAGACATCCAACTCATCCAAAGCCAGACGGTCATTCCGTAATACCTCAACATGCATATAACCCAGCTCCTTTACCAAATGATAAAGGTTGTATGTAAATGAGTCGTAATTGTCTACAATCAATATCCTGTCTTTCATAGATTTTTAATTTTTAAGGATAGAAGCCATATCAATGGCCTTCTTTAATGCACCCAGTTTATTATTCACTTCCTGTAGTTCAGTTGCCGGATCGGACTTTGACACAATGCCGGCACCTGCCTGATAGGAGAGTGTGTTTCCTTTGCTAACAAAGGATCTGATGGTAATTGCCTGGTTCAGGTCGCCATTCAGGCCCACATATCCTATACATCCGCCGTAAGCTCCTCTGTCATAAGGCTCAATCTGACTGATAAGCTGCATAGCCCTTACCTTGGGAGCTCCAGACAAAGTCCCTGCAGGGAAAGTGTCAGCAAATACCTTCATGTGGTTTACTTCCGGGGGCAACAGGCCTTCTACCCTCGAAACCAGGTGGATGACATGCGAGTAGTATTGCACCTCCTTAAAAAAGTCCAGTTTGACATCCGATGCATTACGACTCAGATCATTCCGTGCCAGATCGACCAACATTACATGCTCTGCATTTTCCTTGGGATCTTTCAGTAAAAGTTCGGTCTGTTCCTTGTCCTTCACATCATCTCCTGTTCGACGGAATGTTCCCGCAATAGGATCAATATAGACACGGTTGCCGTCAATTCTGCAATGCGTTTCGGGCGAAGACCCGAAAATTCTGAAAGAACCAAAATCAAAATAAAAAAGATAAGGCGATGGATTAATCGACCGCAAGGCTCGGTATACTTTAAAATCGTCTCCGCGAAAATCCTGCATAAAGCAACGGGAGAGCACTATTTGAAACACGTCACCGCGAAGACAGTGTCGGATTCCCTTTTCCACCATACCCATATAATCTGCGTCAGTAATGGAAGATCTTTCTGCCCCGTTCAAAGAGAAGTCGTAAGAGGCAAAATCACGGTTTTCCAATAGCGAACGGATCTGATCCAGGTTCTCCTCCTCTTCACCAAAAAGGTTCTCAATAATAGTCAATTCATCCCTAAAATGGTCTATAACAATAACGTACTTATAGAATATATACATCATATCCGGAATTTCAGAAGCGGATGTCGGTGTTTTTCCTGTCTCCACCGGTTCAAAATAGCGAATCGTATTGTAAGAAGTATACCCGAAAAATCCATTGATCCGCGTTTTGTTGGTTGAGGAGATCTGTTCAAAACACCCAAGGTAGTCCTGAAAAATATCCATCAGCCGGTCCTGTTCCGTCAATGGAAACGACACCTCGGCACCGCCCGGGAAACGTTGCAAAACTTGTTCGTTCTGAACCTGAAAACGAGCCAACGGGTCAATCCCGATAAATGAAAATCCGTTTTCCGCCCCATGAAAATCGGAGCTTTCCAGCAAAACTGACTCCGAGAAAACGTCTCTTACTTTTAAATAAATGCCTACCGGTGTCTGCAAGTCGGCCAACATCTTTTGCGTTGTGGTTCTGAAAGCGTATTTCATCTTGTTATATTTTATAATCGTTCATTTTTGATATATATGTATCCATATCCTTATCGCCACGGCCAGACAAGGTCAGGACGACAATATCCGAATACTGAAAAGAGTGTTTGTCAAGAATGGCCAGTGCATGTGCCGACTCCAGAGCCGGTATGATTCCTTCCAGACGGGTCGTCAGAAACGCTGCTTCCATAGCTTCGTTATCGGTTACCGGAAAGACCTTGGCCCTTCCTGTACGAGCCAGATGTGCATGCAGAGGTCCGATTCCGGGATAATCCAATCC
>Ga0209638_1001752_pt1 | contig 13570 bp, 15 predicted proteins | sample BarGraNGADG00211_FD_184490 | JGI IMG/M metagenome (GOLD analysis project Ga0209638, IMG submission 184490) | Arctic peat soil microbial communities from Barrow, Alaska - Barrow Graham LP Ref core NGADG0002-211 (SPAdes) (version 2) | ecosystem: Environmental > Terrestrial > Soil > Wetlands > Peat... | reverse complement strand
CGCCCCGACACTCACGTTCGTCCTGCTGGGCCTGTACGCCGCGGTGCGCCAGCCTCGGAACACTCGCCGCTTTGCCCAGGCGTGCGCGCTGGCCGTCCTCGTGGCCTTCGCCGTCAACGTGATCACGATCTAGCCCACGCGACGTGCCGGGGGCGCGCCCGGCCGCCGCCACGCGCCGCCGCTACGCGATCACGCGGTACACCTGGAAAACCTCGGCGTACTCGCGGTTCACGTTGATGCCGTGCGTCCGCGCCAGGTTGCGCACGTATTCGGCGTTCGCGTAGCGGCGATGCTGCTGTGAGGCGTACCGCTCGAGCGCGGCGACCTTCCGGTCGACGTGCCGCTCCTCGAGCGCGACGTACCACTGGTACGAGAACTCGAAGTTGTTCCACGGAATCTCGTAGCCGAGGATCGTCGTGCGCTTGAACGCGCGCAGGCCTTCTTCCGCGATCGTGCGGTGATCCTGGTGGATGTCGTGATGGCTCGGCTGGAACACGACATCGGGCTGCCAGTCCTCCCACAGCGCGACGAGCAGCTCGAGGATGTCCTGACGGCGCTCGGGGAACGTACGCACGTCGAAGTCGTGCACGGTCAACCGCTCCTCGGAGATCCCGAGCTCCGTCGTCGCCTCTCGCACCTCGCGCGCGAGCGTGTCCGGCGGGAAGCCTTCCGGGAGCGAGCGCGTGGCGATCGAGAACGCGACGTAGCGCACCTCGCAGCCCGCCTCGGCGAGCCGCGCCATCGTGCCGCCGCACCCGAACTCACCGTCGTCGGTGTGCGGAGCGAGCACGAGCGCACGCTTCCACTGCTCGATCAAGCCGGCACCGCCGCCTTCGGCGTTGCGGGAGGCGGAATCTCATCCACGTCCGCCGGCGGGCGCACGCTCGCCGCGAAGGCGATCAGCCCGAAGAGGCCCCACGTCGTCGGGTCCTCGAAGAAGTCGTTGTAGAAGAGCGAGTGGCAGAGGATCGCCGCAAGCACGAGCCCGGCCCCGAGCGAGACGCTGCCCCTCAGCGAGCGGTCGCCACGCCGAAGCGCTTGCGCGAGCAAAGCGCCGACGAGCGCCACGAGCAGCGCGAGGCCGACGAGCCCCGTCTCCGCGGCCACCGTCACCGGCGTGTTGTGCGAAGCCGCGGTCTTCGGCTCCTTGCTCTTGAAGCGATGCACGCGATCAGCGTACGCCCGCTTGAAGCCGCCGACGCCGACACCTGTCAGTGGATGGGCCTGCGCGATCCTGATCCCGTTCGCGACGAGACTGAACCGGCCGCTCGTCGCACTGTTGAGCCCGCTCGAGGTGTGGTGCTGGATCGAGTGGCGGAGCTGCGGTGCTGACACCACGATTCCCGCCAGCACCGCAGCAGCGGCGGCGACGGCCACGAGCGCACGCCAGCGCCAGGCGACCACCGCTGCGCCCACGACGCCGACGAGCAACGCTGCGAAGCTCGATTGCGAGAACGAGATCAGCAGGCCGAGCCAGAGGATGACGATCGCCGCGACGACGACCGGTGTGAGCGCGCGCACGCGCTCGCGCACGAGCAGCGCGACGCTCGGGATGATCGCAACGACGAGGAACCGTCCGTACACCGACGGGTCCCAGAACACGGAGTTGACGCGGAAGAAGGGCGCGTACGCGTTCGAGTTGATCACCTTCGGGTTCTGGAAGATGTCGCGCGTCTGGTACTGGTAGAAGCCGACGATCGCGAAAACGAGCCCCATCACGACGACCTCGATGTAGAGCAGCCGGAGCCCGAGCCTGCTCCACGGCAGCCGTGCGACACCGAGCGCGAGGATCGTGAACGGGACGTAGAACGCGAGCAGCTCGATCACGCCCGCGTGCACGTCCTTGCTCCACACGAGCGAGGCGCCGGTCCAGGCGAGATACGCGGCGAGCGGCCAGGCGGCGAGGCCGAGCTCGCGCGCGCGCTCGTCACCGCGGACGAGCTCCCAACCGAGATACATCGCCGCGGCGATGATCACGACGTAGAGAGGCACGAGCAGCTTCGAGCCCGCCCCGTCGACGTGCACGCCGATCCGGACGGGAATGCAGGCGAGCGCGGCGAGCGGCAGCAACCACGGCACGAGCCGGAACGCAATCGCGACACCGGCGGCGGCGGCGAGCACCGCGGCGACGCCGATCGCGAGCTTCACGGGCGCGTTCGGCGCCAGGCCGAGCCCGAGCAGGCAGGTTCCGACGACGGCGAGGCCGAGCCCGGCGAGGCGCCCGTACCGCAGGCGAGCGACGAGCAGCACCGCGAGCCCGACGCACGCGACCGGCCCTCCGACCTCTGCGAGGCGGATCACTTGACGAGCACCGTCGCGCTGTCGACGTGGCCGAGCTCGCGCACGGTGAGCGTGTACCGGCCTTTCTGCTGCGGCGCGAGCAAGCGCAGCAACGGCCCGGCCTTGACGCCGTGCCGCGCGCCGAGCCGCCACGCGTAGAGCTTGGCGTCGGTCGAGACGCCGATCTCGAAGACCCTGCCTGCCACGACATCGGTGATGTGATGGTTCGCGAGCGCGATGTAGCGGATCTCGACGCGCACTCGGGTGCGCTCCGCGGCGGGCGTGACGTTGCCGGCGGCATCGACTGCACCGAGCTCGAGCGTCACGACGCCCGGCGGCAGGAGCACGCCGCCGACCAGGCCCGACCAGAGGACGGCGCCCTTTGTCGGATGGAAGTGGGTCCGAATCACCCGGTGCCCGTCCACGTAGACGAGGACATGGGCCGGCTCGCTGAGAACGTAGTGGATCGAGACCGAATCGGCGAGGTGATCGCCGTCGGGCGAGAACTGCGTCCGGTTCGGCGTCGCGTCGATCACCTGCGGCGCCGTCGTGTCGAGCCGGATCCGGTCGGGGAAGAGGATCGTGCGGTGCTGCCGTTCCAGGTGGATCTCGACGCGGTACGTCCCCTCAGGAGCGCGATCGCCGAAGTCGGTCAGGCCCTCCCAGCGGAAGACGCTGCGCCCGCGCGGCACGCTCTGCCCGGCGACGAGGGTGCGCAGCGGCTTGAGCTTGGAGTCGAGGATGCTGACGGTGACGACGTCCCGATGGCGGAACCTGACACTGATGTTCGCCCGCTTGCGGGTGCAGCCACAGGTCGGCGAGAACACCGCGGAGATGTGCGTCCCCGTGATCGGGCTCTTGACGAGCTTCAGCCGCTCCGTGATCGCGAAGGCCGCGGCCGTTGCCACGAGGAGCCCGACCAGGGTCGCAGTCGTCAGAACTCGCTGCAAAGCTCAGCGATTCTACGCTCGCCGCTTAAGCGGCGAATGAGTCGGGCGCTTCGACGGCGCGCCGCCACAGCTCGTCGTCGATGTTGCGCCCTGTGACGATGAGCACGACGGGCCGTGGCAGGGTCTCCCGCAGGGCGACCGCGAGGGGTGCGGCAGCCGCCCCTTCCGCCCGGATGCCCACCTCGGCGTAGGCGCCCACCGCGAGCGCCAGCTCGCGCTCGGTGACGAGCTCGAACCGCTGCACGAGCGGGTTCAGCTCCGCGACGGCGAGCGGGATCGCGATCCGAACCGCCAGACCGTCGGCGAACGTCGCGGAGCTCTCGGAGTCGACCGGCCGGCCGGCTCGCCAGCTCTCCCACATCGCCGGCGCACCGGCTGCGGAGACGGCGACCCGCTCGGTCATGGGCGCGCGGGCGGCGAGCGCACGGAAGACGCCGATCGCGAGCGCGCCGTTGCCGACCGGGACGACGACGGATCCCGGGGCCATGCCCGGGTGCAGCGGGGCCGTCGATCCTCGCTCAGACACACCGAAGCCCGGGTCAAGGGCGTGGCCCCCAAGCAACACACCCCGGGACTGCGACCTGGGACCATCGCCTTTCTCCCAGGTCGAAGGCCCCGGGAGCTCGGTGAGCTGGTCGAGCAGCTCGTCACCGATGGCTGCGTAGCCGTCGAACTGCGCCGCCTCGGCGCCGTCCTCGAAGAGGAACCCGCCCTCACGCTCCGCGAGCTCCCGCGCCGCGGCCTTCGCCTCGTCCAGGTCGGCGCCGACGCGCCGCAGCTCCGCGCCCTGTAGCTCGATCAGCGCGACCTTCGCCGCGCTCGCCGCCTCGGGCACGAAGACGATCGCGCGAATGCCTGCACGGCGGGCCGCCCACGCGGTCGCGGCGCCGTGATTGCCCGTCGAAGCGGTGACGACCACGTCCGGCTTCAGCGCCTCGAGCGTCGCGAGCGCACCGCGCCACTTGAACGCACCGAGCTGGTGCTCGTCCTCCCGCTTGAGCCAGATGCCGTCGCGAAAGGGGTCGAGCGGGGTCACACGTAGTCGGGTGTGACTGCGCGCGGACGCCTGAGCCACGCACGCAGGCCGTAGGCGGTAAGGCCGAGGCCGAGCACGATCAGGCCGCCGAGCAGAATCCACTGGGCCTGCGGGACCTTCAGCAGCTTCAAGCCGCTGAGCACGAGGATCGTGCCGAGCGAGAGACGAAGCACGACGTCGGGTAGACGCACGGTGAAGCGACTTGACAACAGCACGCCGGGGATCGAACCCGTCAGCAGCCAGGCCGTCGCGTGCAGATCGACGTTGCCGCTGACGAGATGGCCGATGCCCGCCACCCACAGCAGCGCCGCCGCATGGAAGATGTCTGTCCCGACGATCTTCGACATCGTCAGCGGATAGACGAGCACCATCACGAGCCCGAAGAACGTGCCGCTGCCGACCGACGTCAACCCGACGACGAAGCCGAAGACGGCGCCGATGATCACCGCGAGGATCTTGTCGCGGCGCGAGAGGATGAACGGCGCGTCGGTCGCCTGGATGCCCCGCTTGATGAACGTCTTCGCGAGGAAGCCGATCCCGCCGGCGACGAGCGCGCCGCCGACCGCGTAGCTCTCGATGCTCTGCGCCGTGTCGCCGTAGTGGTGCTTGATCAGCGCCGCAACGCCGACGCCGGCGAGCGACAGCGGTCCCGAGCCGAGGAACATCCACAGCGTCAGACGAGCGTGAACGGTGCCGAGACGGCGGTGGCGGATCGCGCCGAACGACTTGAAGATTGCGCCGTGCACGATGTCGGTGCCCACCGCATACGTCGGCTGGAAGCCGAAGACGATCACGAGGATCGGCGTCATCAGCGAGCCGCCGCCCATCCCCGTCAGGCCGACGATCGAGCCGATCAGCAGGCCCGTGAGCGTGAACTGCCAGGTCATCGCTAAGGAATTGCGGAGACGATCATCCCGGCGCCGACCGTGTCGTTCGTCGCCTCGTCGATGAGGATGAACGCGCCCGTCTCACGGTTCTCGGCGTACGGATCGACGCAGAGCGGCTCGGAAAGGCGCAGCCGGACGACGCCGATGTCGTTCAGTTCGAGCTTCGCGGGGCTCGCCACGTCGAGGAGCGAGCGAATGTCGACCACCGAGACGAGCTCTTCCACGAGGCCGCGCACGGTGCGGGTCGTGTGCTTGACGCCGATCTTCGTGCGCGGCTCGAGCGGGCGCTCGCTCATCCAGCACACACGCGCCTCGAGCTCGCGCGCGACGACCGGCGGCCGCGCGGGGTCGGCGAGCATGTTGCCCCGCGAGACGTCCACGTCATCCGCGAGCCGGATCGTGATCGACATCGGCGGCACCGCAGCCTCGAGCGGGCCGTCGGCGTTCTCGACCGACTCGATGCGCGAGCGCAATCCCGACGGCAGAATGACGACCTCGTCGCCCGCCTGCCAGATCCCGCTCGCGACACGGCCTGCGTAGCCGCGGTAGTCGTGATGCTCGTCGGACATCGGACGGATCACCCACTGCACGGGGAAACGGCGGTCTTCGAGGTTGCGATCGGTCGCGATGTGGATCTGCTCGAGGAACTCGAGCAGCGGCGGCGCGTCCCACCACGGCATGGACTCCTCGCAACCGTCGACGACGTTGTCGCCGCGTAGCGCCGACATCGGGATCGCCTTCGGATCGCGCGTGCCGAGCGCCGAGTTGAGCTCCTCGAGCTCGGTGACGATCTCGTCGAAGCGCTCCTGCGAGAAATCGACGAGATCCATCTTGTTCACGGCGTACACGACGTGAGGAATCGCGAGAATCGACGCGATGTACGCGTGGCGGCGCGTCTGCTCGACGACACCTTGCCGCGCGTCGAGCAGGATCACCGCGACGTCCGCGGTCGATGCTCCCGTGACCATGTTGCGCGTGTACTGCACGTGGCCCGGCGCGTCCGCGAGCTGGAAGCGACGGCGCGGCGTAACGAACGAGCGGTACGCGACGTCGATCGTGATCCCCTGTTCCCGCTCGGCGCGCAGTCCGTCGGTGAGCAGCGCCAGGTCGACGTAGTCGTGGCCGCGCCTGCGCGACGCGTCCTCGATGTGCTCCATCTGGTCGACCATGATCTGCTTCGAGTCGTAGAGGAGCCGCCCGATCAGGGTCGACTTCCCGTCGTCGACGGAGCCCGCCGTGACGAGCCGCAGCAGATCGGTCGCGCTAGAGCTAGAAGTAACCGACACGCTTGCGGTCCTCCATTGCGGCTTCGCTGACGCGGTCGTCGGCGCGCGTCTCGCCCCGCTCGGTGACGCGGGTCGCGACGATCTCGGCGACGACGTCCTCGAGCGTCGCCGCCTCGGACATCACGCCGCCGGTGCAGGTCATGTCGCCGACGGTGCGGAAACGCACGCTCGCCGCGAAGGGCTTCTCGTCGGGATAGCGCTCGACGTGCTCGGAGGCTGCATAGAGCATGCCGTCGCGCCTGAAGACTTCGCGCTCGTGCGCGAAATAGATGTTCGGCAACTCGAGCTGCTCGCGTGCGACGTACTGCCAGACGTCGAGCTCCGTCCAGTTGGAGATCGGAAAGACGCGCACGTGCTCGCCCTTGCGGACGCGCGCGTTGTAGAGGTCCCAGAGCTCGGGACGCTGGACGCGCGGATTCCACTGGCCGAAGTCGTCGCGGAAGCTGAAGATGCGCTCCTTCGCACGGGCGCGCTCCTCGTCCCGGCGCGCGCCGCCCATCGCTGCATCGAACTGGTACTCCTCGATCGCGTCGAGCAGGGTCGTCGTCTGGAGTTGGTTGCGCGACGCGCGCGGGCCCGTCTGCTCGACGACGCGGCCCTTGTCGATCGACTCCTGCACCGACGCGACGATCAGTCGCTCGCCGATCTCGGCAACGCGGCGGTCGCGGAACTCGATCGCCTCGGGGAAGTTGTGCCCCGTGTCGATGTGCATCACGGGGAACGGGAACTTGCCGGGGCGGAACGCCTTCTCGGCGAGGCGCAGCAGCACGATCGAGTCCTTGCCGCCGGAGAAGAGCAGCACCGAGCGCTCGAGCTCCGCTGCGACCTCGCGCATGATGTGGATCGCCTCCGCCTCGAGCTCGTCGAGGTGCGTCACGACCGGAACCGCGCGCAGCATGCTCACGAGACTGACTCCCGGGCGGCGACGACCTCGAGCTCCTCGAGCCGTGCGAGCACGCTCGCGGCGGACTCGGCGGGCTCGCGACCGGCGGTGTCGAGGCGCAACTCGGGATTCGCGGGCACCTCGTATGGGTCGGAGACGCCCGTGAACTGGTCGATCTCGCCGGCGCGTGCCTTGGCGTACAGGCCCTTCGGGTCGCGTTTCTCACACACCTCGAGCAGCGTCGCGACGTGGATCTCGACGAACGGTGCGTGCTCCTCGACGAGGGCGCGTGCACGGCGGCGCGCCTCCTCGTACGGAGAGATCGCCGAGACGACGACGGCCGCGCCGGCGCGCGCGAGCCGCGACGAGACCCAGCCGATGCGCCTGATGTTCGTGTCGCGGTCCTCCTTCGAGTACCCGAGGCCTTGCGAGAGATGGGTGCGGACGACGTCGCCGTCGAGCACCTCGACCGTGTGACCGCGCGCTTCGAGCTCGCGCGCGACGAGCGACCCGACGGTCGTCTTGCCTGCGGCCGAGAGGCCTGTGAACCAGAGCACGAAACCGCTCACGGGTTCTCCTCGACCAGGATGTCCGCGACGTCGGCCGAGCGAACCGTGTGGATGCCGCACTCGACCTTGTCGGTGCCCGCCCAGCGACCCGAACGACCGGAGCCCGGCTGCGTCGAGTGGGTATCGCCGATCGAGTCGTACCCCCGGTCGTGAAGCGGGTTGTACGGCAGCTCGCGCGCGCGGATGTAGTCCCAGCACATCTCGTTGGTCCAGTCCGCGAGCGGGTTCGCCTTCCAGAGCTCGTGCTGCTCGTCCCAGCCCAGCTTCGGCGCGCCGGCGCGCGTCGGCGACTGGTCGCGACGGATCCCCGCGATCCAGGCGTCGAGGTCCCCGAGCGCCTGGACCAGGGGCGCAACCTTGGCGATCGAGAGGTACAGGTCGGGCTTCCGCTCCCAGAGCCGCTCGCCGTGCACAGCCGCCAGCTCCTCCGACGACGGGCCCTCGAAGACCTCGATCGCCGTGCCGTATCGCTTCTCGACGTCGCGCCAGTACGCGTGCGTCTCGGGAAAGAGATGGTGCGTGTCGATCGCGAAGACGCGCGCCTCCGGCTCGAGCGCGAAGAGCATGTCGAGCAACACGCTCTCCTCCTTCTGGAACGAGCAGGCGAGCGCGACGCGGCCGGGGAACTGCTCGAGCAGGAACGCGAGGATCTGCTCGGGCGTCATCGCCTCGACGTCGTCAGGCAGGTGCAGGCTCGCTGCCAAGCAGCACCTCCAGCATCGTGTCGCCGCGCAGGCCGAGACGCAGCGTCTCGAGCGGGATCACCTCATCGGGCGGGATGTTTCCGAGGTTGACGTTCGGACCGAAGTGCTTCACGAACCACGCCTGGCTCGCCTTCGTCGGCGCCTCGAAGATCAGGTCGTCGATCGAGACCTCATGTGCGATCTCGTCGATCAGGCCGGTGCGCATGTCGCCGTCCTTGCGGAAGATGCCGGATGAGCCGCTCTCGCGCGCCTCGGTGATCACCTTCCACGCGCCGGCGTCCTTCTCTTCCTTGATCCACTGCACCCACTGGTAGGGCGCGTAGACGACGTCCGAGTCTTTCGAGCCGACCTCGGAGAGCACGACGAAGTCGCGCGCGAACTCGGAGATGAGCTCGAGCTTGCGCTCGCGCGGGATCTCGAGCGTGCCGTCGGAGATCTCGACGTGCGAGAAGCGGTGCTCGGTGAGCCACGCCTTGAACTCGTCGATCTTGCCCTGGCCGTAGACGGCCTCGAAGAGCGTGCCGCCGCAGACGATCGGTGTCTCGAAGTGGCGATAGAGCGCGATCTTCTTCTCGAGGTTGTTCGTGACGTAGCTCGTACCCCAGCCGAGCTTGACGATGTCGACGTACTCGCCGCCGACGTCGAACATCCCTTCGATGTCGCGCAGGTTGAGGCCCTTGTCCATCACGTGGGTGAGGCCGACGTCGCGCGGCTTGCCGGGGCGCGCGGGGACGTCGAGGAACCCGTCGTTAAAGGCGTGCATATAGCTCCTTCAGCTTCTCCTGGGCGGCGGTCTGGACGTCGTGGTAGAGGGAGTTGCCGTGGGCGTCGATGCCGACGGTGAGCGGGCCGAAGTCCTTGACGCGGAACTTCCAGAGGCACTCGGGCATCAGCTCCTCCCACATGACCTCCTCGATCTCCTCGATCTGCGTCGTCTCGAGCGCGGCGGCGCCGCCGACGATCGCGAAATAGACCATCCCGAGCTCGTGCATCGGGGCGATCGCCTCGTCGGGGAAGCCGCCTTTGCCACAGATCGCGCGCACGCCGTACTGGCGTCCGAGCGGCTCGGTGAATCGCACCATGCGGGCCGACGTGGTGGTGCCGATGCAGACCTTCTCGTACGTGCCCCTGCCTTCGGAATCGGTGGCGATCTTGCGTACGCCGGGCGCCGTGTGCAGCAGGAACGCGCCCTTCAGGTCCATCGGCGGCTCGACGCCTTGATCGAAGATCCGGACCTGCGTGCGGTCGCGGATGCCGATGATGTGGCCCTGGACGGTGACCTCGTCGCCGGCGCGCAGCTTGAGGATCTCCTGCGGGTCGCTGATCGGGAACGTAACGGTGTGTGTCGCCATGTGCCTACGCCTCTCTGTCCATGTCGACCGTGCCGTCCGCGGCGATGTGCGCGGTCGCGCGGCGCGCGGCCCAGCACTGGTAGTTCACGGCGACGGGGTTGAGCGTCATGTGCGTGTCGGCGTGCTCGATGTGGCAGTTGAGCACCGTCACGTCGCCGCCGAGACCCATCGGGCCGATGCCGGTCTCGTTCAGCAGGCCCATCAGCTCGTCCTCGAGTTGCGCGACGAGCGGGTCGCTGTTGCGCGTGCCGATCGGGCGCGTGATCGCCTCTTTCGCGAGATACATCGCGTAGTCGGCGGAGCCGCCGATGCCGACGCCGACGATGCCGGGCGGGCACGGCTTGCCGCCGGCGCCGACGATCGACTCGAGCACGAACTGCTTGATCCCCTTCACGCCGTCGGCGGGAACGCACATCTTGAGGAAGCTCATGTTCTCGGAGCCGGAGCCCTTCGGCACGCACTTCACGTCGAGGCCGTCCCAGTCCTTGACGAACTCCCAGTGCACGATCGGCAGGCGGTAGCCGATGTTCGGGCCGGTGTTCTCGCGCGTGATCGTGTGCACGGCGTTCGAGCGCAGAGGATGCTCGACGGTCGCGCGTGCGGTGCCGTCGCGCAGCGCCTCGTAGATGCGTGCGGGATGCAGCGGAAAGTGCTCGCCGACGTGACACGTGTAGACCGCGATACCGGTGTCCTGGCAGACGAGGTTGCCCTCGCTGTCGGCGACCTCGACGTTGCGGAGGATCGTGTTGAGGACGCGCTGCCCCGGCACGGAGGTCTCACGTGCGGCGGCGTCCTTCAACGCGTCGCGGAGGTCCTGCGGGATGTCCTTCAGCGCCCACACGTAGAGGTGCGCTGCTGCGTCCTCGACGGCGTGCTGCAGGTCCGTCGCTACTGCGTTCATGCGTACGCCCTTTCTTGGCTGATGCCGCTACGCGTCATGCGCGGGCTTTCTCTGCGGCTGCCTTACCGGCGCGGCGTCCGAACACCACGCACTCGAGCAGCGAGTTGCCCATCATGCGGTTGCGCCCGTGCGTGCCGCCGGCGATCTCGCCGCAGGCGAACACTCCCTCGAGCGTCGTCTCGGCGTCCCCGTCGATGACGAGGCCGCCGTTCTGGTAGTGGAGGACGGGGTAGGTGAAGAGCTTCTCCGTGAGCGGGTCGATTCCCGCTGCGCGGTAGCGCCGGAGCATGTACGGCAGCGAGAGCTCGGCGTCGTGCTGCGCGATGCGCGTCGTGTCGAGATAGACAGCGGGGCGGCCGTCCTCCGTCTCGACGCCCTTGCCCTTCGCGACCTCGTCGACGATCGCCTGGCTGACGACGTCGCGCGGGCCGAGCGAGTCGGTGAACTCCTCGCCGTCGGCGTTCAGCAGCACGGCGCCGTACGCACGTGTGGTCTCGGGGATCGAGTAGCCCTGCATCGTCTGCGGCCACGCGCCGCCGTTCGGGTGGTACTGGAGCGCGTCGAGGTCACGCGCCTCGGCGCCGGCGGCGAGGGCGATCTGCGTCACCTCGCCGGTCGCGCCCGGATGGTTCGTCGAGAGCTCGCCGCGCTCCTCGGCGACGGCGTAGCAACGTCCGCCCGCGGCGAGGATCACGGTCGACGCCTCGAGCGAGTGCTCGCCGCAGCGCGCGCGCCAGCCGTGCTCGCCGCGCTCGAGCTCTGCGAGCGGGCTCTTCGGGAAGAGGGTGACGGTGCCGGCCTCGACGGCGTCGCGGAGGGCCGCGGTGATCGCGTGCCCGGTGCGGTCGCCGACCTGGAGCAGGCGCTGGCGCGACGCGCCGCCGCACCGGGCGACGCGGTAGCCCCCGTTCTCGCGCGTGAACTCGACGCCGAGCTCCTCGAGCCAGTGGATCGCGGAGGGCGCCTCGGAGGTGAGAATCTCGACGAGCCCGCGGTCGGCCGTCTCGTGCGAGCTGCGCCAGATGTCCTCGGCGTGCAGCTCGGGCGAGTCGTCCTCGCCGACGGCGGCTTGGATCCCGCCCTGCGCCTTCGCCGAGTTGCAGGACTGGATCGAGCCCTTGGTCGCGAGCGCGACGCGGGCGCCGGCCCGCTCGGCGGAGACGGCGGCGGCGAGGCCGGAGGCCCCGCTGCCGAGCACGAGCACGTCGAATCCGCGGTTAGCCGCCAAAGCACGACGATTGTAGCCGAGACACCTAATGCTTGTCATAAGGACGAGCTATTCGAATCCTCACTGGACCTGTCCGAATTAGACATCTTGATTGTCAGAACTGGCAACGCTAGCGTGCCCTGCATCGTCCAACCAGAAGGAGGAAGGTCATGTTCGACCGGTTCGAAGAGGAGCTCCTCGACCTTTCGGTCACGGAGCGCGGTCACACAGCACAGGGTCTTGCGCTCGCCGGCATCCCGCTCTGCTGCTCCATCGTTCTCTGCATCACCCTCTCGAGCAGCTCGTCGTCGCGCCCAGAGCTGCCGTACTAGACATGGGCGAATCGCTCGTCGAGACACCGCCGCTGCCCGAGCGGCCCCGGCTCAAGCCGTGGTACCGGCATTCGGTGGAGGAGAACGGAGTCGTACTGCGGTATGGCGGTTCCGTGCTCGAGCTCAACGGTGCCGCAGCCACGCGCCTCCTCCCGACCCTGCTGCCGTTACTGAACGGGATGCGCCGGATCGACGAGATCGTCGCGTGTCTCGGCGAGCCGATCCGCCCTGCGGTCGAGCATGCGCTGACCGTCCTACACGAGCAGCGCTTGCTCATTGAGGCCACCCCGCGGGACCTCGATCCTGGTGCCGGCCGCGCTGCGGAGCTGCTGGCAGCAACCGATCCGCTCGATCGGGGCGCTGCCGCCGCCGCCGCTCGACTCGGGCGCTCGCGCGTCGTCCTCCTCGGCGGCGCGCCCGTCGCCGACGTCGTCGCCGCACTGCTCAGCGAGTCGGGCGTCCCCGCCGTCAACCGGGGAGGCTGGGACGACCCGCACCGAGCCGACCTCGTGATCGCCGTGCCGAGCGACGACGAGCTCCCGCTGGTGCGGACGTGGAACGAACGCGCCTTGGCCGAGGGAACACCGTGGCTGCAACTCCTCCCGTTCGACGGCCTGATCGCAGCCGTCGGCCCGCTCTTCGTACCGGGGGATACCGCGTGCCACGAGTGCTACCTGCTCCGGAGGGCGGCGAATCTCTCGTCGAGGCCGTACCGGCCGACCTGCATCGAACAGGGCGCGTTTCCCGGCTCCCCCGCGCTGGATGCCGTCCTTGCCGGCCTCGCCGCGACGACAGTCCTTCGCTGGCTCGCGCTCGCCGACGGCCTGCTCCCCGGCCTCGTGGTCGCCGTCGAACAGGTGCCCGAGCCGGCGGTGTCGCGTCACGTGCTCTACCGGGTCCCGCGCTGTCCAGCCTGCTCGGGCGGACGCGGGCGCGCCACGATCGCCCCATGGCATGAAGCGCCACAGCACGAGGCAACACGGCACGAGGCGACAGATGTCACGGCTTGAGCTCGCCGTGCGCCCACCCACGCCGCTCGCCACGTCGCTCGCGAAGCTCGAATCGCTGGTCTCCGCCTACGTGGGCATCGTCCGCGGCGCCGAGGAGGTGCTGGCAGGCCCCGACGACATCCTTGCGCCGAGCATCGTCTGCCAGACGGGGCACTGCGGCGGGCTCGTCGGCG
>Ga0209638_1001747_pt1 | contig 13576 bp, 11 predicted proteins | sample BarGraNGADG00211_FD_184490 | JGI IMG/M metagenome (GOLD analysis project Ga0209638, IMG submission 184490) | Arctic peat soil microbial communities from Barrow, Alaska - Barrow Graham LP Ref core NGADG0002-211 (SPAdes) (version 2) | ecosystem: Environmental > Terrestrial > Soil > Wetlands > Peat... | reverse complement strand
CGATCCTGCGGAACGGGCTCGACGGCCTGCCCCTGCCCGGCTCCGAGCCGGTCACCACCATCGGCGACCACGCCAACGTGCGTGGCGCCGGCTACTACGAGTGAGGAGGAGATCGACGCATGCTCATCACACCGACGATCGACAAGCTGTACGCCCTCGCCCTGACCGGCATGGCCCGCGCGCTCGTCGACCAGCTGGAGCGTCCCGACTACGCCGCCCTCTCGTTCGAGGAGCGCCTCGGGCTGCTCGTCGACCGGGAGATGCAGGACCGCGACAACCGCCGGCTTGCACGCCACCTCAAGGCCGCCCGTCTCCGCAGCGACGCGGTCATCGAGGATCTCGACCTGCGCGGCCCCCGGGGGCTCGACCGGGCGACCGTCCTGGGCCTCGCCGAGGGCCACTGGGTGACCGCCCATCGCAACGTGCTCGTGACCGGACCGACCGGGGTGGGCAAGACGTTCCTCGCCTGCGCGCTCGCCCACGCCGCCATCCGCCGGGGTCACACCGCGCTCTACCTGCGGGTGCCGCGCCTGCTCGACGAGCTGGTGCTCGCGCGGGCGGATGGCCGCCTGCCGCGGCTCATGGCCGCCTGGGCGAAGGTGGACGTCCTGGTCCTCGACGACCTCGGCCTCCAGCCGGTGCCGGCTCCACGGGCGGCCGACCTGCTGGAGGTGATCGAGGATCGCCACGGCCTCCGCTCGACCATCGTCACCAGCCAGCTGCCGGTCGGCCACTGGCACGAGGCCCTCGGCGAGCCCACCCTCGCCGACGCGATCCTGGACGCCTGGTCCACAACGCCTATCGGCTGGAGCTCAAGGGCGACTCGCGCCGCCGGGCGGCGAGGGCCCCTGATGACCCGGCCGAGGTCGCACCGGCCCCGGACGCGGCGATCGCGCCGGATCCGCCCGCCACAGACGGCCCAGGACGGCCGCGCCAGCACCGGGGAGGCACCGATGACCCTCCCGGATCCCCACCGACGCCGGCCACGGGCGGCGTGCCAGACTATCCGCAGACCACCGAGAGGAGGTGACCATCAGGGGGTGAACCAGCCCTCGCGTCGGCCGCTCCGCGGCCTCCGATCGAGGGTGATCGAAAACCCCGGAATGGGTGATCGGATTCAGCGGAATACGCACTTGGACAAGAGGTGGCCGCCAAAGGCCGCCAGGATGCGGCATGGGCTCGCGACGACGAGTACCGATGGATGGCCGAAAGACGGGCGGCCTATGCGCGGTTCCTTGTCGCCGCAAACCGGCTACAAGTCCCCGGTAGCCTGATGCTCGACGGAAAGCAGGTCTCATCAACCTTCGACGCCGAGGCGGAGGTCGCCGCGTTAGTACTGGCCCACACCGAGCTCGATCTCGTAGCGTCAGAGGATGTCCGGGACCCAGCGTCGCAGCTGCTGTCCGCGGTGCTCGCTGTCATGAAAGGCGCTGCAGCGAAGCTCGCCGGTCTCCAGCCGGTCGGCATTCACCCGCAAGAATTGCCTGAAAGACGGAGGGCTTTCGTTGACGCAGCCCGGAGGGATCTAGGGATTTTGCCTCCGAGCCCAATGCCGAGGACGACCCCGTCCAGGTGATAAGCAGCGCGTAAGGCAGGCTTGCTAGCGTCCGCCTAGGCTCCGCTCCGCTCCCCGGCAAGGCCCGAGCACAGGGTAGCGGCCCGCGGCGTCTCTGCCGCCTACGCGGACCTCAGGGGCGTACCGAAACGGGAGTTCACGAGGGGACCGCAGCTCGTGCTCGCCGAGTCTTGCTGGGATCGCCTCCCGAAACGAGGTCCTTGCGGATCGGAATCACCCGAGTCAGGACTCCGTTTCTCTGATCAAAGCTGCACGAACGTCCCAGCGTCGAGCGTCCTGCGCATCCTCTGTGGCGAGGTCTCGGAGCATTTGGGCGGTCCTGTGCCATCGATCGTTCAGCTGCTCGGCATCAGCCTTGTACCTCGCGGCGAGGCCCCGCTCCTGGCTACCATCGTCTGTAACTCCTCGCATCGTTGCGCCACGACTGTTAGTGACTTCCAAGCGTATCCCGGCCTCGAGGTCCTGATTTGCTTGTTGCTCGATGAGATCGCGGAGCGCCTCATGCGGCCAGATGCCGTCGGATCCCATCGGTACGTGGCGAAGAACCGCCCCGATGTGCTCATTTGCGATGGCTGAACGCTTCGCGTCTCGCGCCAATGTGCGAGATTCCTCCACCCAGGTGTACAGCGCGCGAGCGTCGAGGGTTCCATTCCTGGCGACTCCGGGTGGCTGATGCCAGGAGTGCAGTAGGCCTCGCGCACGATCTAGGCGTGCTAGGTCCTGTTCGTCAAGTTCACGAGGTTCCTCGTCGTCCGCCCTGTAGACAAGCGACAGAACCTCGACAAAGAACGCTGGACGGGTCGCTAGCAGATCGTGGAGGGTCTTCGTCCCTCGAGTACTCAGATCCAGGAGATCAAGGAACAGCCATTCAAGGCTGGCGAGCTGCTCGGCCTCCACACCCTGTCGCTCAAGTTGATCGAGCAGCTGCTCCACGGTGTAACTGAGCATTGCCAGATCGACGCCGATGTGGTCAGTGAGCGCGCACGCTCTGAGGGCGCTCACCGCGAGATCCACGTCCAGGAACTGGCCGCGATGCACGGCCATCCCAAGGACGTCGACGGCCTGGGGAGCCCGGTTGTAAGCCAGGAGCATTCGGCCTACTTGATCGACCTCGGCGGGCGGGTATCCGTACGACGACTCCCAATAGGCTCGCTCCGCCCCCGGTCCGAGTCTCGTTGCCAGTTCCCACCGCTCGCGGTCAGCCGGGAGCGAGGCGAGCAACCGCCCGGCCACCTGGGGGGGCACGCTCTGCGAAGCGAGCACGTCACGAGCCCACTCTGGGCCGTTCTTCAGCATTCGGGCCGCGAAGAACGTCCGCCCGCATTCGGCGACTTGCGGATCGCCAGCCACCGCCCAGGCCATCCCGGCTTGGTCACTCATGCCGTCATGACTGCCGAGCGCCCACCCGACCGCCGATGGGCTACTTGCCATCGCCATGAGCTCGTCGACGCCATCTGGCCCCCGATCGGCGAGCACTGAGTCGAGTGCGCCCGCACGGGCTTCCGCCAATCGCACCTCGTAGTTGAGGAAGTCCGCGCCCGCGACGGCCTGGGCATTTGGGTTAGCGTCGAAGAGCCACCGGATCCTGCGAATGACGTCGTCTGGCTCGAACCTCGACACGAGCTCGCCAAGCTCTTCCGTTTGCTCGGCCGTCATCGCCCACGGGGCGTTGGGATGCGCGCGATGGCGGGCTGCTTCGTTCCTCAACTGGCCTGCCAGCGTCTCCCGGTCGTCAGCGGCCAACGTCGCTGGGTCGAGCAGACGTAGGCCCGCTACGCAGGCACGTTTGGCGTCCAGCGGAAGCCTCTCGTAGTTCTGGATTAGCTCAGACCAGCGAACGACGTTGCTGCCGGCATGGCTTACAAGCCGAGTGCCGATGGCGTTGACGAGCTGCACCTGCTGCGCAGGAGCAGGGTCGGCCGTGCGACCCGTTCGCCACGTCCTGTACCGTGGCGAACGCGTGTCGGTCGTGGTTTGCAGCCGATAGGGTAATAGGCGGCCCAACAGCGCCCAGGCCACGTCTGGCTCGTGCAGGAGCAATTCGTCGATCACCCCGAGCTGTTCGTCAACCGAGGCCGACGTCTGTGAATGCCACGTTAGAAGCAGCCGGACCAGACTGTCGAGCGGACGATTCGCGCCTCGGTCCGTCGGCACCAAGCGTGCCATTCTGGCGAGCGAGATGGCGACGCGGCCTAGGTAGCTGGGCTCCCATCCCAGCATCTCCAGCGCTGACAGCAGTCCCCAGAAGTAACTTCGCCGAGGCCAGACGATAGGCTCAGCGACGTCCGGGAACAGGCGCAGAACAGGCGCCCCTTGCCCGCGCACACCGTCATCAACTGCAATCAGGAAGTCGTCGGGGGCGGCCTCGGCGAGAGGTGGAAGATTCTCGGCAATTGCCGCCCACGCCGCGCCCGAAGAATCGGCATTCGCACGGTTCAGCGCGCGGCGGACGATCGACGCAGCGAGGTCAGACCCTGGACGTCCGTCCGTCAACGTCTCGACGTCCGCCGACGCGCCAAGCATCGCGATTGTGTCCGAGATGCCGGCACGCAGACGCTCGGAGTGCGGGCGGGCGATGCCTCTCACTGGTGCAAGGAATTGCTCATCAGGCGAGAGCGTGAACGTCGGATCCGCGGCCCCGAGCACGTCGAGGGCTACGTGCTCGAAGGTGGCCCACCTCGCGGATGGAATCCAGCGTGCCGTCTGAGTCCACAGATCCAGCTTGTCTGTGAGAACCCACGTGTCCCCGATGCGGCTGACTGGTGGGTCGGAGTCCGCGGCCATCCCCTCCAGACTTGCTTCCAACGCCGCGTAGCTGCGCCCATCGCCGAGGCTAGTCAGAATCTCTCGGTCTCCGGCGCTTGCCCGATCCCAGCTCGTGGTAAGAAGTGGCGCAATCAGGACCGACCTCGGTTCCGGCGATGCCCACGCAGGGACGCGGAGTCTCTGATTGATCGCTCGGCGACGCCGATAGGCCGGTAGGCTCTTCCGGGCGAGGGCTGCGTCGTCCCGTGCTTGTTCCTCCGTGGTTCCCGCGGCAACGAGAACGGCCGCAGCATGGTCGCGATCCAGCTGAGGCAGCTCGAGGACGTCTCCTGTAAAAGGCTCACCCGGGCCGAGTACCTGCACCACAACATGTCCGGCCTCAACGGCGCCGACTGCGTCAGGTTCTTCATAGGTGGGGAGGAGAACGAGCCTCTGGCCGAGTGGCACGAGCCGGCGCCAGGCCGGCGCGTCCCCCACAATCAAGCTGTTGCCGAGCGCATCGGAGATGGTGTACTCGTCTTCCCCGCTCCCGACCAGCGCGGCTGCAATAAGCGCAAGCGCCTCATCGCGCGACGCGGCGCGCAAGGCATGGGTTGCCGGCGGGCCGGACACCCAGCCGCCAACCGTATTGGCCGCGTCCGCCCTGCCGGCTGTAAGAAACGGCGCACCAATCGGCGGACGCGTGGCGCGCGACCACTCCAACCACCAGTTCTCCAGGGTTCGGATGTCCTGGATGTCGCGTCCCATGACTTCTGCCAGCCAAAGGTGCACCGTGGGCGCGCTCTCGAGCCAAGTTTCGAGATCGTGCCCGTCGACGACGCGAACGTCCCGCCAGATCTGTTCGGCCCGCCGCTGGGTGGCCCAAGACACCTTCGCTTTCGGGGCCCAGGCATGGGGAGTCACAAGGACGAACGCTGTCTCACCTTGAACCAACCCGACTGGATCATCGCATCGGTTCTTGTAGTCGCCCATCGCCTTTCGCCGGACATTTGGTTCCGTTCCGAGCTCCCAGCCACTCATCCCGTCTGGTACCCAAGCACAGTCGGTCGTCACGACCGCGATGCCGTCCCAACCCGAATACCAAACCGCCCGGTCGGCTGGGAAGTCCAGGCGAGTGAACCGCGTCGTGGCGGCAATCAGCCGCCGTACGAGACGCGGCAGCATGGCGGAGGACGTGTATTCCGTCGCCCAGCGCTCTAGGTCGGCCGCGCGGGGCAGGAGCGGTGAGATCACGTTGCGATCCAAACGACACAGTCGCCCGGCTCCTTGCCAAGGGTGGCACCGGCGGGAGCAATGATCCCCTCGATGGCGGCGTCCGCGCTCGCGATCAACGCGCTTGCATGCCCTCGCTCTGGGAGCTGGGGGTGGGCCATCGCCGGACGGGCGGTCATGTGATCAGCGTACTCTGTGTGATTTTCGGGCGTCGGTTGCGGTCTGGGCAATCGAATGCGATCGCTCCTGAATCCACCCATCGGTCGTGAAGACTCGGCTCTGCTCGCGTCCGCCTCCTTCTGCCGATATGACCTCCTTCTGGTCCGGCATGAACGGGAGCTAGCGCCGCACGGATCAGCGGCTGCGACGGGGCTGCCCTTTCGGTGCGGTCCGTCGCGAGATGCGGCGACTGTGGAATCCCGTTCTGGCGCAGATGACGCGACGAGGAGGGAGGGTGACCCGATCCCGAGATCACCATGACGGCCTACAGCTCGGGGCGCATCTTGGACGATAGCGCGGCTGCTAGGCTGTTGCACGGTCTGCCGACGCAGGCGAAAGGGGCAACCATGGCCGAGCAGCTATCTAGGTCGGAGCGTCCACAGTCAGCGAGGCAGCAGCACACCGACGCACGCAATCTTGGTGCCCGTCGCTCGTGGGCTTCCAATGGTGCCCATTGGGCCGTCACGGCACGGCTGTTGCTTACCACGCCGCGCGGCTTCCCCGACGAGCTGCTCGGATTCGTTGCCCTCTACCTATGCGTGAAGACCTCGGCGTTTCTGGTCAACGGTCGGTTCCATGTTCCCGCCGACTCGGAGGCCGCCTCCTACTGTCCGTTTCACGGCAGCGAACTCACCGCGCTGTGCGACCGGCTCGAGCGGATCCGCGACGGCGTGCTGCACCACGCGGACAGGTTTGGTGAGGACGGCGGGATCAACCTCCAGTTCCTTCCAGACGTAACGATCACAGTCACGAGGATCAAACAAGGGCAGCGGACGGTGGACGAGATGACGCGGCTGACGGCGATCGCGTTGCTCGACCGGCTCGAGCCGTGGCTTCTGGGTCAGGCCGAACGACTTCAGGAGCCACCTCCGCCCGACCTTGGCGCCAAGATCGAGGCGTGGGCGCGCCGCGCGTCTGGTAGCAACGGGCGGTAGCAACAGGGGCGCACGGCCCCGGTCGCTGGACCCGAACAGATGGCCGGTTCGTGCGTGAACAAGTAACTGGCGGACGGCCCCGGACGCCATGGGGCAGACTGCAAAACCCCTGTTCAGCCACGAAGACCTGAGCCAGCCGCCGGTGAGCTGATACGCCGGTCGCGCATCGCCGCCGCGCCACGCGTAGATTGTCGAAATGACCCGGCGGCTCGGCCTCGATAGGCTCTTCTTGCGCACGTTCCGCGAGCTCGTCGAGGACGGGACCATCGATCCGTCCGAGCTCGAACGGGAGCGCATCGCCGCCGTCGTGGTCGCGGCCATGGACGACATGGCAGCGGCAACCCTCGTCGAACTACGCAAGACCGAACAGGCGACCCTCGCCGAGCACCGCGAGATCAGGCAGGGTTTCGAGCAGCGGCTCTTCGACCTCTGGGGCCCTGCAATCGATGCCCTCGAGATCGTCCTCATCGCCGCGTCCGAGGCCGGGGACCAGGTTCTCAAAGAGGACCGCCGGATCGCAGCGCACGACCCGCAATTCCAAGCACTGGTCGGGCTCCACGCGCGAGCCTGCCTCGTAACGAGCGAAATCCTCGCTTTGCTTCGGTCTGGCCATGCGTCGGGCGCTCATGCGCGGTGGCGCACGCTTCACGAGCTCGCGGTCGTCGCGATGTTCATCAAGGAACAGGATCGTTCAACTGCTGAGCGCTACCTCGTCCACGCCGACGTCCGCCAGGTCGGTCGCCTGGACGCCTTCCAGAAGTATGCCGACAAGCTCGGTGAGGTGAAGCTGTCGCCTGCCGAGGAGCAGGCGGTCAGGGATCGGAAAGCCGAGATCCTCAAGCGCGAGTCGGACCCGAAGGGCTTCGCGTCTCCGTGGGGCTGGGCCGGGCCCGTGCTTGGCATCTCGAGGCCAACCTTCGATCAGATCGAGGACTCAGTGAAGCTCGACCACTGGCGACCATGGGTGGGCCTCGCCCACTACCCCGTGCACGCCGGCGTTGGCGGGGCCATCTTTGACATGGGGAATGATGCAGATTTGCTCCTGGCTGGCCCATCGAACGCCGGGCTCGCCGACCCAGGACACAGTGCGGCGATCTCCCTGCTCCTCGTCACGCTCGCGCTCCTCCTCCATCGGCAGAACGCCGATCGCCTCCTCATCGCCAAGGTTATCCAGGGGCTCGTCGATGACGTTGGCGAGGCCTTCGCGGCCGTCGAGGCCGAATACGACCGACGGAAGAGCGCGCTCACACGACATCGAGAGCCGCGCCGCGCCCGGCGTCGAGCCCCGAAGGCCGACAAATAGACGCCAGGTGATGGAGTCCGGTCGGTTCGATCACGCCCCGCTCCGGGCCGTCGACCGCGATCCCGCTCCGGGCGAACGGCCAGCACAGCGACGAGGGCCGGGGGGGCCGGCGATCCTCGCATATGAGAGACTCGTCGCGGGCTCCCCGACTGCCTCACCGACCCTAACCGGCATTACCCGACGCCGGGTCTCTCGCCAGATAGTGTTATTCGCCAGTATTGTGCTCGGCGACCTCGGCTGGGCGCTGGCCAATCATCACCATCGGCGCGATGAACCGGCCGAGGCGCTCGCCCGATCGGCGGCGCCGCTTGCGGCGGATCCGTCCGCTCCGGAGCAGCCCTGCCGGGTCCCGCCGCAGCTGGCCGGGACCCTGCGCGTAGAGCGCCTGGTAGATCGTCTCGTGCACGACGCGCATCTCTGGCCGGCCGGGGAACAGTCCAGGCAGCGCCCTGCTGATCTGCTCCGGGCTCCAGCGCTGCTCGAGGTGGCCCTGGACGAACGCCCGCAGCTCGGCGTTGCAAACGAGCTTCCCGAGCTTCGGCCGGACCCGGCGACCGGCGGCGCGACGCTGCGCCCGAAACGGGTGATACACCTCGGTCCTGGTGTCCCGGTTGCGGCGGATCTCCCGGCTCACCGTGGACGGGGCGAGACCGAGCTCCGCAGCGAGCGCGCGGATGCTTCGGCGACGGATCAATCCGTCAGCGATCGCGACTCGCTCGGCCTCGGAGAGGAAGCGCGCCGACACCTGATGCGCCGGACGGGTGATCGACGGGTACGTCCTGATCTCGCCCGCGCGGATCGTGATCGAGCGGCCGTATCGCCATCGGTGACCCGTCTTGCGGTTGACGCCGACGATTCGACACGCTGCCGCGTTGCTCATGCCCTGTCTCATGAGACTGATATACAGGTCGCGCTCGCTCGTCAGGGGCAGAGCCCCGGGCGATCTCCGAGGCCGTCGGTTCGGCGGCATTGGCAACTCCTGAAATGCTCAGGTGTTGCGACGATTCCCAGAACTCGCCCGGACTGGCGTGGCCAATTTAGCGAAATGCGCAGCCTGCTCCCAGCGCAAGTATCAAACCAGCCGCAACCGAGGCGCGGCGAGCGACCGATCGTGACGAGTGTCTTCGGCGGCTGGCGGCGCTACTCGCTCGGAAGACCTCGCTGGCTGCGCGCGGTAAGGCCAAAGAGTGTGAAACCGCCGATGAGCGCGAGCGCCGTGAGCAGCCAAGAGTCGATGTCAGATGGACTGGCCGCGATCCACGCCCACCACGCCGGGTGCGCCAAGTCGTCGCCCCGCCCAACGACGGCAACGGTCAGAACGTACACAGTAGGACCCACAGCCGCCACGCGCCAGGTTCCAAGCGAGCGCGTGGCGAGGAGAAGCCCCGTGTAGACCAGCTCCGCGCGTGCTGCGATGGCGCCCACGTGCGCCAGGCCTAGGACGTCCATCAGCACCGCCAGGCCCGCGGCGGTCCCAGCGACGATTCCAACAAGGGCGAGATCCAGTATGAGGATCGACCGAACGGCGACGCGTTCGATGGTCGTGGCGCTTCGGCTGAAGCCCCAGCCGATGGCGATCGGGACCGCTAGGGCCACGAGGCACGAAACTGCGAGGCTCGCGCCCTGAGGGCTCGCCATCATCTGGAGATCGGAGATCGGCGCCCCGAGTACTACGATCGTGGCCGTGGCGGCGATCGCGATCGCGGGCAGTCCCCGAGCCTTGGCCCACAGATTCACGATCCGATGTTGAGGTCATCGATCGGCCATGGATCGCAGGCCTGCGTGATCCTCAGGACGCGGCTAAGCCATGCCTGCTGAGCCGCGGGTGGGGACATCCCGACGCTATGCACGATGTCGAGCACAGGCGGAAAGGCGGGGTCGAACGGCTGCGAGTGCAACCGCGCGAGTTCGGCGTCGGGCATGCCCGCCACATGTTCGAACCATGCCTCTACGTATTCGGCGGTCATCCAGCCCGTGGCTCCCGATGGACAGTCGGGGAAAGCAGGCAAGAGGCTCCGCGCAACGACGGCGACAAGATCTCCGTTCTCCACGGGCTCCCCGGGAACCGAAAGAATCGCGGCTCCTCGTGGAGCGACGGAAGGGGCTGCCTCCGTGAACATAGCCGGACTCACAATGCCGGCCGCGAGCCAGCGCGGGCGCGCGGCGTCGATGACCTCGACGAGCTGGCCAAGGATTGCCCGGTGCTCGGGCCAAATGCAGACCGTCAGCTCGCCAGACTCCGCGCATGCAAGTTGAGCCGGGCTGCGCGGCGCCGTTGGCGCGAAGCCCATGCCCGCGACCAAGTTGACACCGAGCGCGCCGGCGACGCTGGTGATGGCGATCACGCCCGCAATCCGTCGCCGGCGAGCCGCCCCTGTCAAGGCGATGACCGCCGCGATGAGGAGACCGACATCGACCACGCTCGAGGCCACGATGGGCGCGGTTGCGAGATCTTCGGAGGGAAGGCAGCAGTCCCGGAACATGCCCGTGAGGTGACGGAGCCAAACTGGGTCAATCGCAGGCGTGAACGTCAGCCAAAAGAGCGGTCCCACGATGGCGAGGGGTCCAGCGATCTCGAACGGTAGAGAGACACCAAGCGTGAACCCAATGGCTCCGAAGGCAACGAGACCCAGGGCCGCGACGATGAGAAACCGTCCATCGGGAACACCGCCTCCCGACCGGGCTAGCGAGACCGCCACCCCAGCGAGGACGGCGATCAAGCCCACGATCACCGCCGGAGCAACGCACCAGAACACGATGGTGGCACTACGGCGCACCCAGGGTCCGCGCCAAAGGCTTGCGCGACGGAGCCTTGAGCCCTCCCAAGACGCCGCGATGGCACAGAACGAGCCAATGAAGGCGAGTGTGGCGGTACCCTGAGCCGTCGCGGCGACCGAGTAGCCGTCTTGCGATGGCAGCAGCGTTGCGTACCAGGCAGCTGCAAGCACCACCGGGACTGCCAGCCACAGTGCGGGCATCGTGCGGATGGCTTGGGCCCAGCGCACGGTTAGTTCTCTCGGACGAGGGCAGCGTACGCCCGTTCGGCGCGTCGGGGGCCGTCTGCGGATACGAGGCCGAGGAACCCTTTGACACTGCCCTCGAACTTGACTCGGCCGTGGTCCAGGATGATCACCGTCTCGAACAGCTCATCAAGGTCATCGACCTGGTGAGTCGAGATGAGGACCTGTCTCGAAGCGCCGATTTCTTTGACGACCTCTCGGAATCCTGCGCGTTGGGCAGGGTCGAGACCCGCCGTCGGCTCATCCAGCAACAGCACCTCTGCGTCGTGGGCGAGCGTCTGTGCGAGGCCGACCCTGCGAAGCTGTCCGCCGGACAACTGTGCCGCAAGCCGGTTGGCTTGGTCGGCGAGCCCCGTGGCTTCCAACGCCCAAATCGCCTTGGCCCAAGCGGCGGCGCGTCCGAGGCCTTTCAGCCAACCTGCATACGCCACCTGTTCACGAGCGGTGAACCCTGGGATCGGTCGGATCTGCTGAGGCATCCACCCGATCGCCTGCCGTAAGGGTCTGATGTCAGCGCGGTTGCGGCTGTCGAGGTTCGCGTGAGATACGGAGCCACGAGTGGGATGCAACGCCGTAGCCCCGAGGGCCAGGAGCGTGGACTTGCCTGCCCCGTTGGGTCCCAGGAGGACTGTCAGCCCTTGAGGAACTTCCCACGTGAAGTCCGCGAGGACGGCGTCATGCCCGGTCAGGCGGAGGCCACCGGGCGGATATGTAAAGTCGACCGCCGAAAACCGCACTACTCCCCTCCTCGGGCTGATGATGGTGCGGGGACCGCCTCGCGCGCTTCAATCGAATGGCCCAAGGATCGTCGGAATTGGTGGTCGGTGCGCACACCGACCACCGATACGCTAGGCCCTCAGCTTCCGGGGTACAGGATCTCGTAGGTGGTGTTTTGGACATTATAGGGGCCCCTGTACTCGACGCTGTAGTCCACTGCGGATTGGGTGGTCCACGCCTTGCTATACCAAGTGCTCACGTTCGAGCAGTAGACACTTTGTTCGCCGAGGCCGGTGCTCGGCAAAAAGGGCCAATGGTGCATCACTTCATAGGTCGTTGAGACGCCGCCGAACAGATAGTTGCAGTAGTGCTGGTAGAACGTTGTCGTGCCGTTGGAGTGTTCCGCCCAGATTGGCGAGTTCCAGCCTGGGTTGGATGGTGCCTGGTAGTTTGGACCAATCTGGCCCGCGACGGCGCCTCCAGCAAAGAGCAACGACGCCACGATGCCGACGAGGACGCCTGCGTACTTCCGATGGAGCACAGCAATCTCCCTCACATTTCAAGGTATCCGCGGGTGCGGACCGAGCGCTGAACGCCGGGATGTCGATAGGCTCTCCCCGTGCGACTGTCTGCGGCTTTCCTACGCGACGATCCGCAGTTTATGAATTGTCGATTGCGTCGATCTGCGTGTCAAGTAAGACTTGCCGTCCGTGTCGACGGCCAGCGATTCTGTCCCGGCTAAGCGGCCAGCGACTTTGTCACCGTCGGAGGCATGGAACGGAGACACCCAGACCCTGATCGGCGGGCGCAGCATCGCGCCCTCATCCTCGAGCACGTGGTGGCTGGCGACGTCGGCGTCGACGAGGCGGCCCGGATCCTCGGACTCTCGACACGTCAGGTCGGGCGCCTGCTGGCCCGCTACGTCGCCGACCCGACGGACCTCGTCCACGGCAACCGCGGCCGAGCCCCGGCCAACCGGATCCCCGCGGACACGAGGGCCCAGCTCGTCGAACTCGCCCGGACCCGCTATGCCGGGGTGAACTACGCCCACCTGGCCGATCTGCTCGCCGAGCGCGAGGGGATCATCGTGGCCGAGCGGACCCTGCGCCGGATCCTCGACGAGGCCGGGGTGGCGCCGGTCCGGACCCGCCGCCCGGCGCGCCACCGGACGCGGCGCGACCGGATGCGCAGAGAGGGGCTCCTGCTCCAGGTCGACGGCTCCCGCCACGACTGGCTGGAGGGCCGGGGACCCTGGCTCACCCTCGTCGGCGGGATCGACGACGCGACGAGCCGGGTGACCGGGGCCACCTTCCGAGCCGCCGAGGATGCCGACGGCTACTTCACCATGTTCACCCAGACCGCGCACCGCCACGGCCTGCCAAGCGCGGTCTACTCGGACCGCCACGGGATCTTCGTCACCGAGCCCGCCCGGGCGCCCACGATCACCGAGCTGCTGACCGGCAGGCGCACGTTCACATGAGGTGGGACGGGCCCTCGACGATCTCGAGATCCGCTGGATCGGCGCCCGCAGCCCCCAGGCGAAGGGCCGGGTCGAACGCCTGTGGGGAACCCTCGGTGAGCCGCCTCGTCTCCGAGCTGCGTCTGGAGGAGGCGAGCACGCTCGAGGACGCGAACGCCGTCCTGGCGACCTACCTGCCCCGCTACAACCGGCGATTCGGCGTGCCGGCGGAGGATCCGGAACTCGCCTGGCGGCCCCTGCCGGCGGGCGTCAGCGCCGAGTCGGTCTTCTGCTTCACAGTATCCGCGCCGGGTGGCCAACGACGCCACGCTCGCCTGGGGCGGCGGGCGGCTCGCCCTCCCGCGCTCG
>Ga0209638_1001746_pt1 | contig 13582 bp, 12 predicted proteins | sample BarGraNGADG00211_FD_184490 | JGI IMG/M metagenome (GOLD analysis project Ga0209638, IMG submission 184490) | Arctic peat soil microbial communities from Barrow, Alaska - Barrow Graham LP Ref core NGADG0002-211 (SPAdes) (version 2) | ecosystem: Environmental > Terrestrial > Soil > Wetlands > Peat... | reverse complement strand
GCCTTCGATAACGTAGTGCACCGTTTCGGCGATATTGGTGGCGTGGTCGCCCATGCGCTCGATGTTCTTGGCGCAGAACAAGAGATGAATACAGAAAGTGATGTTGCGCGGGTCTTCCATCATATAAGTGAGCAGTTCGCGGAACACCGAGGTGCAGACGGCGTCGATCTCCTCGTCGCCGCGCCACACGGCCATGGCTTTGCTGTCGTCGCGGCGGGCATAGGCATCGAGCACCGCTTTCATCTGGCCGAGCACCATATCGGCCATGTGCTCGACCCCGCGGATCAGCTTGGGCGGTGGAAATTCGCCGTTGAGGGCGATCACCCGCTTGGCGATATTCTTGGCGAGGTCGCCGATGCGCTCCAGATCGTTGGCGATCCGCAGGGCGCCGACGATCTCGCGCAAATCGACCGCCATCGGCTGACGGCGGGCGATGGTCAGTACCGCCTTTTCCTCGATCTCGCGCTGCAGGGCGTCGATATTGGCGTCCGCCTGCGTGATGCGGGTCGCGAGCGAGCTGTCGCGCTTAGCCAGCGCATCGACGGAATCGGCGACTTGCTTTTCGGCGAGGCCGCCCATCTCGGCGACCATGCGGCCGAGGTCCTGCAGATCGGTGTCGAAGGCCTTGGTGGTGTGCAGATCGGTCATTGTTGTTGTCCTTCTAGCCGAAGCGACCCGTTATATAATCCTGAGTGCGGCGGTCGTTAGGTGTCGTAAACATGCGCGTGGTTTCGCCGTATTCGACCAGCTCGCCGAGATACATGAACGCGGTGAAGTCGGACACGCGCGCGGCCTGCTGCATGTTGTGGGTCACGATGGCGATCGTGTAGTCGTCCTTAAGTTCGTCGATCAGTTCCTCGATCTTGGCGGTGGAGATCGGGTCGAGCGCCGAGCACGGCTCGTCGAACAGGATCACCTCCGGCCGCACCGCGACGGTGCGGGCGATGCACAGCCGCTGCTGCTGGCCGCCGGAGAGCGAGAGCCCATTGGCGTTGAGCTTGTCCTTGACCTCTTCCCACAACGCGGCGCGCTGCAGCGCATGCTGCACGCGGCCCTCCAAGTCGGATTTCGACAGCCGCTCGTACAGCCTGATGCCGAAAGCGATATTCTCGAAAATCGTCATCGGGAACGGCGTCGGCTTCTGAAACACCATGCCGACCTTGGCGCGCAGCAAATTGAGGTCCTGCGACGACGCCAGAATATCCTCGTCGTCGAGTTGTACATGCCCGCTGGCGCGCTGGTTCGGATAGAGGTCGTACATGCGGTTGAGGACGCGCAGCAGCGTGGACTTGCCGCAACCGGACGGACCGACGAAGGCGGTCACCTTGCCCTGATACAGCGAGCAATTGATGTTCTTCAGGGCACGGTTATCGCCATAAAAGAAATCCAGGTTCCGGATCGAAATCTTTTCCAACAGCCCTTCGACGCTGGACGCTGCGTGGGTGACGGTCGGTACCGTGAATGCTGCTACGCTCATGATGATTTTCTCTGTGCCGCTAGAAGCCTGGCGATGATGCTGAGCGCAAGCACCGCCAAGGTGATGATCAGCGCGCCGGTCCAGGCCAGCTTCTGCCAGTCCTTGTAGGGACTGAGCGCGAACTGGAAGATAACGACCGGCAGGCTGGCGACCGGAGCATTCAGGTCGGTGCTCCAGAACTGGTTGTTGAGCGCGGTGAACAGCAGCGGCGCGGTTTCGCCGCTGATGCGCGCAATCGCCAGCAACACGCCGGTGATCATGCCGGCGCGGGCGGCGCGATAGGCGACTTTGGTGATCATCAGCGCGCGCGGCAGGCCGATCGAGGCTGCCGCCTCGCGCAGCGTGTCGGGGACCAAGGTGAGCATATCCTCGGTGGTGCGCACCACCACCGGCACCACGATCACCGCCAGCGAGACGGCGCCGGCCCAGCCGGAGAAGTGGCCCATCTGCGCGACCATGATTTCGTAGACGAACAGACCGATCACGATGGACGGTGCACTCAGCAAAATGTCGTTGATGAAGCGCACGACCGTGGTCAATTTGTCGTAGCGACCGTACTCCGCCATGTAAGTGCCGGCGAGCATGCCGAGCGGCGTGCCGATCGCCACCGCGATCGACGTCATGACCAGGCTGCCGATGATCGGATTGAGCAGGCCGCCGGCCGCGCCCGGTGGTGGTGTCATCTCAGTGAACACCGCCAGCGAGAGACCGCTGAAGCCTTCCCACAGCAGCACGCCGAGAATCAGCACCAGCCAGCTCAAACCGAAAGCCGTCGCAGCAAACGACAGCCCCATCGTGATGACGTTACGGCGGCGGCGTTTCGCGTAAAGCGGAGAGGAGGCGCCTGATATCATGACCATGGTCAGACTCCGACCCGCGTGTTGAGACGCATCAACATCAGGCGCGCAAAAGCGAGCACGATGAACGTGATCGCGAACAGGATGAGGCCGAGCGCGATCAGCGCAGAGGTATAGAGGTCACCGACCGCCTCGGTGAACTCGTTGGCGATGGTGGCCGATATCGTCGTTCCCGGCGCCAAGATCGAGCCGGAAATGCGGTGCGCATTGCCGATCACGAAGGTCACCGCCATGGTTTCGCCGAGCGCACGGCCAAGCCCGAGCATGACGCCGCCGATCACGCCGACGCGCGCGTAGGGCAGCACGACGTAACGCGCCACTTCCCAGGTCGTGCAGCCCAGTCCATAGGCCGCCTCCTTGAGCACCGGCGGCACCGCTTCGAACACGTCGCGCGAAATCGAGGTGATGAACGGCAGCACCATGATGGCGAGGATCAGGCCGGCGGTCAGGATGCCGATGCCATAGGGGGGCCCCTCGAACAAAGTGGAGAGCACCGGCACAGAGCCGAACACTGTGATCAAGAACGGCTGCACGTATTGCTGCAGGAACGGGGCGAACACGAACAGGCCCCAGATACCGTAGATGATGCTGGGAATGCCGGCGAGCAACTCGATGGCGATGCCGATCGGGCGGCGCAGCCACATCGGGCACAATTCGGTGAGAAACAGCGCGATGAATAGACCGACCGGCACCGCGATCAGCATGGCGATGAAGGAAGTGACGACGGTGCCGTAAATCGGTGCCAGCGCGCCGAATTTCTCGGTCACCGGGTTCCAGCTCGTTTGGGTCAGAAAGCTGAAGCCGAACGTGCGCAAGGCCGGCCACGAACCATGGATCAGCGAAACAATGATCCCGCCAAGGATGACGAGAACGGTTACGGCGGCGGCGCGCGTTAGATGACGGAACGCCGCGTCGCCCAACCGCAGCCGCTGGAGAACCTTGGCTCGATCGACCTGCTCGGCGACCGACATGGTTCCGCCCTGCAACGCAACGTCAACCACGGGTCGCCTCCCGGCGGGTTGCATTCGGCCCTCCCTATGGCTCAAGCGCGTCCAGGAGAGCTACTCAAGCGGCCCCTTAGCCGCAAGACAAGCCGCCTTGTGAGCGGCGGTGGACAAGGAAAGGGCGCCAAATAGCAATATTTGCCGGCGCCCTTCCCCACGTTGTCGTAGGAATCATATCGCTGCCTTGACGTCACTCTTCCACTTGGCCTCGATCAGCTTCACGACGCTGTCGGGCATCGGAATGTAATCGAGGCTTTCGGCCATCTTGCCGCCGTTCTTGTACGCCCAGGCGAAGAACTTGAGCGCTTCGCTGGTGGCGGCCGTATCCTTCGGCTCCTTCGGCAGCAGGATGAAGGTGGCGCCGGCGATTGGCCAGGACGCCGCACCGGCTGAGTCGGTGAGGATCATGTAGAAGCCGGGCGCCTTCGCCCAGTCGACGCCGGCGGCGGCCGACATGATGGCCTCGGAGGTCGCGGCAACGACCTTGCCGTCCTTGTTGACCATCTTGGTGGTGGTCAGCTTGTTCTGCTTGGCGTAGGCGGTCTCGACGTAACCGATCGCGCCCTTGGTCTGAGCCACGTTATTGGCAACGCCTTCGTTACCCTTGGCGCCGATGCCGGCCGGCCATTCGACCGAGGTATTGCTGCCGACCTTCGACTTCCAATCCGCGCTCACCTTCGACAGGTAATTCGTGAAGATGAAGGTGGTGCCGGATCCGTCGGAGCGGTGCACCAGCGCGATCGCCTGCGACGGCAGTTTCGCGTTCGGATTCTGCTTCTTGAGCGCCGGATCATCCCAGGTCTTGATCTCGCCGAGATAAATCTTGGCAAGGGTCGGACCATCGATGGTCAGATCGCCGCTCTTGATCCCGTCGAGGTTTACGACCGGGACGATGCCGCCCATGACGGTCGGAAACTGGATGACGCCGATCTTATCCAGTTCCGCCGGCTGCAGCGGCATATCGGACGCGCCGAAAGTCACCGTACGAGCAGTAATCTGCTTGATGCCGCCGCCGGAACCGATCGACTGATAGTTCAGCCCGTTACCGGTTTCCTTTTTGTAGGCGTCGGCCCATTTGGCATAGATCGGATAGGGGAAGGTGGCGCCGGCGCCGGAGATGTCGGCAGCCTGAGCCGGAACGAAAGCAGCGGCGGCGATGAAACCGGCGGCTGCCCAAATTGCGGACCTTGTCGTCCAGTGTTTCACGGGTCTCTCCATGTTGGCGGCCAAAAGCGTGCGCGGGGCTTGATGCCCGTGATTTCCGCCTTTGCGCCCGGGTCCGGGCGGCCGCTGTTGCTTTAAAACGCACTCCAAGACTGAGCTTCGGACAGGTTTTTTTGGTCGCGTTGGATCGAGAGGTTCCGAAGTCGAGGTCAGCCATAGGCGTCGCATGTCACCGTTCTATAAACGTTTGGTGACAGTCACATGACAATTTAAGCTTTTGATTTTACGTCCAATTCGCTCGTCGGCCGGAAATCTTCGGTGTGCTATGGCAGATGCATGGTGAAGGTGGCGCCCTCGCCCGGCGTGCTCTCGATGTTCAATCGGCCGCCATGCCGGGTGAGCACGTGCTTGACCAGCGCCAGGCCCAATCCGGTGCCGCCCTGGGCGCGGCTGTCCGCCACGTCGACCCGGTAGAACCGCTCGGTCAGCCGCGGCAGATGCTCGGGCGCGATGCCTGGACCGTAATCGCGTACCGCCAAGCGCACCTCCAGCACACCGGCGCGGGTTTGGCTACGCGCAAGCGTGATATCGATCCGCTTACCGGCGGCGCCGTATTTGAGCGCATTCTCCACCAGGTTTTCGAGCGCGCGGATCAATTCGTCGCGCTCGCCGAGCACGATCAGGGCGTCCGGCGGCGCGACGACCTTGATCGTTACGTCGCGGTCGCGCGCCAGCGTCTGCAAGCCGTCCGCCACTTGTCGCACAATCGGCGCCAGGTCGAGCGGCGTGTTCGGCGGCAGATGCGCATTGAGCTCGATGCGCGACAATGAAAGCAGATCGTCGATCAGGCGCGCCATGCGGGTGGCCTGCCCCTGCATGATGGCGAGAAACTTGGCGCGCGCGACGGAATCGTCCTTGGCCGGTCCCTGCAAGGTCTCGATGAAACCGAGCAGCGCCGCCAGCGGTGTGCGCAGCTCGTGGCTGGCATTGGCGATGAAATCGGCGCGCATTTCCTCGACCCGGCGCAACGGAGTGAGATCGTTGAACGTCATCAGCAGAATGTCGGAGCGCCCGTCGCCGACGGTCGCCAGCTTGACCGGCGTCACGAAGGCCTCGAACCAGCGGTCGAGCGGCACGCGCTCGAAGAATTCTACCCGTTGCGCCGTCCGGCTGGCGGTGGCGCGCCGGATCGCCTCGACCAGTTCCGGCATGCGCAAGGTGATCAAGGCCGGTTCGCCGCGGCGCAGGGCCGGTGCGATCGCCGAGGCCGCCGCGTTGAAGGCAATGACGCGGCCGTCGCGGCCGAGCACGATCGCCGGTCCGGGCAATCCGCCGATCAGCGACTCGATCAGCAAGGCCTGCGGATGTGCGGCGGTGCGGTCGTATATCGGCAGCCCCCGCCCGGTATCGGCATCCGCGCCCAGCCTGCCGAGCAGCGCTAGCCAAGCCCCACGCAGGCGGCTCGGCCAATCCGCGCCGCGCGGCAAGTTTGCGCTGTTGTCTTCGCTCGCCATGGTCAATCGGCGCTGGTTTTCTCGGCCTCGATCTCGCTGCGGATCGGCGCGGTCACGCTTGTCACCGGATGCAACGCGGGTTTCGAACGCGCGCCCCGCGTATTCAGCCATATTTCGCGCGCGCCCAAAATAATCAGCGCAACGACGAACGGCGCCAAATAATACAGCAGCCGGAACAACAGTAGTCCCGCCAACACACTTTCCTTGTCGAATTGCCACAAGGCCACCAGCATGGCGGCGTCGAACACGCCGAGACCGCCGGGCGCGTGGCTGGCGAAGCCGAGCAGCGTCGCCATCACGAACACCACCGCCAGCGTCACAAAACCGATATTCGGCTCGTTCGGCAGCAGCATGTACATGGCGAGCGCACAGCAGCCGAGATCGAGAATACCGATACCGATCTGCAGCAAGGTGGACGGCCCGCTCGGCAAATTCACTTTCCATTCGCCTCGCCCGATCTCGCGCGGCGCGCTCCAGACCCAGCCGACATAGGACGCGAGCACCAGCAGCATCGCGCCCGCAATGCAGCGGTTAGCCCAATCCGGCAGCTGATCGATCCAGCCCGCGGCCTGCGGCGTATAGGCGACGCCGAGCCCCAGCACGGTGGCGTTGCCGAGCCAGAACGTCAGGCCCGCCACGAAACAGATCTTCGCCACCTCGATGGCATCGAGACCGTAGGCCGAATAGATGCGGTAGCGCACCGCGCCCCCGGTGAACACGGTGGCGCCGATATTGTGGCCGATCGAATAGCTGGTGAATCCGGAAAGCGCCGCGATCCGATACGGGATTTCCTTACGCCCGATTGTGCGCAGGGCGAACCAATCGTAGAACGTGAGCGTGAAATAGCCGCCCGCGACGAAAGCGGCGGCGGCGAGAATGTGGCGCTGCTCGGTTGCCTTCAGTGCTGCGATCACCTCGTCGACATTGATATTGCGCAGCATGTGGACCAGCACCAGCACCGCCGCGGTGATGATGGCCAGACTGAGCAGCACGCCGATTCGATTCCAGCCGATAGTGTTCTGGAAAAATCGCGCCACCGCGCGCAGCGAATTGAGCATCTTTCCTCCGCATTGGCGCACCGATCTCGGGTTTACCCGAGATCGGATCATTAGCTGCGCAAGTCGGCTATAGCCGACTTGCGATGCCCCGGCTAAATGACCCGCGACGCCGCGCGCTCTCGCAGCGCGATTTTTACCCACTAGCAGAACTCACTCCCCGGCGCGAGTGGACTGCCGCCGACTAACGCAATCTGCTAGTCTGCACGGTAAACGGCTGCAAGGCGCAATTATGGCCAGTTGGAGGATACCATCATGAGCAAGCTCGATCGTTCCTTGCCCCGCCGCACGGTGCTCCAGGGCGCCGGTATCGGTATCGGCGCCAGCCTGTTGTCCGGCCTTTCCACCGCCGCGCAGGCGCAGACGGTCCCGCCCGGCGGCGAAATCTGGCACCAGGACTATTGGGCCAAGAAAGGCGACGTGAAGCTCAATCTTTGGCGCAAACGCACGGCTGAGCCCCGCCCAAGCGAACCGGCACTGCCGATCGTGTTCCTGGTGCACGGATCGTCGAATTCGGCGCGCTCCTCCTATGACCTCTCGGTGCCCGGCAAGGGCGAATACTCGCTCATGAACGTGCTGGCGCGCTATGGCTATGACGTTTGGACCATGGACCATGACGGCTACGGCTACTCGGGCTCCTCCGGCAATAATTCCGACATCGCCAGCGGCGTCGAGGACCTCAAGGCCGCGATGCCGGTCGTGATGAAAGAGACCGGGCAGCAGAAGGCGCATTTCTATGGCACCTCATCCGGCGGCATTCGCGCGGCTGCTTACGCGCAGGCGCAGCCCGAACGCGTCGGCCGGCTGATCCTGTCCGCTTTCACTTACAAGGGTAATGGCGCGGCGGAGATCGAACGGCGGCGCAAGCGAATTGACGAACTACGCGCCAATCCCCGCCGCAAGCGCGACGCTGCGATGATCCGCTCGATCTTCACGCGCGACGGCTATTCGGCGGGCTACGACCCAGCGGTGGCCGAGGCGATCATTGCCGAGGAGAAGAAATTCGGCGATCAGATCCCGAGCGGAACCTATCTCGACATGGCGGCGAACCTTCCGATCGTTGACCCCAAGAAGATATTGTCGCCGGTGCTGATGCTGCGCGGCGAGTTCGACGGCAACTCGACCAATGACGATCTGATCGATTTTTATCGTCAACTGCCGAACGGCGACCGCCAGTTCGCCATTCTGCCACTGACCGCGCACGCCGTGGGCTACGGCATAAACCGCCATCTGCTCTATTACGCCGTGCACAACTTCCTGGCCGCGCCGGCACCGACAGCGGCTTAGCAGGCCACTTGGTTTATTCGGCTGTCGCGAAAAACTCGCGCAGCGCCGCGGTGGTCTCCGCCGGCGCCTCGTCCATAAGGTAATGCCCGCTGGGCACCGCCTTGGCGCCGACGATATTGCTAGCGTAGCCCTTCCAAATCTCGGCGGGGCCGGGATTGTGATTGCGGCCGACGCCGCCGGTCGCTCCCCATAGCAACAGCACCGGGCATTCGATTTTGCGCCCGGCCTTCATGTCTTTCTCGTCGTGTTCGAGGTCGATGCCCGCAGCCGCGCGGTAGTCCTCACAGATGGCATGGATGGTTGCCGGATTACGGAAGCAGCGCTTGTATTCGGCCAGCGCGTCCTTATCGAAAAAACTCAGACCCTGTTTCGTTTTCGCCAGCTTCTTCTCGATAAACCAGTCGGGGTCCGCGCCCATCATGCGCTCGGGCATGTCGAAGGGCTGGATGTTGAAGAACCAGTGCCAGGAGAACGTCGCCCACTGCATGTTGATGTGGCTGTAGAGATAATGCTGCGGGACGATGTCGAGGATTGCCGCGCGCGTGACCTTCGCCGGATGATCGAGACACATGCGGTGCAGCACGCGCGCGCCGCGGTCGTGACCGGCCGCGAAGAAGCGAGGAAAGCCGAGCGCCGCCATCACCTCGACCTGGTCCTGCGCCATGGCGCGGAACGAATAGCCGGAATGGTCGTCGCCGCCCGGCGGCTTTTCGGAGTCGCCATAGCCGCGTAAATCGGTGGCGACCACGGTAAATTTGCGCGCCAGCGTCGGCGCCACCTTGAGCCATGACAGATGCGTAAACGGATTGCCGTGCATCAGCAGCAGCGGAGGCCCGCTGCCGCCGGTGACGGTGACGATGCGCGCGCCGCTGGTCTTGATCTCGCTGCGTTTGAACCCGTCCAGCACGCTAAATTCCGAAGTACTGCGAGTATTTCTTCTTGATCTCCTCGGTCGCCGCTTCCTGCGCGACCGGGTCGGACGGCAGCAGCTTGATCTGCGAAATCGGCACGCGGCCGGGCTTTTCCTTCACGTCCGGATGGAACGAGCGCAATCCCGCGGCGTCGACAAGATATTGCTGGGTTTCGCGCGAGAACATGAAGCTGATGAAAAGCCTCGCCGCGTTGGGATGCGGCGCGTTTTTGGCGATGCCCTCACAACTGGGAATGAACGGCGTGCCCTCTTTCGGATAGACGATGGCGATCGGCGCGCCGCCTTCCTGGAGCTGGATATTCACGTATTCGAGACCGTCGGCGGACACTGCGCGCTCTCCGAGCGCCAGCTTCTTCGGCGGCTCGGTCGACGATTGCACTTGCAGCACCTTCTGCTTGCCGAGTTTCTCAAAATAACCCCAGCCGATGGCGTTCACGGTCTGGAAGGTGGACGTTACGATGCCGCCGCTGTAGCTCGGATGCGCCTTGACGATCTTGCCGATCCATTTCGGATCGAGCAGATCGGCAAAGCTCTTGGGCGCGTCTTCCGGCTTCACCAGGTTGGTATTGATACCGATCGGCATCAGCGTGAAGCGAACGCTGGCATAGGTGCCGTCGGGATCGCGCTGATCGGCCGGCCATTTCAGCAGTTCGGCCGGAATATAAGGTTCGAGTATCCCTTGCTTCTTCCAGGTCAGGAACTGCGCCTGATCGGTGGTGTCGAGCACGTCGGCGGCGAAGATGTTGCTGGCGCGCTCCTGCGACACGCGCTGGAAGATGCGCTCGCTGCCGGTTCGTTCGACCTGCACGGTGATGCCGGGATATTGCTTCTCGAAGTTCTTGGCCAAAGCTTGCGCGACTTTGATGTCGATCCCGGTGTAGTAGACGATCTTGCCTTCCTTGGTGGCCGCCTCGATCAGCTGCGGCGTGACCGGCTCCGGCGCCGGCGGCGCGGCGGCAGCCTGCCCGAGCAGCACAGCAAATGCGCTCACTGCCGCGGCAGCGCGCACAGTCGATGCGGTTTTCATGACATCCTCCCTGACGCCTGCCGGCGTGGCACGTGCTCCCGCCGCCCGTCGGCCTGTTTGCTGGCCAGCATAGCAAAGTCTGAGCGTTGGAAAGATTGGCCAGCGGCCTCCATTCATTTTTAGGCAATAACACCGTAAAACGGGCGCTTGGCCGGCTTTGGCTTGCCGAGCCATGCCGGAAAAGGGGAAACTGCCGCCACCTGCCCTCTGGCCTGGGTGGGCGGATGCCAAATTTCTTCGATTTTGCTTGAACCTAGCCGCCGCCGCCAGCGACCCATTCACGAGCCGATAAGCCTGCGATGCAAACGACTTCGGACGAGGTTCTGATCGCAAGGATCGCAGGCGGCGACCGGCTCGCCATGCAGGTGCTGTTCGCGCGGCACCAGGTTCGTGTGTACCGGTTCGTGCTGCGTCTGGTGCGCAACGAGGCGACGGCGGAGGATTTGATCAGCGATGTGTTCCTCGACGTCTGGCGGCAAGCCGGAAAATTCGAGGGCCGCTCGGCCGTCTCCACCTGGATGCTGAGTATCGCGCGTTTCAAGGCCCTGTCGGCGTTGCGGCGCAAGCCGGAGCAGGAGTTGGATGATAAAACGGCGGAGCAGATCGAGGACCATGCCGACAACCCCGAGGTCGCTCTGGCGAAGAAGGACAAGGCCGCGGTCTTGCGACAAGCCTTGAGCAAGCTCTCCGCGGAACACCGGGAGATCGTGGACCTCGTCTACTACCACGAGAAGTCGGTGGAAGAAGTTGCGGGAATTGTCGGCATCCCGGAAGCGACCGTGAAGACGCGCATGTTCTACGCGCGCAAGAAATTATCGGAGCTCCTGAAGGAGCAAGGAATCGATCGAGGTTGGCCATGAACACGACAAACAAAGAAGCGCACAGCGACATCGAAGAGCTGTTGCCGTGGCACGCGGCGGGAACGCTCAGCCGCCGCGACGCCCAGCGCGTCGAAGCGGCGCTGGCCCGCGATCCGGAACTCGCCCGCCGCTACGCGCTGGTGCGCGAGGAACTGGACGAGACCATCCTGCTCAACGAGACGCTGGGCGCGCCCTCAGGCCGCGCGATGGAAAAGCTGTTCGCCAAGATCGATGCCGAACCGCTACGCAAGCCGGTCCTATCGCTCAATTTCGGCGTGCGCGTTGCGGGCTTCTTCGCGAGCCTGTCGCCGCGCACGCTGGCCTGGTCGGCGAGCGCCGCCGCGCTCGCCATCCTGTTGCAGGCCGGCCTGATCGCCAACATCGTGCTCAAGGAGCAGAGCGCCGGCGGCTATGAGACCGCGTCGGCGCCGAGCACGGATCCGGGCGTCGGCGCCTTCACGCTTATCCGCTTCGCGCCGCAGGCCTCATCCGACGACATCACCAAGTTTCTCGAAGCCAACAAGCTGCAGGTCGCGGCCGGACCGATGTCCGGCGGGCTCTACAAGGTCCGTGTCGCGGTGACCGGGCTGCCAAAAGCCGAGCTCGCGCGCATCGTCAAGAAGCTGCAGGAGGACAAGGTCGTCGGTTTCATCGCCACGACCGAGTGAGATGACTAAACCGCACCGGAAACCTCATTATGCGCGCGCATCGTAACGCCATACTCTGCATCGCGGCCGTCGCGACGCTGATCTTGGTGGCGGCCGACGTTGCCTTCGCGCAGAGAGGCTTTAACCGCGGCCCGTCGTCGAATATCGGCGCCGGCGGGCCGTCGCGCGGCGGCGGCGGCTGGGGTGGGCCCGGTGTGCTGCTGGCGATCCCGCAAATGGGGCCGCCCGGCGGGCAATATATCGACGATGGCGACGACGTGCCGCAGGGCGGGGGCCGGCCGCCACAGCGCTCGACGCGGCGCGGTCCAAGCGGTGCGCCTGCGGCCAATGAGCGGCGGCTGGTGCCCGACGAAGTGGTGATCGAGGTCGCCAATTCCGTCAGCCCGCAGCAAATCAACGCGCTGCAACGCCGCTATCGGCTCACCCGCATCGAATCGCAGACATTCCAGTTGTCCGGCACCACTTTGTTTCGCTGGCGGATTCCCGACCGCCGCTCGGTCGCCGCGGTGGTGCGCGTACTGGAAGCCGATCGGGTCGTCGCATCGGCGCAGCCGAATTATCTGTTCACGCTGCAACAAGTTGAGGGCAAGGCCGTGGCCGAAGGCGACGCCGCGCAATACGAACTCGCTAAGTTGCGGCTGCCGCAGGCGCATACACTCGCCAAGGGCGACAAGGTGCTGGTGGCGGTGATCGATTCCGGCGTGGACGCCAATCATCCCGAGCTGGCCGGCGCCGTTGCGCAAACTTACGACACACTGACGGCACCGATGACACCGCATAAACACGGCACCGCCATCGCCGGCCTGATCGCGGCCCACGGCAGACTGATGGGCGCGGCGCCGGGCGCGCATATCCTGGCGATACGCGCTTTCGATGGCTCGGGCGCGGGCGCCGAAGGCACCACCTTCAACATTCTCAAAGGCCTCGACTGGGCGGCGGCGCATGGCGCGCGCGTCATCAATATGAGTTTTGCCGGGCCGCCCGATCCCGCGCTCCATCGCAGCCTGGAGGCCGCACACAAGAAGGGGATCATTCTCGTCGCGGCGGCCGGAAATGCCGGGCCGAAATCGTCGCCGCTCTATCCCGCCGCCGATCCGAACGTGATCGCGGTGACCGCGACCGATGCCGACGACAAGCTGTTCGCGCAGGCCAATCGCGGCCGCCACATCGCGGTGGCGGCGCCGGGCGCGCAAATTCTGGTGGCGATCCCCGATGGCGGCTATGAGGTTTCCTCCGGCACGTCCTATTCCGCGGCGGAAGTGAGCGGGATTGTCGCGTTGATGCTCGAGCGCAAGGGCGGCCTCACGCCCGATAAAGCACGCGACATCCTGCTGGCGACGGCAAAAGATCTCGGTCCCAAGGGCCGCGACGTGATGTTCGGCGCCGGGCTGGCCGACGCCTATGGCGCGCTCATGGCGGAAGAGACGCCGATGGCCGCCATGCCGCGGCCGGTCGAGCGCGCGAACACCGGCGCGCGCTGACGCCGCGTGCCCACTTGAAGTACAGCGCCAAATACGCCACTTGTGTCCCCGCTAACGATTACCGGAGACGCAATGCCCGTAAGTGACCAGCCGCAGATGATGTCGCTGCGTGTGACGCGCAATGACAAGATCGCCGACGGCATCCATCTGCTGGAGTTCCGCGACGCGACCGGCAAAGGGCTTCCACAATTTTCAGCCGGCGCGCATATCACGATCCGGGTACCGAACGGCGCGTTGCGAAAATATTCGTTATGCAA
>Ga0209638_1001745_pt1 | contig 13597 bp, 13 predicted proteins | sample BarGraNGADG00211_FD_184490 | JGI IMG/M metagenome (GOLD analysis project Ga0209638, IMG submission 184490) | Arctic peat soil microbial communities from Barrow, Alaska - Barrow Graham LP Ref core NGADG0002-211 (SPAdes) (version 2) | ecosystem: Environmental > Terrestrial > Soil > Wetlands > Peat... | reverse complement strand
GCCCTTCCTTATCGCCAGCTGATGCCACTGCGAGCACTGCCGTAAGCACTCGGGCAACTTCGGCTCGATGGCGATGGAGGTGCCGGGGGAGCAGATGAAGATCCTCTCCGGCGACGATTTGCTCGCGAGCTGGCAACCGGCTCCCGGCCTGGCGATCAGGTTCTTTTGCCGCCGCTGCGGTTCGAGCCTCTACGGCATGAACGAGCCAGAGAGCGAGACGGTCTGGGTGCGCATGGGAGTGCTCGATGCCGATCCCGGCCTGCGCCCGTCGCGCCACACCTGGGTCGATTCGGCGCCGGCCTGGCTCCCCATTCCTGAGGATGGGCTACCGCGCTACGGCCGGCGGCCTTCCTAGCGACGCCCGCTTCGAGAAGCCCTGCTCACGCGCGTGCGCCCGGGAGCTGAGGTAGCTTTCTAGAGCTTTGACCGACGACTCCGGCGAAAAGATGACGATCGACTCCTACGATCCGCAGGCGATCGAGCCCAAGTGGCAGGCGCTCTGGGATCGCGAGCGGGCCTTCGCCGAGCCCAACCCACCGCCGTCCGAGCTGGGCCAAAACGAGCGCTCGACCTACGTGCTCGAGATGCTGCCCTACCCCTCCGGCGAGCTGCACATGGGGCACGTCAAGAACTACACGCTCGGAGACGTCGTCGCGCACTTCCGCCGCCGAAACGGCTGGAAGGTCTTGCGCCCGATGGGCTACGACGCCTTCGGCCTTCCGGCCGAGAACGCCGCGATCAAGGAGGGCGGCCAGCCGCGCGAGATCACCGAGCGGAACATCGGTCGCATCCGCGAACAGATGCAGCGCATGGGCTGGGCGATCGACTGGGAGCGGGAGATCTCGACCCACACGCCCGAGTATTACCGCTGGACGCAGCTGCTCTTCTGCAAGCTGCTCGAGCGCGGGCTGGCCTATCGCAAGGAGTCGCTGCAGAACTGGTGCCCGAACGACCAGACCGTGCTGGCCAACGAGCAGGTCGTGGACGGGCGCTGCGAGCGCTGCGGCGCCGAGGTCGAGAAACGCTCGCTCGAGCAGTGGTTCTTCCGCATCACCGACTACGCCGAGGCGCTGCTGGATGAGATGAGCCTGCTCGAGCACTGGCCCGAGCGCGTGCTGACGATGCAGCGTAACTGGATCGGCCGCTCGGAGGGCGCCGAGGTGGTCTTCCGCGTCGAGGGAACCGAGATCGACCTGCCGGTCTTCACCACGCGCCCGGACACTCTGTTCGGCGCGACCTTCTTCGTCATGGCGCCCGAGCATCCGCTCGTCGCCGAGCTGGTGGCCGGGAGGCCGGAAGAGGAAGCCGTGCGCGCCTACGTCAAGCAGGCGCAGACGCGCTCGTCGATCGAGCGCGAGGAGAAGGAAAAGGACGGCGTCTTCACCGGCCGTAGCGTGATCAATCCGGTCAACAATGAAGCGATCCCGATCTGGATCGCCGACTACGTGCTGATGGAGTACGGAACCGGTGCGATCATGGCCGTGCCGGCCCACGACGAGCGCGACCACGCCTTCGCTAGGCGCTACGAGCTCGAGATCGTCCAGGTGATCGCGCCGCGCGAGGGCGAGGTGGACGTCCAGGCCGAAGCCTACGTCTCCTCGTCGCCAGACGACCTGATGCTCAACTCGGGCGAGTTCTCCGGACTGCCCAGCCCGGAAGGGAAGAAGAAGATCATCGACTGGCTGGGCGCGCAGAAGCTGGGTGAAGCCAAGGTCACCTACCGACTCAGGGACTGGCTGATCTCGCGCCAGCGTTACTGGGGCTGCCCGATTCCGGTCGTCTACTGCGAGAAATGCGGCGCCGTGCCGGTGCCCGAAGCGGAGCTGCCGGTGCTACTGCCCGAGGTCTCCGACTTCCTGCCCAAGGGTCGCTCGCCGCTCGCCGCCGCGGAGGAGTGGGTGGCCACTAAGTGCCCGTCCTGCGGCGGTGCGGCCAGGCGCGAGACCGACACTCTGGACACCTTCGTCGACTCCTCCTGGTACTTCATCCGCTACTGCGATCCGCACAACACCTCCGCGCCCTGGGACCGCGCGATCGTCGACCACTGGATGCCGGTCGACCAGTACATCGGCGGCATCGAGCACGCGATCTTGCACCTGATGTACGCGCGCTTCTTCACCAAGGCGCTCGCCGACATGGGCCTGGTCGGCTTCCGCGAGCCCTTCAGTCGGCTCTTCACGCAGGGGATGATCTATTACCACGGCGCCAAGATGTCCAAGTCGAAGGGCAACGTGGTGGCGCCCGACGCGATGATCAAGCGCTACGGCGCCGATGCGGTGCGCCTGAACATTCTCTTCATGGGCCCGGCCGACCAGGACGCCGAGTGGCAGGACAGCGGCATCGAGGGCACCAGCCGTTTCCTCGGCAGGCTCTGGCGCACGGTGCTCGAGGCGGCCGGTGACCCGGCCGGCGCCGAGAGGCCGGACGGCTCAGAGATCACGCCGCTGATGCGAAAGGCGCACCAGACGATCGCCAAGGTCACCGACGACATCGACCGCCGCTTCGTCTTCAACACCCCGATCGCGGCGGTGATGGAGCTGGTCAACGAGATCAACCGCGCCCCACAAGACCCGGGCGCCCGCTTCGCCGCCGAGACGGCGGTCAGCCTGATTCAGCCCTACGCGCCGCACATCGCCGAGGAGCTGTGGCAGCGGCTCGGGCACGAGCGTCTCTGGATCGATCCCTGGCCGGCCTACGACTCCAGCCTGCTCGAGCGGGATAGCTTCGAGCTGGTGGTGCAGGTGAACGGCAAGGTGCGCGACCGTATCGAGGCTTCGGTCGGCGCGAGCGAGCAGGAGTTGGTCGAGCTGGCGAGCGCCTCGCCCAGAGTCGCGGCGTTTCTCGAAGGCAAGACCTTGCGCAAGACGATCGTCGTCCCGCGCAAGCTGGTCAATCTGGTCGTCGGTTAGTTCGCCGGTCCGCTCGACTCGCGGATGACGAGCTCGGCCGAGATGACTGATGTCGACGGCGGCTCATCTGGGCTCTCGAGCATGCGCAGGATCGCTTCGGCGGCGGCTGTCCCCATACCGGCGGCATCCTGGCGCACCGTTGTCAGGCTCGGTTTCATGCCGGCGGCGAAGGGAGCGTCGTCGAAGCCGGTGACGGCGACGTCTTCGGGGATGCGGAGGCCGTTCTCCGTAATCGCCATCATCGCTCCGATCGCCATGATGTCGCTGGCGCAGGTGATAGCGTCGGGGCGCTCGCGCAGAGCCAGCATGCGCTTCGCGGCCTCGTAGGAGCTGTGGTGGTAATAGTCGCCATACTCGACGTACTCGGCCGGCGCCTGCAGCCCGAGCCGGTCGAGCTCGGAGCGGTATCCAAACAGGCGATCGGGCCCCGGGCGGGTGTTCTGGAGGCCGCAGATGTGAGCTATCCGCCTCCGGCCTGCGTCGTGCAGGTGACTGACCACGCTCGCCATCGCGGCGACATTGTCCGACATCACGTAACCGGCTCTACGCCCGATCGGATCCAGGTCGATAAAGACCGCCGGGACATCCGAACTCAGGATCGTCTCCACCTCGGGGTCGTCCCAGCCCAACCCCCAGACGATCAGGGCGTCGGCTCCGCGCTCGATCGTGCGCGCGAGCGCCGCCGCTCGCGTCGGATCGCCTCGCCTGACCGGGCGGTTTCCGCACAGAAGCAGGTCGCAGCCGGCGCTGACCAGACGGCCGCGAATACCCTCGAAAACCGGCCCGAAGAAGGGGTGATCGAGCTCGGCCACCTCCCAACTCGCCGTTACGAGTCCCACCAGGTAGCGTCCCGCGGCTCGCTCGTGCGCCGGTCTGTCGGCCATTCCGTCGGTACGCGAGCGCAGGGTTTCGGCGTCGGCCATGCTGGCGTCGAGCTCCGCATAGACGCGTGCAGGAGAGAGATAGCCTTCGGTATTCGGCGCCTCTTCAGGCGACATCCACAGCCCCTCCTCGGAGAGTCACCTGCCCGGGAACGCACCTTACGCCGAAGCAACGGCGGTAGTCGGGGAACGGCGCCATCGGTCTAGTTCTTCCTGGGCTTTGCGGGCTCGCTCGACTCGCGCACGACCAGCTCGGTCTCGATCAGCACTACCGGCGGAGAGGTTCCCGGCTTTTCGAGCATGCGCAGGACAGCCTCGCCGGCTGCCGTGCCCATGCCGAGCGCATCCTGGCGCACCGTCGTCAGCGCCGGTACCACGCTCGCGGCGTACTCGGCGTCGTCGAAGCCGGTGACCGCGATGTCTTCGGGAACGCGGAGCCCGGCTTCCTCGATCGCGGCCATCGCGCCTACCGCCATCGAGTCGCTTGCGCAGGCGATCGCGTCGGGTGGCTCCGATAAAGCGAGTAGGAGATTCGCCGCGTCGTAACCGCTGTCGTGGAAGAAGTCGCCCTCGACGACGTACTCCGGCGGCGCCGGCAAGCGGAGTCGCTCGAGCTCGGAGCGGAAGCCGAGCAGGCGATCGGTTCCGGGGCGAGTGCTGTAGTGACCGCTGATATGGGCGATCCGCCGCCGACCTGTCTCGTAGAGGTGATTGACGATCGTCGCCATCGACTCGACGTTGTTGGACATCACGCTACCGGCGTGCTCGCCGAGCACATCGTTGTCTACGAACATGGCGGGCAGGTCAGAGCTCAAGATCGGCTCGCACTCGGGGTCGTCGCTGGCGATACCCCAAGCGATGATCGCATCCACGCCGCGCTCGATCGTTTTCACGGCCGCAGCTCTACGCAGGCTTGCGTCGGCGCCAATTGGCCGCGTCGCACAGAGAAGCACATCACAGTCATTTGCGCTCAGGCGCCCACGAACACCGAGCAGCATTTTCTCGTAGACCGGGTGCGACAGATCGGGGATCGGAAGCAAGCAGGAGATGAGCCCGACCAGGTAACGCTTGTGGGAGGGATCGCGCGTCGATCGCTCCGCCATCGCTTCGGAACGCGTCTTGAGCTCGAGTGCTGTGGCGTCTTGCTCGCGCAGCGCCGCGAGCATGCTGGAGGGCGAGAGCCGCCCCGATTCCGCGGGATCGTGTTGGTCGTTCATGAGATACGCCTCTGGTCTCGCAATCATCGGTCGCCTGGTCGCGAATTGTAGGTCGCTGAAGCCGCCGGCCTGCTCGACTCCCGCACGATCAACTCCGTGGGCATGACAGTCGTTGGCGGCGGCTCGTCCGGGTGCTCGAGCATGAGCAGAATCGCTTCGGCGGCGGCCGTCCCCATGCCGATGGCGTCCTGACGAACCGTGGTCAGACTCGGCTTGACGGTGGCGGCGAAGGGGGCGTCGTCGAAACCGGTGACGGCGATATCCTCGGGAACGCGTAGCCCGGCCTCCGCGACCGCGACCATGGCGGCGATCGCCATCACGTCGCTGGCGCAGGCAATAGCGTCGGGCGGCTCGGGCAGAGCGAGCAGGCGCTTACTGCCCTCGTAGCCGCTGCGGTGGAAGTAGTCGCCTTCCTCTATGTACTCCGGTCGCGCCGGCAGTCCGAGCTTGGCCAGCTCGGAGCGATAACCGAGCAGCCTGTCGGGACCCGGGCGCGTATTGCTTTGACCCGTGATGTGCGCAATCCGCCGCCGCCCATTCTCGTACAGGTGATGAACGACGTTGCCCATCGCCTCGACATTGGCAGATATCACGTAGCCGATGCGGGCTCCGATCGGATCGTGGTCGATGAACACGGCCGGCAGGCCCGACTCCAGAATCGTCGCGCCCTCGGGATCTCTCGCGCCGACGCCCCAGATGATGAGCCCGTCGACGCCGCGCTCGATCGAGCGCTTAACCGCCGCCGCACGCACCGGAGCGCCCAGCCGCGACGGGGGGGTCGCGCAGAAGAGCAGATCGCATCCTCCAGCGACGAGTCGGTTTCGGATGCCGAAGAAGGCGCCGCTGAAGATGGGGTGGTTGATGTCGACGATCTCGAAGAAAGCGGTAACTAGCCCGACCACAAAGTGACCGGCGGCCCGTTCGTGCCCCGGCTGGTCGGCCATTCCCGTCGTCCGAGCTTCCAGTTCTTCAGCCTCCGTGGCACCGGCCTCGAAGGACTGGAAGATTTCAGCAGGGGAAACAAATCCCTCGCTGGCTGGGCTGGCGTCATCAGTCATGTATGCAGATTAGATCGGCGGCGCGTGATCTGAAATTAAGCAGATGACGCGCGCAAGATCTGGCGCGAAACGGGCGCAGTTTCGTGACGGTTCGTGCGGCAGGATCGGGTCATGAAGCTTCCCGAGATCTCGCGCCAGCAGGCGATCGTCATTTGCGTGCTGGTCTTGGTTTTGCTCGTCGGTGCGGGCAAGCTGCTCGGCGCGCGTCACCCGGCCGTGCAGAGGCGGGCCCAGGTCAAGCTCGTCGGCGCTACGAGCGGCTCCCGCGCGCAGCTCTTGGTCGATGTCTCCGGCGCCGTGCGCCGCCCGGGCGTCTACAAGCTGTCGGCGGGGTCGCGCATCAACGATGCGCTTCTGAAGGCCGGGGGAGAGACCGAGAAGGCCGATCTCACGCTCGTCAACCGGGCCGCTTCGCTGACCGACGGGCAGCAGGTGCTGGTGCCGGAGAAGGTGACGGCGACTGCCGCCGCCGCGATCTCTTCGGGCGGGTCAGCGCCGGCCGCGATCGCTCCCGTGCGCCTGAACAGCGCAACCCTCGAGCAGCTCGACGAGTTGCCCGGCGTCGGGCCGTCCACCGCTCAGCACATCATCGACTACCGCACGGCGAACGGACCTTTCAAATCCGTTGACGAGCTCGATTCGGTGAGCGGCATCGGTCCGGCCAAGCTGGCCGAGTTGCGCGACCTCGTCGTTCCCTAGCGGTCGACTTGTTCGTCACCGACGGCTCGCGGTCGTTACCGCTCCAGCACTGCCTCGTCGCGGCGTTGTGCCTCGGTCTGGCGTTGGCCAACGCGCAGCGGATAGGCAGGTCGGCCGCCGCGATCGGGGCGCTCGCGCTGGCGGCTTCGATCGGGCTCTGCCGGCAGCCGCGCCTTCGCTTCGGCGCGAGCGCGGCGTTGCTACTGCTTTTCGGTCTTTTGCTCGGCTCTCTTCGGCTGGCCTCGCTTGATCGCAGTCCTCTTCTCCCGCACGTCGGCGAGAGTGCGGAGGTGCGCGTCGTGGTGGTCGGGGCGCCGCGCGTCAGCTCTTACGCGATCAGCGCGGTCGGACAGATTCAGCGCTTCGGTCGTGTACGCCTCAGGGAGCGTGTCTGGCTGAGCCTGCCGCCCGGCAAGGCGCCGCCGATCGGAGGCGTGCTCGAGCTCGACGCCAAGGTGGAGCTGCCGGCGGGGCCGAGCTCGAGCGGTTTCGACCAGAGAGCCTGGCTCTCGCGCCAGGGCATTCACGTTGTTCTGAAAGCGGGCTCCTGGCGCGTCGTCGGTCGCCGCGGCGGCATCGGCGGTTTCGGCGACCGCCTGCGCGAGCGCCTCGCGCACGATCTCGTGCCCGGGCTGACCGGTGAGCGGCGCGCGCTCGTGCTGGGCTTCGTGCTGGGTGAGGACGAGGGCCTGTCGGATGGGCTGCGCCAGTCGTTCCGGCGCTCCGGTCTCTATCACTTGCTCGCGGTCTCGGGCCAGAACGTCGCCTTTCTCGTGGCCGGGGTGCTCGGGCTGGCCTGGCTGTGCGGTATTCCCAGGCGCCTCGGCGAAGTGCTGGCGCTGACGACGATCGCCGCCTACACGCTGGTGGTCGGCTGGCAGCCGTCGGTGATACGGGCGGCGGTGGCCGGGGGATTGGCCTCGCTGGCCTGGCTGGCGGCGCGACCGCGCGACCGCTGGTACTTCCTGCTCCTGGGAGCGCTCGTTCTGCTGGTCTGGAATCCGCGCTCGGCCTTCGATCCCGGCTTTCAGCTCTCGTTCGCGGCCGTGATCGCCATCTTCGTGCTGGTCAAGCCGCTCGAGCGCCTGCTCGAGAAAACGCCGCTTCCGGCCTATCTGCGCCCGGCCATCGCCGTCTCCGCCGGTTGCACTCTGATGACTACGCCGATCATGTTCTTCCAGTTCGGCCAAGTGCCCGTTTACGGGGTGCTGGCGAACGTCGCCGTCGAGCCGGTCGTTCCGTTCGTGCTCTTTCTCGGTATGGCCTGCGTGCTGATCGCGCCGCTCGCTCCTCCCGCCGCGCAGGCGCTGGCCTTCCTGAACGGGTTGCTTGCCGCCTATATCGCCTTCTGTGCGCGCCTGGTCGGCGCGCTGCCGGGCGCTCAGGTAAACCGGGCTCAGCTCCTGAAGCTCTGCCTGGTCGCCTTCTTCCTCGTGCTCTGGCCCTTCCTGCTCAGGCCGCGGCTGCCACGGCTGTTCGTGCTCACGCTGATCGCGCTCATTCCGCTCTGGGGGTGGCAGAACCGGCCCTGTCCGCGTTCTCTGCCGGTACCCCCCGAAGGGCTCCGCATCTCTTTCCTCGATGTCGGGCAGGGGGCGGCGGCGTTGATCCAGACGGCGGACGGTGCGCTGCTGGTAGACGCCGGCCCGCCCGAGGCGAATGTGGCCGGGCAGGTCGCCGGGCTCGGCGTTCACCGCCTCGAGGCGCTGGTGCTCAGCCATCCCCAGAGCGATCACATCGGCGGCGCGCCCGACGTACTGCGCAAGCTCGAAGTTGGGCTGGTGCTCGACTCGGGCATTCCGTCCAGCGACTACTACGAGCGCGAGGCACGGCGCGAGGCGAGCCGGCGGAAGGTTCCCTTCAGGCCCGCCGAGGCCGGCCAGGACTTCCGCCTCGGCCCTCTGCACCTGCGCATCCTCTGGCCCCGGGCGGGATCGAGCGAGAGCGGCGACGCGAACGAGTCGGCCGTCGTGGTGCTCGTCTCCTACGGCTCGACCGACATCTTGCTTCCGTCCGACGCGGAGTCTCCGGTGACGCTGCCGCTCGCTCTCCAGCCGGTCGAGCTGCTCGAGGTCGCCCACCACGGCTCTGCCGACGACGGCCTGCCGCAACTGCTCGAGCGCCTGCAGCCGCAGATCGCCGTCATCTCGGTGGGCCGCGACAACGACTACGGCCATCCGACGCCGTCGACGCTGGCCGCGCTGGCCACGGAGCCGGGACTCAGCGTCTTTCGCACCGATCAGGACGGGCGCGTGGTGCTGGAATCCGACGGCTGCGCGATCACGGTGCGAGCTCAGCGGGCGAAGGCCGTATCCTTGCCCTGTGGCTGAACTGAAATCCGCCTACCTGATTTACGGAACCAATCGGCCGCGGGTCGAGCTGGCGGTGAAGCGCCTGCGCGATCGCTTCGCGCCGGAGGCGGTCGAGCGTCTGCGAGCGAGCGAGACAAGCGGGGAGGAGACCGTGGCGGCCTGTAACGCCGGCGGTCTCTTCGCCAGCGGCGGACGGACGGTGATCGTGGAGGGGGTCGAGCGCTGGAAGGCGGCGGACGCCAAGGCGGTCGGGGCCTACCTCGACGACCCGGTGCCCGACACGATCCTGGCGCTGGTGGCCGATCAGTTACGCCGCGACTCGGCGCTGGTCAAGGCCGTGGGCAAGCGGGGGCAGATTCTCGCCTATGACGTCGCCAAGCGCGAGCTGCCGGACTGGGTGCGCTCACAGCTGCGCGAGCGCCGGGTCGAGTCCTCACCGGGTGTGTCCAGAGCCCTGATCGAGCTGGTCGGAGAGGACATGCACGAGCTGGCCTGCGAGATAGACAAGCTGGCGACCTGGGCCGACGGAGAGAAGATCGGCGAGAGGGAGCTGGAGCTGCTGGTTTGTCCGCGCGGCGACGTGGCGCCGTTCGGGCTCACCGATGCCTGGGGCCGCCGTGACGTGGCCGGAGCGCTTGCCGCCTACGAGCTCCTGCTCGAGCGGGCAAGCGAGACGCGCACGTCTCTGCTCGCTCGGCTTGCGGCGCTTGTCGGCTCGCACATCGGCCGCGTCTCGGCTTGCCACCGTTTTGCTCAGCAGGGGCTCGGAGCCCGCGAGGCCGCGACCCGGCTCGGGATTCACCCCTACGCGGCCGAGAAGGCCGTCGCTCAGGCGCGCAACTTCAGTGAGATCGAGTTGCGCCGGGCGACCGTTCGCCTGGCCGCGCTGGATCTGGCGCTCAAGGGCGGTAGCCGCCTGCCGGCCGAGCTGGAGTTCGAGCGGGCGTTGATCGACCTGACCAAACGGGCCGGCTAGGTCAGCCGAGCTCGGGCTGCCATTCCCAACCGTCGTCGCCGCCGTTTCCGTCGGCGACGACGCGTCCAGCGCCGGAACCGGGGAAGTGACAGGTGAGCACGAGCGAGCCGCTCTGGCCGAGCTCTTCCAGCAACTTGCGCCGGCTGTCGACGACCTGCTCGGGCCAGACGTCGAAACGGGCGGCACAGCCGGGCTGCTCGACGTTGATCGGGCTGAGCAGAACGTCGCCCGTGTAGATCGCCTCTGCGCCGATCTGGACGGCGATGTGCCCGGGCGAGTGTCCCGGGGTCGGCCGGGAGCGAATCCCGGGCACGATCTCGCGTTCGCCGTCCAGGAGTGAAAGCGGTCTTCGAGCGGCAGCAGCGCCTTACGGAAGTTCTCGGCGTGATCGGGCTCGGGGTTGTCGCCGGAGAGCCAGTGCTGCCACTCGGAGCGCTGCATCCAGTAGCGGGCGTTGTTGAAGAGAGGGCGCCCGTCGGCACGAACACCGCCCCAGAAATGGTCGGCATGACCGTGCGAGATGATCACCGTGTCGATCGAGTCGGGATCGATCCCCCCTTGCTCGAGAACAGGCTCCAGACGGTGTGGCTCTTCCCAGGTTCCGGCCGGATCGATCAGAACACGATTCGCGCCGGTGTCGACGAGCAGGGCGCGAACCTGGAAGACGAGGCGCTCGGGGTCGAGCTCGTGCCGCTCGAGCGCCTCGGCGAGCGCATCGGCCGGAGCATTTCCGAACAGTGCGTCGGCGTCCATCTCGAAGCTGCCGACGTTCAGATACCTGCAGCGGTAGGTGCCCAGTGCGAAGCTCGTCATCGCAAAATCCTCTAGCCGGACTCGAGCCGGCCGAGCCGATCGAGATCGAGCGGAGCGGTTACTACTTGCCGGCGACGAGCCTGGCGGCCTGCGACTTCTTGCGAGCCGCGGCGTTCTTGTGCATCGCTCCGCGAGCGATGGCCCGGTCGATCCACTGCACGAGTAGCTTGTGCTCGGCCTCGATCTTGGCGGCCTCGCCCTCGTCTACGGCGGAGCGGAGGCGCCTGGTCAGCGTCTTGACCGTCGAGCGGTAGCGCAGATTCTCGACCCGCTCGCGAGTCGTGATCCCTACGCGCTTTTTCTGTTGCTTGATGTTGGCCATAGCGTCAAAACGCCCGCTCTGCGGGCGGGAGCGATGGTAGCAGACGCTCGACCGAATGCGCCTGGCAAGTAGGCGTGAACGAGCTTGCGACCCGGCAGACTCCGTGCGGTTTTTGCGAGGGTTTGGTCTATCGCGACGCTATGAATTGCCGTTCGGTCGGTGGTGCGGCGCTTCGGTTCCGGGCAGGTGCATCAAGTTTTCGATCTGGCGAACGCCCTCCACCTCTCGTGTCTTCTCGATGATCTCGGCGATGATCTCGGGCCGTTCGATCTGACCGCGAAACGTGACGATGCCGTTCACCGCGTCAACGTTCAGCTTTCCCTTCGGGATCTCCTGGAAGCGAAAGACCTCGCTTTCGACCTTGTTCACGAGCGTCACGTCGTCGTAGCTCTTCGGCCGCTCCGCCAGGTGCCGGGTGTGGGCGGCGAACGCTCGCGTCTTGGCCGCTCCGAGATGAGCTACTCGCTCGGCTCGCCGCTCGCCGCGGCGGGCGAAAGCGACCGGCCGGTCGCGCAGCATCCTGCGTCGGCGCTTCCCGTTACGAGGGTCGAAGAGAAGGCCGAGCGTCGCTCCCAGCGCGATCAGCCCTGCCGCCTTTGTCCAGCGTTTCAGTCCGGTCTCAACTCGCATTCTCAGCTCCTCTGTCGATAAGCGAGTTCCCATCGCGGCGGCTGTGAAACATCGCGGCGTCGTGGGCGAGAAGAGCACCGGCCCCAGCGGGCGTCTACCTATACTCGGGCGCGTGGAAGAGCAAGACGCGACTGTGCCGGTTGCCGCGGATCTGGCTGAGGAAGGCTCGATCGAGACCTCGGCGCACGGCCGGCGGCTCGCTCTCTCGACGCTGATCTTCGCGATCGCGACGGCCATCTCACGCGTCGTCGGGCTGGCGCGCGAGATCCTCGCCCGCAACTACTTCGGCGTCCAGGGGCCCGGGATCAATGCCTTCACCGCCGCCTTCCAGGTGCCGAACCTGGTCAGGGCGCTGGTTGCCGACGCCGCCCTCTCCTCGGCCTTCGTGCCGGTCTTCAGCGAGCTGCTGGTGAAGGGCGAGCGTAAGCGCGCCTGGCGGGTTGCCTCGTCGCTGTTCTGGCTGATGCTGCTCGGTCTAGGGGCTCTGACTGCACTCTTCACGCTTGTGGCGCCGCTGGTGATGAGCGTCTACGGCTACCACGGGCACCAGCAGCAACTGGCGGTCACCCTCTCTCGCATCCTCTTCCCGGTGGTGGCGATGCTCGGGCTCTCGGGAATCGTCGTCGGCATCCTGAACAGCTACGAGCACTTCTCGGTGCCGGCGCTGACTCCGGTGTTCTGGAATCTGGCCATCATCGCCGGATTGGTGATCGGCGTGCCGATGACGCACAGCACCTCGACCCGGCTCTACATCTACGCCGGAGCGATTTTGGTCGGCACGCTGATCCAGTTCCTGTTGCCGCTGCCCTGGCTCTACGGCCTCGAGGGGCGCCTGCGTCCCGTCATCGACTGGCACGATCCCGCGGTCAGGCGCGTCTTCGTGCTGATGGGGCCGGTCGCGCTCGGGCTGGGGCTGATCAACTTCAACGTCATGCTGGGAACGATCTTCGCCGCGCGCCTGATCGATCCAAACATCGCACCCTCGGCGATCGACTCGGCCTTCCGCATCTACATGCTGCCGCAGGGAATCTTCTCGGTCGCGATCGCCACCGTTCTCTTCCCAACCCTCTCCCGCGCCGCGGCCCAGGCCGACTGGGACGGCTACCGCGACACCTTCAGCGTCGGCATGCGCCAGATCGCCTTCACGCTCGTACCGGCCGGCGTGGTCTCGGTCGTGCTGGCGGCTCCAATCGTGCGCCTGCTCTACCAGCGCGGCGAGTTCACGTCTCACCAGACAAACGTGGTGGCCGCCTGCCTTGCGGCGTATTCGGTAGGTCTGGCCTTCAACGGTTTCATGCTGATGCTCAACCGCGGTTTCTTCGCGCTGCAAAAGCCCTGGACGCCGACTGCGGTGGCGCTCGGGAACCTGGCGCTGAACGCCTCGCTTTATTTCGCCCTCTATCGCGTCGGCCCCTGGGGGATCCCCCTTTCGATCTCCATCGCCAACATCGCCGGAACCGGCGCGCTTCTCGTCCTGCTGAGGCGGCGGATAGGGCGGATCGATTTCGGCGCGATCCTCAGTTCCTTCGTCCGCGTTGCCGTTTCCGCGGCGATCTTCGCGGCAGTCGGCTACGGCATCTGGCGCCCGCTCGACTCGATGCTCGGTCGCTCCTTCCCCGCGCAGCTGGCCTCGCTCGGGACGGCGATGGTGGCCGGGCTGGCCGCCTACCTGGTTTCCGCTCGTATGCTCGGGGTGCGTGAGCTCGAGACGCTGCTAGCGTTGCGAGGCAGACGGCACGCAAAGTAACTCGTCGCCGCCTCCTAAAGCATGGACCAAAGC
>Ga0209638_1001744_pt1 | contig 13597 bp, 11 predicted proteins | sample BarGraNGADG00211_FD_184490 | JGI IMG/M metagenome (GOLD analysis project Ga0209638, IMG submission 184490) | Arctic peat soil microbial communities from Barrow, Alaska - Barrow Graham LP Ref core NGADG0002-211 (SPAdes) (version 2) | ecosystem: Environmental > Terrestrial > Soil > Wetlands > Peat... | reverse complement strand
AACCCGGGGACAGACAGGACTGGCAGCGAATTTCCGGCAAAGTCAGCCAGAAATTCATGCCAGTCTTGTCAGTCCCCGTGGCAGAGGCAGACGCGTTCGTCGGACGTAGCCAGCCGCCCTGCGATCCATGCCTGCAAGGCATCGTCGATCGGCGTCCCGGCGGCCGCTGGCGAAACCAGCGGGCGAATCCCATGCGCCGCCAGCGATACCGCCGCGCCCTGCCCGATGCCGCCGCAGATCACCGCGTCGCACCCGGCCAGCATTTCAACGAAGGTGGCGTGATTTCCGCAGGCCTCCGTTCCGCGCGCCCGCGTCGCCCGCGCGCCGGGCACGCCCGAGTTTACTTCCACCACGACAAAGGCCGCCGAGCGCGCCAGGTGATCGCAAACGGAAACGCCGTCCGCGGTCGCGATCGCAATCCGAGTGCTTTCCATGCACCCTTACTGTAACTCAGTGGCAGCACGAAGCCGGGGAAGAATGCCCCCACGAATGGGGGCGGCCCAGAGGGCACCCCGCCTAAAAGGCTACGCTACTTGCCGCGCCGGGCAATCGCCGCCCACAGGCCGAGCAGTGCCACCACTGCCGTGAAGAAGACAATCCGCGCCACGCCGATTAACATACCATTAAGACAGTGATTCCCCGGCATCCGCTTGAAACCGGAGCCGGCACCGAACCGTAGAAATAATCGTGCGTCTGCTTCTCCTCGCTCTTGCGCTGCCCGCCGTCCTGCCCGCCCAGGACCCGCTGGAGATCATCCGCCGCTCTACCGAGCTCGACCGGCGCAACACCGAGATCTCGCGCAGCTACACCTTTCTGCAACGCCAGGAGCAGCGCGACCTGGATGCAAGCGGAAAGCTGAAAAAGACCGAGAGCGAGACCTTCGACGTGACCCTGCTGGAGGGGTCGCCCTACCGCCGCCTGGTGGCGCGCGATGACAAGCCGCTTTCCCAAAAGGACGCGGGTAAAGAGGAGGCCAAACTCCAGCACAGCATCGAAGACCGGCGCAAGGAGACCCCGGAGCAGCGCGAGCGCCGCGTTGCCGACTGGAAACGCAAGAGGCAGAAACAGCGCGAGCCGCTCAAGGAACTGCCCGACGCCTTCAACTTCAAACTGGCCGGCGAGGAAGCGCTCAATGGCGGTGACGCCTTCGTCATCGAGGGCGCGCCCAGGCCCGGATACCGCCCGAAAAGCGCGTCCACCGCGTTCTTTCCCAAGGTCAAGCTGCGTTTTTGGATCGACAAGAAGGACTACCAGTGGGTCAGAGTCGACCTCGAATCGCTGGACACCATCACCTTCGGCGGTTTCCTGCTCCGCCTCGCCAAAGGCAGCCACCTCACCATTGAAAACGCGCGCATCAATAACGAAGTCTGGCTGCCTAAGCGGGCTGCCATCAAGGGTTCCGTGCGCATCGCCCTGGTCAAGGTGATGCGCGGCGAAATCATCTACACGTTCAGCGATTACAAGAAATTTCAGACCGATTCGCGCGTGCTGACTCAGTAACTGCCGGGCCCGCGCATCACGATATCGAGGCGCTTGCGCGCAGCGTCCCAGTTCAGCATCGCCACGCGCCTGGTCGCGATCAGGGCCGCCGCGTCTGGCCCACCGATGGGCTTCACGGTGAGATCGTTGCGCTCGTAGAAATACTTGAGCGTGCCTTCGATGCCCCACTGATGGAAGCCGGCGGGCGTGCCGGAGAACACGAACGCATCCACTCGCTGCTTGCCGGCGGCGAACCGGCCGACCGCGCTCATCCACGTGCGAACCTCGTCGTCGTTGGCCAGGGTATCGCGCCGCCGCAAGCGCAGTTCGTGGATATCCATGGGCAGCCACAATGCCAGGAACAGTCCCAGCGCGGCTTGTGGGGCGGACCCCCTGGTCTGCGGCCGACGCCCCCGTCGGCCTGCTTGCGCCTGGCAAGATGCTGATATCGTTGTTCCGGATGCGGGACGAGGGCGTCCGTCCCCAGAGGGGACCCCAGGACCAGGGGGGTCCGCCCCACCCGCCTCCGCCAGCCCCGTGATGGCGATGGCCAGGCCCGCGAACGGCAGGTAGCAGTACCCGCTGAATACCCGCCCCGGCAGAAACAGCACGGGGAAGAGGAACGAACCCATCGCCGCCAGTCCGAACCATGTGCGGCGAGCTGAAGACATATGGCCGCGCGCCAGAAATGCTATCGCGGGGACCACGAATCCGAGATACGGAATCAGGAAAACGCGTCCGGCGTAGAACACGCTGGTTGTGGCCAGGGCGGCGGCCGTGAAGCGAAAGGTGTAGTCGTTATCCCGATTGGGATTCCCCAGAATTCCCTGCACGCCGAAGGAAAGCGAGGTCAGAAAAAACGGCGCCAGCGGCTTCCAGCGCCGTTTGCCGAACCAGATCTCGAAGGCCAGCAGCACCACTGGCAGCATGACCGCCAGTTCCTTCGACTTGTAGGCCAACCAGAAGGCCGCGAAGCTCAGTACCCAACGCTCGCTCGCGTAGCACCACAGGCTCAGCAGGCAGAACGTGGCGCAGAGCACATCGAAGACGTACATCGGCTTCCAGAAATTGTCGAACAGCGCCATGTGCAGTCCGAAGAACAAGCATGCGGCGGCGGTGGCGAACGCCGTGGCCCCAAGCCGCCGCGCCAGCAGCCACAGCAGCCAGACGTTCAACAGGTGGAACGCATGCAGCACCGCGACATAAACCGGGAAATCCAGCCCCGCGAGTTCCTCCACCGCATGGAAATAGTAGTGGCCCACCGGGCGGAAATTATTGGCCTGAAACCGCGGCGTGGCGGCGCCCTGCAGGAAATCCAGCGGCCCGAGGTACGGCGCCCAGCTCAGGTTATCGATCTCGTCGTCCTGAAAATAGCCGCGATAGGCGTCGCGGTTCACCGTCAGGAACAGCGCCGCGAACGCCACGAAGAGTATCAGCCCCGCCCGCTTGGACATCGAACGACTATCGTAGCCCAGTGGCATAAGGCTCCGCCTTGTGCATCCGCTTCGCAGCTCGGACTTCTACTTGCCTTCTGGTGAATTGGCGTTCCCTTCGCCCGGGACGCGTGCGGCAATTCGTACAATTTGCTGCGCGATGTTCTCAGGTGAAAGAACAAAATCGATACACCCGGTTGCGATGGCACTCTCAGGCATATCCGGCTGCCCGGCCGTGTCGAGCTTCTGCGCGATGGTAATGCCCCCCACTTCCCGTATGCCGCACAGCGCCGCTGCCCCATCGCCATCATAGCCGGAGACAATGACAGCGATCAGTTTGCCGTCCCAGTTCTGCGTGAGGGAGCGCAGAAAGACCGTAATCACGTCGGGCCATCCCCTGGGCTTGGATATCGGCTTTAGACGGAACTCTCCGTCAAGAACGTGCAAATCCCGCTGTTCCGGGATGATGAACACATGGTTGGGCTCGATGAGTAGTTTTTCCGTGATCAGTTCAACCGGCATCTGTGTGTAGCGCGGAAGAATCTCGTGAAGGTGGGTGGCTACGCTTCTCAAGTGATTCACGATGACGATCGCCACACCCATATCGGCCGGCAGATGCGTGAGTAACCGGGTATAGGCGTCGAGGCCGCCGGCCGAACCACCCACGCAAACGACGGGAAAGTCTTTTGCAAAACTCTTAGCTTTCATTGACAATCACTCCGCTTCGGATTCTCAATCCCAGTATGCAACGTTCTCGGTGCTCCGGGCGGTTTTTTGCCTTGCCTGAAAGGAATTCCGCTCTGGCGGCATTTCGCCCGTGGAGGTCTTCCGATGCCGTTCCACTCGCGTTTACTTTTTCTTGCCATCCTCGCCCTTCCCGGGTTTGCCGCCAACGATTCCGTCGCGCCCGGATCGCTCACCACGCCGAAGGGCATCTGCCCGCTACGCCACACGGACGTGCAGGTGCGCATCGCCGGTCCGCTCGCCCGCGTCACCGTCACCCAGGAGTTTCACAACCCGTTCGCCGAAAAAATCGAGGCCGTCTATACCTTCCCGCTACCGCCCGATTCCGCCGTGGACGACATGACCATGCACGTCGGCGACCGCACCATTCGCGGCCTCATCAAACCGCGCGACGAAGCGCGCAAAATCTACGAGGAGGCCCGCCGCACGGGCCGCATTGCCTCCCTGCTCGACCAGGAGCGCCCCAACATCTTCACCCAGGCCGTCGCCAATATCCTTCCCGGCGCCACCGTGCAGATCCAGATCGGCTACGTCGAAACCGTGCCCTACGAAGCCGGCGCCTACTCGTTCAATTTCCCGATGGTGGTGGCGCCGCGCTACATGCCGCGCCGCGGAGTGCCCGACGCCGCCCGCATCGCGCCGCCCGTCACGCCCGAAGGCACGCGCGCCGGCCACGATATCGCGGTGGAGGTCCACTTGGACGCCGGCGTCCCCATCGGAGCCATCGAATCGCGCACCCACGATGTCGCGATCGAGCGCCCCAACCCGCGCCAGGCCGTGGTGAAACTGCGCGACAAGTCCGTTATCCCGAACAAGGATTTCATCCTCAAGTACGGCGTCGCCGGCCGCCGGGTGGAAGATGCGGTGCTCACCCACACGGGCTATTTCACCCTCCTGCTGCAACCGCCCGATCGCGTCCAGCCCGCAGAGATCGCGCCCAAGGAACTGGTGTTCGTGCTGGATACTTCCGGCTCCATGTCGGGCTTCCCCATCGAGAAAGCCAAGGAGGCGATGGGCCTGGCGCTCGACGGCTTGCATCCGCGCGACACCTTCAACCTGATCACGTTCTCCGGCGACACCCACATCCTGTTCCCCAACCCCGTGCCCGCCACGCCCGAGAATCGCCGCCTGGCGCGCGAGTTTCTGAACTCGCGGTCCGGCAGCGGCGGCACCGAAATGATGAAGGCCATCCGCGCGTCGCTCGCCCCCAGCGATGCGCCGGAGCGCACCCGCGTGGTCTGCTTCATGACCGATGGCGAGGTGGGCAACGATCTGGATATCCTCGCCGAGGTGCAGCGCCACCCCAACGCGCGCGTCTTCGCCTTCGGCATCGGCGGCAGCGTCAACCATTTCCTGCTCGACGGCATGGCGCGCTACGGCCGCGGCGAAGTGGAGTACGTCGGACTGCAGGACGATGGCTCCGCCGCCGCGCGCCGCTTCCACGAGCGCGTCAGCAGCCCACTGCTCACCGATATCTCGATCGATTGGGGCGGCCTCGCGGTCACTGGCGTCTACCCGGCGCGCATCCCCGACCTGTTCGCCGCCAAACCGCTGGTCATTTCCGGCCGCTACACTTCGCCCGGCGCCGGTGTGATCCGCCTGCACGGCAAGATGGCGGCCCGCGAGTTCACTCGCGAGATCCGCGTCAACCTGCCCGCTTCGCAGCCCGAGAATGCCATGCTGGCCACGCTCTGGGCCCGCCGCCGCGTGGAAGACCTGATGTCCCAGGACTTCGGCGGCTTGCAACGTGGCGTCATGCGCGACGATCTCAAGCAGCAGATCACGCAACTGGGTATCGACTACCGCCTGATGACGCCGTTCACATCCTTCGTCGCGGTGGAAGAAACAGTGATCACCGAAGGCGGCGCGCCGCGGCGCGTCGAAGTGCCCGTGGAGATGCCCGACGGCATGAGCTACGAAGGCGTGTTCGGCAGAGGGGATCGCTTGCAAGCGGTCAACGCCCCGATGGGCATGATTGCCGATCGGGCCTACTTCGGCGGCGGCGGCGGCGCCAGGTCCGCCCCCGCGATGGAGTCCCGCAAAGTAGCTCCCCCGCTGGCACCGCAAACGCCGGCGTCGAATCTCGATCCGGCGATTGCCGCCCTGATCGCGCGCGTCAAAGCCGGAGGCCGTCCCAGCGTGGACGAGAGTAAGTTCGTATTTGGCGAAGAAGCCTATGTAAGGCTCACCATCGCCGACTTATCCACCGGCGCGTTAAACCAACTGCGCCAGGCAGGCCTGGTAATCACCAGCCAGCAAGGCGCCACGATTCAAGGCCACATCCCCATCGCTCGCCTGGAGGCCTTGTCCAAGCTGCCCTTCGTGCAGCGCATCGCCCCAAGATAGGGCAGAGACATTTCTCGCTTGCATATGTGTTATCGTTTTGATAACATCTATTTGTGAACGTGGTCAGCCGGCACGGGCTCAAAAAACTCACAGCCAAACATCCGGGGACAGAATCCGACGCGCTGAACTGGTTCCGCACCGCGGCCGCCGCCAATTGGACTTGCCTCGCCGACGTGCGCATCAAGTTTCCGGGCGCGGACCTGATTGGGGAAGTGCTCGTGTTCAATCTGGGGCACAATCGCTACCGGCTGATTACGACCGTTTTCTTTGCCGGCCGTGAAATCTATGTGAAAGCGCTGTTGACTCATAGAGAATATGATCGAGAGGAATGGAAGAAATGGTGCTAACCCTAAGCCCTGCCAAATATGGAAAGTTGCTCTCCCGGACGATGCCCAAGCGCATCGAGACGGGCGAGGAAATGGATCACTTCATCGAAATAATGGAGCCACTGAGCCGAGCGATTGAGCACGGCGCCGCAGGCCCAGAGGAAATCGCGCTCCATTCCCTTCTCGCCACCCTCGTCAAAGAATACGATGAGCGCACCTACCCGCTTCCGCCGGCCGATCCCATCGGCATGATCCAATTCCTCATGGAACAGCGCGACTTGCGGGCGGCGGACCTGACCCCCATCTTCGGTGCGCGCTCCATCGCTTCCCTGGTCCTGAACGGCAAGCGGGAACTCAGCAAGGCCCACATCCGCAAGCTCGCCGAGTTCTTTCACGTTTCCCCGGCAGTATTCCTGGCGTAAAGAGCACCCCCACGCCCAAGATAGCCCGTGGCATACGGCTGACCCGTTGGGCCATAGTCGATGCTGGTATCGGGTATGGTATACTGAGGCGTCATGGAGACAGCGCGCAAGATCACCGTCGAGGTGCCACCGGAGCTGCTCAAAAAGGCACAACGCGCCACCGGTAGCGGCATCACCCAGACTGTTCGTACCGGCCTGCAACTGGTTGCCGCATCGCAGGCCTACGCGCAGCTACGCCAACTCCGGGGCAAGGTTCGCTTCACGCTCACGTCAGATGAGCTGAAGGCCGACCGGTGATCGCGGTCGACACCAGCACCTGGATCGCCTTCCTGCAAGGAGATGGCGGCGAGGACGCGGAGTTGCTCGATAGGGCGCTCCAGGACCGGCAGGTGCTGATGGTGCCCGTTGTGCTCACCGAAGTGTTGAGCGACCCGCAGCTTTCTGTAGAGGTTTCGCAAACTCTCTCGGAACTGCCTCTCATCGAGGTCGGGCCTGGCTATTGGCAACGGGCAGGCGAGTTACGAGCAAAGGTGTTGGCAAAGCGCCGCAAGGCGCGCCTCGGCGATGCCCTGATCGCCCAAAGCTGTATTGATCGCCGGATTCCTCTGCTTACGCGAGACCGGGATTTCCGGGCGTTCGCCGACGCTGCCGGCCTCGATCTCGTCATTGGGTCCGCAGCCGGCTGAACCGATCTCTTCCAGCGGCCAGGCACTAAATCTCCTGTTCGATTTTTCTTCGCCCTGCGCTACACTGGAGCCGATGCGGTTGCTCTCGGGACCCGCCGGCTCCGGCAAAACCACCAACATCCTGGATCGCTTTCGCCAGGCGCTCTCGGGCAATTCGGCCATTCGCCTCCTGGTGCCCACCGACACCATGGCGCGGCACCTGCAGAATCGTCTCGCCCGCGAGGGCCTGGTATTTCGCGGCAGCCTGATCCAAACCCTCTCCAGCTTCGTTCGCGACTATGCCGGCGGCGCTGCCGAGGTTCCCCGCGCCGTGCTTTACCTCCTGGTGGAAGAGGCCGCACAACGCGTCGCGCGCCCCGAGTTTTCCCGCGTCATCCGGTTCCACGGCTTCTCGAACTCGCTGGCGCACACCATCGAGGAGTTCGCCTCCGCCGGCTGCGATAGCGCCCGCCTCGCCGCCTCTCTCCCCGATGTCCCCCTCGGCGACGCCTTCCTCGCCGTCTACCAGGAGGTGGATCGCCAACTCGCTCGCCGCGGTCTGGCGATGCGCGCACGGCGTTTGGAGCTGGCCGCCGCACAGATTACAGCGCAGGGGTTACACGGTATCTCGACCATCTGCATGGATGGCTTTCACGCCCTCCCCGATCCCGAACTGCGCGTGGTGGCCGCCATGGGCAGGCACGCCGATCTCACCCTCACCCTTGGCGACGAGGATCTCACGCCCGCCCTCCGCACGCGTCTCACCGCCATGGGCTTCACCGCTGTGGTAGACCAGGAGCGCACCCGTGCCCGGCGAGCCCGGCCCGCTCTGGCGCTGGTCAAGGCGCCGGGCATCGAGCGCGAAGTCGAAGAGATCGCGCGCCGCATTCTTCTTCAGGCCACCGCGGGACGCCCCTTCCGCGAGATGGGCGTCATCGTGCGCGCCCCCGAGATCTACGTGCCGGCGCTGCGCTCCACGCTGGAACGCTTCGGCATCCCGGCCCGCTTCTATTTCGATACCAGGCTGGAACGCCACGCCGTGGTGCGCTTCCTCGCGGGCGCCATCGAGGCCATGCTCGGCGGCTGGGACCACGCGCGCACCCTCGCGGTCCTGCGCCTCACCCCGCGCTTCGCCGATTTCGCCATGGCGGACACCTTCGATTTCGACGTGCGCGAGCAGATCCCCAACGCCGGCCTGAGCGAATTGCGGTCGCTGCTGCTCGCGGGCGATGGCCAACCGCGCACGGGCGCCGACCGTCTGCTGCACAAGCTGGAATCGCTCGCCGCGCTCGAAGAGTGGCGCGGCTTCGCGCTCACCCCCAGGAACTGGGCGGCGCGCTTCGGCACGCTGCGCAATCTCTTCCGCCCGGCGCCGCCCGCCGAGCCCGCCACCCATGAACTCGCGCTCCAGTGGCGCAGCCAGTCGGCCGCGCTCCAGCTTTTCGATGAGGCGCTCGCCGACGCCGCCTCGGCGCTCGATGGCGCGCGCGAGATCGGTATGGAGGACTACTGGCGCGCCGTCAAAAGCGTGCTGCGCCTCAAGCCGCTACGCCTGGAGGACGGACGGCGCAACGTGGTTCACGTGATCGGCGCCAAGGAAGCGCGCCAGTGGGTGCTGCCCATCGTGTTTGTCTGCGGGATGGTGGAGAAACAGTTCCCGCAGATCCACCAGCAGGACCCGTTTTTCCCCGACCCGGCGCGCTGCCGCCTGAATGCCGGCGGCATCCGTGTGCGCACCGCCGCCGAGAGCGAGCGCGAGGAGCGCGCCCTGTTCTCTACCGCTACCAGCCGCGCCACCATGCTGGTCACCCTCTCCTACCCGGAGTTCGACGCGCGCGGGGAACGCAATTTGCAGTCGATCTACCTGGAAGATCTGCTCGAGCCGCCGGTGGATGCGGTGGCCGTGCGTCCCGCGCCGCGCAGCCTGCCCGCACCGCGCGGCGCGGCGCGGATCGCCGCGCAGATCGCCGCACCCGACCTGCTCGATTTCCTGCGCCAAAAGACGGCCCGCCTTTCGGCCACGGCGCTAGAGACGTTCCTGCAATGCCCGTTTCAGTACTTTACGCTACGCCTGATGCGTCTCGAGACCGCCCCGCCGCGCCCCGAGGAGCGTCTCTCCTTCCTCGAACAGGGCAACATCGTGCACGAGGTGCTGGCCGAATGGTGGCAGCAGCCGCGCGACATGGAGCCGCTCTTTGAACAGATTTTCGCGCGCCACCTGAAAGCAGCGCACATCCCCAACGGCTATCACACCGAGCGTCTGCGCAACGCCATGCTGGACGACCTCAAGCGCTTTACCAGCCTGGACGCGTGGCCGCGCGGGGTGTTCCAATCGCAGACCGAAAAAGACTTCGCCTTTCCCCTCGCCGAAGGCGTGGAAATTTTCGGGCGCATTGACCGCCTGGATGTCGCGCCCGACGGCCGCGCCTTCGTGCTGGATTACAAGTACAGCGCCGCGCAGCGCGTCAAGGACAAGCTGAAGAATGAGAACCTGATGCAGGCGCCCCTCTATATGATGGCCGCGGAGGACTTGAACTTCCGCCCGGCCGGCATGTTCTACGTGGGAGTAAAAGGCGGTATCGAGTACGCCGGGTGGAGCGACGCTCCGTTGATGGACTCTCTCGCGCTGCCCGAGAAGTGGCTGGAAGCGGCGCGCGAGCGGACCCTGCGCATCGTGGAGGAGATCCGCCGCGGCCGCGTGGAGATCGTACCCGCCGACCGCGACAGTTGCCGCTTCTGCGATGCCAAAGACATCTGCCGGATCGAGGTGGCCGCCGCCGCCGAGCAAGCGGAGGGCGCATGAGCACCATAACAGTTGTGGGGCAGGCAATCTTGCCTGCAGCCGCCTTTCAGGCGGCTCTTTCGGGCTATGAGCGAGTCTTCGCACCCGCCAAACGCCGGCTGAAAGCCGGCGGCAGCCAGGATTGGCTGCCCCACTTTGCGGAGGGCGCATGAGCGGCATCCCGTTCACCGCCGATCAGCTCGACGCCGTCGATGTCGCCCAGCGCCACCTCGATGCCTGTGTCGTGGCCGGACCCGGGTCGGGCAAGACCACCGTGCTGGTGGAGTACTTCCGCCAACTGGTGGCCGCCGGCGTCGATCCGCTGCGCATCCTGGCCATCACCTTCACCGAGAAGGCCGCCGGCAACATGCGCAAGAAGCTGGCGCAGGCATTCCAAGAACTGCCCGAAACACGCGCCAAACTGGAGCGCGCCTGGGTCTCCACGGTGCACGGCTTCTGTGCGCGCCTGCTGCGCGAGAACGCCGTGTTCGCCGGCATCGACCCCGAGTTCGGCGTGCTCGATGCCACCCAGTCCTGGCGCATGCAGCAGGAATCCATGCGCGGCGCCATCGACGCGCTGTTTGAGCAACACCGCGAAGCCATGCGCGGACTGATCCGCGGGCTCTCCTCCAACGAATTCGAGCAGGCCGTGCTGGCGGCGTACGATACCATGCGCGGCGCGGGCGTGCGCGTCCCGCAATTGCCGGACTTCCGCGCGCCCGCCGGTGTCACGCTGGACGAAATCAACGACACCTTGAACGCCATCCGCAATGAAAGCCTCGGTGCCTGGAGCTTGGCGCAGAAGGAGCACCTGGAGGCCGCGCTCGAGGGCGCCGAGCGCATTCTGAGCGCGCACAGCCCGCTCGCCGCGTTGCGCGCCACGAGCGCGTTTACATGCAATCTCACCAAGTGCAAGCGCGGCAGCAAGGCCACCGAACTGCTCAAGTACATGCGGGATGTTCAGATTAAAGAGGCGGAGCCCGGCCTGATTACCGCGCACTACGCGCTCGAGCGCGAACTCCTGATGGAGATTCTGCGCCGCTTCGACCGCCTCTATCGCGAGCGCAAACAGCAGGCCGGCGCGCTCGATTTCGCCGACCTCGAAGAGTTCACCGTGCGCCTGCTGGAAGAGCACGCCGATACCCGCGCCCGCCTCCAGCGCCAATTCGACCACATCCTGATGGACGAGTTTCAGGACACCAACGGCCAGCAGGCGAAGCTCATCCAACTTATCCGTCCGCCCGACCGCTTCTACGCCGTGGGCGATATCAATCAATCCATCTTCGGCTTCCGCCACGCCGACCCGGCGGGCTTCGTCCACTACCGCGACGATGTCCTGGCGCGCGGCCGCCACCTGGTCCAACTGGTGGACAACTTCCGCAGCCGCGCCGAAATCCTGCGCGCGGTGGAAACCGTGACCGCCGGGACTCCTGGGATTGAAGATCGCTCTCTGGTGGCGGGCCGCAAATTCCTCGACGCGCCGGACTACTCCGTGGAGGTGATTGCCGCTCCGGAACTGGCGATTGAAGCGCAGTGGGTTGCTCAATGTGCCGCTCAATGTGCCGCGCGCCGCGCCTTGGAGATCGGCGAATCCGCGTTCCGGGATATCGCCGTCCTGGTGCGCAACACCGAAGTGATTCCCGCGTTCACCGCCGCGTTTGACGCCGCCCGAATTCCTTACTTGGTGAATCGCGGGCGCGGGTTCTATGCGAGCCGCGAGGTCAACGATCTCACCCATCTGCTGCGCGTCATCGCCAACCCGCGCGACGAGATTTCGCTCGCCGTGGTCTTGCGGTCGCCTTTGGTCAACGCATCCGAAGAAGCCCTGCTCCGCCTCAAAATCGGCGGCGAGACGCTGGGCAGCACGCTCGGGCGCACCGATCCCGCCGCCTTCGCCGACGAAGACCAAGCCCGGCTCGCCCGCTTCGCCGCCCGGCTCCGTGAATGGCGGCAGCGGCGCGAGTACGTCACCTTCGACCGCCTCCTGCTCGCCGCCATCGACGATTGCGGCTACCCGGCGTCGGGCAATCTGGATAAGTTCCTGGCACAAGCCCGCGACGCCGCAGTGCGCATGTCGCTCGATGAATTTGTCGCCGAACTGGCGCTGGTGCGCGAGGAGAATCCGCGCGAACCCGATGCCCCGCCGGAAGATTCGTCCAACGCGGTGAAGATCATGACGGTGCACTCGGCCAAGGGTCTGGAGTTCCCCGTGGTCTTCGTGGCTGCTATCCACAAGGGCGTGAACACCAGCGTGCCCGTGGTGGCCTTCTCCCGGCATCATGGGCTCGGCGCGCGCTGGCGCAATCCCGCCGGGGGACCCGATAGCGGCAGCGCGAGCGGCGGCGCCATAGACGATCTCTTCCAGCACGCCTTGCGCCAGGAATGGAGCCTGCGCGAACAGGAAGAAAGCAGCCGTCTGCTGTACGTGGCCATGACGCGCGCGGAGCATCACCTGGTGCTCAGCTTCTCGGCCACCGGCCGCAAGCCCGCCAATTGGGACAAACTCGTGACCGGGCGCCTGGCGCTCGACCTGAGCGCGCCACGCGACCAAGTGGTGGTCTACCACGCCCCGGATGGCCAGCCGTGGAAAGCGCGCATTCGCATCGTGCAGGAAGCGCCGGAGCAAGCCGCGCCGGAACTGCTCACGCGGCCGCGTGCCCCCCAGCAGGAGTCCCCCGTGATGCAGGTCTCCCTACCCGTGGTGGAGGAGCAGCAGGATAGCAACGCCACCGTGACCGCGCTCTCCGTGTTCGCCAGTTGCCCGCGGAAATACTACCTGTCGCATTACCTCGGTTTCGTTGGCCGTCCTCGCAAACCGGGAGAAGCCGCGATCGCTTCCGGCGCGCCCGAAGATCTTTCCGCCGGGGAGTTCGGCACCCAGGTGCACGCCCTGCTGGCCGGCAATCCTGTACCCGAACCCGCCCCCGACGCGCTCCGCCTGGCCGAAGTCTTCCGCCAAAGCCCGCTCGCTCGGCGTGCCGCCCGAGCCACCCGCATCGCCCGTGAGTTCGATTTTCTGATGGCCATGGAAGATCTGGTGATTCGCGGGCAGGTGGATTTGTGGTTCGAGGAGGGCGGGGAATTGGTGGTGGTGGACTACAAAACCGATGAGGTCTCTACAGCCGAAGCCCATCATCGCGCCCGGGATTACGGGCTGCAACTACGCCTCTACGCACTCGCCGTGGAGCGCGTGGCGGGTCGCGCCCCCGATCGGGCCTGGCTCCACTTCCTGCGCCCCGACACCCTGGTGGAAGTGGACCTGACTCCTACCCTAATAGAAAGTCCCGAACAGACTGTTCGGGACTTTCAGGAAGCACAATCCAAACTCGACTTTCCGCTAAACGAAGGCGAGCAGTGCAAGCGCTGTCCCTACTTCCGGGACCTCTGCCCGGCCGGGACC
>Ga0209638_1001743_pt1 | contig 13602 bp, 13 predicted proteins | sample BarGraNGADG00211_FD_184490 | JGI IMG/M metagenome (GOLD analysis project Ga0209638, IMG submission 184490) | Arctic peat soil microbial communities from Barrow, Alaska - Barrow Graham LP Ref core NGADG0002-211 (SPAdes) (version 2) | ecosystem: Environmental > Terrestrial > Soil > Wetlands > Peat... | reverse complement strand
AAGGACACTACGTGTGGGACCAGCATTACACGCCTGCCGGTCTTGCGTTCTATGGTCTCGACGCAATCGGCACCGAGCTGTATCATATTTCGATAACTGCCCAGCTTTCCGATTTGTCCGTACGCAGACGCGAGGTTGAAGCCGATCATTTCTTCCAACGGCTCGTGGTTTGGGAGTGGAATATGAGGCTGTGCTGGCTCTAAAGTGAACGCTGGATCGGCAACAAGACGTACATTGTCACTGATCCCATTGCTGTTGAGGTAATTAAAGCTGGTTTGGTCACGTACAAGAATTAGCGTGCATCGCCGGAAATGCTCCATCGCCAGCTTCTTCATCTTCGGATCTGTATCCATGTTGCCTATCGTGGCACACCATACAATAAATGGCTTGCCTGTTTTCATCGCGGCTTCACCAGCTAGTATGTATTGCATAAGAACTTCGCGCGAGTGGCTGAGTCCATAGAGATCGCCGCCCATGCTGAGTACCGCTCTACACAGGGGTGTATATTGCTTCACGACCTGGCTGGCGTGAGTAGGATCGAACCTAATTCCGGTCTTGTGGTACAACAAAGTGGCAAATCTTGTTCTGCGATCCATTGAATAACATGGGCAACTGATGTGTGTGACATCAGGCTCAGTTTCGTCCTGCTGGTCATAAACTCCCACTTCGCTGCCATTGTAGATGGATATATCAGGGAAGTGCTTTCTTATGATCCGAATGGACGATTTGGCGATGGCCTCACAGCCTCGGTTCGCATAGCATCCATTTCCTACGAACAGTAAACGATCACTCTCTGACATACTCGGTGCTCCTCTGTGCTACTAGAACGAGTCGAATAAGATCACTTCATCGACTTCGCGGCGGGCGGGTGGTGGACAAGATGCGGTCTCATCAGGATAGCCCAGCGCAATCAAACCAATCATGGCATACCAGGGCGGGATTCCCAGAGCTTCCCGCACTTGCTTCTCGGAAGCGACATCCGGTAGCGCCCAGTTTAACCACACCGCACCTAAACCGAGTTCATGAGCAGCCAGCGCGAGATTTTCTGCGGCGATTGATGTATCAATGTATGCCAAGTGGCGCTCGCAAGGGCCAGTGTAAGCTCTGATATCGTTTAGTAGAACGCAGATCACAGGGGCATACTCAGTGAATCCGCTTGCTCCGGTAGCCGTGGCGATCAACAGTGCTCTCTTACTCGAATCCTCTACAAAAAGAAACTTGGTGGGCTGTCGATTGCAGCTTGATGGTCCCCACAAAGCTGCCTCCACTAGCGAACGCAGCATGCTCTTGTCGACCGGTTTGTCGGACCATCTCCGTACTGAACGCCTCTGGAACAGTAAAGGGGACAGCTGTTCTGGGGACGGCACGGCCTGCTCGATGCACTCGATGTTGCTGAACTCACCCAAAGCGGAAGACAATTCTTCGGCCCAAATTGACAGCTCAGCCTGCTTGGCAGCGTCAGCACTCATGTCCGTAAGGTCGCTCTCAAGCACTTGCTGGTATCTGCGGAGAATCTCTACTGTACAAGCAATCGTGCGGCACCTGTCAGGAAACCTCTTCAGTAGGGTAATCATCTTGATGATGAGGCGGATCTTGTCTTTCCCGAAGCCGGGTCTTCTTTCAGGCAGTTGAAGTCCCTTGTCGATGGCGTGTTCCCATCTGCGAAGATCGTATTCCAGGACATCTGCGTCGTCCGGACTAATGTGGATCTGAGTGACATCCGCACTGCTCAGCCACGGTCTGAGAGCATACACCTGGTTGAATAACTCTATCTCGTGCGCATAGTGCTCGCGATAGTCTCTCCTCTTCTGACGGCCAAGGAGTCTGCCAACAAGTTTTCTAATCTGGATGGAATACATAGTGAACACACGCAATGTGGTTTATTTTACAATGTCGACTATAGAGCAGGCTGAAGAGTTAATCTTCTATCCGTGCCCGATTAAGGTCACATCATTTAGGTAAGCTTTCTGATCACGGTGACAAAGTTGTCCTTGTCTGGGGGCTCCCCACGCTTGCGAGTATTCTACGGTCTATAGCATGTGATGGTGTAATAACCGTTCCATATAACAACAGCTATGCAGAGTTGCCGCCTCGCTTCGCCAGCGCTTGTCTGATCAGTTCTTTATCACCTTTATTGCATAATACCATATAACTGGCAAGTGCGCACATGATTCCCAAAACAAGGCCTATTGTAAGCAGGCTGAGCACGGAATCAATACGTATATATCGGCTCGCAACTAGGGCCATCCCGGAGGAGACTACAAACATCAACGCTGACGGCAAGAATGCTCCGTAGAATGGCTTCGGTGAAGTTTTCAACACGATCCCACCGTAATATGGGATGAAGATCAGGTTCTTGATCACGAAGCTTATTAGCGTGCCTAAGGCAACACCGTACAAGCCTAATGGAGTGTATATAGCTAGAACAATAGATAGCACTACTTTCAACACTCCACCAACCACAGTTGCTATGCCCGGCACAGCCACCTTATTGGCAGCCAGATTAACTCCGAATAGGGGCTCAACACCAGCATTGAATATCTGATGAACAAGCATCACCCAGATCAGCGGGGACACATCACCGAACTTCGGCCCCAACCACAGCACCAGGAACGGCTTTCCCAGACCGCAGGCGATTCCCACTGGAATCGCCATGCCTAACGAGATGAACTTTATGGCGACGCACATGTTGCGGACCAGCTTGTCCCAGTCCTGCAGGGCGAAACTTGAAAGTGTCATGGGCAACAACAGCCCGGCCATCATGCTGCCCATCCCCCTGATCGCCATGGAGAGCTGCAGGATAGGCGAATAGAACCCTCCAGCCTCGGGACCAAGGATCAAGTTCACGATCAGCAAATCAATACCGATGTACAGCACGCCTCCGAACTGCGCTACAGTCATCCATACTCCGGTATGGGTCATATCCACGAACTTCTTCTTCTCGAATCCTCCCAGCCTCACCTTGATCGCCGGGACATACTTGCGAAATGCAAGATAATTGCCGAGCAGGAATACAAACGAGCCGAGAATATAGCCGACGCCCACCTTCCACATCGCTGCTGTCGAGAACGTGAACAGCAGAATCCATACGGAGTAGCGGCACACTTGGTTCAGAATTTCGATCCCGTTACCGACATCGAACCGCTGCTTTACATACGTGCCCAGCCGAAATGGCGATGATACGAGCATTACGCAGAATCCCAAGTACACGGCGAAGAATAGCAGTTGAGTGTTCCTGTCCTGACCGGGCGGGATATTGATAAAATGAGGTGAGAGAAAGGAGATCAGCGCGGCCACTGGAATTAGAATTGCCGCAAACCAGGCAACGAAGACCAGCTGCGTATTAAAGTAGCCCTGTGCCTGCTTATATTCATTCTTGGCTATATGAATGCTCGCAAATCGAAACACGGTGGTGAAAATTGCCGCGGTGAATACCTCTACATACCCCACAAAGGAGTTCGCGAGAGATATCATTCCGTAATTCGCAACTCCCAGACGCGCTATGAGGAACGGAACCATGATCATGGTTGTAGCAGTATTAAACACCATGAACACCAAATTCGATAGCGTGTTCTTGGCGAAATTGTTTTGGGAATCTGTGACAGGTATGCCACCAGGAATATCAGAGGACGACGATGGTTCTCCTGTTGTGTGCATTCAGATGAGGTGTCCTGTTGGCGTTGAGTTCTATGGTATAATGCTAACATAAGTCAGTGAGCACGTAAAGCTGTCGCGGACAAGGTATCGGTTCACGAATGGTGAGAGCATTCGTCATCCTGGACTTGATTCCCCCGGACGACAGTGGATTTGGGGAATCCACGAGAGTCAGGACCCATCCATTCGCAGCCCGGATGCTGAAAGCCCTGAACTGGATTCTGGGTCAGCATGACGTGGTACTCACGAATACTGAGTTCCTACGCAGGCAAGGCCCCCACCATCGATATCATCAGGAATTGGGTTGAGCATTTTGGACGAAATCCGCGTTGCACTAGTCGTAAATGGGATGACATTCACAGGTGCGCCCAAAGTAGCCTTTGATGTGTTCTCGAGGCTACAGAGCCGATTGCGCTTGCAGATTATCGCACTTCACGGGGGACCAATGACGGAGCACTTCCGACAGATTGCCCCAGTATCGATACTCCCAACTCAAAGCTTCATCGAATACATTAGAACTGACGGGCTCCGAGCGTGTTTACCGGCGTTCGCCGCGAGGCCGTTCACCAAGACTAGGATTGCGATGAGCAGGCCGGACGTGGTCTACGTTAACGGCGTCTGGACACTGCCAGCACTGAACTACACAAGCTTTAGAGACGCACAGGTAGTGGTTCACGTGCATGAAGCAGACCGCTACCTTCGCCAAGTGCACCAAAATTACCCTGAGCTCTTCCCCGGGAGGCCCAGCAGATACATAGCAGTGTCAAATGCAACCAAAGACTCCGTCGTGAGGTTCGGAGTGGACCCGGATCGCGTGGATGTAATCTACAACTCGCTGTCGCCAGGTATAGCCACCTCGGACACCCCAGTTGATCGAATCTCCAAGAAGTTCACCGTGGGTGGAAGTGGCTATCTGGCATGGTGTAAGGGCACTCAGCTATGGCTGCAGATGGTAGCTGAAGTTGTCAAGATTGTCGGCGAAGATGCGGTTCGGTTTGTATGGCTTGGATGTGATGATAGCGGAGCCGCGCTTGAGTTCGAGGAGACGGCACGAAAACTCAAAGTGTGGCATTTTATTGATTTTCTGCCAGTCACCCAGAAACCACTCGAAGTGTATGGGACGTTTGATGTGCTGGCTGTCAGTTCGTGGGAGGAAACGTTCAGCTTGGCTTCCCTCGAGTGTATGTCGCTGGGAAAGGTCGTGGTGTGTTTCGCGGACAACGGGGGCACTCCCGAAGTCATCGGAGACACAGGAATATGTGTACCTGGTTTTTCCCCCCAACTTATGGCACAATCTATCGTGGATTTGATGAAGAACTCCGATAGGCTCAGTTTGCTCGGGGTTGCAGCGCGCGAGCGGGCAACCACGCAGTTCAAGCTCGACACACAGGTAGAGGCCGTCTATAACGTAATAGCCCAGGCTTGTGCCGAAAAACTGGCAGTGCTCCCTCGCTCGGGGTCGCACTGATGAAGGTTGTTTTGGAGCACGCTCAAACGTCTGCGCGTCTGATAGCATTTTATCTGCCTCAATTTCATCCAATACCAGAAAACGATGAGTGGTGGGGCAAAGGGTTCACCGAGTGGACCAACACGGCCAAAGCCAGGCCACTGTTTCGCGGGCATATGCAGCCGCATATTCCTGCGGACCTGGGTTTCTATGACCTCAGGCTCCCCGAAACGAGAATTGCTCAGGCCGACATGGCTCGACAATACGGTATAGAGGGCTTCTGCTATTGGCATTACTGGTTTGCCGGCAAGAGGCTCATTGAAAGGCCCTTCAATGAAGTTCTGGCGTCCGGTGAACCTGATTTTCCGTTCTGTCTAGGTTGGGCGAACCAAACTTGGTCCGGTATATGGCACGGCGATCCGAATAGGATACTCATAGAGCAGACATATCCTGGAGTCGCCGACTACACGAATCATTTCAACGCTATTCTCCCCGCACTGGCCGACAACAGATATATGAGGGTAGATGGCAAGCCGCTCTTTGTCATCTACTGCCCGTGGGAACTGCCAAACCCACGAGAGTTCACAGACTGTTGGAGGTCTCTGGCTGAAAAAGCCGGGATCGGGGACTTGTTCTTTGTGGGTAGAGCACCCGAGGACTGGATCCCACAAGATCACGGCTTCGATGGCTCGTTTACGTGGAGGTCATATGTGTCGGCAAGATCGGCTCGACCTATGCATGTGATCCTGGATAAGACCAGGGAGCGGATTGCCGGTCGGGTGAAGCGTTATTTTAGCCCTAAGCCTACAGTATTGCAGTACAGGGATGTGGTCGAGCGCGCGTTTCTCCTGGAACCGAACCGCCCCGATCGCTTCCCGGTGGTAGTGCCGAATTGGGACAACACACCGCGTAGCGGCACGCGTGGACTGGTGTTTCGTAATTCAACCCCCGAGCTCTTCGGCGATTACTTAAGGACAGCCATAACCAGGGTTGCAGACCGCGATCCGCAACAAAGGATAGTATTTGTGAAGTCTTGGAACGAATGGGCCGAAGGAAACTATCTGGAGCCGGACACCGAATACGGACATGCATATCTTGAGGTGATGAGAGAGGTATCCAATGATGCTCAAACATGATGACCAGCAAACCAATCTCATTAGTCGAGCCATATATAGATGCGACAGGTTTTGCCTGGAGAATGCGGTGCCCAAGAGTCTCTCCGATAGGTTCATCAATGAAAGTGGCAGTGACCTCGACAATGTACGTGACGCTCTCACGCAGTATTACTTCGACGGCCGCCTTTCTCATCTGGATACGCCAAGAGGCAAACACGAAATGTACCAGAACCTGGAAGGAAGGCTTTATAATTACAGAATGCTCGTGGTACCATGGTTGAACCATATATCTCCTGTTCGTGGCACCAGAGTGCTTGAGGTTGGCTGCGGAACTGGAAGCTGTTCGCTGGCTCTGGCTGAGCAAGGGGCTGATGTTACTGGCGTAGACATTCACGAAGGGTCATTGAGAGTTGCCAAGGAAAGATGCGAGGCGATTGGCTTGAATGTGCGCTTCATCCTGGCAAATGCCAGCGAGATCGATCAGAGCGTTGATGGAATGTTCGATACAGTAATGTTTGTTGCCGCTCTAGAACATATGACTACCGAAGAAAAACTCACTTCGCTTGCCAAGGCTTGGCAGCTTATTAAGCCGAATGGATTGTTGTGTATAGTCGACACACCTAACAGGCTGTGGTTTGTCGATGGGCACACGTCTGATCTACCTTTCTATCACTGGCTTCCTGACGATATTGCTGTCGCCTATTCTCACTTCAGCCCCAGGGAGCCGTTCAACACACAATTGAAGGATAGCGTCACACAGGCAACGCTCGGCCTCACACGGGAAGGCCGCTGCTTGAGCTACCATGAAATCCAGCTAGCCATTCGTGAATCACAGAATCCTGAAGTAGCTGGCTGCATGTACGAATACTTGCAGGAACACTCTATCTTCAGACGCCTGAAGTGGCATTTGTCCTCTGACAGCAAATATCATCGGCTGCTACGCAAGGCAGCACCTGGCATACATCCTGCATTCATGCGACCGGGGTTCAACCTGGCCATACGAAGAAGGTGAGAGACCAAGTAGCGCACAGTGAGAACTAGCATGCTTTGTCCATACAAGTGCGGGGGCATCGGGAGGTTTACCTATGAACTCGCCAGAAGTATGACGTGTGCATCGAAGGCTGCATTATTCTCATTCTTGCGGTGATTGGGTGGGTTTGCCTACCACCACCCACTAAGATGCAAGCAATGCCTATGATTTGGTTGCTGATAGTCTGGACTGCTTCCTATGTGCTGATGTATGCAGATTCGCGTTATGTATTGCCAGTGTTTTCTTATGCCATACTCCTTGCAGCAACAGCGATTTCCGGTTTCCTCGATTGGGCCAGGAATGCGCGCAGTGTTGGGAATGTGCAAACGGGGGATTCTACGGGATGAGCAATAACCACATGGTGCTGCGTGACACGTGTCCGGCGTGCCGATCCAGAAACGCCGTGATGCTGTACTCGTGTGACTACTGTGCGGAGCCGATCAGAAGCTACGTGGACCGGTTCTACTCCACTCAGGGACACGCCGATTTTGAGTATCTGAAAGATGCTGCCTACGTGCTGGACGAGTGCAAGGACTGCGGCTTGGTCTACCAGCGCTGGGTGCCTGATGAGGACCTTTGCGCGAGGGTTTACAATGAATGGATCGACCCGGCTCGCATCCTTGACGTACGGATGAAGAGTGATCGCGCTAAGGCAAGTCTTGCGTACGCGGAAGAGCTCCTGGGCATCATCAACCGTCTGAAAAGTGGTTCCAACCGGATCAGAATGCTCGACTTTGGAATGGGATGGGGCGAGTATTGTCAGGTCGCGCAGGCACTGGGCTGTAAAGCCTGTGGAGTTGAGGTTTCACAGGAACGGATAGACCACGCAAGATCTCAAGGGATTGAGGTCATGTCCCAAGATGAATTACCCGAATCCGAGTTTGATTATATCGTTTGCGACCAAGTGCTCGAACATGTGCCTAATCCGTTGAGTGTGTGGCAAACCTTCTCCAAGTGCTTGCGCGAAGGCGGGATAGCGAAGATCGGCGTACCCGACGGCAAAGGAGTTGCCGCACAAGTCAGGTCTCGTGGTTTCCACTGGGAAGCGCCTGACTGGCGGATTCCTGGACAAAGCGGGGATAATCCCGTGAGCCCTCTCGAGCACATAAACTGCTTTGACGTCACATCACTGGTGGCGCTAGCCGAGTCCTTCGGCTTTCAGCGCCTAGACATGCCGCTGAGGTCACAGTACGTATGTGTGCCTGCGCTGGACGTGCGCGCGGTAGTGATCCGGTACCTCAAGATGGCCAAGCGGAGATTCTTAGCGAGTACGAACCTGTTCTTCGAGCGCCGGGGCGGTCCGTCCTGACGCATTCATTGCTCCAGGGAGTAGCATTAAGTGCCATCGATCACAGTAGGCATTCCTTTCTACAATTGTCAGGACACGTTGGCCGATGCAATAAGGTCGGTATTTGCTCAAACCTTTCAGGATTGGCAATTGGTGCTAGTTGATGACGGGTCGAGTGACGGCTCTTTGCAGATCGCGAACTCTCTGAGTGACAGTCGCGTACGCGTTTTCAGTGACGGCGTGAACAAGGGTATAGGCGCTCGAAGGAAACAGATGGTCGATCTGGCACAGAGCGAGTATATCGCGTGGCAAGACGCAGACGATCTGATGCATTCCGATCGCCTGGAACGGCAGCTTGCCTTTCTTGAGGCAAACCCAGGAGTTCACATAGTGGACTGTTGGTGTTACCTCATTGATCCGGATGACAATGTGACCGGGTTACAGCGCAGCGATCCCGCAGAACCCAGCCTCATCGAAATGGTGAAAAGGCCTCTGATGATAAACGGCTGCAGCCTTGCGCGGCTGGAGATGTACAGAGCATTTCAGTTTGACAACTCAATGAGGCGTACTGAAGATTGGGATCTCTGGATTCGTGCGATAGAACACTGCTCGTTTGCACATCTGGAACAACCGCTCTATTATCGCAGAGACCTCAGATCCGCCGAACACTCATCCATCGCCTACCAGTTGAGGGAACTACGTTTTGCCAGGCGGCTGTTGCTCAGACATGGCCCGAGGGTTCTCGGCTGGGCTGGAACCGGCAAAGTCCTGGCAAGATACTACCTGCGGGCAATCACGCGGAGTGCGCTCTTTGCTGCACGGCTCCGCAATCTTGTGGGTGAGAGCAGGCGCTCAGTCATAACTCCTGAGGAAGCGGCAGAAGGCGACACCGGGATACAGCGTATAAAGGGGACTATTGTCGCAGGTCTTAGCTAGGCTTGGGATATACAGCCCCGGTACGACGTCGTCTCCGCCTAGCCAAATCGTAGAAATGGGAGACGGCCACAGCCGCGAGCAAAAAAGAATAGGAGAACACCGGCAGCACATATCGTGTCTCGGCATACATCAGAAAGTACCACGAAGTGGATTTGATGTACACAGGCAAGAATACGATCAAGAAGTTCAGGGAATTCGGGGAGATCAATAAGGCGATGCCGGCCTGAGATGGAGTCGAGTGGGCTTCCTCCCTACAGCATTCGGGGATGACGAGCCCCTGCAGCTAGCTCAGCACTCCCACTCGATGTCCTCACGGATCACCTTTGCTGGAACACCTGCAACCAGGCACTTCGATGGCACATCCTTGGTCACCACCGAACCTGCGGCAACAACCGCCCCGTCGCCAACCGTGACGCCCTTCAGGATCATAGCACGGATACCAACCCAGACATGCTCGCCGATACAGACGGCCTTTGCGGTCTCATGGCCGGTGTTGAGGAGTCGGTGGGCATCCCAATCGCGTATGATCACGTCACGCGCAATCGCGCAGCCCTTGCCTATGGAAACGCTTTTCGCGCAGACGATCTGCACTCCGTCATTGCAGTATCCGCCGCCCAGCGTCAGCACGGCATTCTCCAGAACCCGAATGTCCGCGCCGCTGCAGAAATTGAAGCTGCCATCGACGACAACTGTCGAGTTCTTGCGAGCGAAGAACCTGGTCTCCACAGTTGACTTGCGGAACTGCTTGAAGCCCAAAGTGAGCGTTCCGCCGAGTTCGATACGCGCGCTGCCATCGACCTCGATGCGGCAGTATTTCGCGGGGATGAGCATTCTGGAGCGACGTCCCTTGATCTGCGTGTTCTTGCGAAGCAAGTTGAAGTAGAAGAACTGCATCCAGGCGGTCGGCGATAGCCCCATACTGCGATGGCACCCCAGCAGTATCGTGCTGACCGATCTCATCTTGTCGGCCATGTTCATTGCCACCGCGCCACGGGGACCGGACACAGAAATACGCTTCTTTGCAGGACGGGCGAAGGACACAGAAGAGACGGCCACAGCCGCGAGCAAAAAAGAATAGGAGAACACCGGCAGCACATATCGTGTCTCGGCATACATCAGAACGTATGAGGCCGTCCACACTATAATCAGCCACTGCATAGGCCTTGCTTGTACCCTGGTGAGTGGTGGCAGGCAGAACCACCCAATCACCGCAAGAATGACTATAACGCAACTCTCCAGACTGAACCAGGGTATGGTTATTCCCCGCCAGAAACGCACATGGTTTGTATACAGAATATGTGGATCGGCTCCCAGCCCTCCCAGCCACAAATTGCTGAACTTCTGAGCGAATATCCGCATCGCCCTGAGCGGGTTCTCACGGACGTACGAAGCCGTGACCCTGAAGAAGATCCTGTCCTTCTCAATGCGCGACTTGCCTTGCACTCTTTCTTTCAGGTCCGAAGGTATGTTGTTACCTGTCCACCGGATGTGCTGGTAGTCCGGCGCGTTGCCCAACCAAAAGACAGAGCCGGAATTAGTCGCTACAGGCACAACTCCACCGAGGACAAAATAGTTGCGGACTGTCCACGGCGCTATCACTAGGATGGCAACAACAAACACTATGCTTGCCTTGCCCAGCCTCCGCATGCGGTCGGTCCCCCGCAGAACAATGATCAAGGCAGCCACGGGGATAAACGCCAGAGCAACGCTCTTGACAAGAGCATTGACTGCGAGCAGAACCCCTACGGTCACACAAAGAGAACATGTCGGACGCTCGACGCAGGCCGTAAGGTAGTAAAGGCCTACTGCAATCAACGCCATAGACAGGATCTCCGTCAATAATGCGCTTGCCGCGAACGTGAAGAACGGCCACACCATGCATAGACATGCCGTGATCAGGCATATCCTGACATTCCGTGTGAGGAAATACCCAAGCTTGTATACATAGAGAATCGTCACGGCAAACAGGAGCGACTGTATGAAGTATACAAACCTCAAGCTCTCCCCGGACACTGCGTACACCAGGGCAAGGAAAGCCGGATACCCAGGAGCGGCTACGGTGACTCCCTCGAACGAGAACTGGTGCAGTATCGACAATGCAAGTCGATGGTAGAGCTTCGTGTCAGGATTAGTCAATTCCGTGGCCAGGCTTGGGCTCTTCCAGAGTGCAAAGACGAAAGACCCAATCAACGCCAGCGCAAGAATGACCCACAGCAAAACATGATATCGAGTTGCTGGAGGATTCCCGCGCTCAAGTTCAGATAGTCCGTTTTCCTGCAATGTCCAACTCCCTGTCTGGTGGGCGTCTTCCCACTCTGGCCGACGTCATTTGCTAAGAAAGCCGACCGCAGAGGGACACAAGAATGGTAGCCCCCCGCGATAGACGCCCGCGCCCTACCGCGAGACAAAAAAGATGCCTATACAAACTACTCCCACCCCAAACCACCTCGTCATCGGAACAGCCTCGCCGAACACAAGGCGGGCTGCTATGACGCCCAGAACGTAGCTGATACTCATGAGCGGATACGCGATGCTTAGCGGAGCATTCGAGAGCACATTGAGCCACAGAAGTGTCGCTGCCACGTAGATCACAGTGCCCAAAACGATGTAGGGAGACGAGCACAGGGTCAGCAGTTTGCTCCATATGCTGCCATAGCCAGGGTTGAAACCGCCGATCTTGTCCAGGCCGTGTTTCCAAAAGACCTGTCCTGTTGTTAGTAGAAGCGCACATAGCAGGATCAAGTAAACCGTTTTGCTGCTCATCCAAACTCACCTGTGGAAACCTAACGCGATTTCCAGCCAACGAACAACTGATTGAGGCCCCACTGCGTCCAGAAGCGTTTCCTTGACACGTTCACGAACCCAGCGTGATCAAAGCAACTGAAGAATTTCCGAGTCTGTCAAGAAGTAAGCTTCTTCCTCGTCCATGCCGCGTTCAGAATCCATGTCAACGTTGGTTCGAAACACCTTATCATAGAACCAGACAACCTTGTGGACAAGTATCTCGGCCATCGGATTGCCCATGGTCACCACAATATTGCCCCCCCGGCTTGAGGCACCGGTGGGCCTCACTCATCTCAGTGCCTCTCAATGAGCGAGGAATGTGGTTTACGTTAGCGATGAAAGTAACTGAGTCGAATGAAGCATCTTCAAACGGAAAGTGGCTCATGTCCTCGACGATCTGTTCTCCGCTCAGTCCTTCATAAGCAAACACGTCGATTCCACGGCCATTCCCCTCAAGGAACTCACTTACGAACCGGTTATGTCTGCCACATCCAACATCCAGACAATAACCCTTTATTTCACGGGCAACGTAGTCGAACCGTTCGGTTGCCAGTGATGATAACCCGAATCGATCACGCTCAAACAAGGTCACCGCCCTGATTGGGAAAGCTATGCAATCTATCAACTTCTGGAGAGTGCTGCGCATTATTCTCTTAACCTCAAATCACACGCTGTCTCGTTGGTGCGCTTGCTCGGTTGCCGTCTGCAATCGGGCTTGGATGGTCGATTTGCCTTTGCTTTCTAGCTCCTGAATCCTTTGCTGGAGTATGCCGATCTCTTGAGTCAACCGCCATATCTGCCCCGTCAACTTGGAGAGCACTGTAGTGAAGTGGATGGCAAGCACCGTGCCTAGAAACAAAGCCAGCATAAACACTGCGTAGGCCGGGTGCTGAATGCCCAGAAGACCGGCCAGTCTCATGATCAAGCTTCCGTGCAAAGAAAACACGAGCGTGACGATCCCGGCCGCCATCCACATCAATGCGTATTCCTCTCTGAGCCGCCGTCGGCGCACCAGCTCAAAGACGAAGCAGATTATCGCAGCACTGACCAGAACCGCTACTATTCGTTGGTAATCAGTCATTGACAACGACCTCGTTCTTCAGATCAGCGCGCTTGCGCTTGGGCACGGAAAGAGTGCTAATGAGCACAGCCATGATGGAGCGGATGACGAAATAGAACGCTCTGAACGGTGTGAACATCGATTTGCCGGCGACCCTTTCACCAATCACGACCGAGACCTCGGTGAAACGGTATCCACTTCGCGCAAGGCTGATAATCGCTTCTATCTCCGGATAATCGCACGAGCAGTGCAGTGTCATATAACGGATGGCACGCTTGTTGTAGGCTC
>Ga0209638_1001741_pt1 | contig 13609 bp, 7 predicted proteins | sample BarGraNGADG00211_FD_184490 | JGI IMG/M metagenome (GOLD analysis project Ga0209638, IMG submission 184490) | Arctic peat soil microbial communities from Barrow, Alaska - Barrow Graham LP Ref core NGADG0002-211 (SPAdes) (version 2) | ecosystem: Environmental > Terrestrial > Soil > Wetlands > Peat... | reverse complement strand
GACCCTAGCCGCCGTCCTCCTGAGCGCGCCGCCCACCCTCGACGTTTCGAGAAGAGGCGTTCCCGCGGGTCTCGCCCGTATCGTGGCCCGCTGCCTGGAGAAGGACCGGGACGCGCGCTACGCCTCCGCAGTAGAACTCCACCGGGAAGCGCTCAAGCTGGAGGAAGACCTCGGCCAGCGCGCCGCCGGTTTCCGCGGGCTGGCCCGCAACCCGAAAGCCATGGCCGCCGGCGCGGCGCTGCTGGTGACGATTGCGGCCGCGGCCATCTGGCTGGGGGTTCACGCGCGGCGGGTCCGCTGGGTCCGCAACGTTGCATTGCCGGAAGCCGCGCGGCTGATCGAGGCCGGAAAACCCGAAGATGCGTTCCGCCTCGTCACCCAGGCCGGGCGGGCGATTCCCGGCGACGCCGAGATGCTCCGGCTGCGGGCGCAGTGCGCCGCGCCTGTCTCTGTCACCACCGAGCCCGCGGGCGCCGACGTCTTCTGGAAAAGCTACGCGTCTCCGAATGCCGCCTGGGAGCCCCTGGGGCGCTCGCCGGTCAAGGGCCCGCTCGTGCCGGCGCGATATCTCCGCTGGAAGATCGTCAAGGAAGGTTTCGAGCCGGCGGAACGCGCGGCGTATGGCTCCGCGCCGATATCCGTTCCGCTCAGTCCGAAGGGCGAGCTGCCGGAAATGACTCGCATTCCCGCGGGCGCCTTTCAGTTTCTTCCGGAGGTTTCGATACGCCTGGGCGAATACCGGCTCGACCGGCGCGAGGTGACGAATCGCGAGTTCAAGGCGTTTGTAGATGCGGGCGGCTACCGCAAGCGGGAGTTCTGGAAGCAGACGCTTGTGGACGGGGGCCGGACTCTTACCTGGGAAGAGGCCACGGCGCGGTTCCGCGACGCGACGGGCCGCCCGGGCCCGGCAACCTGGGAAATGGCCGCCTGCCCCGAAGGGCAGGAGGACTACCCGGTGAGCGGCGTCAGTTGGTACGAAGCCGCGGCCTATGCCGAGTTCGCGAACAAGAGCCTGCCGACCATCTACCACTGGCGGAGGGCCGCGGCGGGCAACAACTTCGAGATCATCGACTTCAGCAACTTCTCCGGGCGCGGACCGGCCAGAGCGGGCAGTTATCAAGGCATGTCGCCGTTCGGCAACCTGGATATGGCCGGTAACCTGAAAGAGTGGTGCTGGAACGGGAGTTCCGGCCGCCGATTCCTGCTCGGGGCATTTTGGAACGAGCCTGCGTACCAGTTCTCCGAACTGGATGCGCGGAACCCGTTCGAGCGTTCTCAGGCATTCGGATTCCGCTGCGCGAAATACAGCGGAGCGGTGGCGCCGGAGCTTCTGGCGGACTATGCCATCAGGAGGCGCGACTACACCCGCGAGAAACCCGCATCCGACGAGGTCTACCGCGCCTACAGGATGCTCTTCGCTTACGACCGTACTCCGTTGGACCCGGTGGTGGAAGCACGCGACGATAAAGTCGAGTACTGGCGCCGGGAGAAGATCACGTTGAAGGCCGCATATGGCGGAGAGACGTTCCCCGTTCACCTGTTTCTGCCGCGGAACGCCAAGCCGCCGTACCAGACGGTGGTATATTTTCCTGGCACGCACGCCCTTCAGGAGAGCGGACCGAGCGATGCCGTCTCGCCGCTGGGGAATCTCGAGCGCACCGCGTACCTCATTCGCAGTGGCCGCGCCGTGGTGGCCCCGGTGTACTTCGCGATGTACGAGCGCAAGAAGGGGCCTCTGGAGCGTCCGGCCGCGACCTCGGTTGCGATGCGCGACACATTTGTCAACTGCTACAAGGACCTGGCGCGAACGGTCGACTACCTGGAGACCCGGCCCGACATCGACCGGTCGCGCATCGCCTACTACGGGGTGAGCCTCGGAGGCGTGATGGGCAGCGTGTATACCGCCCAGGAGCCGCGCTTTCGCACCGCGGTGTTCGTCAGCGGCGCCCTCGGGAACACGCCTTGGCCGCCGGAGATCGATCCCCTGAATTTTGCTTCCCGCAGCCGGACGCCGGTCCTCATGTTGAACGGCCGGTACGACTTCGCTTTCACCGTCGAGGGCTGCCAGCGCCCGTTGTTCCGCATGCTCGGCGTCGCGGAGAAGGACAAGCGGTACGTGCTGTTCGATTCGGGCCACGACCTCCCGGCGGCCCCCATGATGAAAGAGGTTCTGGAGTGGCTGGACCGGTATCTCGGACCGGTGCAGTCCGGGCCATGACAGATGACGCCGGGCAGAAGCCCGGGGCTTTCATGCCGCTTCTCATGCCTCCGTGTTCCGCGATTCCGTCGCTTCCAGTTTAGCGACCACAACGTGGCGTTCGCCCCTGTGGTTCTTGCGCACGTAGCAATACTCGGGATCGTGCAAAAGGTGAGCCGCGGTGAGCTGCTTCCGCCGGTTGGAACCACGCTGGCCGCCGGCCTGGAACCGTACGGTCTGGAACCCGAGGCGTGCTCCAACCCGCTCGGAGTCGATGTGGCGCGGACCCGTGTTGACATTTGAAATGCGCAAGTGCAGAATATCACAACAGACTGTTCAAAACGAAAATCCTGGGTAGAACCCACCGCTTCGGAGGCTGCAAGATGGTCGGACAGACGGTTTCTCACTATCACATACTCACGAAGCTTGGAGAGGGCGGAATGGGAGTGGTGTACCAGGCTGAGGACACCAAGCTCAAGAGAACCGTCGCATTGAAGTTTCTACCCGAGAGCGCATTTGACGACCCCGAGACCCGTACGAGGTTCCTGCAAGAGGCCCAGGCAGCGGCGGCATTGTCCCACCCGAACGTCTGCACTGTGTACGAGATGGACGAGGAACGGGGCTACCTGGCGATGGAATTCATCGAGGGCGAAACAGTCCAGGCGCGGGTCCGCCGGCGTCCCCTGCCCATCTCGGAAGCGCTGGAGCTCGCGATGCAGGCGGCGCAGGGACTCCAGGCTGCGCACGAACGCGGGGTTGTCCACCGGGATATCAAGAGCGCCAACCTAATGGTCACGCCCCAGGGGGCAGTGAAGATCATGGACTTCGGCCTGGCGAGGCTCACGGGCCGGACGCGCGTGACCAGGACCGGCACGATGCTCGGGACACCGGCTTACATGTCGCCGGAGCAGGCGCAAGGCAAGGAGGCCGACCGCCGGACTGACCTGTGGTCGCTCGGGGCGGTGCTCTACGAGATGGTGACGGGCCAGTTGCCTTTCCGGGGCAATAGCGAGGCCGCGGTAGTCCACTCAATTCTTCGCGCGGACCCGGAGCCGGTGACGGCGCTGCGTGCCGGACTGCCGTTGGAACTGGACCGGGTGATCGGGAAGGCGCTGGCTAAGGACCCTGGGGAGCGGTACCAGCACGCCGAGGATTTCCTGGTGGACATGCGGATGCTGCGGGGGAGGCTGCAACTGGAGTCCAAGGCGGAGCGGCTCGCGGCGACTGCGGCGAGGCGGCGGGGGGTGCTGGCTGCCGCCCTGGCCGGGATCGTTCTGGGCATCGCCGGCGCCGGGTTATGGAACTGGAGGCAGGCTCGCGCCGCCACCCCGCCCCCGGTGGTTCGCTTCAACATCGACCTCCCGCAGGGCCAGATGTTCCGTCCGACCTGGAATTCGGTGATGATATTTTCTCCCGACGGCGGAACGCTTGCCTATTCAACCCGCGCGGGCAACATTGCGACGACGTTCTTGCGGCCGCTGGACGCACTCGAGGCGAAGCCGCTTGCCGACGCGCCGGGACTGGCGTTACCGGTATTCTCGCCGGATGGGCGCACCCTCCTTTTGCAGGATGGCATGACGCAGACCGTGAAGAAGGCGGCGGTGAGCGGCGGCGCGCCAACGCCGCTTGCCACCGCCGATTTTGTCTTCCGCGGCGATTGGGCCCCCGATAACTACTACTACTGGACCACCCAGTATTTCGGCCCCATTGTGCGAACGCCGATTGCCGGCGGGAAAACGGAGCCCGTAACGGAACTCGACCTCGAGAAGCAGGAGCGCACCCATCGTCACGCCCAAATGCTGCCGGGCGGCAAGGCGCTCATCTTCACCGTCTCCCATGGCGGCATCGAGTCTTTTGACGACGCGCGGATCGACGCCTACACGCTCGACACGAAGAGACGGAAAACGCTGGTGGAGGGCGGCTTTTCCGGGCGCTACTCGCCTTCCGGCCACATCGTCTACGCCCGGGGAGGCAATCTCTACGCGGTTCCCTTTGACGCGAAGAGCCTGGAGGTCGCCGGTTCGCCGGTCAAGGTCGCCGAGGGAGTCTTCATGAGCACGAACAGCGGCTCCGCGTACTTCGATGTCTCACGCGCGGGCGCGCTGGCCTACGCCGTGGGCAAGGCTGAGGGAGGGGAGCGCACCCTGGTCTCGGTGGACCGCCAGGGCAAAGCCACTTCCCTGCCGCTGCCGACGCGCTCCTATCTATTCCCGCGCATCTCGCCGGACGGCAAACTGCTCGCCTTTGAGGTCGAAGGCGTAAATCACGATCTGTATACCTACGACCCCGATCGTGGGGTCACTACGAAAATGACGACGGATGGCATGAGCCACGCGCCCGTTTGGACGCCGGACGGAAAGCACCTCGCCTTTCGCTCCTGGAAAGCGGGAACCATGACCATGTGGTGGATGCCCGCCGACCGCAGCGGACCCGAAGAGCGTCTGACCACGGTCGGCGCGCGGCAGAACGTCGTCTCATTTTCCCCCGACGGCCGCTACATGTCGTACACCCAGATGGAACCTGGCAGGGGAACGGGGATATGGATGCTGCCCATGCAAGGCGACCGCACCCCGCAACCGTTCGTCAAGGCCCAGTTCATGGATGGCTCCGGCCGGTTCTCGCCGGACAGCAAGTGGGTCGTCTATTGTTCCCCCGAGTCCGGGCGAGCGGAGGTCTACGTGCAGCCGTGGCCGGGACCCGGACCGAAGATCCAGATTTCATCGGAAGGCGGCGCCGATCCCCTCTGGAGCCGCGACGGCAAGGAGCTTTTCTACCGGAATGGCAACAAGATGATGGTAGTGGCCGTGGCCACGCAGCCCACCTTCAGGGCATCGAGGCCTAACACGCTCTGGGAGGGCGCGTACTATCACGGCCTGGGTTCCTCCTGCGGCATGCCGGGCGCAGGCGAGGCCAACTACGACGTTACCGGCGACGGCCGGCGTTTCCTGATGGTCAAGGACGTCGCTCAGGATACGGTTTCCACCCGAATCGTGGTGGTTCTGAACTTCGCGCAAGAGCTGAAGAGGCTCGCAACGGCGGCGGAGTCCAAATAACCGGCCTGACGATCTCCCGATCGGGTCCCCGCTAAGGTCGGCGAACGACCCCGACCAGGAGGCCGGGCGTCAGCCGCCAGGCGGCATCGGGTCCGACAGCCGAGCCAGGGGGCTCGGCGCGGGTCAGGGGACCCGCCCCACATTTGGTTTCGACCAAACCTGTCACAGTATTTTGCAAGCCTCGATAAGTTGTTGGGAATGCGTTCAACGCTCAGGACCGATTCCAAGGGGCGATCCCGCCGCCGGAAAGCGATTTTGATGGCTGCCGATGCGCGATGGCCCATGCCAACAGACCACAAAAAACGATGGTTTGCCCACAGCCGAGTGGGGTCAGGTATTGTACAATGGCTCTACCCGGGCGTACCACACGACACGATGCGTCATTGCCTGTTGAAGCCGCGCTTACTTCTTCTGCCGCTGTGCCTGGCCGCGTGCGCCCCGGCCCAGGACACGTTCGCGGGGGTGCAGCGCATCGTGGCCATCGGAGACATCCACGGGGATTACGACCGGCTGGTCGACCTCCTCCGCACCGCGAACTTGATCGACAAACAAAACGCATGGGCCGGAGGCGCGACCCACCTGGTGCTGGATGGGGACATGGTGGACCGCGGCCCCGCTACCCGAAAGGTGCTGGACCTGTTGATGGCCCTACAGGCGCAAGCCCCCGGCGCCGGCGGAGCCGTTCATCCGCTCCTCGGCAACCACGAGGCCATGGACATCATCGGCGATCTTCGCTACGTCTCAAAAGGAGACTGGGAATCGTACCGATCTTCCGATTCCAAGAAGCTGCTCGAAGAGGCGGCGAAATCGGCTCTCGAGGAGCTGAACGCAAGTGGAACCCCGCCGCCCAATGCGGAGGCGTTCCTCCAGGATTTCAAGTCCAAGCGCCCCCTGGGCTGGGTGGAGCAACGTTTGTTGTTCGGCTTCAGCGGCAAGTACGGCAAATGGCTCCGGCAGCAGAACGCCATCATCAAGATCAACGACTCGATCTTCATGCACGCCGGCATTTCCCCGAAGTACGCCGCCAGCACAAGAGACGAGATCAACCGCCGGGTTCGCGAGGAGTTGGACGACCCCGCGAAGCGCGCCGATGGGATGATCACGACCGAGGAGGGGCCGCTTTGGTACCGGGATCTGTTGGCCGCGCCGGAGAGCCAGGCGGGTTTGGCCGCACATGTCGACCAGGTTCTCAAGGTTCAGCAAGCGCAGCGCATTATCGTCGGGCATTCGGTGGTTCCGGCGATCCTCCCACGCTTCGGCGGAAAGGTCATCGCGATTGACGTGGGGTTGTCCGCCCCCTTCAAGGGACCGCCCGCGTTTCTGCTCATCGAAGGTGCGCGGTTCTCCGTCATCCATCGCGGCCACCGGCTCGATTTCCCCGCCGACGGCCGCGGCGTGCTGCAATATCTGCGCGCCGTAGCCGCCATCGATCCTAAGAACTCCGCGCTCCGGAAGCTGCTATCGCGTTGAAATCCACGCGAATAAAGGCGCGTGGAAATCGACGAGCGTTTCAAATAGAATAGGGTCCGAACATAGGTTTGCGCCATGCGTGGGGGCGACATCTACTATTTGAGTTTCGGTGTCCATATGCATGCTGTTTTACTGCGATAGCAGTATGACGGTGAACCGAAAGTGGGTTGCCGGGAACTGGCCCCAAACGCGACCTGGGGAGTGAACCGGATTGGGTCTAGCCCAGGACGAATGGCAATTCGCGCCAGGGGAGGGCCAAGACTTGCGGAGCCAGTTGGAACCGCCGCGGCGTGCGGCAGACGACATATCCCTGTTTCGCAGCCGGATACTCTTTGAGGAACACGGCAACGTGCCTGGCGTCCGCGGCGGTTGGCGCTTGAGACCATTTGACCTCCACCGGAATGAGATCGTCGCCGCGATGGAGGACCCAATCCACTTCGGGACCGTCGGGATCGCGCCAAAAATGAAGCCGGGTGACTTGCGGGGCGTCGCGTGAGAGCCTTATTAGCTGGCCCCCGACCCATTCTTCGAAGAGGCCCCCGACGCGCGATGGGGCTATCGCCGGGGGTTCGCCCGCGGCGACCCGCCGCACGCCGCTGTCGAAGAACAGGTACTTGTGCGCCTTGGTGAGCTTCTTGCGCGTCTTGGTCTGGGTCCAGGGTTCGATGCGTTCCACGATGAGACAGTCCTCCAGGACTTGGTAGTAGGACATGATGGTGGTGTGCGCCACTCCGATTTCCTGTGAGAGTTTGCTGAAGTTGACGGCGCTGCCGGATTCCGATGCCGCCAGTTCCAGAAACCGCGCGAACGACCCAAGGTTGCGCACGATGGACTCCGCCCGCACCTCCTGTTCCAAGTAGGTCGTGACGTAGGAGCGCAGGTCCGTCTCCTTGTCTTGATGAGATGGAGTCTGGGTGATTCCGGGAAGCTCGCCGAAAAGCAGGCGCTCCTCAAGCGGGATCGAAGGCGCCTCCTGTAAGGTGAACGGGTCCAGACGCAGGCTCACGACGCGCCCGGGGAGCAGATTCACGAACCCGCCCCTGCGGAGTTTCCTGGCCGAAGATCCCGTGAGGACGAACTTGGCTTTCCCGCGGTCGATGAGATCCTGAATGGCATCAAAGAGAGCCGGCGCCTTTGGGATCTCGTCGAGGCACACCACCGGCGGCTTCCTCCGGCCCGGCGGCAGGGCCGCGACTTCCTTTTCCAGTAGCGAAGGGTCCTTCTCATAGCGCTGGCGGGCGGACGGGTTCACCAGCGAAATATCGAGGTCCTTCCGCAAGAGCCCGAGGAGCGTCGTCTTGCCGGTTTGACGGGGTCCGAGGAGTAACACGCTCTTGCCGCGCGCTAAGGAATGGCGCAGCGAAGCCTCAATATGGCGAGAAATGTATACCACACACTCACTTTTCGCCGAAATCCGAGTGTTCGTCAACGAATTTCTGCACGCACGCTTGCGGGCCGCGCGCGGTGACCGCCAGGCCGGGCTACCGCCCGGCTGATGACGCCGGCGTCATCGCGGGCCAAAAGGCCCGACCCCACCTCCGGGATGGTAAAGCGGAGTGGCGTATGCGAAAATCTAGCTTACGCTGGGAGGCCAGGATGCCTTTTCGTCGTCGCGATTTGCTGAAGACCATGGGAGCCGCCGGGCTGATGGGGCTCTCCCTGCCGCGCGAGCAGAAAGCGCAGGACCAGGCGGCCCGCGCCACACGGGGGATGCCCATTCCCCGCATCAAGGACGTCAGCGTGATCGAGTGCGCGCCCGCCGGGGTACGCCTCACGGTGGTGAAGATCACCACGGACCAGGCCGGCCTGTATGGTTACGGCTGCGCCACCTTCACGCAACGCGCCGACCTGGTCAAGCCGGCGGTCGAGAAATACCTCAAGCCGTTCCTCCTCAACAAGACCACGGACCGCATCGAAGACATCTGGCAGGCCTGCTACGACAGCTCCTACTGGAAGAATGGGCCCGTCCTGAACAACGCCATCAGCGGCGTCGATCAGGCCCTCTGGGACATCAAGGGGCGGCAGGCCGGCATGCCGGTGTACCAGCTTGCCGGAGGGAAGTGCCGCGAAGCCGCGGACTGCTATGCGCACGCCGATGGGGCCGACTTTCCCAATGTCGTCGAATCGGCCAAGCGCTTCATGGCGCAAGGCTTCCGGAACGTCCGCGTCCAGATCGGCGTTCCCGGCATGTCCGGTTACGGCGCCGGCGGCGGACAGGGCGCTTCCCGCACGGCCGCGCTCCACGAGGGGGCTGTTTTCGAGCCCGCGGTCTACCTGCGCCGCGCGCTCAAGATGCTGGAGATCTGCCGCAAGGAGTTGGGCGACGAAGTCGAACTGCTGCACGACGTTCACGAGCGCGTCAGCCCCAACCAGGCCGTCCAGTTCTGCAAGGACGTCGAGCAGTTCAAGCTTTTCTTCGTGGAAGACCCGCTCTCGCCGGAGGACAACGCCTACTTCCGGCAGATCCGTTCGCAGTGCGCCACCCCCATCGCCATGGGCGAGCTTTTCAACAGCCCGCACGAATGGCAGCCCCTGATCTCGGAGCGCCTCATCGATTACATCCGCGTACACGTCTCCCAGACGGGCGGGTTCACGCCGGCGCGCAAGATCGCGATCATGGCCGAAATGTTCGGCGTCAAGACCGCCTGGCACGGTCCCGGCGACGTCTCGCCCATCGGCCACATGGCGAACATTACGCTGGACGTGGTGAGCTATAACTTCGGGATTCAGGAGCACTCGGATTTCAACGCCCGCACGCAGGAGATTTTCTCGGGGTGCCCGGTCCTGAAGGACGGCTATTTTTGGGTGAACGAGAAGCCCGGCTGGGGCATTGAGATCGACGAGGCTGCCGCGGCCAAGGCGCCGTTCACGCAGGGCAGGAACAACCTCAACGGAGGCTGGGGCGAGGTCCGCAGACGCGACGGCACGATCATCAAGCAGTGAGCGACTGCCCTGTATATGATCTCGGGATTGACCCCATTCCGGTGGCCGGCGAGTTGGAAGGACCCTTCCGCCCTGGCGCTGCTTGCCGGGACGCCCTTCGACTGCCTGGTGTGTGAGGCGGGCGCGGCGCCCGATCCTGTCCTGGCACAGGCAAAGCAGAAGGGTCTCACGATCGCCGGCCCCGCCTCCCCGCCGGCCGGTGCGCTGATTGCCGAGGGGGTATGGCCGGGAGTGCAGATGGCACGGGGGCAGGCGGCGGCCAGCTCCGGCCCGACCGGCAATCCGTGGGTCGATTCCAACGGCTGGAAGATTCGGCTCGAAAGCGCGCGGAACCCGGCGTCCCGCGTGTGGGTGGATGCCAAACCCAAGGATGGGCGGGCCTTGGCCGCCTCTTACCCGCGGGCCGTCGCCGACGCCGCGGCGTACGGTGGCCGCTGGATTGTCACGCTGGACGATCAACTTGCCGGCGACATCGCGCAGGGGAAGGCCGATGCGTTGGCGGTATGGAAGAGGATTGCCGGCGCGGCCCGGTTCTTCAACGACCGCAAGGCGTGGTCCGGTTATGCGCCGGCGGCGGTGCTGGGGATCGTCTCCGATTTCTCCGGCGACAACGAGTTCCTGGGCCAGGAGCTTCTCAACCTGGTGGCCCGCACCAACCAGCAGTCCGGCATCATCTTGAAAGACAAGGTTTCGGCGTCTTCTTTCGCCGGCCTGCGGGCCCTGATCTATGCCGACGGCAAGCCGCCGGCGGCGAGCCTGCGAAGCCAGATCATGGCCTTCGTGCAATCCGGCGGCACGCTCATCACCGGACCCAACTGGGGCCCCGCGCCGGGGACGCCCGCTAGCGGCCAGGATCAGCCGGGCTACGCGTGGCGCGTGGCGGGCAAGGGCCGGGTGGCTTTTGCCCAGGAGGCGCTCGGCGACCCATACGCGCTGGCGAACGAAGCCGTGCTGATCGTCAGCCACCGCTACGACAGCGTGCGATTCTGGAATGCGGGTTCGGCGGGTTCGTACTTCACGGCGGCGCCGGACGGCAAGCGGGCCGTGGTACACCTGCTTTTCTACACCGACCGCGGCGCCACGTCCGTGACCGTGCGCGTGGCCGGGAATTATCGAACGGGGAAGTTGTGGACGCTGGACGGGCCGGAGCCCCGTCCCATTGAAATGGACTTGCAGACGGACGCGGTAGAGCTGCATTTGCCAACTGTTTCTCAATACGCTGCCGCTGAGCTGGAGGCTTAGACAAGATGCATGGGAACTATACGCGCCGGGACCTGCTGAAAGCCGTATCCGCGGGCGCCTTACTTGCCGGAGCGCGATTGGGGCGCGCCGCCGCGACTCCCGCCGAGCCGGTGGCGATCGCCAAGTGCAAAACCTACGACCCCGCCGAGCTGATGCCGGCGATGGCCAGGATGTTCGACCAGATCGGCGGTTTGGGGCGAATCGTCAAGGGAAAGACCGTCTCGGTCAAGATCAACCTGACCGGCGCTTACACCTACCGGTTAGGGTATGCGCCGCTGGGCGATTCGCATTACACGCACCCCGCCGTGATCGCCGCCGCGGTGAGCCTGATGGGAAAAGCGGGCGCCCGGCGCATCCGCATTTTGGAAAGCGCCTGGGCTACTACCGACCCCCTGGACGAGTACCTCCTGCTGGCGGGCATGGAGCCGAGGGACATCGAGCGCGCCGCCCCGAACGTGGAGTTCGAAAACACCAACTATCTGGGCAAGGGGAAGAACTACTCGCGCCTCATGGTTCCCACCGGCGGCTACGTTTACCCGGGCTTCGACTTGAACCACGCCTATGAGGAATGCGACGTGTTCGTCAGCCTTTCCAAGATGAAGGAGCACGCCACCGCCGGCTTTACCGGGACGATGAAGAACTGCTTCGGGATGGCGCCGGTGACGATCTACGGATCGAACGCGGGCGTGGACGATCCGGCCATACAGCCGGGCGGCGGCCGCCAGCCGTTCCACACCGGCTACCGGCAGCCATCCAAGAGCGCACCCCAGGAAAAGGACATGAAATCGTCGAGGCAGGATGGATACCGCGTGCCGCGCATCGTGGCGGACCTGGTTTCCGCGCGCCCGATCCATCTGGCCATTAACGATGGTGTCAGGACGATGACCGGCGGAGAAGGCCCCTGGATCCGGGAGGCCGAGAAGGTCGTGAACCCGGGCGTGATTGTGGCCGGCACGAATCCCGTGAACACCGATGCGGTTTCGATGGCCGTAATGGGATTCGACCCGATGGCCGACCGCGGGACGCCGCCGTTCGAAACCTGCGACAGTACGCTGCGCCTGGCGGAAGACGTGGGTATCGGCACGCGGGATTTGAAACGGATCGAGGTCGCGGGCGCGCAGATCAAGGACGTGCTGTTCGATTTCGCCGCCTTGCGCCGGGAGAGGCGTGCGCGGCTGCCGCAGGGAAGATGGGGGTAAGTTGGTGGGCAAGTATTGCAGCGTTCGTGGAGTGGGCCTCCAGGCCTGCTACGCCGGCGTCCGTGCCGGCGTTCTTCCGGGCAAATGCCGGCGCGTACGCCGGCATGGCAAGCCAGAGGCTCGCTCCACGGGGTTTTGGTTGTGGCTATGCTGCTCAGTGGAGCAGACGATCGTTTTTTGTCGTCTGCCTGCGACGCGAAGCGGCGCCAAGGGCGCCGGGCAGACCACAAAAAACGATGGTCTGCCCCACTCGTGCAGGAAGTCCTAAGGAGACGTGAAGATGGCACAGACGGACCGGAGGGAGTTTGGGAAGTTGGCGCTGGGCGGCGTGGTTGGCGCCGCGGCATTCCTGGGATCGGCGGCCGATAGCGCCGCGGACGCGCCCAAGCTCGCGCCGGAGGTCAAGCTGTGCGTCTCGTCGTCCGCCAATCCGACCGACAGCGATCTGCTCTTTCTCAAGCAGCTCGGCATCGGGTACGTGAGTGTCGGCTCTCCACCCAACCTGCGCACGGCCGAGGGCTTTCTCCAGATCCAGAAGCGCTACGCGGATGCCGGCATCACCGTCTGGAACATCGGCAATACCAGCGTTCACAACATGCCGGAGGTCACGCTCAACCTACCGGGGCGCGATCAGAAGGTCGAAGACTACAAGAACTACCTGCGCAACCTCGGCAAGGCGGGCATACACTACACCACCTACGCCCACATGGGCAACGGCATCTGGAGCAGCGGGCGCGGGACAATCCGCGGCGCCTCGGCCAGGGAGTACGACCGCGCCAACCCGGCCAGACGCGGCACGTGGGACAACATGACATGGGCCGAGCCTCTCTCCCACGGCCGGGTCTTCACGAAAGAGGAGATCTGGGATAACTACACGCACTTCATCAAGCAAGTGGCGCCGGTGGCCGAGGAGCAGGGCGTGAAGATCGGCATCCATCCGGACGATCCGCCCGAGCCGGTGCTGGCCGGGGTTCCGCGGTGCATCTTCGGGAACTTCGCGGGCTACAAGCGGGCGCTCGAGATCGCCAACAGCCCCAACGTGGGCATGTGCCTGTGCTGCGGCTGCTGGCTGGAGGGCGGCCCGTTGATGGGTAAGGACCCGGCGGAAACCATCCACTATTTCGGACGCCTGAAGAAGATTTGGAAGATTCACTTCCGCAACGTCAGCGCGCCGCTGCCGCATTTTGTCGAAACGTTCATGGACAACGGCTACTACGACATGTACAAGATCATGAAGGCGCTGGTGGAGGTCAAGTACGACGGCATCGTGATTCTGGACCACAGCCCTTCTCTGGCCGGCGGCGCAAACGCCCAAACGGCATACGGCGTTTCCCAGATGCAAGGCCTGTTGAAGCGGGCGATGGCCGAGGTGAAGAGCTAGAATGCGTGTGGGCCGAGGATGAACGCAGATGAACACGATTCCGTGGAGTGGGCCTCCGGCCTGCCATGCCCGCTTTCTTGGGGGCATCTGCCGCCGAGAGGATGCCGCCAGGAATGGCGGCATG
>Ga0209638_1001739_pt1 | contig 13611 bp, 16 predicted proteins | sample BarGraNGADG00211_FD_184490 | JGI IMG/M metagenome (GOLD analysis project Ga0209638, IMG submission 184490) | Arctic peat soil microbial communities from Barrow, Alaska - Barrow Graham LP Ref core NGADG0002-211 (SPAdes) (version 2) | ecosystem: Environmental > Terrestrial > Soil > Wetlands > Peat... | reverse complement strand
ACGCCCCGGGTTTCACGTCGGCTCGATTACCTGGACGCCGCGGACTCCTGGGTCTAGCGGTCGAGCATTTGTGGATGCGTCCTGTTTCTACGACCAAGACGCTACGTATTCGCCGTAGCGGCAGCCGGAGTGACTCGGAAGGCGCAATACGCTACGCATTCGACTCCTGCGCTCAGGTTGCAACTCGCCGCTCAAAGAACAGTCGAAGCTGCTCAACCCGCGCCGGGTCCAGCTCTGCCTTGGCGAACCATGTGATGTACCCGCAGAGTTCCGCGACCGGGATGGCCTTTACCTTCGTGCCCGCCGGAGGGCTGGGCAGACTGCCCAAGTACGCGATGAGGCTGCGAACCTTCGTCTTGCCGAAGGCTTCATGAAGCAAGTCGTAGCACAGGTAGCCGGCTCGGGCCGACTGATCGAAGGGGTCGTGATGAGCTCCCGATTCTGCCGTGGCACGACTCCAGTGCTTCGTCTCGATGACGAACACACCTGCTGGGCTAAGAACCAAGTGATCGACTTGCGCGCTTTGGAGCGAGGCACCGTCGAAGTAGATATGCCGCGTCGCTTGCAGGCGAACATCGTTGAATACCGCGCATGTGTCGGGTAGTTCTTGCAGGCGATCGATGACCTCGAGTTCGGCCAACGCCCCTGCAAGCTCAGGCGAACCTGACAGGGCTTCAACGCGGTGGATGGTTTGGTCGAGATACGCCGGGTACGCGGCATCGCTGGCATACAGTGCAGAGATCTGCGAGCGGAGCGCCTTGATCTTGGCGCGGTTGAAGAATCGGATGAAGAATCCTCGCTCGGCGTTCAGCTGCGCGATCCGGATTGATTGCTCCTGGACCGCGCGCATCGTCTCCGCTCGATGGGCGTCGATGGCACCTTGCCGATCTGCCTTCACGCGGCCAAGAAGCGGCTCGATATCCTCCGGGGTTGAGACTGTGTGTCCCCGGCGAGCGATGTCGACCACGATCGCGTGCCATGCCCCGCTCTGACCGATGACAGTGGCCACGAGCCCCCTCTTCGAGTACGGGAACGTGAAGCCGCTTCGAATGACCGCCCCCGGTTGCGTCTGCCGCCGAACTTCGCCCCGAGCTGCCACCAGCCCGCGCCCTCGCCGGTGTGACCTCACCGACTCCCTAGCGTCGCCGCGACGCGGGCCAGACTCTCATGATGACAAGGACGGCCACGACGATGACCCAGAACCACGGGTACGGCAGAACCAGACTCACCCAAAACATCTTCGCAAACCCCACGGCGAATGCGAGGGTACCGCTCAGGATCGCTTGAATCGTCAACCCGCCGAGCATGAGCCCCTCCAAAGGACCTCGCCTGCACCCCAACAGACTTGACCTGATAACACTTCCGCACTTTGACTATCGGCTAGGAATCCCCCCGCCTTGATGCCATGCGTACAGGAAGCTAGTCCGGGAACCAACCGGGGTCGGGTATCCCGGCGCTCGGTTTGCCCGCGAGGTCCGCAACTGCGTGAGGCGCAGATCCTTGCGGCGTCCTACCGCGCCGGCAGCACCATGACCTTCGGGTCAAGCACCCGACGAGGTGCTTCGAACTCCGGCCACCCGCATTCAAACCGGCCTCGCTTGCGCTCGGCTTGAAACGTCCACTTGTCCTACTAGCGCGCGGGACTCTTGTCGTCGCCAGCTTCAGGCGAGTCCGGCTGGTCCGCCCTCATCATCCGGTATCCATCGCCCTCACGCATCGCGCTCCACTCATGCCCGAACGGATACCAGCCCTTCGGCAGAGGCACGGCAGCCAGCAGGTTGTGAACGAGAGCCATGTCGGTGCCGACAACCGCAGGCATGTTCCAGGCATTGCTTCCCGAGTAGATGACACCACTGATCCCCGAGTAGGCAGCATCTAGGAAGACGTCTGTGCTCACACTGCTGCCGTTTACCTTCGAGACGGAAGGGCGGTACGCGTTGTCGACCCCAACCACCTCGCCGTCTGAGGATCGAATGTGAATCTGGAGTGCTCCGATGGGATAGACGGCATTCAGGATCCTCGGCGGGTCCTCCATCCCGAAGGCGTAGGGGATGCGCCCCGCGTTGATCGCGATTACGTACGCGTCCGCAGGCGTCACGAGACCCGATTCCAAGTAGGTTTCGCGCTTGGCGCGCTTCGCATCGATGGCATTTCGGAGGCGCAGAAGAACCTGCTCTTCGGGGTAGTCGACGACCGAGTCATCCCCGAAGTCGGGTGTCCGGTCGGGACTACCCTCGGCTCCTTGCGTGGCCTCAACGGCCTCGACCCAGATTCGCTGTCCGTCGTAGGTGAGACAGAGGTCCGGGCCGCTTGGGTCGGACATGACCCGGTACCCGGCCCCAATGAAGGCCCGTGCCAGATACATCTCCCAGTAGCGGGCGTTCAGTCGGGTCCGAAACTCGATCAAGAAGTGCGGGTCGGCGTATGGCTCGAAGACCTCCCACATCTCCTCCATACGCGCCCGTAGCGCCCTGGTCTCCTCACGATCATCGGTGCGTAGGATCTCGTACACCGTTTCAGCAAGACCCGGTGCGGCGAAGAGGCCTGACACTCCTACACCGCCCACTCAGCAGATAGCACTTCAGCCTGCTCGATCACGGTCTTGGTCGCCGCCTCCTGCTTATCAGGCGGATAGCCGTACTTGCGCAGAATCCGCTTCACGATCACGCGCATCTCATCACCCGGCACCGCCACGGCACTGTCTGTCATGTCGTGCAGCCGTCACTCCCAGCGGTCAAAGCGTACGTAGTCTTCAACGTCGCGATCAGATGGTAGCTTCTCCTCGGCCGGGTAGCCGATGCTGGCGACGCCCAGCGTGTCGAGGTTGGCCGGAAGCCCCAGGATCCGCCGCGCCTCGTCCTTGCGCTCCTGACGCGGATGGTATCCGAGCCAGCACGCTCCAAGCCCCAGGGCGCGGGCGGCGATCAGGATGTTCTGCATGGCCGCGGAGCAGTCCTCGACCCAGTAGGGCTCGGGGTACTTCGCGCTCGTGGTGTCGCCGCACACGACGATGGCGAGGGGCGCGTGAGTCAGCATCCCCGAATACGGGGTCGCGACAGCGAGCCGATCCAACTGCGCCCGATCGGTGACGACGATGAACCGCCATGACTGCTGGTTGCCAGCCGACGGCGCCGCCATTCCCGCCCGCACAAGGGTGTCAATCTTCTCGGGTTCGACGGCCCGGTCCTCGTACTTCCTGATGCTGCGGCGCCCCAAGATCGCCTCGATAGCGTCCACGCACGCCTCCAGTTCATCGCTCGGAATTGCCGAGCGCCTTCGGGCCAGCGTCTACTTCCCCCACGCCCACACGTTGGCCTTCACGCGCTCGTAGTTCGCGTCGAGTTCGGGCTGCATGAGAACGAGGGCCGCGATGCGACGTACCATCTCGGTAACGTAGCGCGCCTCTTCGGGCTTGAGATCGCGACCGAGCAGCGCGCGCTCCCGATAGCTCAGCCACTTCTTGATGACCTGGTAGCCGCCGATCGTGTAGCGCCACACGTTGGCCGGCACGCAGCGCCAGTACGCGACGTCATTCAGATAGACGTCGAGACAGGTTTCGCCGAGGAGGGCGATGGCTTGGTCGGCGGCCAGGTCGAGCGGCGTGGCAGCTTCGGCGATTGCGGCGCGCTCGCCGGCGGTGTAGGCGCGCTCGGTGAGCTTCCCCGTGGAGGGCATCGTGATGCCGCCTTGACCAGCGATTCCCCAGTGCGCGGTCACGGAGAGGTCGGTGGCTGAATTCAAGGAGCGCGAGTCAACTGAGCCAAGTACGCCGAGGGTCTTCAGCAGATTCCCGGCAGCCTCCGCCGCCCATGGACGGTCGGTTTCGGTGTCGAGGAGTCGGAGGACGCGACTGCCGACGACTGCGGATGCACTGAGCGCATCAATGCTCTGCGGCATCGGGATTCTCGGGTAGTCTTGTCGGAGTGCGCCCGCATTCTCCATGAGGTAGTCCGGTGAGTGACCCACCGCCAACGCGTGGAGCCACAACGCCTCAGTGTCCGCACCCACCACATCCCCGAAGTACTCAAGGACTCGCGCCGAAACGATGCCCTCGACGCTGAACAGGCCCTCCGCCTTCGGGCCCTGCATTGGTACGCACACACTCCCCGGACGCGTGAGATGCCAGTCCGCAAGGTGCCGAGTCACATAGAACGGGCTTCCCTCGAGCTGCCTCTCCGCCTTCTGCCGAGTGGTCATGAAGACTGTGCCGCGTTTCGCCAGGCGGAAGAGTGGCTCCCTCTTCTCATCCAGCAGTTTCGTCTCCGGGTGCCAATACACCCACCGATCGTCGAACGGACGGTAGGCATAGCGCGTGATCGAGCCCGATTCAAACCCGCGAGACAGCAGAAGACGGCGGGTGGCACCGGGATGGAAGCGCGCACTCGCCAGAAACAGAGCCGGCGCGACTCCGGCAGCGTCCGCCTCTTCAACACCGGAATCGAAGTACCGCCGCATACGCTCGGCGAGAACCGTGTCATCGCCGTCCACCAAAGCCTGATCCCGGCTTGTCTTCACGCCGGGCGACGACCACGTGAGTAAGTCGACTAGCCGCGGCCACGACATGTAGCTTGAGGAGACACGCATCGGCTTCAGCGGTAGTCCGAGTTCCACGGAGGGAACCAGGACGCGATACGCGCTCGCGTGTCCAACGGAGACGAGCAGATCTGCACGCCGGCGCTCAGCCTGTGAGGCATCGTGGTCGGCATACAAGACCGTGGCTCCCCCGGCCGATTCGCCAGTAGCGACCAAGGTCGCCACGGCGGTGCCCACTTTGATGCCTGGCGAATGCCCACCCAGCGCGAACACGGTCTCGCTAGTCCGTCCGTCCGGCGCGACCTCCGACATCATTCGATCACCGTGCAGGTTGTCGATGCGGATCTCGTTGAAGACCTCAATCAACCGTTCACGCATCCCCGTGAAGGACAGACCATCGAGCCACGAGTAGTTGCTGATGAAGCAGACAACGCCTCTTCCGGAACGCTCCACAATCTGGCGTTCCGCCATGCGGAAGAACCTCACATAGAGATCGTTCAACCCTTGGCCCTGTGGCGCTTGAACGTTCTTGGCTGTCCGGTATGCACCCGAGAGGTCGCGCTCCTCATCGATTGCCAGGCCGGCGAAACCGTTGTACGGCGGGTTGCCGATGACGACAAGTATCTGCTCTTCCCGCTTGATCCGGTCTGCTGCGTCGCGCTCCTCGGCGAACTCCGGGAACAGCAGCGTGCTGTGCATCTGGCCGGAACCGACTCGTTTGTCCTTCGGCGCAGCAATCTCACCGCTCCCCCAACCGGTAAGGGCGTTCGTCAGGTAGACCGCCGCCCGCTCATCAGCGTCGCGAAGCGGCACGCCGAGTTCGGCGAGCAGGATGCCTAGTTGCAAGTGCGCCACCACGAATGGCGCCGGCATGATCTCGAACCCGATCACGCGGTTCATCGCGGCGCGCTTCACGTCCTGGCGCGTGAGCGCGTCGGCGCCCTTCGCCTGAAGCGTCTCGTCGATCTTGCGCAGCACCTCCACGAGGTAGGCCCCGGTGCCGCAGCACGGGTCGAGAACGACAACGCTCGGATCGGCAAGACCATCCGCGATGTCGAGCTCCTCGCGAAGCACCGTGTCCACTCGCGCGACCATGTACTTCACGACCTCGTCCGGCGTGTACCAGACACCGAGCTCCTTGCGTAGCTCCGGGTCGAACGCCTCGAGGAACGGCTCATAGAAGTACTGGACGGCGTGCTCCTCGCGGAACTTTTCGAAGAACGCCGGGCGGTCGATCCTCCAGATGACCTCCTCGGCCCACTCCAGCACCTCCGAGATGCCGAGCGCGCCGAGCTGGTGCACGTCCGCAAACTGGTGGAAGAGTTCGTAGACCATCGGGACGTGCAGCGTGGCCGTCGCCGTCTCCCACTGGAACCGGCGGTCCCACGGGATCTCCGCCGTGTGCTCGCGATCGCGCGCCCACAGCACCCAGCTCGCGAACATCCCGTAGAAGAGCGTCTGCACCAATGTCGAGCGGAAGAAGTGGTCGCCCTTCTCGCCCTCGAACTTGAGCCCCAGCGAGTCCTCGAGCTGGCTGCGGAGCGCATCGAGCGCCGGCAGTTCGCGCTTCTGCTCGAGGCGCAAGCGGGCGGTGCGAGCGTAGCTCGCAAGGAACCACGCAACATCCTTTGGATCTGTGAGCGGCGCGTTGTGCAGCAGCACGCGGCGCAGGAACTCCGTCAGGCCCTCGCCGGCGTCCTCCGCATACTTGCGTGGCTGAACCACGCGCGCCCAGAAACTGGCTTCGTTCGTGGAGAGCCGGCAGGACTCGAGCGTGCGCACACCTGAGCCGGTGACATCCCGACCCACGAGCACGAAGTCGCGCAGGTTGGTGACGAGCACCAGCCCGTATCGTTCGACGTAGCGAGCGACCTGCTCGGAACCCGCGGTCACAAAGGCGTTGTCGGAGGTACCTTTGACCTCGATCGCACCACGGGCGGGAAGCTGGCCCTGGAGCGGATCGGTGCCGGGCTCCCAGCCCTTCAGCTGGTTGGCCGTGAAGAGGCCCCCATCGGGGTTGCCGGAGCCCGTGTTGCGGAGCTGCATGAGCGCGTGGACCTTGGGTCTCAGGTGTGTGCCCACCCCGTCAAGCAGGGCTGCGAGCGCCCCGTAGTAACTGATCTCGGCCACGCTGGCTCCGGCGCTGCGGATGTCACGTAGTTGCGTAAAGTACGCCTCGACCGGATCCGACACGAGCGCGCCCCCTCGGACGTGTGGTGTGATGGCGTGCTCAGGATAGCAGCGTCACGTCTCTCGGCGGGCGCCACGCTACGTTTGGCGTTGTCTCGGCGCATGGCACCAAGCGTGAATGAGTCGCCTCGCTCGAGGAAGCAGCTACTGTCCGCCACCACGCGAGGTGACAGAGGATGGAGATGGCGCCACGACCCCCCAAGAGCGTGCTCCCCAAAACGAGAAGCCCGGAGGAGTGGGAGGCGTTCTCCGGTGCATGGCAACGCGCTACCCCACCGCGGCTCGCAACCACGCGCTCCTGTATCTCACGTACCTCGCCGGATTGCGGATCGGTGAGACCCTGGCACTTCGCGAACGTGACGTGGATCTCGATCTGCTCAAGCTGCATGTGACGCGGGGCAAGACCGGGGAGCGAATCGTGCCGCTGGCCGACGACCCGAGGCTCGTGGGACTCTTACGCGGTGGTTGCAGATTCGCGAGACGTGGCCGACAAGCGACCTGCTCTTCATCACAAGATCAGGTGCACCTCTGGATTCCAGCGCAGTCAGGCGCTCCATGGCGCTCTACGGCACTCGCAGCGGGATCGGTCACGTAACGCCCCACATGCTGCGCCGCTCAGCCGCGACCGAGATGCTCGCTAACGGAGCCCCGCCGATCGGGGTCCAGCGGGTGCTAGGACATCGAAGTCTGCGAACCACGCTGGAGACTTACGCGCACGCTTGCGACACTCACGCAGCCGAAGCGATGGCACGCCGCTTCGGCCGATAGTCTCGGCACGGACCGCCTGATCCGACACCACCGACCACGCGCAGAGCACTTCTGCCTTCTCGTCTGAGACGAGTGGCTCAGGACGGGCCGGCTTGAAGGAGATCAGGGTCAGGTCTCGTCTTCCGCCGCAGTGGTGCGGCCGCTCCACGACGGGGCATCCATCGTGTGCTTAAAGCTCCTCGGCCTTCTCGGCCGTGCCCTCGCTCGCCGTGGTTGAGACCTCCACGAGTCGCTCGCGGTTGGTCTCGCAGCTTTCCTTGGCCACGTCAAAGTATTCGAGGCGCCGGTTCGCGATCGCATCGCGCGTGTTCTTGCCTGCCTGCGGCGCGAACAGGACGCCGAGAACGACGCCCACCATCCCACCGAGCAGGAAGACGCCGAACCTACTCGCTCCATGTTTGTTGCCGTTCACGCGCCCACCTCCATCACATACGCGCTCATGTTTGGCCTCACAGCGGGTGCCGTGGCGCCATCCGGGAGCGTAGTCTGCCGGCCGTCACATACGGCAGAGCCCACCGCACTTACTCCGAGCCTAATATGTGTGCGGCCCTCCGCGCGGGCAACGATCTCGCCGACCGCTGCCGCTTGCCTGCCGTGCAGCCCGACAAAGAACGCGCAGTCTGACTATCACAGTAGACCTTACGCCTGCCCCCGCGAGATCGTTTGCCGGGCAATCTAGGACTTGAACCGGCGGCAGCTCAGTCCGATGGACTCCCCTAGAGGACCCCTGGACGCCGCCCCGGTTTGATACCTGCCGACTTGCCTTGGACCGCTCGACGTCCCGAGAGGCCAGCACAGGTCCGAGAAGTGCGAATACGTATCCTTTCCACGCAAGCGAGCGTTACTGCCGACGCTGGCGGCGAATGTGCATCCTTTCTGGTGCAGAATGGCTACTGAATCGCGCGCTCGTGGGCCCACTTCATCCCAGCTCGACAAGACGCGGGCGGATGAGGGGTAGTCAGCGGGCAGAAGGCGCGCGCCCTAGCCACAGGAAGGCGTGCAATGCTTGAAACCGAAACAAAGGACGAGACAGAAATCGGCCTGCAGTTCGCGCTCTACCCGCTGCGCCAAGCTCACCTGCGCCCCGCCATCAAGGCCGCCGTGCAGGCAGCGGCTGCACGGGGAGTTGCCGTGACCGCTGGCAGGTTGAGTACCGTGGCTACCGGCGACGAACAGGCGGTCTTTGCGGCGATTAGGGCCGCGTTCAACGCGGCGCGCTCGTACGGGCCTACGGTCATGGTCGTCACGCTCTCAAGCGGTCTGCCGAGCGCAGAAGCGGTGGCCGACATCCAGAGTTCACCGGGAGTCTGAACGAGAACGTCGGTGCTTGGTTGAGGAACTCGTCAGTCAGCGCGACTCGTCTTCTGCCCGGCCTCGTAGCGCGCTAGCATGGGTGCGCTTCTGTGATCGACAGCCAGACGCGCTCCCGAGCCGCGAGGCACTTGCAGTCCGCCATCAATTGAGCTTGGAGGAAGAACCATGGCGTTCACAGCCCTGTTCATCGCACACGCTCCCGATGCCGATCCCGAGACGCACAGAGCCGTCCTCGACACCGGTCTCTACAAGTTATTCACGGTCATCGTGAAGGATCAGGACCAAGGGCTTGCCGTGTGCAGGCACATGGTCGAGAAGGAAGGCATCGACTCCATCCTGCTTTGCCCCGGCCACACGCATCAGGACGTCGCCGCGATCGCGGCGGCCGTCGGCGAGCAGGTGTCCGTGTCCGTGGCCAGAGGCGACAGTCACGGCATGCACATCGCAGCAAAGGCGATGCAGGACGCGGGTTGGTTCGGCCCCCAAGCTCGCACCTGAGTCATCTCGCTGGCCGGGGTAGGACAGTCAGACGATCGGCGCGGGTGATCGCAGAAGAAGAGAGGCTGTAGCGATGACGGGCACCCGTTTCCGGCTCTCCGCACGTGTGAGTAGTGCCAGCCCAGCGTCTGTGTCGGCACTCCTCGAGCAGCTGCTCCCGCAGGGTAGCGTACGTGAACTCGAAGGTGACCTCCTCATCGACGCCGACCTTGAGGGAGCCAGTGCGAAGGACCTCAATCGTGCCTTGCTCTCCGCCTCGAGGGGGGTGGAGAAGAAGACGGCGCTGCGGGCCCAGTGGATGGCAACGGATGGCACGACGCAAAGCTTCTTCGACTACCTCTTGAAGAAAACGACCAGCAGGCGACAGTGAACGCCGGATGAGCGCAAACGTCGATCGCCATCCGCGCTGCCGACTAGCTTCCAGATGTGTCTGTTAGCCACAGACCCCCGTGGGCATGAAGGTGTGCCTACCGCTGTCACTTGTGATGGCTACAATCAGGCAAGCAGGAGCTGGCGGCCGACTGCCGCTGGACGCATGAAAAGGTTGAAACCGTGGCGCGCATAGCAGTGGTCACCGACAGTACGTGCGACTTGGGACCGGAAGGGCTAGCGGCCATTGGCGTGACTGCTGTGCCTTTGAAGATCCGTTTCGGCGACGAGACTTACCGCGATTGGGTGGATCTGTCGCCGGAGCAGTTCTACAAACAGCTGGCGGCCGCTAAGAGCCTGCCCACGACGTCGCAGCCTACCCCGGGCGAGTTCGGACAAGAGTACGAGCGGCTTGCCGATGAAGGCGCCGACGGAATCGTCTCCATCCATGTCTCCTCGAAGTTGTCGGGCACCTACGAGTCGGCCGTGATGGCGGCAGACAAAGCGGCAATCCCCGTGCGCGTGATCGACACGTTGACGGCGTCCGGCGCAATCCAGCTCTCGATCACTGCGGCGTGCGAGTTGCGTGACCAGGGCGCCGGTCTCGAGGAGGTCGAGCAGGCAGCCCGGGAGACGGCGCGATCCACAGAACTGTTCTTCTTTCTCGATACGCTCGACTACCTCGTCAAGGGCGGACGCGCCGGGAAGGCGACTGGCCTCGCGGCGGTGCTGCTCAACATCAAGCCGGTCCTCGAGATACGCGGGGGGATCCTCGAACCGTTTCGGAAGTCGAAGGGCACGCGCAAGGCGATTGCCGAGACCTCAGCACACGTCGCCGAGCGTTCGAAAGTACTCGGCCCGATCGACATCGTGATCATCAACGCCGTTGCGCCGGAGCTCGCTCACGACCTGGGGCGGGCGATCGTAAGGGCTGGCACCAACATCGCGAGCGTCACCCACAGTGAGATCGGTGCGGTCATCGGAACGTACGCCGGTCCCGGGGCGGTCGGCGTGGGCTACTCGCCAGCCCGATGACGACGCACCGCCGGCAGCACGAGAACCGGCACTCGCACTATCATAAGAAGTGGACCAACGAATGGGGTCAGCTCAGTCTGCAGATTGGCGAGACTCTCGCCCTTCAGGTCCGCGACGTGGACCTCGACCTGCTCAAGGTGCACGTGACGCGGAGGCAGCCCGACCGCGCGGTTACTGTTCGCCGAGCCACCCCCCGCGAAAGCCCGCGCGCTCCAACCCGCGAATGATGTGCGGGCATCGCTTCATCAGATCCCAGACCAGCCCGGTTAGGTAGTTCTCGATCATGAGTACGACCGGCCCCTGGCCGATGCCGTAGTAACCACTCGATATCCAGCCCGTGCCGTCGCCCGAGATGTCGTACATCGAGCTGAAGCTGCACTTGAAACCGCAGCGGCTCTCCGTCTGCGGGTAGCGTTCATGCAGCGCGTCGATCGCGGGAAGAACGATCTCCGGTGCGAAGGGCAGCGACGCGATCGCAGCCCACGGCGCGATGGTTCCGTCGTCGGGTCCCCACGGCACGCCACGGGCGCGGTAGCCGTAAAAGCGCCGCTGTCGCCCATCGATGACGCGACTGTCCGGACCCGGCCCGTCGCTCGCCGTCACGCCCCAGATGTCCTCGCAAAGACCGCGAAACCCGCGCGGGTTCTTGATCGCATAGGCCCGCTGGACGTGCGTCGCGCGCCGACTGTTCTCGAAGTAGTCGATGCCGTGGTCCCGCATATAGGCGTCTTGGATCTCGCGAAAGTCGATCCAGACGTGTGAGAGCTGGTGCACGAATAGCGGTCCGCCAAAGACGTGCTCATGACCGTAGAGCTTCTTCCAGCGGTAGGTGCGCGTCCACTCGCTGTAGGCGCTTACGGGCAGCGGGTGGCTCGGCGAGCCGAGGCCGAGGACGAGCAGCAGCAGCGCCTCGTTGTAGCCGGTCCAGCCGTACGGGATGAAACCGCGCTCGGGTCTCCAGCCGTGCCTGACCACGACACCGCCGTCACACGCCCAGTCCCACTCGGCGCGGGCGTAGAGCTCTTCCGCCGTGTCGCGGATCTCGCGCTCGACAGTCGTCTCGCGATCGAAGTAGGTGGCGCACGCGAGCATGCCCGCGAGCAGGAAGGTCGAGTCGATCGTGGAGAGCTCGGAGCGCCACGCGCGGCGGCCACTTCCCATGTCGAGGAAGTGATAGTAAAAGCCGCGATAGCCCGTGCCGTCGCGCTCACCATCGCGCGCCGCGTCGTGGAAGAAGCGCACCGTCGTGAGCACGCGCTTCGCCGCGCGATCTCGCGAGATGTAGTTGCGCTCCACCGCCACCGGATACGCTGCCAGGCCGAACCCGACCGCGGCGATGCTGCAGTGCGAATCGGGACGCGTGTTGTCCGGCACGAGACCATTGGTCTCGTTCGTGAGATCGAGGAAGTAGCTATAGGTGTCTCGCTGGAGCTTGCCGAGATCCGTCATCGTGCGCTCCCCCGATCCTGTCCTCGATCAGCTGCGGTAGTGGATGTGCCAGTGGACGCGGATGAACTGCTGACCTTGGGAGAGCGTCCACACGCCTGCGACGACCTCCTCGCGTGCCAAGTTCTCATCCTTGTCCTTGCGCCTGGCCTCGGCGATCGGCTCCAGCCACAGATTGCTCAGGTTGCTGGAACCGCCCACCTCCAGCGGACCGCAGTCCTAGCCCGCCTTCAGTAGCCCTTCGATCATGTACTTCAGGATGAGGCCAGAAAACGGCTCAGTGTAGCTGCGCCCGTCGACGGTGAACTCGTAGAAGCCATGGTCCAGGCCGAGGTAGAACTCGGTCTTCTCCTTGCCCTCACGCCGGATGGCCACCGCATCGCTGTAGGCGTCCACCGAGATCAGCTTGGCAAGCACGGTCTCCACGGAGCGCGTGCTGCCGGCGAAGACCAGGCGCTTGTTGGTAAGCGCCAGCGTCCCCCGGTCGATGTCTTTCAGCTCCTCATGGCTTTGGGCCTGGAAGGCACCGGTTCGGATGGTCAGCCCCTTGGCGATGTGGATGGCGGGACCGCCATAGACACCTCTGCTCACAGCTCGCGGCTCCCGAAGGACGATGCCGGGCAGGGAGAAGAACAGTCTCTCCCCCGCTTTCAGGAGCACGGGAGCGTCCCCGACGTCCGCAGGAGGAGTGATGCGGCCTTCGCGCATCTCGGTGAGAGCGTCGGCCAGGTCGTGGTCTCGCTGCTCCTGGTCGGAGAGCCCCCCGTGCGCGATCCGGGTCCATTCCGCCATCGTGAGGTCCTGGTGCGCATATGTCTTCCAACCCGGGAGACCGGGCTGCTGGGTCTCGGTGAGTTCGCGGTGGTCCGTGTCCCCGCCCCGATCCACCAGGACTGAGCCGCAGCGGTCGCAGACCAGTTCCTGCTTGCTGCCCAGGCCGAGGAACCCCTTCTCCTGCCGCTCCACCAGCGAGCCCTGCCGGCAGACGGGGCAGAGGACACTCGCAGTCTGGGGGACGGAAGGGAGCCGCACCGGCGCCGGGGTCTCGACGGGACTCTGAGATGGGGCAGGAGTTGGAGGCGGAGCAGGCACGGTGGCCTCGTAGACGTTCGAGATGCACTCGCGTCCATGTCCCGCCGGACATGTCCCGTCGGTCGTGAGCCACACGTTGGCCTTGCACTGAGAGCAGTACCCGGCTTGTGCCATGAGCCCCCCTCGCGTCGATCGGCCAGACAGCCGACCTCAGCCGATTGTAGCCCGCACGAGTGCAGCAGGCTGGAGCCCGAGCCATCGCGCACCAGGGCGAGCTGAGCGGTCCTGAGAACCGTTTGCCGGCCCGGGGTCAAGACCCTCGCGGGCTGCGACAGGCGAGCCTGTCAGCAGCGGCAGCCCCAACTCCAACTCCACAGACCGAAACGAGCCTGGAGGGTTGAGACGGTCAGGGCGTCACAAGACTCC
>Ga0209638_1001737_pt1 | contig 13612 bp, 13 predicted proteins | sample BarGraNGADG00211_FD_184490 | JGI IMG/M metagenome (GOLD analysis project Ga0209638, IMG submission 184490) | Arctic peat soil microbial communities from Barrow, Alaska - Barrow Graham LP Ref core NGADG0002-211 (SPAdes) (version 2) | ecosystem: Environmental > Terrestrial > Soil > Wetlands > Peat... | reverse complement strand
CGCGCCCGCATCTTGGAGAAACTACAGATGAAGAACAACGCTGAGCTCATGCGCTACGCCACCCAAAACCAACTCGTGGAGTAGCCAGCCGCGGCGGCCGCGGCGATATCGGTCATCTGAACCAGCATGCCGGTATCGAGCGACATTGCGTAAAGGTTGTTCGCGCGGGTGAAATAGATGCGCTTGCCGTCGCGCAGGAAGCGGGGGTTCGATTCGGCGTCCGCCGTCCTGGTGATCCGCCGCGTCGCGCCGGTGGTGTTGTCGTAGAGGAAGATGTCGCCGTCGCGGGCGTAAACGGTCAGGCGCTTGTCCTGGGTCGAATCGCCGCCGAACGGCGGGGCGAGCTTGGCCTCCTCGTCGGAGAGCTTGCGCAAGCCGGAGCCATCGCGGTTCACGATGTAGGCGTCGAGGGGCGCGTCCTGTTTGTCCGAGGCTTGCTTCCACTGGAAATACAGCCGTTCGCTGTCGCCGGACCACCGCACCTGCGCCGGTTCGTAGCCCACCAAACCTGGCCCGCGCATGATGTTGTCCACGGTCAAAGCGAACCGGCTGGCCGTCTGGGCCTGCAGCAAGGCCAACGTAAGGCCGACGAGAAGAACGGGGTTTTTGGTCAAGACAAGATCATATCGTAACGAGGCAGGCCTGGAGGCCCGCCCCACTGACCGTAATCCGTCCGTAAGGCAAGACCGATCTTACCGCCGAGGCGCCGAGACGCCGGGAAAGGCCAATGTGGAAACTCTCCGCGCCCTCTGCCGGCTCAGCGCGCGCATCGGGGAATGCGATTGGCCGCGAAGAACGCGCAGGGCGTTCTTGGCGAGTTTTTCTCACCCATTGAGGTTCGCCCGCCGAGGAAGCGGAGAACGCCGAGAAGTCGGGAAAACTCGGCGTCTCGGCGGTGGATTCAATGTGGCGCTACGGGCGGATCACGGACTGAAAAGCGGCCTCCAAAACGCCCCGTGTTACGATAATTGCTTGTCAGGTCCCGGGCTTCGTGCAACGGGCGGCCGCAAACCCCGCCAGGTCCGGAAGGAAGCAACGGTAGCGGTGCGGTTCGTGTGCCGCGGATTACCCGGGGCCTGGCATTCGCCCGCCCCATGTATCAGGTCATCGCGCGAAAATACCGGCCGCAGACGTTTCAGGACGTGGTCAACCAGGAGCACGTCAAGACCACCCTGGAAAACGCCATTGCGCTCAACCGCATCGCCCACGGCTATATTTTTTCGGGACAGCGCGGAACCGGGAAAACCACCATCGCCCGCATCCTGGCGCGCTGCCTGAATTGCGTGGAAGGCCCCACGGCAACGCCCTGCGGAGTGTGCGCCAGTTGCCTGGAAATCACCGCCGGCGGGACGGTGGACGTCATCGAGATCGACGCGGCTTCCAACCGCGGCATCAACGAAATGCGCGAGTTGCGCGAGAACGTGCGCTACCAGCCGGCGCGCGACCGCTACAAGGTCTTCATTGTCGATGAAGCGCACCAGATCACCAACGAGGCCTTTAACGCGCTCTTGAAGACCATCGAGGAGCCGCCGCCATGGGCGGTCTTCGTGCTCTGCACCACGGAGGCGCACAAGATCCCGGCCACCATCGCATCGCGCTGCCAGCATTTCAGCTTCCGCTCCGTGGATTTCGAAGACCTCGTGGCGCGCATGGCCTGGATTTGCCGGCAGGAAGGCATCGAGGCGGATTCCGAGGCGCTGGCGGTGCTGGCGCAGGCCGGCGAGGGCAGCGTGCGCGATGCGCTCTCCGCGCTGGACCAGGCGATCGCCTGCTGCGGCGCCAAACTCGATGCCGGCGCGGTTCGGGCGCTGTTGGGCGCGTTCTCGCTGGAATCGCTGGAGATGGTCGCGCAGGCGCTGCTCGAAAGCGATTCGCGCCGCATGCTGGAAGTGGTGGACGAGCTGGAGCGCAACGGCCACAACCTACAGCACTTCAGCCGCGAGCTGGCGCGCTACTTCCGGAACCTGTTGGTGGCGCGCATCGCGGGCGAGGGGACCCGCTTGATCGCCGCGTCTCCCGCGCAGCGCCAACGGCTGGTGGAGATCGCCTCCAAGTTCTCCGAAGAGGATCTCACCCGCTACCTTCAGCTCTCGCTCGACGTGTTCAAGGACTTGCAGTTCTCGCTGCAGCCGCGCTTTCACCTGGAAATCGGATTGGTGAAGCTGGTGCAGGCGGGGCGGCTGCTGCCCATCGAACAGGCCCTGGCGGAACTTGGCGGGGGCGCTCCCCAACTACCGCAGCCGCCTTCGGCGGCGGCGATCCCGGCGCGCAAGAGCGGGCCATCGCCGTTTGAGCAGGACCGCGCCAGGAGAGCCGCGGCGCCGGTACAGGTTTCCGCGCCTAAGGAAGAAGGCAGACCGGGAGGTCCGCCCCACCCAGAAGGAAGCGAGGCTCGGGAACTGCTGCAGCGGCGCCTCTCGGAGTTGGGACACGCGCACCTTGCCGACGCGGTGGAAAACTCGCGGATCGCGGTCTCCGGCAGCGAACTCCGGATCGCTACCGCAAAGAACTATAAGATTTACTTCGGCGACCCCGCCATGGTAGCCGCCGTCAGCGAGGTCTTTGGCAAACCGCTGAGGTTGAACGTAACCGTCGACGAGGGCGGTGGGCCGGCCGCTCCCCTGGTCCCGCCGGTTCCGCGGGAAGACGCGGTCCGGGAGCGTGCGCTGGCCAATCCCGAGGTGCAGCGGTTTCAGGAAGTATTCGAGGGCAGCAAGATATACAAGGTTCGCAATCTGAAGGAGTCGACGTGAAGGGACTACCCGGCAACATGCAGGCGATGATGCAGCAGGCGCAGCAAATGCAGGAGAAGCTGCAACGCGAAATCGCCCTGATCAAAGTGGAAGCTACCGCTGGCGGCGGCATGGTCACCGCCTACATGGACGGCCAGAAAAACCTATTGAAGGTGAAGATCGACCCGGAAGTGGCGGGCGACGTGGAGATGATCCAGGACATGATCGTAGCCGCGTCGAATGAAGCCGTGAAGAAGGTGGACGAGGAAGTCCAGCTCAAGACCCGTGGCATGCTGGGCGGCATGGGCCTGCCCCCCGGCCTGTTTTAAGCGATGCCCGATTTCGCCGAGCCCCTGGCTCGCCTCATGACCGAATTCAAGCGCCTGCCCGGCATCGGCCAGAAATCCGCGCAGCGCCTGGCGTTCCACGTGATGCGCGCCAGCCGCCAGGATGCCGAAAACCTGGCGCAGGCCGTTCTCGACGTCAAGGACAAGCTAGTCCTGTGCCGCGTCTGCAACAACGTCAGCGAAAACGACCTGTGCCTGTACTGTAGCGACTCCAACCGCGATCCGAAAGTGGTCTGCGTGGTGGAAGAGCCGCACAACATCGCCGGCATCGAGAGCACGCGCCAGTTCGAGGGCCGCTACCACGTGCTGCACGGAACGCTTTCGCCCCTGCGCGGCATCGGGCCGGACTCGCTGAAGATCAAGGGACTGGTGGAGCGCATCGGCGAGGGCGAAATCCAGGAGGTGATCGTGGCCACCAACCCGACCACGGAAGGCGAAGCCACGGCCGTCTATCTGGCGCGCCTGCTGAAGCCGCTGGGCGTGAAGGTCAGCCGCATCGCCATGGGCGTCCCGGTGGGAAGCGACCTGGAGTTCGCCGACGAAGTCACCATCTCGAAGGCCATGGAAGGCCGCCGGGAAATGTGAGTACCGGCGCTACCTGAGGTCGGTCCCGTTGCGATTAGCTAACCCACTAGACTAAGATGAAAGCGTGCCGGAATTCAATGTTCATGAAGCGAAATCGAACCTGTCGCGGCTGCTCGCGCTGATCGAGCAGGGTGAAAAGGTGACCATAATGCGGAATGGCAAGCCTGTCGCCGACCTGGTTCGAAGCCGGCGAAAGTCCGGACGGCGGACTCTCGGAGCGCTGGCCGGAACCATCTCGCTGACCGAGGGATGGGACGCGCCGCTGACAGACGGCCAGGCGGATCGGTTCTTGGAAGGCAAGGAGTGGTGACCTACCTTCTGGATACCGCGCCTTTCCTTTGGGCCGTCGCCGATCCGGGAAAGCTCAGCGCGGTCGTCCGCAAGCTGATCGAAAGCCGCAATCATCGGTTGTTCGTCAGCGTGGCTTCGCTTTGGGAAGTCGTCCTGAAGGCCCGGAAGGGTTTGCTTCACCTGGAGGATCCGCCTCGCTGGTTGGAGGCCGGAATCGGAAGCATCGAGGCGGAGGTGCTCCCCATCAAGGCGGCTCACGTGTACGCGGTGGGCCAACTTCCGGCGATTCACAAGGATCCATTTGACCGCGTCCTGCTCGCGCAAGCGGCCAGTGAAGGTTGGACGCTCATCAGCAACGACCGGCTTGTCAGGCGATACGCGGTCCCGACCGTCTGGTAAGCGAGTATCGCCGCCGGTCTGCTGGAATCGAAGAAGATCTCGGATCTCGCCGATCTCTACTACATCTGGACCGCGTGCCACAACCCCGCCAGCCCCGTGGGCGCCATCGCCTCCTGCCACGCGGCCTCCGCCATGCGGGAATTCCGCATCCACGAGCTGGCCAAATGGATCGACTGGTGGCCCGACCTGGTGATTCGCGAAGGCCCGTTCTGGGAGAGCGGCTACCTCACCATCCAGGACAAGCCCGGCTATGGCATTGAGTTGAATCCCGACGTCGCGAAGGCGCATTTGGCGCCGGGCGAGACGTGGTGGGGGTGAAGGGCCTCGGACGCCGGCGACAGGCAGACCTGATAAGTCAGGCGAACCGAGTAAGATGCTGCGGGAATGAACTATTCATCATCAAGAATCCGATGGCTCCGCGTCCTCGTCGCTGCGCTTGCAGTCATCGCGCTGAGTTTTCTCGTCCTGATGGTCATAATCGCCGTCTACGCGTTTGTCTTGGCATTTCAGGCTCGGGGCGCTCCCGACCAGAATGCCATTAATCGCTTCGCCGCGAAGGTCAGTCCCAAGTTGATGCCGTGGCTTGAGATGTTGCTGACATTGGTTGTGACCCTCAGAGTTGCCCGACGAGCCGAGAGGGCCAGTGTCATGCACGGCCTATTCATAGGTACTCTGGCTGGTCTGCTGAGCTTGGCGCTGACACTGGCTTTGGGCGGGCGGCTTGGTTTGCATAACTTGCTTTTCTTCCTAGCCGTTGTAGGGCTGGGGTGGCTCGGGGGATTTGTCGGACAAAAAGGACGGGTTACCCCGCGCTGAAACCATCGGCGCTCAGGCGCGCCTGCCTGCCGGCGTGGAACGCCATGTTGGCGCGGTGCGGCGCGGATACCGCACTGGCCCCCACTTCCACCGGCGCGTTCGGTTCCTGCCGCGACTTCACGCAGTCCATGAAGTTCCGGGTGCGCTTCCAGGGGGACGGGCGCGGCCTTCTGCTGCACCGGATCGGGATTCTTCGGCTCGGGATCGGCCTCGTCCATCCCCGCAACGGCTCCGAAAGGCGGCGCGGTAATACGGCTCAGCCGAATAGCCCGCTATGCGATCCAAGCCGCGCCAGACGTAGGGTGTCGGCGTCGGGCTTGCGGTAGATCAGTAGCAAGTCGGGCTTGATGTGGCATTCGCGGTAGCCTACCCAGTCACCGCTCAAGGCGTGGTCACGGTTATTCTCTGGTAAGACTTGATCGGACAGCAGCAGCGCTACGACGGTTGACACAAGCGAATCCACATCTTGGCTGTGGCGCGGTGTTGCCTTCGCGCGCTTGTAGTCACGCTTGAATGCCGATGACCGTTCAATCGTCCGCATTCAAGTCGGCCATCAGTGCATCGGTACTGGTGAAGCGCTTGCCTTTCCCCGCCTCAAGCTCGGCAATCGCCCTGCGGGTCGTCGCGTTTGGCGCCTTGACCTCGAAGGGTAAACGACGCTCATCCACGACACGCAACATCAGCAGACGGATAGCATCCGAAATGGACAGTCCCATTGCCGCCAGAGCATCGGCGGCGCGTTCCTTGGTGGCGCTGTCTATGCGAGCGCGGACATAGGTGTCGGCAGTACTCATGGCGATCCTCCCTTGAAGCCGGTTCTTCACGTTTCATTGTAGTCGCATTGTGACTACAGCGCAAGTCGTCCTTCTCTATCGCCTCGCTGGCGTGGGTGACCTTCGATCCGTCAAATGAACCGCATTCCGCTCACCCCGCGCTGAAACCATCGGCGCTCAGGCGCGCCTGCCTGCCGGCGTGGAACGCCACGTTGGCGAGGTGCGGCGCCGATACCGCGCTGGCCCCCACCTCCACCGGCGCGTTCGGTTCCTTGCGCGACTTCACGCAGTCCATGAAGTTCTGGACGTGCGTTTCCAGGGGAATCGGGGCGGCCTTTTGTTGCACTGGGTCGAGGTTCCTCGGCACGGGCTCTTTCCAGATGCGGTAGCCCGCGGCGTTGAGGATCATCGTCCCCTGGTCGCCCTGGAACTGAATGGACCAATCGTTCTCGTACGAGTTGCAGTAGTTCAGGGTCCAGGTGGCCATGAGGTTGGGGTATTCGAAGACCGCGCAGAACACGTCCGGCACTTCCGAGCCGGTGTTCTTGGCTTTCTGGCCGTAGCACACCGCCGAGCGCGCCATGCCGGAATTGGTGAACCACTGGACCACGTCCATGAGATGCGTGCCCTGGTCCGTCATGTTGCCGCCGGAGTATTCCCAGAAATAGCGCCAGGAGCGGAAGCGCATGGGTTCCAGGTCGCGTTCCGGGGCGCTGCCCAGGAAGCGCTTCCAGTCCAGCTTGCCGGGCAGCGGCGTGTTGTCCAGCGGCTTGGACACGTTCCAGTTCCACATGGGCTTCACCAGCGTGATCTTGCCCAGGATGCCGCTGTCCAGAATCTGTTTGGCCTCGATCACCGCGGGCGCGCTGCGCCGCTGCATCCCCACCTGCACGATCTGTTTGGAATGGCGCACGGCGTCGATAATGCGCCGGCTTTCTTCCAGCGAATGGGACATGGGCTTTTCCAGGTACACGTCCTTCTTCGCATCGAGAGCGGCGAACAGCATGGGAGCGTGATGGTGATCGGGCGTCGCGACCACCACGGCATCCAGGCCCGGCTGCGCCAGCAGGTCGTGATAGTCTGCGTAGCCTTTGGCGTCCGGCGAGCCTCTCAGTGCGGATTGCAGGTTGGGGTCGTAGACGTCCGACACGGCTACGCACTCCGCGCCGAGTTTCTTGAAGGTGGCGTTGAGATCGCGGCCCCGGCCTCCGGCCCCGATCAGGCCGTAGGCGAGGCGGTCGTTTGCGGCCCGGACGCCGCGCGGCGCCAGCAACGGGGCGGCGGCCATGGCGGACGAGAGAAAAGTTCTGCGGCTTTGTTCCATGCGGTCCACTGTATAACCGGATGGCGGTCCGATGCAAGCAGTGGGGCGGACCTCCTGGTCTGCCTTCTTCTCGAACGTGGGCCGCGGAAAGAAGGCAGACCAGGAGGTCCGCCCCACTGAATCAAGCCCGCGAGCCGACATCCAGCTTTCGCAGAAACGTCATCATGGGGCACCAGTTCGTGAACGCGGACTGCAACAGGTTCAGTCCCACGAATCCTGTGAACAGGAACCACGCCGGGTTTACCCAGTAACCCAAGGCCACGCTGGCCATCACGAAAAACCCGGCGATCAGTCGGAGATAGCGTTCGATTGTCATGCGGCTTTCCTCTTTCGATTTACCACGAAGTATACGATTGGCACGGTCATGCGCGAAAGGGCCAGCGAGGCGACTTCGCCGGCCATCAGCGAGATAGCCAGGCCCTGGAAAATGGGGTCGAACAGAATGATGGCGGCCCCTGCCACCACGGCCGCGGCGGTCAACATCATGGGGCGGAACCGCACCGCGCCGGCATCGACTACGGCTTCCGCCAAAGGCATGCCCTCGGCCAGCCGCAGCTCCACAAAATCCACGAGGATGATGGAGTTCCTGACCACGATTCCGGCGCCGGCGATGAAGCCGATCATCGAAGTGGCGGTAAAGAACGCGTGCATCAGGCCGTGCGCCGGCAGAATGCCCACCAGCGAGAAGGGAATGGCCGCCATGATAACGAGCGGCGTGACGAAGGATTGGAACCAGCCCACCACCAGCACGTAAATGAGAATCAGCACCGCCGCGAACGCGATGCCCAAGTCGCGAAAAACCTCGACGGTAATGTGCCATTCGCCGTCCCATTTCACCGAGTAGCGTTCGGGGTCGGTTGGCTGCGTGGCGCCCATGTGCTGCTCGATGGCATACCCCTCGGGCGCCTGCATCTTGGCCATGTCCGGCGCCAATTTGAGGAGGGCGTAGACCGGGCTCTCCATCGCGCCGGCCACGTCGCCGGTCACGTACGTGACGGGCATCAGGTTCTTGTGATAGATGCTCTGGTCCACCGTCGCCGGTTCGGCGCGCACCAACTCGCGCAGCGACACGCCGCTCACTCTCAGGTCCTGGATGCGATCCAAATCCGAGCGGCTGGCGCGGTCCAGGCGAACCGTGAGCGGCACGTCCTCCTTTTCGGAATCCACGTGCAGCAAGCCCGCCTGATATCCGGCCGAGGCCACTTGCACCGTGCGGGCGATATCGTCTTCGGAGATGCCGTTCAGCGCGGCCTTCTCTTTGTCCACGATGAGGCGGTATTCCGGCTGGTCGTCTTCCACGTACCAATCGACGTCCACCACGCCGGGCGTGCGCTTCCACAGGTCGCGGATGCGCCGCGCGATGGCCAGCCGCTCGTCCTGCGCGGGGCCGTAAACCTCGGCCACCAGCGTTTCGAGCACCGGCGGCCCGGGCGGCACTTCCGCCACCTTGATGCGCGCCCCATACCGTTCGGCGATGGGAACCAGCCGCTGCCGCACCTGCTTGGCGATTTCGTGACTCTGCAACTGGCGGTCGCCCTTGGACCGCAGGTTGACTTGAATATCCGCGACGTTGGGACCTCGCCGCAGGTAATAATGCCGCACCAACCCGTTGAAGTTGAACGGGGAAGCCGTGCCCACGTAGGTCTGGAGATTGACCACCTCCGGCTGGCCCAGCGTGGCGCGGCCCAGCGCCGCGGTGGCCCGCGCAGTCTCTTCGAGCGTCGTACCGTTGGGCATATCCACGATCACCTGGAACTCGCTCTTGTTGTCGAAGGGAAGCATCTTGACCTTGACGAACTGGAAATAGACCAGCGAGGCGGACCCAACCAGCAGGAGCACCACGCCGCCGAGGAATCCCCAGCGCAGGGCCGCTCGATGCAGGATCGCGCCCATCGCGCGGCGGTAGAACCGCGTCAGCCGGTCTTCCCGCTCGCCGTGCGCCGCCGCGCCGCTGGATTTCAGAATGCGCACCGCGGCCCACGGCGTCACAATGAAAGCTACCAGCAGCGAAAAGACCATGGCGGCCGAAGCGCCGATGGGGATGGGCCGCATGTACGGCCCCATCAGCCCGCCCACAAAGGCCATCGGCAGGATCGCGGCCACCACCGTCAGAGTCGCCAGAATGGTGGGGTTGCCCACTTCGTCGACCGCTTCAAGGGCGACTTCGTACGGCGGCCGTTCCCGGTTGGCGGCCAAGCGCCAGTGACGCACGATGTTCTCCACGATCACGATGGCGTCGTCCACCAGGATGCCGATCGAGAAGATCAGCGCGAACAGGGTAATACGGTTCAGCGTGTAACCGTAAAGGTAGAAAACCGTGAGCGTGAGGGCCAGCGTGACCGGGATGGCGATGAAGATAATCAGCGACTCGCGGAATCCCAGCGTGATCGCGATCAGGAGGCTCACCGATATCACGGCGATCAGCATGTGGAACAACAGCTCGTTGGATTTCTCCGCGGCGGTGTCGCCGTAGTTGCGCGTGATCGCCACGTTTACGTCCGAGGGAATGACGCCGCCCTTGAGCGGCTCGATCCGCCGGAGCGCATTGTCCGCCACCGTGACGGCGTTCGTGCCCTTGCGCTTGGCGATGGAAATGGTGACGGCGGGAAGAAACTGCGTCGATCCGGACTGCGCCATGCGAACGTACTCGCTCGGTTCCTCGCCTGCGTCGGTCACTTCGGCCACGTCGCGCACGAACACCGCCTTGCCGTTCGCCACCCCGGCCACCACGTTGCGCACGTCCTCGGCGGTCCGCAGGAACTCGCCCGTTTCGAGCGCGTACTCGCGGTTGCCGCTGGAGAACTGCCCGGAGGGCAAACGGCGATTGGAGAGGCCCAGCGCGCCCACCACCTGGAGCGGCGAAAGACCGTGCGCGGAAAGCCTTCCCGCATCGAGCGCGATTTGGATTTCGCGCCTTTGGCCGCCGATCAGCGTCACGGCGGAAACGTCCGGGACCTGCTTGATGGCGTCGTCCACTTGCGCGGCGATGCGGCGCAGCTCGAAATCGCCGTAGCGCTTGCTCGAAAGCGTCAGGGCGAGGATCGGCACGTCGTCGATGGAGCGCGGCTTGACCAGCGGCTGCGAGGCGCCCGGCGGAATCAGATCGAAATTCGCCATGAGCTTCTGGTTGAGGCGGACGATGCTTTTTTCCTCGTCCTGCCCCACGTAGAAGCGCACGATCGCCATCGACGATCCCGGGCTCGTAGTGGAGTAAATATACTCGACGCCGGGCACCTCCCACAGCAGTTTCTCCATGGGCTTGGTGACGCGCTCCTCCACTTCCCGTGCAGAGGCGCCGGGCATCTGCACGAACACGTCGATCATCGGCACGATGATCTGTGGCTCCTCCTCGCGCGGCAGTTTCCAGACCGCGAAGCCGCCCAGGAGCAGCGCGGTGGCAATCAGCAGGGGCGTGAGCTTGGAGGAGATCCACGCCTGAGCGAATCGTCCAGCCGGCCCGAGACGCCGGGGAGCGCTCATGGCCGGACCTCCAGCCTGGCGCCGTCTTGTAGCCCCGTTGGGACCGGCGCCACGACCTTCTCGCCCGCGCCGATTCCCGACAGGACTTCCACCACGCCCTTGGAGCGCTCGCCCGTCGCGATCAGACGCGTGCGCGCAACGCCGTCTTCCGCCACGAATACCGCTTGCAGTTGGCCGCGCTCCACCAGCGCGGATGCGGGAATCGCCACCACCCGTCGGGCGCCGAGCGGAAAGACGGCCCGCCCGAACATGCCGGAACGCAGTTGCAGCGCCGCCGGCAGGTCGATCTTCACCAGGTACGAGCGCGACGCCGCGTCCACCGCGGGAACGATCTCGGAGACGCGAGAGTTCATCCTGCGGTCCAACGCTTCCAGCACGACTTCCACGGTCTGGCCCACTTGCATGGTGGGAATCCGCGATTCGTCCACCTGCGCTTCCAGGCGGTAGGCGCCATCCTGCTCGATGGTGAGCAGTGGAGCGCCGGGCGCCGCCAGATTGCCGGGCTCCGCCGATCTCGCGGTGACGATGCCGTCGAACGGCGCGGCCAGGCGGGCGTAATCCCGCATGATGTTCGCGGCGCGCACTCCCTGTTCGGCCTGCGCCATCTTGGAATCCAGTTGCACCCGCTTCGACCGGGCCATTTCGTAATTCGCCTGAGCCGCCTTCAGCCGGGCCGAGGCTTCGTCGAACTCCTGGCTGGAAATCGACTTCTTGGCGTTCAGCTCCTCCATGCGCTTGAAAGTCGACTGCGCCAGGTCGAGGCCGGCCTTGGCGGCGGCGACTCCGTTATCGGCTTCGGGGACGGCGCTTCGCACTTCGGCGAGCCCGGCTTCGGCGCGGCTCCCGTTGGCATCCAGGTCGCGCGAGTCGAGCGTGACGATCGGCTGGCCCCGGTGGACGCGGTCGCCCACCCGCACGTCCACTTGCGAGACGTACCCCATCACCTTGCTCGATATCGTGGCGGCCGTGCGCGCGCGAACCGTGCCGGTGGCTTCGTAGGCGGCGGGCCATTGCTGCGCCGCTGCCGCTACGGTTTGGACCGTTACCGAGGCGCCGGGCGAGGTCTGCGCACGTCGCGGTTCCTGGCGCCCGCAGGAGATCGACAAGGAAAAGAGAATCAGGGCGGGAAAGAGAATTGCCTTCATTAGTTCAACACCTCCGAATCCGCGGAGAGACGGCCCGCGGCGAACTCCAGCATGGCGGCGGCCACGCGTTGATCGTGTACCGCGGCCAGATAGCGCGTGCGGCTTTCGAGCGCGGCGGTCTCGTTGCGCAGCAAGTCCGTCACGTTGGTCATGCCGGCCTCGTAGCGGTTTTGCGTGATACGCAGGCTCTCTTCGGCTTCCGCCACCGCCGCCTTGGCCACGTCAATCCGTTGCGCCGCGGCGCGCAGACCGGCGTACGCGCGGCGCACTTGCAGCCGGACGGCCGAATCGGCGCGTTGCGCGTCGGCTGACGCCCGGGCGGCGGAATAGCCGGCTTCCGCAATATGGGCCTTATCGGCGAAACCATTGAACAGGTTCCACCGCACGTTGATGGCGGCCAGCCAATTGGCGCCGCCTCGCGTGACGAACCGCTGGCGGTCGGCCTCAAACGCCGCGTGGAAATTCACTCGCGGAAGAAGCGCGCCGCGCGCGGCATCGGCCTGCGTTTGCGCCAGGTCCACCGCCAGGCGGCTTTGGCGCGCTTCGGGCCGCGCGGCGGAAGCTTCCTTTTCCAAGTCGTCAAGCGCCAGGTCCGGAAGGACCAGGGGCGCCAGCGCGCCGGTCAGCGAGTGCGGCGTATCGAGCGGAACCCCCAGGGCGTCGTTAAGCGCCGCCTTCGCCACGTCCAGTTCCGCGGCGCGGTCGATGCGCTGCTCGTTCACGGCGGCCAGGTGCACCCGAATCGAAAGCACATCGACATCGGTGGACATGCCGGCCGCGCGGACGGATTCGGCGCGTGCGAGGTCGGATTCCGCCGAGCGCATGGCCTGCTCCGCGGTCTTCAGGTTCTCCGCCGCCAGCAGCGCGCCGTAGTAGGCGGTGGCGACGGCGGAAATCGCCTGCATCTGTACGCTGCGTTGCTCCTCGCCGGTCATCTTTTCGGTAAGTTCGGCGGACTTCACCGCATGGCGGGTTTGGCCGGCATCGTATAGCGGCTGGTCCACCGCGACTTGCGATTGGAAGTTGTTCAAAGCTCCGGGCCGGTTCAGCGGGCCGATGTTGAAATTGTCGGGGCCGAACTGGTGTTGGGTGAGCAGCGAGCTGAAGACGAAGACGGGATTGTCGCTACGCGCGAAGGATTCGGAGTAATCGACTTTCGGCAGCATTCCGGCGCGGGCCTGTTCCACGCGCGCTCCGGACGCCTGTACTCCCGCGCTGGCGGCGGCCACGGACTTGTTTTCCCGCAGGGCCAGTCGAACGGCATCCCGCAGCGAGAGCGCATCCTGCGCCAACAGAGGCCCCGCAAGCAGAAACAGAAAGAGTTTTGGCATAAGTTTCGATCCGGGCGGTTTCATCACCGAAGATGCAGAATGCCCGTGTGTGGTGACGCCAGGCATCCGAAGATCGTGGCGCGTGGCGAACGAGGCAATGCCTCGCCCTCGCGCCGCATACTCCGCGCGGCCAGGGAAGAAATCACGCGGTCAAAGACCTAGTACAATAACCGCGAGATTCGGCGCTACCGTGAAACCGCTCGCTGAGAAGCTGTGAAAGAATCGGGCGGGCTGCAGGCCTGACAGACGAAAGCTGTTCCACCTTGCTGCCGAAGGACTTGCAGGCGCGTGGGGCAGGCGCTGTCGCCGACCAACCGGTTTTTTCACGGCTTCCGACGGTCGCGGCTCAGTAACAGCTTGCCGAGACGCGACCGTCAGGGAGCGGCTGG
>Ga0209638_1001734_pt1 | contig 13618 bp, 11 predicted proteins | sample BarGraNGADG00211_FD_184490 | JGI IMG/M metagenome (GOLD analysis project Ga0209638, IMG submission 184490) | Arctic peat soil microbial communities from Barrow, Alaska - Barrow Graham LP Ref core NGADG0002-211 (SPAdes) (version 2) | ecosystem: Environmental > Terrestrial > Soil > Wetlands > Peat... | reverse complement strand
AACGCCAGGTCCTCGCCGGTGTAGACGCGCTGCGGATCGTAGTAGTCGAAGTCCGCTGCGTTCTTGAGCATGTACAGCGTGCCGCCCTTTGTGCCGCCAGCTGCCGCCGACTCGGACGGAGCGGGAGCGGACGCGGACGCGGCCGGCGCTGTTGCGGTAGCGGCGGGCAAGCTGGCGGTCGCCGACTTCGCTGGCGCGGACTGCGCTGGCGTGGTGGCGACCGTGGTCGGCGGTGCGACAGGTGTCGCCGCCGTAGTGGCGGGGGGCTGCGTTGCCGGTGTATTGGGCGTTGGCGTTGCCGTGGCGCCTTGACAGGCGGAGATCACGAGAACGGCCGTAGCGCCATACACCAGGGAACGAGCCCATCGCCCCTGGAATCTCACCATAAAGTTCCTCCTCCAACGACTCGGGTCCAGGAAGCCCCCGGCCCAAATTGCCGCAAGATCATACACACACCCGACGGGCAAACGGGCGCACGCTACGAAACGTTAACCTCGGGTAGATCGCGCCGGCGCGCTATCCCCACTGTTTGGGCTAGTGGATAACTCGTGGGTCGAGGGCGTCGCGCAGTGAGTCGCCGAGGAGGTTGAAGGCGACCACGATGATCACGAGGATCGTGCCCGGGATGAACAGGTACATGGGCACCTGCTTGAAGTACGCAACCGAGTTGGCGAGCATTGCGCCGAACGTCGTGTCCGGCGGCAGGACGCCCACGCCCAGGAATGACAGCGCAGCTTCGAGGCCGATGTAGGCCGGCAGGGTCAGCGTCGCGTAGACGATGATCGGGGCCCACAGGTTGGGCAGGATCTCCGTGAACAGGATCCGCCGCCGGCTCGAGCCCATGGCCACGGCCGCCTCGACGAACTCACGCTCGCGCAGGCTGAGCACCTGTCCGCGCACGATACGGGCGAGGTACGGCCAACCGAAGATGCTTATCACGATGACCAGGTAAAGGATGCGCGAGGGGTTGCCCTCCGGAACTCCGAGCTGCGTGAGACGCTGCGTCAGCACGTTCGACATGGCGAGGATGATCAGCAGGAACGGGAATGCCAGGACGAGGTCCATCAGCCGGCCGATGATCTGATCCGTCCAGCCGCCCAGGTAGCCGGCGACGATGCCAATCACGACGCCGAACGAGACGGTCAGGAACGTCGCGGTGCTGGCGATCAGGAGCGAGATGCGCAGGCCCCACAGCAGCTGGGCGAAGATGTCGCGGCCCGTGCCCCACTCAACGCCGAACGGGTGGGCAAGGCTGATACCGCCGAAAGCCCCGATGGGGTTGCCACCGATCGTGCTGATGGCTCCCGGGTCGAACTTGTAGGGATCGAATCCGAACATGGGCGCGATGAAGGGCCCGATGATCGCCATGCCATACATGAAGATGAGCACGGCAAGGGAAACGATCGCCACCTTGTCGCGGCGGATCCGCGCCCAGACGATCTGGCGGAGACTCTTGCCGGTGGTTTCCTGCGGCTCAAGATCGGGCTCTGCAGCCGCCTCGCCGGGACGTCTGATCGCAACCATCGACGCAGAGTACCACTAAGAATGTCGGGCGCCAGACGTTATTTTCGACCTCAACTATTGCGGACACACCGGTTCGGCACCCGTCATCGCCTGCCAACGTAGATCAGGCTGTCGCGCAGCAGTGGCCTCGTCCAGGCGGCGGACCGGCGAGTCGTGCGGCGCATCGTGCAGGAGCTGGGGATGACTGTCCGCCTCAGCCACGATCGAGATGAGGGCCTCGGCGAACGCGTCAAGGGTCTCGACGCTCTCCGTCTCGGTCGGCTCGACGAGCATGCATTCATCGACGGTGAGCGGGAAGTAGATCGTCGGTGGGTGGAAGCCGTAGTCGATCAGGCGCTTGGCTATGTCGAGCATGCGCACGCCTGTGCGCTTCTTGATCGCGCTCGAGCTGGCCACGAACTCGTGCTTGCTGACCTGCGCGAAAGGCATTTCGAACGTGCCGGCCAGCCTCGAGCGCAGGTAGTTCGCGGCCAGCACTGCGTCCTCGCTGACCTCGACCAGGCCTTCCGCGCCGTGGGCCAGTAGATATGCATACGCGCGCACGAGAACGCCGACACTGCCCTGGTACGAGCGGACACGGCCGATGGACGACGGTCGCTCACCGGCGCGCTCGAGCCTGAATCCTTCGTCCTCGCGCAGCACGCGCGGCCAGGGCAGGAACGGCAGCAGCTTGTCACCTACGGCAACCGGGCCGGCGCCCGGCCCTCCCCCGCCGTGCGGCGTGGAGAAGGTCTTGTGCGTGTTGAAGTGCATGACATCGAAACCCGCCGGGCCGGGCCTGAACTTGCCCAGGATGGCGTTCATGTTCGCGCCGTCCATGTACGCCAGCGCGCCGGCGCCATGGACGGCGTCGAGCAGCTGCTCGATCTGCTTCTCGAACAGCCCGAGCGTCGAGGGATTGGTGAGCATTACCGCGGCGGTCTGTGGACCAAGCGCGGCGCGCAGCGCGTCGAGATCTACCTGGCCCTCTGCCGTCGACTTGACCGTGACGGTCTTGAAACCGGCCATCGACGCGGTCGCGGGGTTCGTGCCGTGCGACGAGTCGGGGACGATCACCTCCGTGCGCGCGGTGTCGCCACGTGCCGCGTGATAGGCACGGATCATCAGGATGCCGGTCAGCTCGCCCTGCGCGCCGGCCGCGGGCTGGAGCGTGACTGCCTTCATGCCGCTGATCTCGATCAGCCACTGCTCGAGCTCCCAGAGCAGCTCGAGCGTGCCCTGCGCCGCCGCGTCGGGCGACAGCGGGTGGAGCGCCGCCAAGCCGGGTAGTCGGGCGGCCCACTCGTTGATCTTGGGGTTGTATTTCATCGTGCACGAGCCAAGCGGGTAGAAGCCCGTGTCGATCGAGTAGTTGAGCTGGGACAGGTTGACGAAGTGGCGGATGACCTCGGGCTCGTTCAGCTCGGGCAGGCCGAGGCCGCCACTGCGGCGCTGGGATGACGGGATCCGCTCGAGCGCGTCGGCCGAGGGATGGGGCACTTTGGGCGAAAACCTGCCGGGCCGCGAGAGCTCGTCGAGCGTCGGCTGCAGGGTGGCTCCAACCACCAGCTTCGGCCCCAGCTCCTGATTCTCAGCCTGCGCGGGCTGGGGTTCGAGCAGCGCGGTCATCCGGTCACCTCGCGCAACGCGCTCGCAAAACGAGCGATGTCGTCGTCGGTGGTGACCTCGGTGGCACACAGCAGCAGCGCATCCTCGAGCGCGGGGTCGTCGGGGTACCAGTCGGCCAGGGGCAGGCCGGCGACGAAGCCACGTTCGACGAGCGTGGCGTGTACCCGCCGCGCGTCAGGCACGCGCGCCGCGAACTCGTTCAGGTATGGGCCACTGTGGATGCGGCTGACGCCAACGGCGCTGAGCGCGTCCTCGAGCTGTTTGGCCTTGACCGCTCCGAGCGCGGCGACGTCGTGCAGGCCGTGCGGACCGAGCGTGGCGATGTACACGGTCGCGGCCAGCGCGCACAGCGCCTGGTTCGTGCATATGTTGCTGGCCGCCTTGTCGCGCCTGATGTCCTGCTCCCGCGCGCGGAGCGTCATCACGAATGCGCGACGGCCGTCGACATCGGTCGTGCGGCCGACAAGGCGACCGGGGACCTGGCGCACCAGGTCCGCGCGCGCGGCGAGGAGGCCCAGGTAAGGCCCGCCGTACTGGAGCGGAATGCCGAGCGGCTGGCCCTCGCCGACGGCTATGTCCGCGCCGTAGTCACCGGGCGGGGCCAGAACAGCGAGCGAGACCGGCTCGACGACGGCGACGAACAGCGCGCCGGCGGCGTGGGCCAGCCGCGCGGCGTCGGCCATGTTCTCGAGTATGCCGAATGCATTTGGCTGGCCCACGATCACGCCCGCGACCGGTCGCGCCGGGTCAGCGAGCTCGCGCTCCAGCGCGCCTAGGTCGGTCGTGCCGTCGGCGAGCGTGGGCAGCTCGTCGAGCTCGAGCCGGCCGCCCTCGAAGTAGGTCCGCGTCGTATCGACGAAGTGGCGATGCACGGCGCGCGAGACCAGCACGCGGTCACGGCGCGTGGCGCGGACGGTCATCAGGGCCGCTTCCGCGGTCGCTGCCGCGCCGTCGTAGTGCGATGCCGAGACGATGTCCAGACCGGTCAGCTGCGCGATCAACGACTGGTATTCGTAGATTGTCTGGAGCGTGCCCTGGCTGATCTCGGGCTGGTACGGCGTGTAGGCCGTGTAGAACTCGCCGCGGCTCAGGATCTGGTCGACCGTCGCCGGTATGTGATGCCTGTAGGCGCCGGCGCCAAGGAAGGTGACCAGGTCGACGCGGTTGCGCCGCGCAAGCAACTCGAGCCTGCGCGAGAGCGTGAGCTCGTCGAGCCCGGGCGGAACATCGAGGCCGTGCGCGCGGACGGCTGTGGGAATGTCGGCAAACAGCGCGTCGATCGAATCGACGCCCAGTGCGGTGAGCATCCGCTCGCGGTCTGCCGGGGTATGCGGGCCGTACGTCATGCGCGTGGAGTCAGCCCGCCTCCACCAGCTTGCGGTAAGCGTCGGGGTCCATCAGGTGGTCGCTCGTCGCGCCGGCCGCCGCAGGGTCGGACAGCTTGAGCCGAACCATCCAGCCCTCGCCGTAGGGATCGTCGTTGACCAGCTCGGGCTTGTCCGCGAGCGCATCGTTGATGGCAATGATCTCGCCCGCCGCCGGCGCGAACAGGTCGGACGCGGTCTTGACCGACTCGATCACGCCGAACGACTGCGCCGACTCGAGCGTCGTGCCGGTCTTGGGCAGCTCGACGAAGACGATGTCGCCCAGCTCCGTCGCCGCGTACTCGGTGATGCCCATCACGGCCTCATCGCCCTCGATGCGCAGCCACTCGTGATCCGGTGTGTAGCGGAGATCGTCGGGTACCTGCACGGCTGGATTGCTCCTGCTTGCTTGACTGGGCGCGCCTTCAGGACGCGGCGCGCTTGTAGAACGGCAGCGCGACGATCTCGGCCCTCGTCCGAGTCGCGCGAATGCCGACCTCGACCATGGTACCGAGCGCCGTGTCCGCGGGCGGGACGTACGCCATCGCGATCGGCACGCCGAGGGTCGGCGACGGCGCGCCACTGGTCACGACGCCCATCTCGACCCCACCATCCGTGGCGTACACGGCATTGCCGTGGCGGGCGATGCCGCGGCCGTCCATGGTCAGCCCGACCAGCTGCTTGAGCGGCCCGCGGGCGGCGACTTCTGCGAGTGCCTCACGGCCGACGAAGTCCGCGGCCTTGTCGAGCTTGACGACCCGGCCCAGGCCGGCATCGAACGGGTTCGAGTCGCGGCCGAGCTCGTTGCCGTAGAGCGGCATCCCTGCCTCCAGGCGCAGTGTGTCGCGCGCGCCGAGGCCGCACGGCAGGATCTCGAACTGCCGGCCGGCGTCGAGCAGCCTGTCCCAAATGGGCACCGCGTCGCTCCAGTCAAGGAACAACTCGAAGCCGTCCTCGCCGGTGTAGCCGGTGCGCGCGACGAGTGCCGGCAGGTCGCCCACGTGGCCCTCAGCGATCGCGTAGTAGCGCAGCGCGGCCAGGTCGATATCGGTCAGCGGCGCGAGCAGCTCCATCGAGCGCGGACCCTGGACGGCGACGAGCGACGTGCGCAGCGAGGCGTCGTCGAGCGCGGCGTCGTGACCGGTGAGCCGCTCGCGCAGCTCGTCGACGACGACCTCGCGATTCGAGGCATTGGGCACGACCATGAAGCGCTCATCGGCAACGCGGTAGACGATCAGGTCGTCGATGATCCCGCCGTCAGGGGCGCAGATCATGCTGTAGTGGGCGCGGCCGACGGCGAGCCGCGGCGGATCCGTGACCAGTGCCGCGGAAAGGCCCTGACCGGCGCCGGCGCCACTGACCCACACCTCGCCCATGTGCGACAGGTCGAACAGGCCGACACGTTGGCGCACGGCGCGATGCTCCTCGAGGATGCCCGAGTACTGTACGGGCATCTGCCAGCCGGCGAAGTCGACCAGCCGACCGCCCAGCGCGCGGTGGCGCTCGACGAGCGCCGTATCGAGCAGCGGTTGCGCCGGCGCGTTCACAGCCCAGCCACTCCGAGCGCCTGCTCAACGAGCTGGCGCTCGGTCGGGAACGAGAGCAGCGACAGGGCCTCGGCGACCGAGAAGAAGCGCACCTCCTCGAACTCGTGGTCGTGGCCATCGAGGCTGCCGCCGACCGGCTCCATGAGGAAGAAATGGACGGTCTTGTGGATCCGTTCACCGCCCTGCGTGAAGAAGTAGTCGATGGCGCCGACCGGCGCAACGATGCGCACTTCGAGGCCCGTCTCCTCGGTGACCTCGCGCAAGGCCGTCTGCTCGATCGTCTCGTTGGCGTTGGGCGTGCCCTTGGGCAGCGCCCAGGTCACGCCGCTGCGCTCGCGGCGGCGCATGCCCAGACACAGGTCGGCGTCAGTGCCGTTTCGACGAAGGACGACGCCACCGCAGGACGTGGCGCGCGAGGTCCGCGCACGTCGAGTGTCGTCCGGCTTGGCTGCCTCGTTCAGCCGCGCCACGGCGCGGCGCTGCGCGAGCGGGGGCGGAAGCCCTGGCCGTCAGTCGACCGTGACCACCTGATCGAATCGGCGCGGCGCAGGACCGTGCGCGCGGTGGCCGATTGAGACGGCCGCTGTGCCGATGTGCCGCTCACCCCGCGCGCAGCGGAGTGCAACGCTTCGACGAGCGGGACACGTGCGTTGGCGCCCGGGTGAGACGTGATCTGCGGCGCAAGCCGACGATGGAGCCCGAGGTGTGGCTCGCGGCGATGACTTGGTGACGCCGTGAACCGGGTGGCGGGAAGACCGCTCCTGAGGCCGGCCTGGGAGATGCGCATCTGGCCTAGATGGTAATCGGTCGCGGCCGGGCTGCAATCACCCGGTTGCCTGCTCGAGCAATGCCTCCATCTGGCCCGCTCGGTCCGCGTCGAGATCGCCCCGGCGTCGGGCAATCTCGAGCTCGCGCCGCGCAACTGCGACATAGAGCGCGAGGGTGTCCGGCGCGAGATCACGCAGGACCTCGAGGTGACCGCGGACCGTGCCGACGTCGCCGCGCAGCAGCGGTCCGGTGAGTGCCCGGTCGATGCCCAGTCGCTCGGCGTTGGCCAGCGCCTGGCGCGCGAGGGGCGCGTAGACAGCGACCGCGGTGCGTTCGTCGAGCCCGGCAAGGACGGCCACCTGGGCAATCGCGTCGAACAGACCGATTACGCCACCCGCGGCCATCATCGCCGCGGCGTGGTATGCCGACTTGCCGCCCTCGGGCAGCGTCACCGCCTGCGCGCCGATCGATTCGGCCAGCTCGGCGAGCAGTGGCAGAAGCGAATCGTCACCCTCGATCGCGACAGTGGCGCCACGAAGGTCGGCCACGGCCTGGTCGAGCTGGGCGAATGAGACGAGCGGATGGAAACTGCCGATGCTCGTGCCGGCGGCCATCGCCGGCGCCAGCACTGACGCTGGGACGGCGCCGGACGTGTGGACGAGAGCCTGGCCGCTGTACAGCTGCAGGTCCTCCGCGGCGCCGGCGATCGCGTCGTCGGGCACGGTCAGGAAGATCAGGTCGGCCTCGTCGAGCACGGCGTGCGCGTCGGCGAACGCGCGCGCGCCGGCTACCCGTTCCTGGAAGCCGCGCCGGCGCTCCTCGTCCCTGCTGGCGACAGCCGTCACCTGCCAGCCGGCGCGCGCGAACGCCATGCCGAGCGCCGTCCCGACGCGACCGGCGCCGATGAACGCTATGCGCGGCTTGCCGTCGTCGGCGTGGGCCGCGTCGTGCGCGTGGTCGGCCTCGTGCGCGCGGTCGGAGCCGTGCTCGTGGTCGGTGGCTTCGTCGTGCTCGTGCATCGCGGGCATTGTCGCCGCCGGATTTCGACGTCGTATACTCGGCCGGTCGAATCACCGCGACCCGCGGCGGGCACTCCCGTCAGGCGCCGCCCAGCCCCGCCAAATGCTTGCGGGGACCAGGAGGCCTGGCGCAAATGACCACCCCAGTCACCATTCCCGATCCGTTTTCGGCGCGCACAAAGCTGCGCGTGGGAGAGCGCGACTACACCTACTACCGGCTCGATAAGAGCGGCGCGACGGACCTCGCGCGCATGCCCATGACGGTCAAGGTGCTGCTCGAGAACACGCTCCGCAACGCCGGTCGCGGCGCCGTGCGCGAGCACGAGTGCACGACTCTCGCGGGGTGGCGACCCAAGGCCGCGATCGAGGCCGAGATCCCGTTCATGCCCGCGCGCGTGCTCATGCAGGACTTCACCGGCGTGCCCGCCGTCGTCGACCTCGCCGCGATGCGCGACGCGATGGCCGACCTCGGTGGTGATCCGGCCAAGGTCGAGCCACTCGTCCCGGCGGACCTCGTCATCGATCACTCAGTGCAGGTCGACCAGTACCGTGGCGCAGGCGCGTTCGCCTTCAACGTTGAGCGCGAATACGAGCGCAACGGTGAGCGCTATCAGCTGCTGCGCTGGGCGCAGAGCGCCTTCGCCGGTCTGCGTGTGGTGCCGCCGGGCACGGGCATCGTCCACCAGGTGAATCTCGAGTACCTGGCCCAGGTGGTCGTCGCCCGCGCTGACGGCTCAGGAGAGACGATCGCGTTCCCCGACACGCTCGTCGGTACCGACTCACACACGACGATGGTCAACGGCCTGGGCGTGCTGGGCTACGGCGTCGGCGGCATCGAGGCCGAGGCCGTGCTGCTGGGCCAGCCGCTCTACCAGCCCATGCCGCGCGTGATCGGCGTCCGTCTGTTCGGCGATCTGCCGCGCGGCTCGACCGCCACGGACCTCGTGCTGGTCATATCGAACATGCTCCGCGCCCATGGCGTGGTCGGATCGTTCGTCGAGTTCGCCGGCGACGGGCTCGCTTCGCTCGCCCTGGCCGACCGGGCCACGATCTCGAACATGTCGCCCGAGTACGGCGCCACTGCCGCGCTCTTTCCGATCGACGACGAGACGCTGACCTACTTGCGCCAGACAGGGCGGCCCGACGAGACGGTTGCGCTGGTCGAGGCGTACGCGAAGGTGAACGGCTTCTGGCGCGAGCCGGGGCGCGGGCCCGATTTCGACGAATCCCTTGAGCTCGACCTGGCCAGCATTGAGCCGACGGTCGCCGGCCCGCGCCGGCCGCAGGACAAGGTTCTCCTGCCCGACCTGCCGCAGAACTTCCGATCCGCTTACCCGCAGACCGCCGACCGCAAGCCGGTCGCAGTCGAGAACGCCTCGATCGACCACGGCGCGGTCGCGATCGCGGCGATCACCTCGTGCACCAACACGAGCAACCCGACAGTGATGATCGGGGCGGGTCTGTTGGCGCGCAACGCGATCGCGCGCGGCCTCAAGGTCAAGCCGACGGTGAAGACGTCGCTGGCGCCCGGATCGCGTGCCGTGACCGAGTACTACAAGCGGGCCGGCCTGCTCGAGCCACTCGAACAGCTCGGTTTCGGCGTCGTCGGCTACGGCTGCACGACGTGCATCGGCAACAGCGGCCCGCTCGACGCGGACGTGGCCGCCGCCATCGAGGCGAACGAGCTCGTCGTGGCCGCGGTCCTGTCCGGCAATCGCAACTTCGAAGGCCGCATCCATCCCCTGGCCCGAGCGTCGTACCTGGCGTCGCCGCCGCTGGTGGTGGCGTTCGCACTCGCAGGGACAGTCGAGATCGATCTGCTCAACGAGCCGCTGGGCACGGGCAGCGACGGCAAGCCCGTGTTCATGTCCGAGATCTGGCCGACCCCCGAGGAGATCCGCAAGACGATCGCCGAGTCGGTCTCACCGGACATCTTCCGGAGCATCTACGCGTCGGTGTTCGACGGCGACGACCGGTGGCGCGGGCTGCCGGTGCCGGTCGGCAGCAGCCGGTACGCGTGGGACGAGTCGTCGACCTACGTTGCGCGACCGCCATTCCTCGACGGCATAAGCCGGCAACCCACGCCGGTCACGGACATCCAGGGCGCTCGCGTGCTGGCCATCCTGGGGGATTCGGTCACGACCGACCACATCTCGCCGGCCGGATCGATCCCGGCCTGGAGCCCGGCCGGGCAGTGGCTACAGGAGCACGGGGTCGCGCCGCTCGAGTTCAACTCGTACGGCGCGCGGCGCGGCCAGCACGAGGTGATGATGCGCGGCACGTTCGGCAACATCCGGCTGCGCAACGGCCTGACCGAGCGCGAAGGGCCGTACACGACGCACCAGCCGAGCGGCGAGGAGATGTTCATCTACGACGCCGCGATGCGCTACCAGCGTGACGGCACCCCCCTGCTCGTCATCTGCGGCCGCGAATACGGCAGCGGCTCGTCGCGCGACTGGGCGGCCAAGGGCACGACTCTTCTGGGCGTGCGTGCCGTTCTGGCCGAGAGCTACGAGCGCATCCATCGCTCGAACCTCGTCGGCATGGGCGTCCTGCCGCTCCAGTTCCAGCCCGGCCAGAATGCCCAATCGCTCGGCCTGACCGGGCGCGAGCAATACGACGTGCTCGGCCTGGCACACGGTCTGTCGCCGCGGCAGAGCGTGACCCTGCACGTCCGCGACGATCGCGGCGAGCGCCACATCCAGGTCATTGCCCGCCTCGACGGCCCGGTCGAGCTGGACTACTACCGCCAGGGCGGCATCCTGCCGGCTGTGCTGCGCAAGCTGGCCGGCGTGGAGGTAGGGGCGGCGGAGTCCTAGAGCGGAGGCAACGCTCCGAACGGGAGATCGGGGATCGGCAGCGCGTACACCCGCGGAAACTGGGTGTGCACCTGGGTCTTGCCCGACGCCGCGTCGAGCGCGTCGAGCAGCTGCCGCGTCCCGCCGATCCCAAATTTGTACTGGGCGTAGTAGTTCGCGACGCCATTCCAGAACTTCGACGAGCCGACGGCGTCGCGATACGACCGCAGCCACAGGTTGCCCTGGACGTAGACGACCCACGGGTAGCAGCCACCGATGTTGTAGATCGTCCTGTCCAGGTAGTCCGGCGCACACTGCGACGGCACGAAGTCATCGAGCAGGTTGCGTGCCATGAAATCGGCCAGCGCTTCGTCGGCGAACGGCTCGAGCGTCTGGTCGTTGCCGACCGTGGCGTAGAACCACTGGTGGGCCACCTCGTGGGCCGTCGTCCAGGCCAGGAGATGGCCGGGTACGTTGTCGGCCATCCAGAAGAGGCCCGGTGATTCGACCGACGCCCACGGGCCGACCTCGGCAATGTTCATAGCCGGATATGGGTACGAGCCGACCTTGCTGGTGTAGTCGTTGATTGCCCGGGCCGCGACGTCGAGCATCGTGCTGCCACTCAGCGCGCTGTAGTACGCGGTCACCGCGATCCCGCGCACGTCTCGCGTCGCGGTTCGATACGACGGGCTGGCGGCGAAGTTGAAGTCGCGCACGTTGTCGGCGTCGAAGACGCGCGTATCGCCGTCGCGCGCCGACTGTTCACCGGTCGTGGCGAAGATCAGCGTCGGGTCGGCGGTGATCGCGACGTGGACGTGGCTGCCCGTCGAGGTCTCGGACGGATCGCCGTCCGCCGAGTTGTTGAACGGCGTCGTCCGGCTGAGCCAGGGGATCCAGCGGTAGCCGATCAGGTATGTGCTCGTCGCGGCGAAACCCCAGTCGTAGCCGTTCGGATTGGGATTGGCCGACAGCTGACCCGTGTAGTCGATCTCGATTGTGGCCGTTGCGCCCGGGGCCAGTGGCGGATCGAGGGGCACGAGCACGGTCTGGTCGTCGATCGTGGGCGAGACGTCCTGGCCGTTGACGGTGGTCGTCCCAAGGCGCGCGTGGCCGATGCGCAGCGTCTGGAGGTTGAACGCGAGGACCGAGCTGGTCCATGGCTTTGAGCCACGGACGGTGATGCTGGTGCGGACGTCGGCAGTGCGCGCGTGCCAGTCGAACGTGGCATTGACCGAGTAGCTCGCGTCCAGGCCGAGCGAGTTGACGTCGTCGTTGCCCGCGGCGCGTGCCGGCGTGACGCTGGTCAGGGCCACCGTGCCCAGGACGAGGATCGCTGCGGCGATGCGACGCATCGGGCGATGATCGTTCACGCGTCTAATGAAAACGGCGCTCACTGATAGAATCTGAGCGTGCCAAAGAGCGTTGCTCCGAGCGATGTCGAGGCCGTCGCGCTGCTCGACGAACCCGTGCGGCGCCGGCTGTACGAGTGGGTCGTGGCGCAGCACAGGGCGGTGGGACGCGAGGAAGCGGCGCGCACGCTGGGTATCAGCCGGCCGCTGGCGGCATTCCATCTCGACCGTCTGACCGAGGCCGGCCTGCTCGACGCAAGTTACAAGCGCCTCACCGGACGGACCGGGCCCGGAGCCGGCCGACCAGCACGCGTCTATCGCCGCGCTGAGCGCGCGATCGCGATAGCTCTGCCGCCGCGTCACTACGAGCTTATCGCCGACCTGTTCGCCACGGCCCTTCAGCGCCTCGGTGATGGGACTCCACCTGACGTGCTCGTTGAGGCAGCACGCGATGCCGGCATTCGGCTCGCCGGCCAGGGCGGCGACGACGTGCACGAGCCTGACCTGATGACTGTGCTTGAGCACGCAGGTTACGAGCCTTCAGCCGACGAAGACGGCGCGATCCGGCTGCGCAACTGCCCGTTCGACGCGCTCGTGGACGAGCACCGGCCGCTGGTTTGCGCGACCAATCTCGCCTTCGCAGAGGGCATCGGCGCGGTCGCTCACACCGCGGAGACGGCCGACTTTCAGCCCGTGCTCGACCCGCAGCCCGGTTATTGCTGCGTCGTCTTCAAGCCAATCGGCAAATGAGAGCGGTGGGCGATATTCGGCTAGCGCCGAGACGAATGACCCCCGTCGGCGAGTGTGGCGTCCAGCTTGGTCAATGCCTCGCCCCAGCCCTCTTCAGTCGGCGACACCAGATGCTCCGGTAGCCACTGGCGGATCTCGAGTCGCGTCCGTCCGTCTGCCTCGTCGTGGAACTCGACTCGCATTCTCGTCTCGAATGGCTCGAAGCCCCCGGGCAGCTGGCCAGTGATGTGCAAGACACCGTCGAGCAGCTCACCGTCGACCACCTCGGTGAGGTCGATGCGGCCCTTGGTCCAAGTGCCGGGTTCAGCTGGAAAGACCTCCGACCACCGCACATAGCCGCCGGGGCGCACGTCGAACGCGAGCTCGTCGCGGGGCAGTGAGTTGCCGATCGGGCCCCACCATGCCGCGAACTGATCAGGGTCCGTGAACGCCTTGTAGACGAGCGCGCGCGGCGCGTTGACGATGCGTGTCAAGGCCACCTGAGGCGTTGTTGTCGTCGTCATGAGTTAGCTCTCCTGGTTTCCGGATTGCTCTGCAGTTAGTCGAGCGAGGTGTTCGTCGAGCCGGTCGAATCTCTCGGCCCAGACCCGCTCTTGCAGCGACAGCCACGTCTGTGCATTGGCAAGCGACGTTGGGGAGAGTCGTGCGCTTCGCCACTTGCCGTGCTGGCTTCGGGTGATGAGCGACGCGTGCTCGAGCACTTTGAGGTGCCTGGATATTGCCGGCAGGCTGATGGAGAAGGGAGCCGCGAGCTCCGTGACCGTTGCCTCACCGACGGCGAGTCGCTCGACGATGCCGCGACGGGTGGCGTCGGCTAGCGCACCGAAGAGCAGGTCGAGGTCCTCGCTCGTTCGTTCCGGCACAACGCTTAACATGATGGTTAAGTGTAGC
>Ga0209638_1001733_pt1 | contig 13619 bp, 7 predicted proteins | sample BarGraNGADG00211_FD_184490 | JGI IMG/M metagenome (GOLD analysis project Ga0209638, IMG submission 184490) | Arctic peat soil microbial communities from Barrow, Alaska - Barrow Graham LP Ref core NGADG0002-211 (SPAdes) (version 2) | ecosystem: Environmental > Terrestrial > Soil > Wetlands > Peat... | reverse complement strand
GCTCTACACGGCGGTCGCGATGCCGCCGATCACGGTGCTTGCGCTGCGATTCGCGCGCCGCGTCTCGCCGCTGTCGCGCGAGGTGCAGGTGCGCAAGGGCGACGTGACCGAAGCAGCGGACGAGGCCGTCGTCGGGATCGAGATGGTGCAGGCGTTCGGCCGCGAGGCCGAAGTGCGCGGACGCTTCGGCGAGAAGGCGGAGGCGGTGCGCAACACGGTGCTGCGGCAGGCCGGCGTCGAGGCGCGGCACCTGCCCGGGCTCTATTACCTCCCGTCGCTCTCGATCGCAGCCGTCGTCTTCTTCGGCGGCCGACAGGTGATCGCGGGCTCGCTCTCGATCGGCCAGTTCGTCCTCTTCGAGACGCTCCTGCTCCAGCTCGTCTGGCCCCTGGAGGCGCTCGGCTGGATCACGAACCTCGGCCAGCGGGCGCTCGCGTCGGCCGGCCGCAGCTTTGCCTGGCTCGAGGGAATCGAGCCCCTGCCGGAGCCGGCCGACCCGAGACCGTTGCCGGCCGGCCCGCTCGCCGTGCGCTTCGAGGCCGTGCACTTCGCCTACGGCGGGGAGACCGAGGTCTTGCGCGATCTCGACCTCGTCGTCGAGCCAGGCGAGATCGTCGCGATCTGCGGACCGACGGGATCCGGCAAGACGTCGCTCTTGAACCTACTCCCGCGCTTCTACGATCCGACCGGCGGGCACGTACGCGTCGGCGGCATCGACACGCGTGACGTACCGATCGCGGAGCTCCGCGCGTCGGTTGCGCTCGTCACGCAACGGCCCGTGCTCTTCTCGGTGCCGCTGCGTGAGAACCTCACGGCGGGACGCGAGGACGCCGACTGGGATGAGGTGCTCGCGGCCTGCGAGGCCGCAGGCGTCGACACGTTCGCGCTCGAGCTGCCGGACGGCTACGACACGCTGATCGGCGAGCGCGGCATCAACCTCTCCGGCGGCCAGCGCCAGCGTGTCGCGCTCGCGCGGGCGCTTGTCACCAAGGCGCGCGTCGTCGTGCTCGACGACCCACTCTCCGCCGTCGACACGCTCACGGAGCGGCGCCTCGTCAAGCGCCTGCGGCCCGCGCTCGAAGGCCGCACCGTGCTCGTCGCGACGCAGCGGCTCTCCACTGTGGAGCTCGCCGACCGCGCGGTCGTGCTCGTCGACGGCCGCATCGTGGAGTCGGGCACGCCGCACGACCTGCTCCGCGCAGGCGGAGCATTCGCCGACCTCTTCGGCGACGAGGTGGTGGCGGCGTGAAGCGGCTCTGGCGCTACCTCGAAGGTCATCGCCTGCACGCCTTCCTGCTCGTCCTCGTCGCGACCGGCAACGCCGCCTGCCAGACCGGCGGCTGGCTGCTCGTCCGCGACGCGATCGACAACGGCATCCGTGCGCGCAACGAGCACCACCTCACCGTGGTCGTCTCGATCTACCTCGGCGTCGCCGCGGTCGGGTGGATCCTCCAGGCCGTGCTGATCCGCGGTCTCGCCGGCGTCGGGCAGCGAATGGTGATCGGACTGCGGCGCGACCTCTTCGACCATCTGACCGGGCTTTCGCTCCGCTACTTCTCGCAGCAGAAGGCCGGCTGGATCATCGCGCGACTGACGAGCGACGTCGACGCCGTCTCGGACGTCCTCTCGCAGGGCATGCCGACGCTGATCGCGAATCTCGTGCTGCTGCCTGCGGCGGTGATCGCGCTACTGATCGCGGACTGGCGTCTCGGACTCGTCGTCTTCGCGATCGTCCCGTTCGCTCTCGCCCTCACGCGCTGGTTCCAGCGCACGTCGCACGTCGCACTCGTCGAGACGCGCAACCGCATCGGCGTCGTGACCGCGCAGATCGCGGAATCGGTCTCCGGCATGGCGGTCATCCAGGCGTTCAATCGCGAGCGGCGCTTCCAGGCGCAGTTCGACGAGCTGAACGCCGCGAACCGTGAGCAGAACGTCTACACGCAGAAGATCTTCTCGATCTTCTTCCCGGCGATCGAGTTCCTCGGCGTCATCGCCACGGGCGCCGTGCTCTACACGGGCTCGACGCTGCTCGGCAACCACACGATCACGATCGGGACGCTCATCACGGCGCTCTACCTGCTGCAGCTCGTGTTCCAGCCGCTGCAGGAGCTCTCCGACGTCTACGGGCAGCTTCAGTCGGGCGCAGCCGCGATGGTGAAGATCGCGGCGATCCTCGACGAGGAGCCCGGAATCGTGGAGCCCGACACGCCGTACGTGTTGCCGCGGATCGAAGGCAACCTCGAGATCGACGACGTGACGTTCGCCTACGGCAGGGAGCCGGTGCTGCACAGCATCGACATCACGGTGCCGGCGGGCGGGTGTCTCGCGCTCGTCGGCGAGTCCGGCGGCGGGAAGTCGACCCTTGCCCGGCTCGTCGGCCGCTTCTACGACCCCGACTCGGGCGCCGTTCGCGTCGACGGTGTCGACCTGCGCGACGTGGCGCTGCGCTCGTATCGCCGCCAGCTCGGCGTCGTGCTCCAGGACCCGTTCCTCTTCAGCGGCACCATCGCCTCCAACATCCGGTTCGGCAAGCCCGAGGCGACCGACGCCGAGGTCGAGGCGGCCGCGGCCGCTGTCGGCGTCGACCGCGTCGCCGCCCGGGTCAGCGACGGGCTCGACCACGCGGTGCGCGAGGGCGGCTCGGGTCTCTCAGCCGGCGAGCGCCAGCTGATCTCGATCGCGCGCGCGCTGCTCGCCGACCCGCGCATCCTCATCCTCGACGAGGCGACGTCGAATATCGACCGGCCCACCGAGGTGCTGATCGAGCGCGCGCTCGACCGTCTCTTGCGCGGACGCACGTCGATCATCATCGCGCACCGACTTTCGACCGTTCGCCGCGCCGACGAGATCGTCGTCGTCGAGCGGGGACGGATCGTGCAGCGCGGCACCGAGCGCGAGCTGCTCGCTGCGGACGGCCCCTTCCGCCGGCTCGCGCACGACCTGACGGGCGGCACGGGCGTGCGCACCGCTGCCGGCTAGCGACTAGCTGTCCTGCCGACGCACGTTGTGAACGGCTGAGAGCTACATCCGGCCCCGCTCGCGCTTCTGCCTCCCGGCCGAGCGAGCGCGCCTGCCCCACCTCCTGCCGAGCTTCCGCTCGTCCAGCCGGGCCATGCCCCGACCCAAGAGCCGGACCTGGTCCGAACCAGGTCCCGCCTCGGGTGCCCCGCAAGAGATGCCGCCCGCAAACCCGCTCAGCTACCGGCGTTGCGAGAATCGGGACCTGGTCCGAACCAGGTCCCGATTCTCGGGCCGCGCGAGTGGCAAGGACACCTAGCCGGCGGCGAGCACGTCGAGGCAGACGTTGACGACGCCCGGGTCGAACTGTGTGCCCGCACCGTCGTTCAGACGGCGCACCGCCTCGGGGTGACTGAGCCGCTTGCGGTACGGACGATCGGTCGTCATCGCGTGGTACGCGTCACAGACGAGGATGATGCGCGACTCGAGCGGTATCTCCTCGGCGGCGAGGCCGTCGGGATACCCGCGGCCGTCCCAGCGCTCGTGGCAATGACGCACGATCGGTCGCACCGCCTGAAGCCGTTCGATCGGGGCGATGATCCTCTCCCCAAGTGCCGGGTGCGTCTCGATCAGACGACGCTCCTCGATGGTCAGCCGGCCCGCCTTCGACAGGACGTCGCTCGGGATCCCGATCTTGCCGATGTCATGCAGCAGCGCTGCGAGCTCCAGGTGCTTGAGCTTGCGGTCGTCGAGCCCGAGCTCGCGTCCGACACGCAGCGACAGATCGGTGATCCAGCGCGCGTGGCGCGACGTGTACTCGTCGTTGGCCTCGAGCGCGTTCGCGAGCGCCTCGACGGTCGAGACGAAGGTTTGCTCCAGCCCTTCGTAGTTGCTCGCGTTCGCAATCGCCAGCTTCGCCTGGTGCGCAAGGCCGCCGAGCAGGCGCAGCTCCCGCTCGCCGAAGTCGCCGGGGGGAAGCGCGGCGACGATGCAGATGAGGCGATCATCGACCTCGACCGGCGCGAGCGCGTACGACGCTTCGGGATCGAGCGGGTCGTCCTCGATGCGCGTCCACTCCGACGGGCCGAGCACGAACGGCGCCTTCCTCGAGCTGAAGCGCAGACGCGCCTTGGCGGCATCGAAGCGGCGTGGCTCCAGGCTCGCGCGCTCAGCCGGCGTGTAGCCGTGAAACTTGCTCGGCTCCAACCAGCCGTCTGCATTCTCGAGCCAGATCGACGTGCGCGACGACGCGAGCAGGTCGGCGCCCAGCTCGACGACGCGCTGGAGGATGCCGTCGAGATTCGCGGCAGTGGCGAGCTCTCGGCCGAACTCGAGGAGCGAGGTGGCGCTCTCCGCCTCGCGCCGCGCGGCCTCGTAGAGACTCGCATTCTCGACCGCTACAGCGGCGTGCCCGGCGAGCACCTCGAGCAGGCGCACGTCGTCCTCGTCGAACTGGTCGAGCCCGAGCTTCGAGACGACGATGACGCCGACGACACGCGAGCCATAGCGCAGCGCGACCGCGAGCAGCGACTCCTCGATCACCGGCGTGCCGGGAATGCGGGTGGCGAACTCGCAGTTCCCTGCGTCGCCGATCAGCAGCGACTCGCCGGTCTCGGCACAGCGGCCGGTGATGCCGACCCCGACCTTCGCGCGCAGCAGCTCGAGCGGCAGGGCCACGGTCTCGGCGGTGAGGTCGCCGCGGAACGCGACGGGGACGACGTCGTCGCCGTCGACGACCGACACGCGGCAGTTGTGGTAATCGATCAGCGAGCGGAGCTCCCCGGCGATCTCGTCGCCGATCTCGCGCACGTCGTTCAACCGGTTGAGCTTCCCGCTCAGGCTCTGCAACATCTTCAGGTGCGCGATCGAGCGGATGTCGCGCACCTTCGCCGGCTCGTCCGGGCGCTCGGTGTCTTCGTCGTCGTAGCAGACGATGCGGTTCTTGCCCTGCGCCTTCGCGGTCATCATCGCCGCCTCCGCACACGCCGTGAGCTCGCGCGGGTTCATCGCGTGCTCAGGGCCGCGCGCGATGCCGACCGATACGGTCACTGCGCCGACCGCGGGCATCTCCACCTGCCCGGTGCGCGAGACGATGCGCTCCGCGACGCGGACGGCGTCCGGCCCGTCGCACGAGCTCATGATCACGCCGAATTCCTCGCCGCCGAGGCGGCAGACGACGTCCTGCGGCCGAACACTCGAGCGCAGTGTCTCGGCGAGCTGTTGCAGCACCTCGTCTCCGACACCATGACCGTGCACGTCATTGACCCGCTTGAAGTTGTCGATGTCGAGCATGAGAACGGCGACGGGCCGATGCGTGCGGCTTGCCTCCTGCAACGCGTTCAGGAGTCGCTCATGAAACGCGCGATGGTTGAAGAGGCCGGTCAGCGAATCGGTCTGCGCCTGGTGCTCGAGGCGTGCACGGATCTGCGCGTTGTCGAGCGCAAGTGCGGCGGCGTCTGCGAAACGCTTCGCGAGCTCGAACTCGTCCTCGCTGAACATCGCCTGCTCGCCGACGCGGTACATGTTCAGCACGCCCTTGATCTGGGAGCGCGCGATGAGTGGGATCGAGACGAGCGCCTCGGGATCGATCGGCGTCCCCGGCACGACGCTCACCCGCGGATCGAGATGAGCCTGGTTGACGAGCGCCGCCTCCCGGCGGCTGGCCACCCAACCGGTCACGCCTTCGTCGAAGCCGATGCGCGAGCGCATGATCTCCTCCGCGTACTCGTCGCGGATGATCATCGGGATGAGGAGGCCGTGCGCCTCGTCCGCCTCGTAGATGGTGAGCGTGTCGTGCGGGATCAGGTCGGCGAGCGTGTCAGCGATGCGCACGAGCAACGCGTCGAGGCTCTGCTCCGCGAGCACCTCGTGGAACACGTCCGCGAGGCGGCGGTACGACTCGACGACGGCCGCCTCTGCGGGCACGCCGATCTCCCCCGGCAGCAACCTGAGGTGTGGCTCGGGACGCACTACCACGCCCCGCCGATCGCGTTGCACTGCACCGGCCGCAGGGTCGGGCTCCTTGGCTCGAGAGAGGACACCTCAAGCATTGCTGCAGTTCGAGCCCTTCCCATCCCCCAAGCGAGGGAACAGGCGCGGGCCGCGAGGCACAAAAAGGGCGGCGACCGGGGTGGCCGCCGCCCGAAAAAGGCGGTCCGTGTTCGGCAGCGCGAGCGCGCCGCCGGGGACCTGCTCTCAGTCGCCCCAGTCGAAGTCCCGGGCGCGATCGACAGCCCAGAAGCCCGAGTCCTCGATGTCCGCCGCGGGAGGCGCTGTGTTCTCCGCAGTCTCCTCACCGGGCCAGGGCAGCGTCGTGTCGACGCCCGCAGTGACGAAGTCTGGCGCACCCTCCATTGTCTCTTCGAGGCGCGCCTGCTCCTCGGTCTTGAACAGGGGATGGTTCTCGAACGGATCTTCGTTCTTGTAGCGGTCGATCGGCATGTGCCGGTCGAGCGTGGAGTTCTGCTCCTTCAATGCGAGGTGATCCTTGATCACCTCGGCGAACAACGACGGTGTCTCTACCGGCATAGCCTTCCTCCCGATCGGGGACGTGCCCTTGTGCTCCTCGGCGAGCATTGTAGCCCGTTTCCGTCCGGGTTTCCCCCCTGAATGCGATTCGAGACTACTAAAAGCTTCGGACGGGGTTGTCAAGCTCGACCCGGTTCTTGCCCTCCCGCTTGGCCCGATAGAGGGCCCGGTCGGCTGCGGCAAACAGGTCCCGCTCGTCCAAGCCCGGGCTGTGCTGGGCCACGCCGAAGCTGCAGGTGACCGAGACGGCGGCTCCTTCCTGGCCCACGAACGACCGCTCCATGAGCGACGTGCGGACCCGGTCGGCCAGCTGCGCGCCGCCCACGGCGTCGGCGCCCGGCAGCAGCAGCATGAACTCCTCACCGCCCCACCGGCCCGCGAGGTCGGAGTCGCGGACGGTCGCCCGCAGGACGGCGGCGAACTCGCGGAGGACGTCGTCGCCGGTCGCGTGACCGTGCGCGTCGTTGATCGCCTTGAAGTCGTCGAGGTCGGCGAGGACGAGCGTGAGCGGCGTCCCCAGGCGATCGGCGCGTGAGATCTCCGAGGTGAGCGCCTCCTCGCACTGGCGGCGGTTGGAGATGCCCGTCAGTCCGTCGACGAGCGCTTGCAGCTCGACGATCCGGTGCAGCCGCGCGTTCTCGAGCGCAATCGCGGCGTGCGACGCGAGCGACGTTGCGGTCATCCGCTGCTCGGTGGTGAACGCGTCGCCGAAGAGGATGAGCGTCCCGAAGCTCTCGCGGCCCGCGCTGATCGGCAGCTCGAGCCGCTCGCCCCCGGCGCCCGGCTCACCGGTTGCAACAACGTCGCCGTCGCCGGCCGTCAGCGTGGCGCCCGTCGCTCCGGTCGCCTCGACCGCCGCTTCGATGATCACCCGCAGCAGCTGGCCGACGTCGTGCGAGGCCGCGAGGCCTTCTCCGAAGCGGGTGATCGCGTCGCGCAGGCGGCCGCGCTCGGCCTCGAGCTCGTCGAGCCGCGCCTGGAGCTGGTTTGCCATGTCGTTGAACGCCGCGCCGAGCAACGCAAACTCGTCCTTCCCGCGCACCGGCACGCGCTCCGACAGGCTGCCGCGCGCGATGGCGTGTGCGGCTTCGGCGAGACCGCGCAGGGTGCGCACGATCGAACGCCCTTCGAAGTAGGCGACGAGCGCGACGAGCGCGAGCGAGGCGAGCAGGCCGAGCAGGAGCCGGTCCCGCGACGTCGCGTTGGCCGCGTCGATCAGCGACTGCGGGCTGAGGACCGCGAAGCGGACGCCGGGGACGCCACCGACGGGCGGCCCGACGAGCGCGCGATAGCGGATGCCGGAGACGGTCAGCGTCTGGGTGCGGCCGGCGCCGAGAGACAGCTCGCCGACGACGCCGGGAGACGAAGCGACGATCCTCGAGTGGTGCACGAGCACCAGTGCGTCGGCCGGCGCGAGACCTGACCTGGCGCGGACGGATTCGACAAGCGATGTGTCGAACGGGACGAACGCGGTGACGGTGCCCGCAAAGCCTCGGGGCGAGAACACCGCCACCTGCCGCTGGGCTGCGAATCCCGGTCGCCGCCCGACGTGCAAGGTGCCGCCGGCGGCGACCACGTACACATTGGTCGCCTCGCGCAGCTCGGCGACGAGCGCAGGCGCGTTCCGGCTCTGGAGATCGACCTGGAATACCCGATCGCGGGCAAGCGTCTGCGCCGTGGTCTGGGCCGCGTCCACCTTCTCCTGGTAGTCGGCGAGCGAGGCGCGCAGCCCCGCCTGGAGACGTGCGTCGACGCGTCGGGTCTCGCTCTGGCCCGCCACCGAGGAGAATCCCCAGAAGGCCGCTGCAATCGGCAGGAGCGAGAGCAGCAGGAAGTAGACCACCAGCTTGAACTTGAAGCTGCCTACCGCGATGCCCCTCATCTGTAATTCGTCCTCAAGGTCGGATCCCCATCCGCCGATAACCCGTTCGAGTGATGTTGTCGGCACGTTGGGGGTGGAGCATGAGGAGTATCGGAAGGGTAGTCGCAGCACTTGTTCTCGCCGTTGCGGTGGCGGGGGCAGCGGCATTTGCTCATTTGCTCGGAAGCGTGCCGGCAACGCCGTTCTCCGTTGGGACGCTGCCGCCGGACCCCGCCTCCCCGCTGGTCGTCGAGGCCGCCCCCTGGAGCCCCGATCGCCCCGCCGCCCAGCTGCTCCCCGTTTTGCACCCCGCACTGAAGAACGTGGGGCTCGCCGTCCGGCAGGCACACGCCGCGAAGCTCGACTCGCGCGTCGACGCGCCGCGCTCGACCCATGCCGGGTCGGCTGCGCCGAGCGCGCCGGCCACGAAGCACGCGCAGGCCGCTCCCGGTGCACCTGCGGCCCCCGTCGCACAGCCTCAGCCTGCTGCTCCGGCGCCCGTCGCGGCACCGGCGCCTGTCGCAGCACCGGCAACCGTCGCCGCACCGGCAACCGTCGCCGCAGCCGCTCCGGCACCCGCGCTTGTGAGCCGCACGCTGACTCAGACTCCCGTAGTCGTGAAATCGACTCCCGTTGTCGTGAAGCCAACCGTCCCTACGACTCCGGTCGCGAACACGCATCCCGACGGTTACACGTGGTATCACGGCCACCGCCGCTTCTCTCCAGCGGATGATCCACGCGGCAACGGTGGCTCCACACTGCTCAGCACGGCCCCGGTCAGCGCCGTGACGCCCACGCCGACGCCGACCCCGACGCCGGTCGTGACACTCCCGCCCCCGTCGGTCGGTCCGCCGTGCCCTGGTGCAACGCCGGTCGTGACGACTTCCAGGACAACGACCTACACGTCACCTGCGACCTCCTCGCCTGCAGCACCGGTGACGACGACGGTGACGTCCCCCGTCACGTCGAGTTTCACCGGCGGTTACCTGAGCTGGTACGGCGACCCGAGCACCATCTATTCCCACTAGGATGGCGGCATGGCTCGCCGTCTCGGAAAGCTCCGTCCCGGCCCCGTCGGCGTCGCGATCGCGATGTACGACGTGTGGCGCCGGCTGCCGCCGAAGCAGCGCAAGCAGGTCCTGACGCTCGCACGCAAGCACGGGCCGAAGGCCGCAGCGAAGCTGATCAAGCTCCGCCGCACCATGCGTCCGCGGTAGATCTAGACGACCGCCGCCTCCAGCAGCTCGAGCGTCACCTCGTCGCCGGCATCCAGGCGCGCGCGCACGCCCCACGGCAATGTCATGAGCGGATCGGTGTGCGAGAAGTCGAGCCCCGCCGCGACCGGAATCTCGGTGCCTGCTGTCGCGCGCAGCAGGATCTCGTCGATTCCCGCCTCGGAGTCGAAGCCCGCGTCGGGATGGATTCGTCCGTACGCAAGGCCGGCGGCGCGGTCGAACGCGCCGAGCTGGCGGAGCTGGAAGAGCTGACGCTCGACGAGCCACGGCTTTCCGTATTCCTCGTCGTCCTCGAGGCAGAGCAGTGCACCGTCGAGCGGCGGTGACCACGGCGTCCCGTTCAGCAGCAGCAACGTGTTGACGTTGCCTGCGACGATGGGGCCTTCCGCCCGCTCGGCGCGAACCGTGCGCCAGGGCGCCGCCGGCTCCGGGATGCGGCTACGGTCGTCCTGCTCGTCCCACCAGAGTCGCTCCGGGTACCAGCGCTCAGGCTGCCGGAAGGCGCCTGCCGGCTCTGCACGCATGGCCACCCGCTCGAACGCTCCCCACGTGTAGTCGTCCACGCCGCCGAACTCGCCGAACTGCGGCAGAAGCGCGGGACCGAGCATCGTCGCGAGCCCGGTGCGTGCGTGAATCGCGCCGTGCAGCGCGGTGATGTCGCTGTAGCCGACGAAGAGCTTCGGGTTCGCCGCGATCAACTCGTAGTCGAGCAACTCGAGCAGCTGGTTCGCGTTGTAACCGCCGATCGTGCACACGATCGCGCGGACATCGGGATCGGTGAACATCGCGTGGAGATCCGCGACGCGATCCACGGGCTCTCCTGCGGTCCACCCCGTCTTCGAGCGCGCGTGCTCACCGACCCGCACGTGAAAGCCGCGCCGCTCCAACTCGGCGACGCCGCGCTCGAACCGGCGCGGGACGCTCGCCGCAACCGGCGACGAAGGCGACACGACACCGACGAGATCGCCGCGCGCGAGCCTGCGCGGCAGAACCAGGGCCACTAGATGGTTGATGCCACGGCGGCGTGGGTCTGGGGATGGCTCAGGCCAAGCCGTGTGTTCGGGACGGCCGAAGGCAAGGCTGGTTGCCTTGTCAAGGTCGGCCCGGGCGCACGGCGCAGCGCATGAGCCACCATCCAGGCGGGCGGGGTCGTGGCATCAACCATCTATGCCGCCGACAGCGCCGACGATGCAAGCGCGGCGCGCACGATCCGGTCCTGCTCCCGCAGGTGCGCGGTCGGGTACCCCTCGCTCGGGCTCGCACGCCACGGGCGTCCGACATACAGCAGAGGGACGCCGTCGGGCTTCGCTTCTTCGAGCCGGTGCCTGATCGCACGCCACGCACCCATGTTCTGCGGCTCTTCTTGCACCCAGACGACCTCACGCACATTCGGGTAGCTGCGCAGCAGCACGGCCGCCTGCTCCACGGGGAAGGGATAGAGCTGCTCGAGCCGGGCGACGGCGACGCGCGTCGCGGCGGCGCGGTCCTCGTGCCCGACGATGTCGTAGTAGACCTTCCCGGAGCAGAGCACGAGCCGCGTGACCTGCTCCCGATCGGCGTGCGCGTCGTCGATCACGGGCTGGAACTCGCCCTGTGCGAGATCGGCGAGCGTCGAGCCCGCCTGCTTCAGCCGCAACAGGCCCTTCGGCGTCATCACGATGAGGGGACGCGCGCTTGCATCGAGCGCCTGGCGCCGCACGAGATGGAAGTACTGCGCCGACGTCGTGCAGTTCGCGATGCGAATGTTCTCCTGGGCGGCGAGCTGGAGGAACCGCTCGAGCCGCGCACTCGAATGCTCGGGACCGTTGCCCTCGTAGCCGTGCGGCAGTAGCAGCGTCAGGCGCGACGTCTCGCGCCACTTCGAGAGGCCCGCCGACATGAACTGATCGATGATGATCTGCGCGCCGTTGACGAAGTCGCCGAACTGCGCTTCCCACAGCACGAGCGCTTCCGGCGCGGCCGTGGAGTAGCCGTACTCGAAGCCGACGCAGGCGTACTCCGAGAGCGGCGAGTTGTGGATCTCGAATGACGCGGACGCCTCGTCGAGATGCTGCATCGGCGTGAACGTCGCGCCGCTGTTCACGTCGTGCAGGACGGCATGGCGATGCGAGAACGTGCCGCGCTCGGTGTCCTGCCCGGTGATCCGGACGGGGATGCCGTCGACGAGAAGCGACGCAAACGCGAGCGCCTCTGCCTGCCCCCAGTCGATGCCGCCCTCTTCGAGCGCGGTGCGGCGGCGCTCGAGCTGCTTCCAGAGCTTCGGATGCGGCGTGAACCAGTCGGGCACGTGCAGCAGTTGCTCGTTCAGCGCCTGCAGTCGGTCGACGGGAACCGCGGTGATGACCGCGTCCGCCGTTCCGGCCGGAATACGGCCCTCGGCTGGGAGCTGCTGCACCGAGGCCGTGGCAAACGACTCCTTCAACGCTTCGTGCGCCGCACGAAGCTGCGTGTGCACCTCCGTGAAGAGCTCGTCCGCCTTCTCCCGCTCGATCACGCCCGCCTCGACGAGGTGCGCCGCGAACTGCTCGCGCACGGTCGGGTGCGCAGCGATCGCCGCCGCAAGCAACGGCTGCGTGTAGGCCGCCTCGTCCTGCTCGTTGTGCCCGTGCCGGCGGTAGCCGACGAGGTCGACGACGACGTCGTGACCGAACCGGCGCCGGTACGCCTGCGCGAGTCGAATCACCGAGATCGCGGCTTCCGGGTCATCGGCGTTGACGTGGATGATCGGCACGTCGAAGCCCTTGGCGAGGTCGCTCGAGTACCGGGTGGAACGTCCATCGGAGGGATCGGTCGTGAAGCCGACCTGATTGTTGCCGATCACGTGCAGCGTGCCGCCCGTCGAGTAGCCGGCGAGGCCCTGGAGGTTGAGCGTCTCTGCGACCTCACCCTGCCCAGCGAACGACGCGTCGCCGTGGATGAGCACGGGGAGCGCGATGCTCGGGTCGTGGTAGCCCTCGGGGGTAGAGCGATCGGTCTGCTCGGCGCGTGCTCGCCCCTCGACCACCGGATCGACCGCCTCGAGGTGGCTCGGGTTCGATGCGAGCGTGACCGTGATCTCACCGGCGCGCGTCGCGCGGGTGCCGTCTGCGCCGAGGTGGTACTTCACATCGCCCGTCCCGCCCTCGTCGCTCGCGACGACCGCCTCGATCGTGCGCTCGCCCTCGAACTCCCGCAGGATCACCTCGTAGGGCCTCCCGACGACGTGCGCGAGCACGTTGAGACGGCCGCGATGCGCCATGCCGATGACGACCTCGTGCGCACCGCCGTCGGCCGCGAGCTCGATCGACTCGTCGAGCATCGGCACCATCACGTCGAGGCCTTCGATCGAGAACTGCTTCTGGCCGAGGAATGCGCGACGTAGGTATTGCTCCATCCCCTCGACCTGGCTCAGCCGCGCGAGCAGCCGGACGCGCTCGTCGTCGGTGAGCGGCTGCCGGTAGCGGCCCGACTCGATCGCGTGCCGAAGCCAGATGCGCTCCTCGTGATCGGAGATGTGCTCGATCTCGTAGGCGATCGTGCCGCAGTACACCTCGCGTAGCCGCGGTAGCGCGTCCGCGAGCGTCTCGCCTTTGACGTAGAGGCTGAGGAGCGAGGCCGGGATCCGCGCCTGGAGCTCCGGGGTCAGCTCCGGGATCAGCCGTTCCGGCTCGAGCGCGGGGTCGCCCGGTGGCTCGGACCCGAGCGGGTCGAGACGTGCGGCGAGATGACCGTGCATACGGAAGGCCTTCACGAGCGTCGTCGCGGCGGCTACGCCGCCGAGGAGCTCGTCGTCGACGACCGGCGGCGCCGGCGCTGCGGGGGCCGGCGTGGCAGGCGGAGGCGGCGTGGCGACGGCGTGGCCGTTGCCCCCGTTCGGCTCGAAGCGCTCGAGCAGCCGTGCGAGGCCGGGCTGCATCGCGACGAGCTCGTCGAGCTCGCTGCTCTCGAAGACCGCGCGCCACTCGTCGGAGACGGAGGCAGGATTGTCGAGGTACTGCTCGAGAACGAGAGCCGCGTAGCCCGCGTTCAGTCCGTCGACCTCGGGTCGAGAAGCCATC
>Ga0209638_1001732_pt1 | contig 13632 bp, 15 predicted proteins | sample BarGraNGADG00211_FD_184490 | JGI IMG/M metagenome (GOLD analysis project Ga0209638, IMG submission 184490) | Arctic peat soil microbial communities from Barrow, Alaska - Barrow Graham LP Ref core NGADG0002-211 (SPAdes) (version 2) | ecosystem: Environmental > Terrestrial > Soil > Wetlands > Peat... | reverse complement strand
GCCATCAACACCGGTCCCGGCACCAGCCGCGGGCTCGGCTGCCGCGCCACCACCGTGCCCTGACGATGCGTGCTCTTCCGGGACGAGACCCGCTTTTCATCGTCGGCGTCTGGGATCAACCCTAAGAAGGCCAACAGATGACCGCCGGAGGGTGGGCCGGCCGAGGGCGACGGTCTTGTCGCCTGGATGTCTTGGCGTGGGAGTCGGTGGCTGGACGTGGAACACCTTCACCGCGGTGTTGGGTCCTGAGGACTTCACGCAGATCGCGAGCCCGACGTCATCGCACCCACTTCCGGTGGATTGTTGTACCTTTGTCCAGGCAACGGATCGGGTGGATGGTTGCGACCTTGACCCATCGGTCGAGGATGGAACGTGTTCTCCACCCATCATCAGCTCTGGGGATTTCAATGATGACGCTCAGCTCGACGTTATCGCTCGTGGCTGGGATGGCACCTTGTGTATGTAGCCCGGGTGGCACGGCGGTTTCCGGCAGCCCACGCTCGTGGGCGCAGGGTGCAATGCCTTCTTCACTGTCCTGTCAGCACGACCAGGGCGGGGTCCTATGAGCCCTGAGACGGTAGCGGCCGGGGGCATGACCGGACCGCCGGGTTGGTTCCTGCGGGTCGTCCGTGACCAACGCGTCGCCTTTCTCATAGTCGGGGCAATCAACACAGTTGTTGGGTTCCTTGTCTTTGCAGGGTTCCTGGTGCTGCTGGGCAAGCAGCGCTATCTGGTGGCGTTGCTGTGTTCGCATGTGGTCGCCGTGCTCATCGCCTTCGTGCTCTACCGGTTCGTGGTCTTCCGGGTTCGTGGTCACGTGCTGGCAGATCTGTGGCGGTTCGAGACCGTCTATCTTTCGGCGTTGGCGGTCAACCTGGTAGTGCTGCCGGTCCTGGTCGAGCTTGCCCATCTACCGGTGCTTCTGGCACAGGCCCTGATCGTGCTCGTCACCTCGCTGATGAGCTACCTGGGGCACAAGCACTACTCGTTCAGGCGCACCGGGTCCCCTGAGGATCTCCGCAGGTGACCGGCGACCTAACTGCCCGCGTGTCCGTCGTGGTGCCCTCCTACAACAACGCTCGCTTCATCGAGGCGACGATGGACTCGATCCTGGCGCAGACCTTCAAGGACTTCGAGTTGATCGTGGCTGACCACTCCAGCGCGGACGGGACATGGGAGCGACTCCAGCGCTACCGCACTGATCCGAGGGTGAGGCTGCTGCAGACGCAAGCAGGCGGTGGCGCACCTCGCAACTGGGAGTGTGTTACCGCAGCGGCTCGAGGTGAGATGTTGAAACTGGTCTGTGGGGACGACATCATCTATCCGGACTGCCTGCGGGTGCAGGTCGAGGCGATGGACGCGAACCCGTCGGTTGTCCTGGTGGCTGCTCAGCGGGACCTCATCGATGCGCGCGGCGCCGTGCTGATGTCTCGCCGCGGCCTCGCCGGTCTCTGCGGTCGGGTCTCTGGCAGGAGGGCGGCACGGCATGCGGTCGTGACCGGGTCCAACGTCTTCGGTGAGCCGGCCTGCGTGCTGATCCGGCGCGAGACCCTGTCGGACGCGGGCGGATGGGACGGAAGACACCCCTATGTGATCGACGAAGCCACCTATGTCAATGTCTTGTTGCACGGTGACTTCCTCGGGATAGACACGTCTCTGGCGGCCTTTCGGCTCAGCAGTTCGCAATGGAGTGTGCATCTTGCCCGCGAGCAGTCTGAGCAGGTCATCGGATTCCATCATCGACTGGCTCACGACGCGTCCGGTCTGCTGAGCAGGAGGGATCTGCTTATCGGTGACGCCAGGGCACGGGGGATGGCCTACGCTCGTCGGCTGGCTTACCTGTGGGTGCGGCACCGGATGCAGCCAGGGTCATCATGAGCGCTACGCATCTGCAAGCAAAGCCTGCACTAGGCTTTCAGCGTGTCTGACTCGATGGCCGTCCAGGGACCAAGGCCGCACCGCGTCTCGATCGTAATCCCCGTCTATCAGGGTGAGCTCACGCTCGGGGCCCTGGTCCAGGAGATCGCCCCGCTCACCGTGCCGACCCTGACTGCTGCAGGCAACCAGTTCCAGGTCATCGAGGTGCTCTTGGTCAACGACCGTGGTCCCGACCGCTCCGACGAGGTGATCCGTGAGTTGGCTGCAGCGCATGATTTCATCCGTCCAGTCTGGCTCAGTCGCAGGTTCGGCCAGCACCCGGCGACGATGGCTGGCATGGCGTCCTCCAGTGGCGACTGGATCGTGACCATGGATGAGGATGGTCAGCACGACCCTGCCGATATCGGTGACTTTCTGGACGTCGCTCTGAAGCAGGGCTCGCAGCTCGTCTACGCCGATCCACTCAATCGACCGCCCCACAACATGCTGCGCAATGGCAGCTCGCGACTGGCCAAATGGGTCTTTGCCACTTTTCTGACAGGCAAGAGCGACAGCATCTTCCAGAGCTACCGGATGGTGCTGGGCGAGATCGGGCGAAGTGTCGCGGCGTATGCCGGTTCGGGGGTGTACCTCGACGTCGCCATGGGTTGGGTGGCCGGCCCCGCTGCGGCCTGCCCGGTGCGACTACGCGACGAGGGGGCCCGGCAGTCGGGCTACTCCACTAGGGCGCTGCTATCGCATTTCGTTCACCTGGTGCTGTCCAGCGGCACCCGCGCCCTGCGCATGGTCAGCGCGCTCGGCGTGCTGTTCGCCGTCGGGGGAATTGGCTACGCGATCTATCTGCTTGCGGACCGACTCACCTCCAGCGCGATTCCGCAAGGCTGGACCTCCACGATGGTCGTGGTCCTGCTGAGCACCGGTGCAATTCTGTTCTCACTGGGTGTCATCGCGGAGTACCTGGGCGTCGCGGTCAACATGGCCATGGGTAAGCCGCTCTATCTCATCGTCGGGGATCCCAGAGACGGTCCGTTGGGCCGAAAGTGACAGAACGGCCTGCCCCGTCGTGACCGTGTTGCACTCCGCGCCCGCGCTGACCTGGGTCATCGGACGGGGTGGTTTGCTCGGCCAAAGTGTCGAGAAGGTCATGGGCGAGGCGACGCACAACAACGGTTCGGGCACCCACCTCTGGTATTCGCCTGAGCCCATCCAGTGGTCTGCCCCCAGCGCCGGTGCGGTGCAGCTGCGCCAGCAAGTGGGGGAGTTTCTGGAAGTTGTCGGTGACCGGCCGTGGTCGGTTGCCTGGTGCGCAGGGGCGGGGGTCACCGCCTCCTCGGCCAATGCGCTCCAGCTGGAGCTGGATGCACTGCGAGAGACACTCGACGCCCTTGCGGCTGCCCCACGTGCAGACAACGGGGCGTTCTTCTTTGCCTCCTCTGCGGGAGCGGTCTACGCCGGCGTTGGGGCGCCGCCCTACGACGAGTCCTCCCCCGTACGCCCGCTCGCGGCGTACGGTCAGGCCAAGCTGGACGGGGAGACGCTCGTCACTGACTGGAGTCGCCAGACTGGCACCCCCGCGCTTATCGGCCGGATCGCCAACATCTACGGCCCCGGCCAGAACCTCGCCAAGGCCCAGGGCCTCATCTCACAGATCTGCCGGAGCCACCTCACCGGACAGCCTCTGTCGATCTATGTCTCGCTCGACACACTGCGTGACTACCTCTTCTCCCCTGACTGCGCTCGACTGATCGTCGGTGCCATGGCGCGGTTGCGCCGCGAGCATTTGGGGACCGACCCGTTGGTGGTGACCAAGATCCTGGCCTCCCAGAGGGCCATCACGATCGGTGCCGTCATGGGGGAGATGCGCCGGATCTTCAAGAGCTCACCGCGCATCGTGCTGGGAGCCTCGCCTGTGTCGGCCATGCAGGCAAGGGACCTGAGCCTGAGGTCACGGGTCTGGACTGACCTCGACCGTCACCCCCTCACTCCCTTCCCGGTGGGTGTTGCGGCCACCGCCGCGGACCTGATGCGTCGACTGCAGCTTGGGGCAGTTGGTGGGTTGTCATGAGCACTAATTCACATGGAGGCTTGTCTTGAGCACTGATACGCCCGACTACGCCGAGCGACTCCGACGTAAACCGTAAACAAACCCTCTGGTGGAAACGTCTGCTGCACGTTCAGGCTCTCTACCACTGGAACATGCGCCGCCAGGGTCTGGGGCGGACGCTGGACGTTGGCTGTGGCATCGGGCGCAACCTCGGTGTCCTTTCATCCGGCTCGGTGGGGGTCGACCACAACGCCAAGTCGGTCGCGTTGGCCCGCTCGATGGGCTACGACGCCTATACAGTCCAGGAGTTCCTGGAGGGTGAGCTGGCAGTCCCAGCCACCTTCGACGGTCTGTTGCTCGCCCACGTGATCGAGCACATGGATCGTGAGCAGGCGCTGAAGCTGTGCGGTGAATACCTCCCGTTCGTGCGTCCGGGTGGCCGGGTCTTTCTGGTGTGTCCCCAGGAACGCGGCTATGCCAGCGACCCCACGCACGTCTGGTTCGCCCAGGACAAGGACCTCGCCGAACTGGTCGGGACCCTCGGCCTTGAGCTGGAGCGATCATTCAGCTTCCCCTTCCCGCGCAAAGCAGGAAAACTGTTCATCTACAACGAGTTCTGTGTGACTGCTCGGATCCCGTCCTGACTGCGCTCATCGGAGGTCCACGGCCCAGACGGGTCCGGTGGCAGCTCGGATGTCGTCCTTCCGGACGCCTTCGGCGAGCTCGCGCAGGACAGGTCCATGGTCGGTGACGTCCACGACACCGGTACCCAGGATGGCGTTCTCGGACTGCAGGACCCGCTCGACGTCGTGCGGGACAAACTCCGCCACCAGCGCCCGCAGGGCGATCCCGAGTCCTATGGGGGAGCGAACAAGGAAGTCGAGCGTCAGTTTCTCTGCGGTGAGCTCGAGGTCGTGCTCACCCCCCAGGGACACTGGGCGAGAAGAGGGCTGGAAGGGGCCGCGATACCGGCGTTCTTCACTGCCGCCGGGGTCGGCAATCACCAAGTGATGGGCACAACGACCACGCCGTCCAACTCGTCATCGGATCACCTTGCCTACGATCACTGACCCTTGGAATGGATCGTCTAGCCTCTGGTGACGGGTTGGATTCCTGGTGTCGGCCGCCCGGGTTCTCGGAGTCGGCGAGGTCATTGGGTAGGTTGGCCCCAGGCAAGCACATCTGGCGAGTAGGACAGGAGACCTTCGGTGACAGTTCTGCTATTTGGCAACCCTGCGGGCACCCGAGAGGTGGCACGATCGATGCCTGCTGTTGCCCGCCGGATGAAGAGCCAGCTGGCGGGCTTGACGCCACGAGCGAGCAGAGCCCATGAGCTTTCGCGTCCGGCTCGCCCAACGGCAGGCCGCGCGTCGGCGTCGCTCGCGCGTGGAAAGGCAGCCTGTTCCTGAGACGATGGTCCCCACTTCCTCTCGTCGCGCGCGGCTGAGCTGGGGCACCGTCGTAGCCCTGACCGTGCTGGTGGGCTACCTGCTGATCCTCGTGCATAACCGCACGTTCTTCCTTCAGGACGACAGCGAGAGCGGAGCGATCCCGAACTGGCTGTATATCGGGGATCGGTTGCACCAGGGCAGCCTGCCCATCCTTACGCCGGACTCCTGGATGGCCGGGAACTGGACAGTGGAGGGGCAGAACAGCCTGTGGAACCCGGTCCAGCTTGCGATCGACTACGTGGCACCGATGGTGGACCGGCTTGACCTGCTTGCAGCCGGGGTCAAGGGCTGCTTCGCGGTTGTGCTGGCGCTGGGGGTGTACCGCGTGGCAGTGGCGTATGGGGCTCGCCCGATGTGGGCTGCCGTCGTTGGTGCGGCGATGCCGTTCAGCGGTTGGGTCCTCTACTACGACAGCGCCACCTGGGTCACATCGTTGTTCGGTCTTGCCTGGATGACCCAAGCCTGGGCCAGCGGTGTCCGCTACGCCCGGGGACAGTCCGGTCCCATCCCCGTATTCGTCTTTACCTACCTCGCGCTGAGCATCGGCTATGTGCACAGCGCCATAGGTATAGCTCTGGTCTCAGCGTGTGTTCTGGTTGGCGAGGGCTTGCGGTCCCGATCGTGGGTCTCCGCCGCGAAGGTTGCCGCGGTGGCCATCGCCGCGGCGCTGTGCGGCTTGGTGACGTTCCTGCCCGGGTACCTCACCTCGTCTGTGACCTGGCGGGTCATCGGGACGGCAGTAAACACCAACCTGTTCACCGCGCCCTGGTCGGAGAGCCTGAATGCGGCGATGCCCGTGGCGCTGCCGGCGATACAGGGATTTTCGGGCAGCCAGGTGCAGAAGGTTCCGGTCAGCTACATCGCGTGGTTCATCCTGCCGGTGCTGGCTTTCGTCGACTGGGGGCGCGCGCGACGCCTCATACGTGAGCTGGCCGGTCCGCTGATGCTCCTGCTCGTCATGCTGGTCGTCACAGACGGGCCGAGCCAGCTCGGTCCGATCCGCTGGCCGGCACGGATGCTGCCCCTGATGGCGGTTGCTGTGCTGGTGGTCATCGGTGTCCTGGTCAGCCGGGTGGTCTCGCTGTCTAGGTGGCGCCAGAAGACCTTGGTTGCCGTCGCACTGGTGCTCATCAGCGTGCTCCGCTCCGCGTCGGCGTTCCCGCACGGTATCGTCGAGTTTGCCCTCTGGGGTCTCACCTTGCTGGTGGTCGCCGCCTTTGTGGTCGCGCTGGGCAGATGGTTCGGTCTTGTGCCGGCGGCCGGGGCCGTACTGGTCAGCATCCTCGCGGTGCTCTGGGTTCAGGTCGGCCAGTTCCCCAGCAATCTCGGGGTAAGCCAGTGGCACATGCCGGTGAGCCGTAGCGAGGCGAAGGCGCACTTCCCGAACTACCAGGGCGTGACCCTGCAGCTTGGCCAGCGGGCGCCGGTCAAGACGGTGGCGCAGGCCCAGGCGACGTGGCGCAGCCTGGTCATCGGCAACTATGCGCGAACCCTCGGTTTGGACTACGTCAACTCCTACACCGCGGTCGGTCACCAGAGGTTCTCATCTCTGCTGTGCATGCGTTGGGAAGGCGGAACGTGCAAGAAGGCCGAGGGGTATCTCTTCGCAGACGATCCCACCACGGGCCGGACGTATGCCGACCTCATGGGTCTTGACCGGGTCATCCTGACCAAATACACCTTCCCGACGGCGCCAGCGCTGGGCGCCCCTGTCGGCTGGCACTTCGTGAACCACCCAGACCCGCTCGCGTGGGTCCTCGAACGCAATACCCCGAGGCCGGCACAGCCTGGCCGGGTCGTGGCGTCTCGGGGCGTCGTGGTGACTCACGCCGCGCCGAGCAGCGACACCACGGAGTCGATGACCGTCTCGTCGGACAGTGGCGGTTCGGTCGTCTTCTCCCGTCTGATGTGGCCGGGTTACACGGCCACACTCAACGGCCGGCCCCTGCCTGTGGACTCGGTCAGAGGCGTGTTCGTGACCGTCCGGCTTCCAGCGGGCACCCACCCGTCTCGGCTTGTGCTGTCGTTTCGTCCCCCCGGCATGACGCTCGGTCTGGTTTTGGCGGCAATGGGCGTCGCCCTCCTGATAACGCTGATGACCTTTGAGGTCATCTTCGGGCGGCGACGGCGCGATCGTGACCGGACCGGCGACCTTGGGAACCCGGGGGCTCAACCGGAGCCGGGCGACGTTGGCGACCCTGCTCTTGCCGCTCGTCGGGGGCCCCCACACAGCGACCGAGAGACTGAGACTGATCTCTTGGACCTGACCTGACCGCTGCGGCGGTCGTATGGCGGCGGCTCAGCTGATTTGTCGACAGGGGGCGAAGCCAGCGCGCTTAGCATCCGGTCGCGCCCTGTGCCAGGTCGAGCGTGACACGTTCGGATGCCAGCCGCTCGGGTTGTGGTTCGCCTCCGGCGCGTTGACCGTTGCGGGACAGCACCACAGATCCATCGACGGCCCATGCGGCGAGGCTGGACTCGAGCACCTGAGCAAGGTCACCGGCAAGACTTACCCGGGTGTTGGCAGCCCAGTCCCGATGGGGCACAACATGTCGGTATGGCGTGTGAGCGCCATCAACGATCAATGCCAGATCATCGAGGGCCGCCCCGGCCACTGCGACGAGCTGATCACCATAGGTGGCCAGCTCTCGTGCCTCGTCCATTGCTCCGCTTGGCACAGGGCCCGGGTGGGCGCGAGCAAGAGCTCCCAGCGTGACAAGCACGACCTCACCTGGGGCCGGTTCGATCGTGGCCGCCAGGCCTTCGTCATCGCAGACCAAAAGGTCCGCGCTTCGACCCCCGACAAGGTCTACGGTGGCCCCGACCGACCACGCTGCCACGGCCCAGTACAGCGCTCGCCAGTGAGGTGGCAAGGACAGCCGGATGACGGAGCCGGGGCCAAGGTCGTACTCGTCCTGAAGAGCGTTGCCGGCCTTGGAGACCCAGTTGGCCAGGACCTTGGCTGAGAGCTCGATGCGCTCGCCTCGCCCGGGGCCTACGGTGTCCTCGTAGAAGGTCAGTCGTGGTCTTGCGGGGTCGGAGCGGAGAATCTTGGCAAGGACCGAGGCTGGGGTGTGCACGGAGCAGACTGTACGGATGACTGACCGCCAACGTCGACTCTGGACGCCGGGGTGGCCGCTGGACGTGTTCGCGGTCATCGGTGGTCTGCGCCTGGGCCGGGGCGACCCGACGTTTCAACACGACTCCGACGGCACCATCTGGCGCGGCATTCGCACCCCGCAGGGTCCGTCCACGCTGCGCCTGAGGCCGTTCGCCGGATCGGCCGTCGATGCCACGGCGTGGGGTCCCGGTGCGCAGTGGGTGCTTGCATCGGTGCCGACCATGCTCGGCAACCTGGACGATGTCACCGGCTTTGTAGCGCACCACCGCCAGGTCGCCCAGGCGGCGCGACGCTTCAGCGGATGGCGCGTGCCCCGGACCGGGCTCGTGCTGGAGTCGTTGATCCCCTCGATCATCGCGCAAAAGGTCACCGGTCAGGAAGCCTCCGGTTCCTATCGCACCCTCGTCTGCCGGTATGGCCAGCGAGCGCCCGGGGAGGGTGGGGTGCGTGGGTTGTGGGTCGCACCCAGTGCCCGTGGATGGGCGCGGATCCCATCATGGGAGTGGTTGCGAGCCGGGGTCGACGGCGCGCGGTCCGCGGCAGTCATCCGGGCTGCAGGTGCCGCCGGCCGGTTGGAGCAGTGCGTGGCCCTGAGCGACGACCAGGCAGACCGGCGGCTGCGGGCCATACCGGGGATCGGGGTCTGGACCGCTGCCGAGGTACGGCACACGGCGCTCGGGGATCCCGACGCGGTCAGTTTCGGCGACTACCACGTGGCCAAGGACATCGGGTGGGCACTGACCGGCTCCGAGGTCGACGACGACGGCCTGGCCGAGCTGCTCGAACCCTACGCAGGGCATCGCTATCGGGTGCAGGCGCTGCTCAAGCTGGCGGGCGTGGGGCGTCCGCGGCACGGTCCCAGGATGGCCGCCCGCACCCACCTGCCGCGCCGGATCCGTTGAGGTTCTGGCGCCAGACTCGGCAGGGACGGTGGCCAGTGCAGCGGTGAGGCTCAGGGTGGCTCGACGCTGAGCCGCTCCCCCCGGGCTGGCAAACGAGCACCGGGCAGATGACAGTGAGGGTGCTGTAGCCAGTCGCCCTGGCCCGGTTGTTCTTCATGATGCTGAGGTTGACCAGTGAGATGCCCACCGCGTCGGCGAGCGCGGTCAATGTCATCCCGCGCTCCTCCAGAAGGTCGTCGAGGTGACAGATCACGTGGTGGGTTTTGCCGACTGGCACTTAGACCAGAGCCTGGAGGCTGTGGCGCGACCGGACGCCCCGGCGGAGTGCCTCGCCCATGAGGAAGATCACCATGATGACGATGAGTGTGTGGGCGTGAAGTTTCCCCGGACGATCATGGTGCTTGGGTGGAGCGGGTTGACGGATGCGTTGAGGCCCATGGTCTCTTTGGATCTATGAGGGTTGGGCTGCTGCGGTTCGCGGCCGGCAGGTCCCGTCTTCTTATCGTTTCTCGTTATTAACGAAAAACGATAAGAACACCAGCGTGAGCGGTCAACAGAGCATCCACTGGCAGGGTCAGTGCCGGGCAGCGGGTGAGTGTCGTGGTCAGCCCCTCGCCGCGCAGCGCTACTTGCGCCCTGGTTGCCGCCACGCCGAGCATGAAGTCGTCGGGCGCCACGAGGGAAAGGGTGTCGCCGTCGACCTTTCCGACAACATCCGGGCACGTGAGCAGGGCGACCCGCAGGGCCCGCATCGCCCGGGTGGCATTGTCCTCGGGATCGATGAAGGGGATGCCGACCTCGGATGCCGTCTCTGTGCCCGGTTCAACACCAAGCGCGGCGCGGACTGCCTCGGACATGCCGTAGCCGAACCAGTCCTGTCGCCCGGTCCGGACCAGGCCCCTCGCGCCGGAAGTCGAGTCGTTGTCCCGGACGTACTGGCCAAGACCGCGGATGTGGGCTGCCGGCACTGCAGTGGTCTTGCCCTTGACCAGGTCGGCTGCGGCGGCGATCTCGTCGGCCACGCACCGTTCGGTGACCGAGAGGATCCGCCCGTTGGCATCTGTCGAGCCACGCAGGTCGTCGATGACCTGGATGCCGCAGGCCCCCAACGCAAAGTCGGTCTGACCGTTGCGCCACGGCCGCCCGGCGGTGTCGCTGAGGATGAGGCCCGTCCGGGCGTGGGTGCCCGACAGCGTCAGCCAACCGCTCTGCACGCGGTCCCGGATCTGCGCGGCGACGGCGTCGGGATCGTCGGGCAGGAGTAACACGGTCGACTTGTCGGCGGTGTTGGAGGCGTCGACCCCTGCCGCGGTCATGACCGGCCCCGCTGCGGACTCCACGATGTGGGTCACCCCTGACGGCGTCCGCCGCTCGGCGACGATCCGCACAGTCTGGGACAGAACCACCTCCGCCTGCTCGCCGGCCGGTGCCCGCAGCCCCATCGCCTTGGAGATCACCTTGCTGGAGACGACGAGAATGTCGCCATCGAGGAGCTGGATCTCATTGCGCTGCAACCCCCTGAGCAGGATTTCGGCGACGTTGTCACCCTCGTGCACCTCTGGGAGTCCGAGCAGCGGGGTGAGAGTCACGGGTGGGGTGGGCGACGTCATGCGGGCTGGGTCCTGCGCAGCTTCAGGGCCAGATCGAGTGCGACGCCGGCGATGTCGGCGGCGGTTTCGAGATCGCGCATCCAGAGGGGCCGGGCCAGCACCTCGAGCCTGGAGCCGAACCCGACCGCTGGCGCATCCGTGTCATCGATCAGCCACCCGTCAAGGAAGTCGGCGTACAGACCGGCCACCGCCTGTGTGGTGGAGTTCACGCCGATCGCCCTCAGGCAGACGTCGGCATGGCCACGAACCGGGGCGCCGCCGATCAGCGGAGAAACGCCCACGACAGGAGCGGCGCTGCCACGCAACGCATCACGGACGCCGGGCACGCCCAGGATGATGCCGATGGACACCACCGGGTTGCTCGGCGGCAGCAGGATGATGTCAGCCTCCCGGATGGCATCGAGCACCCCTGGTGCGGCAGCCGCGCGGTCCATGCCCACGGCGACGAACTTCTCTGCGGGGACGGCGGCGTGCATTCGGACCCACCACTCCTGGAAGTGGATGGCTCGGTGAGGACTCTGCCCCTGGCCACCAATGATGACGTGCGTCTCGACGGGGGAGTCCGTCATCGGCAGCAGCCGCACACCACGATCGGGCAGACTCCAGCGGGCGCACAGCCGCGCGGTGACCTCCGACAGGGACAGACCCTGGCCAAGCCACTGGCTACGGGCGATGTGGGTGCCGAAGTCGCGGTCGCCGAGTCCGAACCATTGCGGTTGCGCCCCGTATGCCGCAAGCTCACCCTGGACGGCGTGCGTCTCGTCCGCGCGGCCCCAACCCTGTTCCTCGTGGACGGCGCCACCGAGGGTGTACATGATGGTGTCCAGGTCGGGGCATACTCGTAGCCCGAAGAGGTTGATGTCGTCACCGGTGTTTCCGATCACGGTGAGTGTGGCGTCGGACAGGGTGGGCGTGCGGTCGAAGTGGGCACGCAGGCCACGCAGGAAGCGTGCTCCGCCCACTCCACCCGCGAGGGCGGTGATGCGCATGAGCGCAGTCTGTCAGGGCGTGACCTGGGTGTCGGATCCGGACCGGCTCAGGGGGGACCGTTGAGGTGGGAGGGGACTTGCCGTTGTTTCGCAACGTTCGGGCGACTCCGGCATTTCGTTGAACTATCAGAGAATGGCTTGACTTCCCGTGACGACACGCGTGTAATTTCATTGTTGTCATTTAGCCGGTACCTCCGGCAGGTCAATACATACGTCCACTCAGTCCAACGTCAACGCTCGCTTGTTTTCGGGTCGAGGAGGGGCCATGCACGAACTACAACTGATCATGAACGTCGAGCTGATCGACACCACCGAGGATGAACTGTCATGGCAGGAACGCGCCTTGTGCGCTCAGACCGATCCGGAGGCGTTCTTCCCTGAGAAGGGCGGCTCCACCCGCGATGCCAAGAAGGTCTGCGTGGGCTGCGATGTGCGGGGCGAGTGCTTGGAGTACGCGCTTGAGCACGACGAGCGGTTCGGTATCTGGGGCGGACTTTCCGAGCGGGAGCGTCGCAAGTTCAAGAAGGATGTCATCTAGTCCGTGCAGTGGCATCGTTGGTAGTCCCTGCGGTGGCGCCGCTGGGCTGTCCCTGATCCGGTGACGTCTTCTCCGTCGGCCGTCGTGAACACAGGACTGTCGCAGGTCCGCGTGAAGAGTACGCCTGGGTGGCAGCCGTGCGACCAGTTGTCGTGACCGGAGTCCTGGTCGTCCATGACGGGGCGGCCTGGCTGAAGGAGTGCCTGGATGCGCTGTCACTCCAGACGCGCCCGCCGGACCGGCTGATCATCGTCGATACCGGCTCCACCGATGACAGCGTCCGGATCGCCGCGATGCACGCCCGGATCCGCCAGGTCGTTGGCGCGGTCGAGGCGATCTCCGCGCCCCGTGCGAGCACTTTTGGTGAACCTGCCGGTCGGGCGGTCGAGCTGATTGCCAGTGAATCAGCCTCTGAACCGGCGCCCGAGCCGGCGTCGTCGCAAGCTGCTACCGGCGCTGGGTGGCTGTGGCTGTTGCACGACGACAGCGCTGCCGCCCCGCAGGCCTTGGCCCATCTGCTCGACGCGGCCCGCCGATCACCGTCCGTGGGCGTCGCCGGCCCCAAGCTCCTCACCTGGCACGACCCGTCCCGGCTGCTCGAGGTTGGCTCGGTGATCACCCGCACCGGCCGACGCGTGGGCGGTCCTGCCACGGGGGAGCCCGATCAGGGTCAACACGACCATCGCAGTGACATGCTGGGTGTCAGCAGCTCGGGAATGCTCATCCGCCTGGATGTCTTTGAGACCCTTGGCGGCTTCGACCCCGCCTTCGGGCCGTTTCTTGATGACCTTGACCTCTGTTGGAGGGCGCAGCTGGCCGGTCACCGGGTCGTCATCGCGCCCAGGGCACGCATGCGTGAGGCTGCGGCCTCGACGAGCGGTCAACGTTCCCCTGACCTCTCAGCAGAAACCGCTCGACGCCGCGACCGCCGGCATGGCCGTCAGGTTGTACTCGCCAGATGCTCCCCGTATGCCAGTGAGGATGTACCTGGCACCACCCTCTGGGTCTGACCCTCCGTATGCCTGACGTGAATCTGCTGTCCTTGGCGGGATCCGTCGACCCGGTGGGTGGTGTCGTTTCGCACGCGCGCGGTCGGGTG
>Ga0209638_1001731_pt1 | contig 13637 bp, 11 predicted proteins | sample BarGraNGADG00211_FD_184490 | JGI IMG/M metagenome (GOLD analysis project Ga0209638, IMG submission 184490) | Arctic peat soil microbial communities from Barrow, Alaska - Barrow Graham LP Ref core NGADG0002-211 (SPAdes) (version 2) | ecosystem: Environmental > Terrestrial > Soil > Wetlands > Peat... | reverse complement strand
CTCCCGACCTCTCCATCCTCAGCTGGAACGTTGCCGCCGAACGCCTGTACGGGTGGTCGGCGGAGGAGGCGGTTGGTCGAATTCTTCGCGACCGGATCGACGTGCCCCCGGACTTGAGCGAGAGGCAGAGGGAAATTCTTCAGAGAGCATTCGCCGGCACAGCCACTGAGGGTTACGACACGATCAGGTTCGGCCGGGACAGGCGACGGGTTGACGTCTCGCTCACCGTCTTCCCAATCCGCGACCGGGCCGACGTGGTCGTGGCGGTGGGGAGCGTCCACCGCGACATCAGTGGACGGAAACGGGCAGAGGCTGCGTTGCTCGAGAGCGAGGGCCGTTTCCGCCTCCTGTTTGACAACATGGTGGAGGGATTTGGCCTTCACGAGGTCATCACCGGCGACCAGGGGGACGTGGTTGATTTCCGCTTCCTCGATATCAACCCGGCCTACGAACGTCTCACCGGCCTGAAGCATGACGACGTCATCGGGAAGACGATGCTCGAGCAGCCGTCTGCTGACCCTGCCCAGATCTCTATCTACGGCAATGTGGCCATGACGGGCGAGCCCTATTCGTTTCAGTACTACTCGAACATCTTCGGCAAACACCTGCGGGTACACGTGTTCAGCCCGCGACGCGGGCTCTTTGCGGCGGTGTTCGACGACATCACCGAACGCATGGAAATCGAGCAGGAACTGCGAGAGAGCCGGGCACTCCTCCAGTCCATCGTGGACGGGACGACGGATGCGGTCTTCGTGAAGGACCTCCAGGGGCGGTATGTCATGGCGAACAAGACCGTGCTGCAGACGGTCGGCAAGACTGCCGGGGAGATCCTCGGAAATGATGACTACGCGCTCTTCCCGGGAGCGGAGGCGAAGGCCGTCATGGACCGCGACCGGATGGCGATTGAGTCGGGCCAAACCGCCACCTATGAAGAAGAAGTGTCGACTGCCGACGGTCAGCCTCGGACTTACCTCGCGACAAAGGGTCCGGTGCGCGACGCAAACGGCAAGGTCATCGGACTGTTCGGAATTTCACGCGACATCACCGAACGAAAGCGCATGGAAGCGGTGCTGCTGCAGTCACAGAAGCTGGAAAGCCTTGGCGAACTCGCCGGAGGCCTGGCACACGACTTCAACAACATCCTCACCGTGATACTCGGGAACTGCGCGCTGGCAACCCGCGGTATGGAACCGGGCTCGCCCGGTCTGCAGGAGATCCAGGAGGTCGAGAAGGCGGCGGTACGTGGCGCGGATTTGGCCAGGTTCCTCCTCGACGCCGCCGGGGGCGCGGAGTCCGCACGCAGGCCGGTCGATCTCAACGTGCTCTTAGAGGACGCAGTGGGGCTCCTCATGCCCTCTTTCATGGCGCGGATCGGGATCCAGTACGACCTGTCGCCCGATCTTCCTCTGATCTCGGCGGATGCGGTCCAGGTGCAACGTGCGCTTTCGACGCTCGTCGTGAATGCAGTGGAAGCCCTGGGCGCCGGTGGCGGGCACCTCGTTCTCGCTACCGGCGTTGGCGGTGCTGGCGGTGCGAACGTCGAAAGCGGTCTCTCCTCACATGACCTCAAGGAGGGCATGTACGTTTACGTGGACGTGATGGACGACGGTCCGGGCATCGCCCCGGAAGTGTTGCCGAGAGTGTTCGACCCCTTCTTCACCACGAAATTCTCAGGCAGGGGCCTCGGGCTCTCCGCGGCCCAGGGTATTGTCCGCGCGCATGGGGGGGCGATCGCCGTGACAAGCGAGGTCGGCAAGGGCGCAAAGTTCCGGGTTCCGCTGCCCGTACCGGTGGAAGACTCACCGCGCCGCGAGTGAGCAGTCGGGATGAACCACGCGCCCGGATTGACGTCCTGGCGCGTCGCTGCCTTCGGGTTCAGGAAACCGACCCGGGGCTGTCAGCTCATGCTGAATCCGGGGTAGGCATCGGTGAGGAGATAGGTATACGCCGAGATGCGGGCACCCCATCGCAACAGCCCCGTGAGAAACGAATGGATGCCGCGGGGCATGTGGCCCGTGATGAGGATGGCCCACCACGCGATGAACACGCCGATGTATCCGATCAGCGCGACAAACCCGAAGACGAACGCTGACGGGATGATCGTGAGCCACTTGAAGAGCATGAGGAGCCGGCTAAGCCGCTCCGGGTAATGGATGCTGAACTCCACCGGGTACATTCCTGGCGCACCAGTAAACGGGGGATATTCATCCCGGAGCAGCAGCATGTATGCCTCGATGTTCATCATTCGGCGCATGGTCGCCTCGCCAAACGAGAACAGCCCTCTCGGGTACCGGCCAGTGAACAGGATCGCCCACCAGGCCAGGAATGTGCTGGTCGAAAAGCCGATGAGAACAAAGTAGAGGACGACCACGTTCGGGATGATGAGGAAGCTCTTGAAGAAGATCTTCCAGCGCGAGAGGGAAGCGGGGTAGGGAATGTTCAGCGCGACCGGATGGCCGGCACCGGTTGCCGGCGGCGGCGCGGCAAAGGCGCCTGGCGGAGGGGCCCAGGTGGCCTGCGGTACCGCCGCGACGGGCTGGGCCTGCACAGGAGTAGCGGCGCCAACGGGCGCGCCGCAGGCCCGGCAGAACCTGGCCTCCGGGGCAAGCTCGGCGCCACACGATGCGCAGCACGCGACCGCAGGCACTTCCGGGGTAGCGTCAGGAGCGTCGTCGACTGCACGGCCGCAGGCTGGACAGAACCGGGCCCCGACCTCCAGAGTCGCCCCGCAGTTCGCGCAGGCAGGGTCCGCCGGTGGAGGGGCGGCTGCGCCGCAGGTTGGACAAAAGCGCTGACCATCGGCCAGCGTCGAACCGCAACTCTTGCACTGCATCGGCGTATTCTCCGGTGCGATCGTCCCCGTGTCGACAACGATTATCGCCGAGTATCCGGCCAATCGGCTCGCTTTCAGTTCCTCATATCCCGCCGCGCGGTCTCGCGCGATCGTAGCGGCCGCCCCGTGATCTGGGCGCCGCGGGAGGTGGGGGTCGCTGCCGGAGTTGTCAGACCCGAGTGAGCGCGGCGTAGGCGACCAGAAACACCACCAGGAAGATCGAGGCCGCGCTGCCGACGATGATCGCCAGTTGGCGTGAGCGGCTTCGGCGTCCGTCAATGCGGGCGACGCCGTGCGGCAGCCGTCTGTGTTCGTCGCGAGCGCGGACGCTGCTCCAGCCTGAGCGATAGGCCGCACACCCCTCATGCTCGGCGCTCAAGCAGTAGCGCACCTGGTGCTGCTCCGGGATGGCAAAGAGGTTCTGATCCTCACGACAACATGCATGGGCCTGCGTGGGTATTTGTGCTCGCGTCGCGGGGTCGTCGGCGAGGCCCAGCCACGGGCACGCCTGCTCAGCGAGCGAACGGGGGTCTTCCTGGCCGGGGTGAGGAGTACGACGCATGCGGCTAAGTATCCATGGTACATAAGGCGGCGCTTTCGACGATCAGGTGAAGGGCGACCTTTCCGCTCGGTTCGTGCTTTGGCGACATGCTTTGGCGCCGGAAGGGGGCTATGAACGGGCCCCACCGTATACTCACCACAATGTCGAAGCTCGCCATCCTCCTGGCCGCCGTCCTCGGCGTCATGGTCGTTGTCACACGGATCGCGGTCGCCGGAGCGCCTGCAGCTGTTGTTGCTCGCCCGTACCGGCTAATAGCCCCCCTGGTATCGCGGGGCACAGAGCCTCCCCCCTACGTCGGCCCGATCGTTTCGCTCGACGTGGCCGCCGCTTCGGTCGGTTCGCAATGGCCAGTCGAGGAGCGCAGCACCACCATCACCGGGGGCGGCGAGACCCTCGAGGAGCCCACTTCGCCGAACCGGATCGCCTGGTACCCGGCCTACGGTCGCCCGGGCTTTCGCGGCGCTAACACCACGTTTGCCGGCCACGTGAACTACGTTGGCTGGTCGCTCACCGCGTTCGCGTACCTCAACAGGGTCCAGGTCGGTGATTCGGTTTACATCACCATGGGCGACGGCACCGTGTACACCTATAGCGTCCGGTCGGTCGACCTTGTCCGCGTAGAGGACCTGGACATGGCCCAGGTCCTGATGCCCCGGCTCGACAACCATACGGAGCGGGTGACGTTTATAAGCTGCGGAGGGGACTTCTTCATCGCGCCCGGCATCGGCGGCGAGTATTCCTCACGCCTCATCATCACGGCCGAGCGCTACATTCCGGACTACTAACATTTCCCGCGCGTTCCCCGGGTTCAGGCGAATTTGTGCTCAAGGAACGAAATTAAGAGTGGGGTGATGCGGGGCCAATATCGGGCCCCGCGCTTAGCCCTGACATCAATCTCCTAATGCGACGGCCCTTCGCGAGCACCGACCCTGAACGCGACGCGCCCTTCCTGAGCGGAGCCGGGCCGATTCACGAACGGGTGCTGCCGCCAATGCCTCTTGCCATCTCAGGGCGTGGACCGAAGTGGTTCAACGACCTCCCTATCCAGGTGAAGCTCCTTTCGACCTTCGCCGCGACGATGTCGATCCTCGCCCTCGCGATGGTCTTCACGAATCTGCGCATGCAGACGATCGATGCTGCCGCCGCCGATGCGAACCGGGCTTCTTCGTCCTCGCTGCTCGCGGCCCAGCTGCAAACCGCGTTCCAGGAACAGGTGGTCCAGGCGAAGGACCTCCTCCTGAGGGGCGGAACTGATGAGAGCTTCCAAAAGTACTCAGCGGCAGTAAGCGACAGCGGGAAGAAGGTCGTCGCGCTCCGCGACCAGCTGGCGCAAGACGTTACCCGGGTGAAGAACACGCAGGCGGACAACATGCTGGCCACCTTCGACCAGCAGTACCAGTCCTACCAGTTGGAGTACACCGAGGCAATGAACCTCGTCCACGGCCCGACCGCCTACGACAACGTGACGAGCGACACGGTGTTGAACGGCAAGGACCTGGGCGCCAAGCAGGCGGCCACGACGCTCGCCGACTTCTTCGCCCAGCAATCGGCGGCCAGCGAAGCGAACCTCCTCTCGATCTCCAGTCAGACCCGAACGATCGCGATGGCGACGCTTGTCGCTTCGCTCGTGGCTGGCGGCACGGTCGCCTTCTGGATGTCGCGGCGAATCGTCCAATCGATTCTGCCCGTGCGTGATCGCCTCATCAGCCTGGAAGCTCGCGACGTGACCGGTCTCCAGACCGGACTTGAAGCTGTCGAGCGAGGGGACCTGACGGTCGGCGTCCAGGTTTCCACCACGAAGATCCCGGACTGTGGCGCCGACGAGGCGGGCCAGTCCGCCGCTGCAATCAATGCGACGATCGACCGAATGACGGCGACCGTAGCCTCCTACAATGCGATGCGGGAAGGGTTAAGCGAGCTTGTGGGCGGCGTTCGCAAGAACGCTACTTCGGTCCTGCACACCTCCGATCAGTTGCGAGAGTCCTCTGACCAGATGGCCGCAGCCTCGGGCCAGATCGCGTCCGCAATCAACGAAGTCACCAGGTCCGCCGCGTCCCTGGCGACCCTCTCGCAAGATTCGGCGAGGGAGATCGAGGCAGTGGCGAGCGGCTCGCAGGAGTTGGCCGCTTCGGCTCAGTCCAACGCTACTGGCGCGGCGACTTCACGGCAGGAAGCTGCCTCCATGAGTCAGCAAATCGCGGCGGTGGCCAATGCGTCCGACCAGGTGGCCCGAAGCGCCGAGGAATCCCGCGACGCGGCGTTGAGTGGGCAGGTGGCCGTTCGCCAGGCTGTCGCGTCGATGGAGTCGATCGCCGGAGCAGTTGGGAGGGCGGCGGCGACGGTCGACCGTCTCGGCGAATACGGCAAGCAGATCGGCAACATCGTCCAGTCGATTGACGAGATCGCCTCGCAGACGAACCTGCTGGCTCTGAATGCGGCGATCGAAGCGGCTCGCGCCGGGGAGCAAGGTCGCGGCTTCGCGGTGGTCGCCGAGAACGTTCGTAACCTCGCAGAGCGTTCGTCGGGCGCGACGAAAGAGATCGCCGCGATCGTGGCCCTGGTGCAGGAAGGTACGCAACAGGCAGTTCAAGCGATGGCTGCTGGTGTGAAGGACGTGGAGTCCGGGCGAGAGATCACTGCTGAAGCGGGCAAGGCGCTGGCCTCGATCATCGAGACGGTCGAGGGTTCCGCGGCGCAGATGAAGTCGATTGCGGTCGACGTCCAGGGGCTCGCAGCCGGGGCAGACCGGATCCGTTCCTCGGCGGAGCAAATCACCTCGATGGCTGAGCAATCCGCCGAGGGGGCGGGGGAGATGGCACGAGCTACCACCCGCGTCACGCAGGCGATCGTGCAGGTGTCTGCGACCAGCGAAGAGACATCCGCTTCCGCGGAACAGGTCAGTGCTTCTACCGAGGAGCTGAGCGCACAGTCCGAAGAACTGGCGGCAACGGCGAACACGATGCGTTCGCTGGCGTCGGCCCTCGATGCGGCCGTGACCAGCTTCAAACTGGCGGCATAGGGAAGGCTTCGCACGGCGGCGACACTCCGACGAAGTACGACAGGTCAATGACGGCCCGGGGGCACACCCCTGAGGCGATGGGGGAAGTTGAAATGAAAGTCAAGAACATGGGGACGAAGTTCCGGGGCGGCCTCCTGGCGATCATCGCAGTGGCCTCGCTCGCCACTGCCTGCTCCGGCGGGCAAGGCGCAGCGCCAACGCTGGGAGTGAAGACAGCCGCGGTCATTACCGCCCCTTCAACCGACGTCGTGGCGCTGAAGAGTACACCGGCGTCGCTGGCTACCGACGACCCCGCCTGGTCACTGGCCCAGGCTACGACGATTAACACCGACGTCATTCCCGAATCGAAGGCGACCGACCCCGTCGACGTCCAGATGCAGGCCCTCTACAGCGACACGGACGTCTGGTTCCGCTTCCAATGGAGCGACCCAACGCAGGACGCGTTCAGTGTCTGGCAGTGGGATGGCACGAAGTGGACTTCGCCCTCGCCCACGGCAGATCGCCTGTCGCTCTACTGGGAAATCACGCCCGTAGCCGACTTCGAGGCACGCGGCTGTGCCGCGCTCTGCCATAAGTCGACCTCGGACCCGATCTCCAAGTGGTACATGGTCGCTCCGAATCCGACCGACGTACTGGACAACTGGCAGTGGACCGCTTCGACCTTCGCCGGGATGGGCGGGGCCAACAACCTCCATCTGGTGGGCGTTAACACCAGCGATCCGACGACCTCGCCGGGCCGCGGATCGGCGATTGTGGCGGATCCGAACACTGGCGGCGGGACGGTTTCGAACTCGAATGCGGCCAAGGATGCCCCAATAGCGATGCAGGACCCGGCGAAGACGACCCCGCTTTACGGCCCGAACTACTTGGCCGTCAGCGAGTCTGTCGCGCTGGATATCTCAAAGATCAAAATCGGGGACAAGATCCCGAAAACCGAGCTCGCACCTTTCCGTGGTGAGCGCGGCGACATTGACGGCAAGACGACCTACGCCAACGGCCAGTACACCGTGGTGTTCCATCGCAAGCTGAACACCGGCTTCCCTGACGATGCAAAGTTCACGGTCGGCGGCACGTTCACCTTCGGGCTCGCGGTCTGGAATCAGTTCGACCAGGAGAACCACACGGTTACCGGGCAGCCCTATCACCTGAAGTTGCCCTAGCCGTAGCCGGCCGGCCGTAGGGCCGGTCGCAAACGCAGGCTGCACCCGAACTCCGTATCACCGTCGCGGACCTCGGCCGTCGCTGGCAGCCGGGCCTCATCGGTGTGGTAGCCGAGCGCCTCGATGTCATGGACGACCGGGCAAGCAAACGATCCCTGGCCTGAACCAACAGTGCACCCCGGGCCATTGAGCAACCGCGGGTGGCGGCGCGCGACAGCACTGCCTCGATCCGCCGCGACACTCGTTCTGGCGGCCCGGACTGCGACCCCTGCTTTCATGTCATCGAGGACCAGGTTCCGTATCCGGGGTAGGCGGTCCCCTGATTTCGAGGCGAGACCGCTGCTGGACCGCCGCAATCTGCCGTCCATCGTGGTGAGCCATACGGGAGGTTTCCGATGCACGGGAAGGTCACGCTATCCGAAGCCGGACAGTCTATCGCAGCGGGAAAAGATGAAGCGCGGGTCGAATTCGTCGCCCCGTTCATTGAGGCGGCTGCGCGCGTCATCCTCCAGACGTGCGGGGAGACGGTCGCCAAAGGCCGCATCTTCCGTTTGCGGTCGCCGCAGACAACGAACGACGTCAGTGCGCTCGTTGCGATCACCGGCAGCATCGCTGGAATCGTGACGTATGCAATGCCGATGGTGACCGCCCGTGAACTGGCTTCGAGAATGATCGGTGAGCCGCTCTCTGAACTCGACGAGATGGGGCAGAGTGCGATTGCTGAGCTCGCCAACATGATCACCGGCCAGGCAGGCATCAAGCTCGAGCAGACGGGCTTTCCCACGGACATGTCGCCACCGATCGTCATCCTTGGCCGCGGCAACTCGATCGTGACGTTCAACCTGACTCGATTGGTCCTGCCTCTTGTGCTGAGCTTTGGGGAGTTCCATATCGACATCGCGATCCGCCAGCTGTGCGAAGCGCGCCGGGGCTAACCGTGCGCCGAAGCCAGGCGTAGCAGCCGCCGCGATGAGTGTCCGTCACTCCGTCCCCCCCGGACGTCGACGAGAGCATCGTAGTAGCAAGATCGAGCGAAACCTTCGGCATCAGTTCCAGTCGATCTTGCCTGCCTGCCGACACTTCATCCCGTGCCGGGAGTGACGATTCTCGTCCAGTGAGCCCCGCCATCGGTCGTGCGCTGGATCGCGCCGCGAGTCGTGGCATATCCGACATCCGGATCGCCGAACAGGACGACAGGTGTGACTGGCGAGGCCTGGGTGTAGTCCGTTGTAAACGGACGCCAGCTTGCGCCGCTGTCCGCCGTCTCCTGTGACTGCGCTGCCGGACCTACCAGGAACCAACGCGCCGCGCTGACCATCGCGAACCCGCCATCGACCTTTGGTATAGCCGCAACAAAGCCCCAGGTCGCGCCTCCGTCGGTGGACCTGGTCACGTAGAGTGCCTGGCCCGGGGCGCGTAACGGCAGCAAGAGCGTCGAGCCGAAGGCCTGGACGGCTCCGGCCTGCAGGCTGGGACCGCCCGCCTGGGTCGCAAATCCCGGGGGGTCGGGAATGGGCGTTGACGGCGCCCAGGTGCGGCCGCCATCAGCGGTGCGATAGACGACCGGTGCGTGGTTAGGGTCCGAGGCAACGACAAACCCGCGCACTTTGTCGACGAAGGCGAGGCTGCTCTTGCATCGCGCCGCCGAGATACCGTTCGCCTCCAACGTCGACCAGGTCATCCCTGAATCGGTAGTGTGCCAGAGCACGAAGGACTGCTGCTGGCACTGGGTCGCAGGTGACCCGACGCCGGAAAGCCACCCCTCCTGCCCATCGATGAACGAGACCTCGGCGTTCGTCACCGCGGGCGGCAGTCCACGCGCCAGCCAGGTGGCGCCACGGTCACCAGAGCTGAACAACCGCTGACCGGCAACCAGCACCCAGACGACATCGCGCGACGGTGCGCTCAGTTGCACCACGTTTGGGAGTGGGATTGGCGACGCCGAGGCGTCCGGGAGGACTCCCGCCACCAACGTCGACGGAGCGGTCGCCGCGGCAGTCGGTGCGGGCGCTGCCCCGACCGCGGTAGCTGAGGGGCTTGCAGGCGACGGGCCGGGCTTTGCGTCGCCGCAACCGACAAGCGCGAGCGACCACGCGAGCAGCACGGCGACGCCGACGCGGATAATCACAGGACTTCGAGGTCCCACGACTCGATGGTGCGCTATTTGCGTCCCACCTCGCAAAGGCAGGTGTGCCGGCCAGTCCCGCCGCCGGCTGAAGTTGCGGAAAGCCTTCAACCCGTCGCCCTTGGAACAGGCGCCCTGCCCCGGCGAGTGGTGACTGATCTCCTCACTCGCTGCTCGGCCTGGCCATGGACATCGCGACGAAGCCGGCCAACCCCTGCGCGCCGTCCACGACTTTGCCAGAGGGTGTGACCCCCGGCGCCTCGAACAGGGTTGACCGCGCCCCGATCGGACGGAGGCCGGCGCCCGCCCCCAGGGCAGCGATGTCGTCGCCCGAATAGAACCGCGCACCGTGGAACACGGACCCCGGGTCGGAGCCCAGCGCTTCATAGGCGACGGCCCATGCACTTGTCCGCGGAAAGAAGCCGAGTACGAACCGTCCACCCGGCCGCAACACCCGTGCGACCTCGCGCATCACCTCGGATGGGTCCGGGAGGAATTCGAACACCGTCACGGACAGCACCGCACCGAGGCTTGAATCGCGGACCGGGAGTGCTCCTGCGACCCCGCGCACGACCGTCGGCATCCGTCGGGACGCTATGCCCAGCATGCTCAGCGCGGGATCGAGACCGATGTCCGCACCGAGTGTGCCGCCGAAACGTCCGGTCCCCGTTCCGAGATCCAGCCAGGGGCGATGGGCACCCGCCAGGAGGTCGACAACGCAACGCCGCTCGGATTCGAGCACGCCGCGCCCGATCGGCGAGTCGTACCACGAGTCGTAGTCGGCGGCCTCCCCGGAGCCTCGGTCAAAGGGATTCGTCTCGAGCTTCATCGCGATTGCTCCCCAGCATGGGATATAGCAAGCCCCGGCTCAACGGGCGTCACCACGCTCGCGGTTCGTGCACCATGGGCGCTCGACGATAGGAGGGACGTCCCGGGCAGCGCCGTGAAAAGGACGCGCGGTGCCTGCGTGGACGCAGAACGGCATCCTGCCGGCGCGCTGTTACCCGTAACTCGGCCGCACCGCCGCCGTCATCCCGGCGTCAACGACAAGGTCGTGGCAGTTGATGAACGCGCCCTCATCACTCGCCAGGAACAGGGCGGCGTTCGCGATGTCCTTCGGCAGGCCAGCCCGGCGAAGCGGAGTGGCGTTGCCGAGGTTCGAGGTCAGCTTCCGCATCTTGCCCTGCTCGTGCGCGGGATCGAGCGTGCGCGCTGCGGCGGAACCTCCATAGAAGATGGGAGTCGCGATGCCACCCGGTGAGATCGAGTTCACCGTGATCCCGTACTGCGCCAGCTCCATGCCTGCCACGAGCGTCACCTGGGTGACCGCCGCCTTCGCGGCGCTGTAGAGGTAGCCGCCGAGATCGGCGCGAAGGGCCGCGACGCTGGAGTTGTTGATGATCCGGCCGGATGACTGGGCCTTCATCACCGGTGCAGCGTATTTCATTCCGAAGATAACGCTCCCCAGCAGCAGGTCCATCGCGTAGCGAAAGTCATCGATCGTCACGTCCTCCAGCGTTCCCCGGGTCGGACCGCCGGCGTTGTTGAAGAGGCAATCGAGGCGGCCAAAGACGCTCACGGCGAGGTCGATAGTGTCTTTGATCTCGGCCTCGCGCGTTACGTCGGCACGGATGAACCGGGCTCGCTCACCCAGTTCAGCGGCGAGCCGCTGGCCATCGTCCGCCCCGCGTCCGCAAAAGACGACGGCCGCGCCTTCTTCGATGAAGAGGCGAACGGTAGCTTCTCCAATGCCGCTCGTTCCACCGGTGATCACGGCGACTTTGCCTTCGAGTCGATCCATCAGGTGCTCCTCATCATTAGATTAGGGATAGGTTGGTCCCGCTCAGACTGGCTGGCCGTCAGGACTGCGCCGTGAGAGCGCCATAGACGATCGCCCTGAACTCGCGACGGATGTTGTAGGTCGTCGACGGCATGAGCTGTGTCATGAACACGAAGACCAGCTCCTCTGCCTGGTCGACCCAGAAGGCGGTGCTGGCTGCCCCGCCCCAGGCGAACTCGCCCGGCGTTCCCGAGACCTGAGCCTGGGCGATGTCGAGCGTCACGGAGAAGCCAAGGCCAAAGCCCGTGCCGCCGTAGCCCGTCTCAGTCCACTGCGACGTGAGGGCGGAAGCGGCAAGGTCTGCACCGTTCGCCAGGTGATTGGAAGCCATGAGCTTGAGCGTCTTCGGCCCGATGATGCGCACCCCATCCAGCTCTCCACCATTCGCCAATGCCTGTGTGAAGCGCCAGTAGTCCGTCGCCGTGGAGGTAAGACCGCCCCCTCCTGAAAGAAAGGCCGGGTGCTGCAGGTACGTACTGGTGGTCGGGTCGTCGACCAGGCGAATGCCGCGGGTGCGTGACGGCCCGTAGCAGGCGGCGAACCGGCTCACCTTCTCAGCAGTGACGGAGAACGATGTGTCGACCATGCCGAGGGGACCGATGATGTGCTCGTCCAGATACTCATCGAACCGTTGTCCCGAAATGAGTTCGACGAGGTGCCCGCACATATCCGTCGAAAACGAGTAGTTCCAGCGGGTACCGGGCTGAAAGGCGAGTGGCAGGTCAGCCAGCTTTGCGGCCATCTCGGCGAGCGTGGTATCCCGGGCGCCGATGCCAGCCCTCCGGTAGGCCTCGTCAATCGGCATCCCCGTTGGGAATCCGTAGGACAACCCGGACTGGTGTGAGAGCAGGTCGCGAACGGTCATGTGGCGCGCGAGCGGCTCAGTAACGAAGTCAGGGTGTTCCCCGGAAACGAGCACCCGCAGGTTCTTCCAGGCGGGGATGTAGCGATGGACGGGGTCGTCGAGCTGAACGAGGCCGCGTTCGAAGAGCTGCATGAGCGCGATCGAAGTGAGCGGCTTCGACATCGAATAGATGCGGTAGATCGTGTCGGTTGCCGTCGGGACCCCGCGTTCGCAGTCGGCCAATCCCAGTGCCGAGAGGTGGACTACCTCGCCCTTTCGGGCGACGAGGACGAGCCCCCCGGGCAGCCTTCCGTCGTCGATGTAGCGCTGAACGTGGGCATCAAGGTATTCGAGATGCTTCGATGAGACTCCGACGGCTTCGGGATCGGCTGTGACGGCAACGGTCATGGAGGACTCCCCGTTGAATTGGTGAGAGGAGTCTAGCCGGGTTGGGCGCAAGGAGTGACGTGGTGAGCAGGCCGCACTCCTACCCCGTGATGCTCCCGCGACGAGCCTCGACCCAGCTGCCCGGTCCAGGCTCGCCCTCCGTCATGACTGGTCAGCCGCCAGCAGCGGCTATTCGATAACATACTTTAACAATTATAGCCATGTAGCCCTAGCCGCGAGCCCGGCGGATGCCGAACTGCGCGAAGTGGCGGTCAAGGCTCAGCGCCTCGTCCACTCCGAGGCGGCGCATGATCGCGAAGCTTGAAGCGTCTGTGTAGGAGAACCCTGTGTCGTCGTACTGTTCGATGATCGCGACCGCAGCCGCCTCGTCGGCGGCGGTCACGCGAACGAGGGAGACATTGCTGGTTGCCAGGTTGCGCAGGAACTGGAGCGCGATAGGCCGGCCCTCGCGGACGAGGAGAAGGGCATGGGTCTCGGCGACAACGAAATTGGTAGTGAATACCCGGAGATGCTCGGCAGCCGCGCGGGTGAAGACGGCCCGTGCCTCAGCATGATTCGTGTCGGCTGTGTTGATGGCGGCGAAGAACCCGGAGGTGTCGACGAAGAGGTCATAGGGGATCCGTCCACGCGGCGGCATCACTTCGATTCGTGCATCTCGCTGAGAGCCCGGTACTTGTCCCCCGACACCCAGGCCGACCCGGGGTCGTTCACGATCCCGATCAACTGGAAGATGGAGTCGTCATGGCTCAAGGGACGACCTTTTCGGCGTCCGGCTACGAGGTTCGCTGACGGAGTCGTTGGCTCGATGTAGGACTCAAGGTCTTCCTTCCGCACACGCACCCCCTT
>Ga0209638_1001730_pt1 | contig 13641 bp, 16 predicted proteins | sample BarGraNGADG00211_FD_184490 | JGI IMG/M metagenome (GOLD analysis project Ga0209638, IMG submission 184490) | Arctic peat soil microbial communities from Barrow, Alaska - Barrow Graham LP Ref core NGADG0002-211 (SPAdes) (version 2) | ecosystem: Environmental > Terrestrial > Soil > Wetlands > Peat... | reverse complement strand
GTCGGGTTGATCGTGCTGGGCGTCGCGGCCTTGAGCGCAGTCAGGGCGAGTTGATTCTGATCGGGGGCAGTCCGCAACGGGCATGAGTGAGCCGCACGCAAGTGCCGCTCGCAGCCCAGCGTCGATCATCTCGGTGGCGACCGAAGCGACGAAAGCGACCGACCCCCGGCCACGCCGCTCATGTAAGGGATCTCGTGTACTACTAAGCGTTGTGGCACCCGGAGCGCGTCCCGGGTCCCCTGCCGGGGGTCTTGGCCATGGCACGAAGACCAGCGAGCCACGCGACAGAACCGACAGAGGCGACGATGCAACCCCCTCGACGCGACCCGCGTGGAGACGGGGTGGCTGCAAATACCGGTGTTGGCAGTTCAACCCTGCCCCTCGCACCATAAGTCCCCGGTCCCTAGAACTCCTCGTGCGTGTCGGGATCGCCGCCAAGGCGTCGCTGCCCCAGGCCGCTGATGGCGGTTATCTCGCGGTCAGTGAGCTCGAACCGAAACACATCGAGATTGGCCGCCTGGCGCGCGGGCGTGGCCGATTTGGGGATCGGGATCGCGTCGCGCTGGAAGTGCCAGCGAAGAATGACCTGGGCGGGTGAGACGCGATGTGCAGAGGCGATAGCGCTGATCGTCGCGTCGTGGAGGAGGTCGCCGCGGCCCACCGGACTCCAGCTCTGTGTGGCGATGCCCTTGGCCCGGTTGTAGTCGAGCATCGCTCCCTGGGGGAAGTGCGGGTGCAGCTCGATCTGGTTGACCGCGGGCAGGACGCCGGTCTCGGTTTCGAGACGGTCGATCTGCGCGGCGGTGAAGTTCGAGACCCCGATGGAGAGAACCACGCCCTCGCGTTGGAGCCGGATCATGGCGCGCCACGACTCGACGTACCTGTCGATGCGCGGAAGCGGCCAGTGAATGAGGTACAGGTCGATGTATTCCAGGCCCAGACGAACCCTTGACTGTTCGAAGGAGGCGAGCGTTTGCTCGAACCCATGGTCGCGACCGGGGAGCTTCGTGGTGACCACGAGCTCGGCGCGGGGCACCCCTGAACCTGCGATCGCGCGTCCCACGCCCGCCTCGTTGCCGTAGGCGACCGCAGTGTCGATCAACCGGTAGCCGAGCTGCAAGGCGGAGCCGACTGCAGCGTCGGCCTCGTCGTCATCGAGGGGGTAGGTGCCCAGCCCGATGGCGGGAATCGAATGGCCGTCGTTAAGCGGCCTGCGCGGAACGTGGCTCATCAGTCATCCATGACGTGCTCGGAGGGTTTCGAAACAAGGGAGTCTCGTGGCGGCCGCCACTGGCCCGCTCAACTCGTACTGTCCCCTGTTGAGCGCGTCGACGCAACTCCGGGGTCGAGCGCCCGGCGGGGAGGCTGGCTTGTGCTAGCAGGGGAGTACCAGGCTACGGCGTCCGGCGTGGCGAACGGGACCGGCCCGTCATAGACGCGCCTGCTCTACCTGGCCAATGCTGCCCTTAGTCCCGCATCGATTCGCTCGGCGGCCTCCTCCTGCATGCCGGGCATCACGTGGCTGGCACCTGCCGCTGCAATCATTTTGCAACCCAAATGCACGGTCTGTGATGGGCTTCGTTGGGACTCCTTGGGAAGCCGGCCCCTGATTTTCGCTGCAAATGTCCACAGTTCTTATGACTGCCTGTGACGTGCTGGGTCTCCTTGGGCCTAGATGGGCAGGCTATTAATCCTGCCTGATAAGGAAGAGGTCCGTGGTTCGAATCCACGTGCGCCCACCAGTCATTTGCAGGGGTTTCTCTCGTTGGCCCCTCCGTCCGGACCCCGTTCTGCAATCATTCTGCAACCCAAGCGAGGGTGGTGAGACTTGACAACGAGGGTGGTGGGTGTGGGCATGGATGGCGCGGAACGAGGGGCGATGAGATCCGACGGGACGACAGCAGGATGTCGGGCCGCAGCCGCCTGTGCGTGGTCAGCTTGGCGTTAGGCTGCGACATTGAGGGCCTTGCTTTCGGTCTTGGCTTGGACACCAACAAACCGATAAGTGCAGGCCCTCACCTGTCAACAACGTCGTGAACTAGAACTTCCAGACCGCTACGGGGCTACGCCTCGCCTCGCCTCTTCAGCCTCCGCGAGAGCACGGCGGGCAAAGCTGATGTGCCCTTCGCCCTTGATGACCCATCCCTCGGCCCGGTCCCGAAGCGCCAACGCCAGGTCCAACAGATCCTGAGCCTCGTCGCGCTTGCCGTTTGAGACTTCGTTCCGTACCTCCCACAAAGTCCGGCTGGCGCTCTGGATCTTGCCTCGCTCGAGCTGCTGCCTGGCCTTCTTGAGGGCTTTGGACGTCTCGGGACCTCCGTTCCTCCGGGCCGGTCTCACCAGTGGTTCCCCGCCGGTGTATGTCGGCCGCATGCGCACCTGGTCGAGTGTCAGCGGTTGGCTCATGATCCCTCCAATCTGGCTCATGGATGTGTCCAAGTCGATTGTAGGCGGTTTCGCTGTTGCAGAAATATGGGGATAATGTCAGTATAAAGCCCGTCTTTAACCATCAAGAGCCAGCTGTTCGCGTTCAGCGAGCGGGCAGGAGGGCAGCATGCTTGAAAGTCCAGCGCCGGCCTTCAGCGACGTGCGGCTGCGGGCCTTCATCGAGGCCGTCTTTGACGCCTACTACGACTGGCACATCCAGTCCGGCGACATGGAGATGTCGGCCCAGATGGACGCGCTGCTGAGGTTGAAGCCGGGCAGCTTGCCGAGGACTTATGACGGCTGGCTGGGGCGCCTGCATCCGGACGACCGCGAGGGGGTGCTGCTCAGCAACCAGGGGGCGGCGCAGCGCGGAGGAGTCTACGAGGGCGAGTATCGCATGTGCCGCGGTGACGGTACCGACATCCTCGTGCGTGACCGCGGCGTAGTCCTGAGAGACGCAGCGGGCCGCTCCAGTCACATCATCGGGTCCATCCACGACATCACCCGTGAACGGCAGGCGGAGCGCGCCCTGCGCGAAGCCGCGGATCTCTACCGCACGCTCTTCGCCCAGGCGGTCAACCCCGCCTTCCACATCGCCGGGGACGGTCGCTTCCTGGACGCGAACGATGCCGGGTTGGCGTTCCTGGAGATCGGAAGGACACAGCTCCGTCGTCAGAACGTCGCCGATCTGTGGGGTGAAGACGCGCCAGCGGCCGTGCGGGCCGCACTGGCAAGCGCGGAATCGATGGCCACGCTCGAACTCGAGCTCCGCGTCGGCGATTCGCTCAAGGCGCTCACCGCGACTCTCCTGCCCTGCCGCCTCAAGGAAGAGCGCACCTGTTTCGCGCTGGGCACCGACATCACCGAGCACAGAGCCCTCCATCGAGCCCTCGAAGCCTCGGGAGAGTCGTTGCGCCGCCAGGCGGCGGCCCTAGAGGACGCCAACACGGCGTTGCGGGTGATTCTTGAGCAGCGCAACAACGACCGTGCCGAACTCGAGCGTACCATTCTGACCAACGCGCAGACGGTGATCGTGCCGCTCCTGGAGCGGCTGCGGAGGAGACTGGCATCCACACCCGAGGCGATCTACGCAGACGCTGCGATCCAGAATCTGAACGCACTCGTCTACCCGTTCGCACAGTCACTCGACGCCTTGGCGAGCAGCGAGACACGGCTCAGCGTGCGCGAGCGTGAGATCGCCAATCTGATCAGGGTGGGCAAGAGCTCGAGCGAGATAGCCGAAGCGCTCTTCATCGCGCCGGCAACGGTCGCCTACCATCGGAAGAACCTGCGCCGCAAGTTCGGACTGGCGGCGCGTGGTCCGTCACTGGCTGCCCATCTTGCGCGCTTGCCCGGCGGCCACGCGGGGCACACTCCTCGGCGTGATTGCACCCCCGAGACCGGTCCACCTTCAATGCAAGGTCTCCCGAGCGACTGAGGAAGTAAGGCAGCCATGCCGCGCATGAGCTACCGCCCAGAGGAGATCATCGCCAAGCTGCGCCAGGCCGCCATCCAGATCCTGCCGCTGAGCGGGGGCGACTCGTGCGAAGGCGTCGCTCGTCGACGCGGGGTGGGGACGAGGCTGAGGCGCCAGCTCGACTGACGCCGAGACGATTCGTCCTGGCACGACCGGAACGACGCGTCCGACCGATTCGTCCCCGGGTGGGGCGCTCGGGCGTACTAGCAAGTGTCTCGGCACCCGGACGGAGTTCCGGGACGGCTGCCGGGGGTCTTGGGCTCGACGCGCGAGCCGGGCTAGCGGGTCGAGGACTGGACGTGGGAGGCGCGGCGGGTGAGGAGTTCGGTGCGCTGAGAGGAGCTTCGCGCTCGCTGATACGATTGCCCGACCATGCGACTGGCGCCAAACATCGGGGTGATTCGGTGAGGGCGGGCGGCAAAGCTCGACGTGGTCCGGGTGGCGACGCCGAAGCCGCGGATCGACCCACGCCCCGGGTCAGCCTCGCGACCATCGCTCGCGAATGGGGGCGCATCGGCGCCACCGGCTTCGGCGGCCCGCCGGCGCTGATCGCGATGCTCCACCGTCTCTGCGTCAAGGAGCGCGGGTGGATCAGCGAGAGCGAGTTCCACGACGGCATCGCGGCGGCGAACCTGCTCCCGGGACCGGCCGCGATCCAGCTCGGCATCTACTGCGCGTGGCGACTGCGCGGGAAGATCGGTGGCGCGGTCGCCGGTGTCTGCTTCGCGCTTCCCGGCCTCCTCGTCATCCTCGGCCTCAGTGTCCTCTTCCTGGCCGAGCACCCTCCCCTGTGGCTTCAGGGCGCGGCTGCGGGAGCAGGCGCAGCCGTGGCGGCCGTGGCCGTCAACGCCGCCGTCGGCCTCATGCCCGCGAGCTGGAAGCGCATCGGCACGAGCCGGGGCCAACGGACCCGCTGGATCGCCTACACGCTCATCGGCGGGGCGGCGGCGGCGACCTTAGGGCCCTACCTCGTCCTCGTGCTCCTCGCCTGCGGGCTCAGCGAGACGATCGTGCGCGAGAGCGGGCGGCCGGGGCGCGAGCTGAGGAGCATTAGCGCCGTGCCGCTCGCCGCCATCGCCTCGGCTGGCGTGGGCGGCATCGGCGCCCTTGCCTGGGTCGCCTTCAAGGTCGGCGCCCTCTCCTACGGCGGCGGCTTCGTCATCATCCCGCTCATGCAGTCCGATGCGGTTAGCCACTACCACTGGATGACCGATGGGCAGTTCCTCACCGCCGTGGCCCTCGGCCAGATCACCCCCGGCCCGGTCATCCAGACGGTGGTCGTCGTGGGCTACGCCGCCGCGGGCCTCGGCGGCGCCCTCCTCGCGGCTTTCATCGCCTTCGCGCCCTCGTTCCTCTTCGTGCTCTTCGGCGCCCGCCACTTCGACCAGCTGCGCAAGAGCCTCGCGGTGCAGAGCTTCCTCACCGGTGCTGGACCGGCGGCGGTAGGCGCCATCGCCGGCGCCGCCATCCCCTTGGCGCTGGGCATCAGCCACGCTTGGCAGGTCGCCGTCGTTGCCGCCGCAGCGGTGTGGATGATCGGGCTGCGGCGCAGCGTCGTCATCGGACTGCTAGCGGCGGGGCTGATCGGGGTCATCGTGGCGCTGGCGGGTCTGCCGGTCGGCTCGTGACGAAGAGCGGCAGCGGCACGGGCGGCGCGACTGCCCCACGGAGTGGGTAGCCTTTCAGGGAGGTGATGCCTTGTGAGAGTGCGCGACAGCGGGATGCCCGACGAAGGTCTTTGGGAGCAGCTGCTCGATGTCGACCTGATCCTCGACCGCCTCGGCATCGGCGCTGGACTCACCAACGTGGCCGAGTTGGGCTGCGGCTACGGCACGTTCACCATCCCCGTCGCGGATCGGATTTCGGGAACCCTGCACGCCTACGACATCGACGAGTCCATGGTGGCACGGGCCCGCGAACGCGCGTCACGCGCCGGTCTCGCGAACGTGGTGGTCGAGCGTCGCGATGTGTTGGCCGATGGCTTTGGCTTGCCGGACCGGTCGCAGGACGGCTGCCTGCTTCTCAATATCCTCCACCATGAAGACCCCGTGGTCATCTTGACCGCAGCCGCCGAGATCCTGCAGCCCGCCGGTCGGCTGTTCATCATCCACTGGCGGCACGACGCCAACACTCCAAGGGGACCTGATCTGAGCATCAGACCGCGGCCTGACCAGATCGTCGCCTGGGCCGCTCAGGCGTGCTCATTGCGCTTGCACGGCGACGTGCAGGACTTGCCGCCGTGGCACTACGGCCTCGTGCTCACGAACGCAAATGACGTGGCCCCCGGATCGGGGCGACAACGAGGCGGGTGAGGGAGCCGGGTTCACCCAGGCCCGCCGGAGAGACCGGTCAGTCTTCCTCGCGGCGACCGCTACGCGCGGCCTCCAGAGCCTCGCGAGCCTCGCCGTGTATCCACCAGATCATCGCCAGCGCCGCCACGGGGTCGGCCCACCACCAGCCAAAGAGGCGGTTGAGCAGCAGGCCGACAAGCAACACCGCCGACATATAGATGCAGACCAGCGAGCAGGCGGCGTCGGCACGCAGGGCGGGGCTGTCGAGACGCCGGGCGAGGCTGAGCCGCCAGCGCCAGAGCAGCGGCATGACGACGAGCGCCGCGACGGCGAGCGCGAGGCCGGCCGTCGAGGACTCGGGGTGGCTGCGGCTCACGAGGCTCCAAGCGGACGTGGCGACGATGTAGACGATGAGGCCGTAGAGGCCCCAGCCGACGATGCGGGACGCCTGGCGCTCGCGGGCGTCGAGCTCCTCGTCGGTGGCCCGATCGGTGTGGAGCAGCAGCTGTCGCAGCACAACCGCGGCGGTGAACAGCTCGATGCCGCTGTCGACGCCGAAGGTGGTGAGCGCCACCGAGCGGGCGGCGATGCCGGCCCAAAGCGCCACGACCAGCTCGACGACCATCCAGGCCAGTGTCAGCGCCTCGGCGAGGCGAGCTTGGCGGATCAGGGGCACGTCTGACGGGGTCGGACTCACGGAGCGAGGATACTACGCCGCGTGGCGGCCCCTAGCCGAGGTCGGCTAGGGCTCAGCGGAGCGTCTTCAGGTAGGCAAGCAGGTCGCCCCACCGCGAGTCCGTGAGCTGCCACTGCGGCATCGGCGCCGCGAGATGGGCGCCGGTCGGGTCCAAGCCTGTGGTGACGGCGGTGCGCAGACTGGTATCTGTGTAGGTGGGGCCCCGAGTGCCGTCCGGCTGCAGCATGCCCTTCGGGTCGGTGAGGTTGCCGTAGGTGATGTCCGGCGCCGTGAACATCATCGTCGCGCGGCCACGCCCGTCGCTCCCGTGGCAGCTGGCACAGCTGACTCGCATCATGCCACCGCCGCCCATCATGCCGCCGCCCGTGGTGTTGCCGCTGCGCGGGATGAGCGCGCCGCTGGCGTCGTGGCCGGTCTGGAAGACGATCTCGCCGCGCGAGACTGAGGAGCCGGTCCCGGAAGGCCCCACAGCAGTACCGCCGCTGTTCCGCGAGTTCCCGACGATGAGTACGCCCGCGGCTGCGAGCACCGCGACGAGGAGCGCGATGCCGACGATCCAGAGACTGCGCCGGGGCGAGGACGCCACGGGCCTAAAGGTCGCCGAGCTTCTGCAGGTACTCCTCGCGCTCGATCTCGCCGGCGGCGTAGCGCCGCTTGAGGATGTCCTTGGGCGACTCGGGGGCGTTCATTGGCGTCGGCGCAGCGCCCGCCGCGACGGACGAGCCGCCCGAGGACTGGCCGAGGTACCTGACGAGGAACACGATCGCCACGATCAGGGCGACCACGAAGACGATCATGAACAAGAGCATCACCCAGCCTTCCCAACCGGCGCCGTGACCCCAGTATCCGTTGCCATCCCACATCATCGCTGCTCATCACCTCACGTGGACTGTTGCTTTGGCAGACGCCGGGCCGAGTCTGCGGCCGCCGGACTCAGGCAAGTCCCCGGCCGGGGCAGCGACCACCTCGGCCGGGGACGTTGCTTGTTTTCCGAAGCGCCGGGCTTACCAGCCGAAGCCGCCCCACATGCCGCCGAGGCCCATCCAGCCGCCGGCGCCGTAGCGCATGCGGGTGGTGGTCGGCGTCATGCCGTGGTGGCGGTAGAAGCTCTTCACCTGAGCGCGATTGTGCATGGTGAGCGTGCGCAGCGCTGTCTGCGCCGTCGCGCCCCCCGGGTTGGAGCCATAGTGCTGCTGCCAGTTGTGCATCGCGGTGGTCTGGCGGGCGCGCATCGTCAGCCACTGGCCGAAGCCCCTGACGTGGCCCGTCATCCACGACGCTCCGTAGCCCGCGCCCCACATGTGGCTCGCGTTCCAGGAGTCGCCCATCAATGCCGCCCATGTCCCAGCCGCCCCACATGCCGTCCGAAGGGCAGGTCCACGTGGCGCCGTTGCCGTACTGCTGGTAGAAGGCCTTCATGTCGCTCCAGAAGGTGGTCCAGAGATCGTGGAGCGCCTGCTGGGGTGCGTCCGAGGTGAGATCGGCCTTGTAGGTGTCCATACCACGCCTGGAGCGCCTTGACGTGGTCGGCGCGCAGCTGCGTCCAGGCCTTGAGGGCGTCGGGGTTACTGGTGAGCCAGGCCATGCCGGAGCCGGTGCCCCACATGCCGGTGCCGCCCCAGGAGCCGGAGCCGTTCCACAGGCCGCCTCCGCACCAGCCGCCGCCTGTCGTGCCGGGCGTAGGTGACGGAGTGGGAGTCGGCATCATGGTCGACGGCGGTGTCGGCATGGGCGTCGCCATCATGGTCGACGACGGCGAGGGCGAGGGGTGCCCATCATGCCGCTCGCGCTGGCGATCGGCACGAGGGCGACGGCGGCAAGCACGACGACCGCGAGGGCCGTGAGCGAGGCTTTGAACCTTAGTCTCATCAAATGATCATTCCTTGTTTCGTTTACTGAAGTCCTGAGCTATCAAGACCACATTACTCCGTGATGATGAAGGACCTGTGAAGCGGTGCCGCCGGAGCCTCCTTCGCAGTCGCTCGATGCTGTCACTGCCAGAGACACCTGGGCGCGGCGTTTCTTACAGGGGCGTGGGGCGCGGCAGACCGCGCCCTTACTCGTGAGAGCTGCCGTCCCCGCTGCCCGACATATCGCCACTGTCGTGGCTTGTCGTCGTGCTCGTCGAATGATCGACGGCGGGTGTGGTGGTCGTGGCGCTGTCGTGCATCGTCGTCGTCGTGGTGCCGCTGCCCTCACCGGCGTCATGGGTCGCGGAGTCATGGCTCCCACTGCCGGAGTGCTCGCCTGCGTGATGACCGCCCGACTCGGCGTGGTGAGCGCCATCGTGACTGTGGGCGCCCATGGGATCTCCGTGACCGGCCCAGCGAGCGTCGTGTCCGCCTTCGCTGGTCGCCGACGTGAATTGAGGCCGTGCTCCGGCCGAAGGCGCAGAGACCGCCGCCGATGCGGCGGGCGGGCCACTGTGGCGCGCCTCCTTCACTGCGACCACGCCGCCGCCGATGACGACGGCCGCTGCGGCGGCCGTGATCGCCGCCTTGGTCGTGAGCGCGGCGCCGATCTTGGTCAGCAGCCCGGCGCCGGCGGGGCCCGCGGTCGCGGGGATGCCGGGGTGTGGCAGCGCGTGAACCGGAGCGAGGTGGGCGGGGAGCGGCGGCATCGCCTGGAGCGCTGCCGGCACGCCGAGGGGCAGGAGCACGAGGCCGAGCGCGGCGGGAGGGGCGGCATCCGCGCCGGCAAGCTTGGCGAAGACGGTCTTGAACGAGGCGCGCGCCCGGTGCACCAGCACGTCGGCGTTCGCGCGTGAGACCTCCATGACCTCGGCGATCTCCTGGGGCGGAAGGCCCTGGAGGTCCTTGAGCACGAGGGCGGTGCGGTAGCGCTCGTTCATCTCGCCGAGCGACTGCTCGACGAGCGCCACGGTCTGGGCGCGCTCGAACTCGTCGACTCCCGAGGCGACCTGCTCGAGGCCGGCGTCGCCGCCCTCGTCGAGCTTGCGGCGCGAGCGCAACTGATTGAAGCAGGCGTTCGTGGCCACGCGGTAGAGCCAGGGGCGCAGCCCGAACGACTCGGCGTCCGTCGCCGGCAGCTGATCGAACGCCTTGATGAAGACTTCCTGGGTCACGTCCTTGGCCTCCTCGCGGTCGCCGAGGACACGAGCGCAGAGGTTGTAGATGGGTGCGTGGTACTCGCCGTAGAGGCGCTCGAAGGCGTCACGGCGCCCGGCCTGGAGGCCGCGCACGAGGTCGGGGGCTGTGGCGGGAGGTGAGGACATCAGCTCGGAAGGTCCGACCTTAAGGGTACTCTCATCCCCCCGGGGTTCAACCGTTCCCCACGGGGCAAGAGCCGGCCGACAGTGGCCGGCCCTTGCACACTCTGCGCTGCCTGGTCAGTCACCGCAGGATCCGCCTTCACCGCCGGAGTGATGACTCGTCTCGGCGTGATGGCTGCCGGAATTGGAGGTCGAGGAGCTGGCGTGGTGCGTGGCCTCGTCGTGGTGCGTCCCGCCGGAGCCGCTCGCCGGGGCGTGAGTCGCGTCGCCGGCGTCGTGGCTGCTGTTCTGATGGCGCGCCGCCTTGGCGTGGTGCTGCGTCCGCTGGGCGTGCTGCTGCGTCTGTCGGGCGTGGTGCACGGCGCCTACCGTCGCGGCCTTGCTGCCGTTCATCAGCTGCGCGAGCTGCGCGGCTGTGAGCGTGACCGTGTAGGTGGGCTGCGCCGTCTGCGCCTGGCTGCCAGTCGCCTGGCCACTTTGCTTCGTGAAGTGCTGCACGCCGGCCATCGCGACCGTCGTCAGCGCGAACACGATTACCGCCGTGGCGACGATGGTCTTGAGAACTTTCATGGGGCCTCCCTCGGTCCTGACTATTGCCTTCACCTGTACAAACACCGAAGGACGCCGGTTCTTACACTTGGCCTCGCGGCTCATGACTGGGGTCCGGGCGCGCGCCTACGTTCGATGCGGCGTTCAGGCGCGGCAGCTGCGCGGAGAGGTCTAGTGCGAATGCGCCGGCAGGTCGTCGTGCCGATGCTCCGGGATGCGGTGATGCTCCTGTCCCGAGGCGGTCTCGGGGTCGATGTGCACGGTCGCGTCTGAGAGGTACTCAAGCCGGTGCAGCAGCCGGTGCCGCACCTCCACCGCGACAGCGTGACCGTCCTCCACCGAGAGTCCGGACGGCACAGCCACGTTGACCTCGGCGAGCATACGGTGGCCGAGCCAGCGCACGCGCGTCTCGGTGACCTCGATCACGCCGGGCGTCTGCGCAAGGGCCTCGTGGATCTCGTCGACGACCTCCGGGTCGGCGCCGTCGATGGCGCGACTGAGCACACTCTTGGCCGACTGCCAGACGATGCACATGATGGCCAGGGCGATGACGAGTCCGACGATCGGGTCGGCGAGCGGGAAGCCGAGCCAGACGCCGATGGCGCCGGCGAGCACCGCGAGGCTGGTGAAGCCGTCGAGGCGGGCGTGGTGCCCGTCAGCCACGAGGGCGACGCTGCCGATCCGCCTGCCGGTACGGATGCGCAGCTGGGCGACCGCCTCGTTGCCGAGAAAGCCGACGAGGGCAGCGACCGCCACCGCCCCGAGATGCGTGATCGACTGCGGGTGGACGATGCGCAGCACCGACTCGTAGCCGGCGAACACGGCGCTGAAGAGGATCGTGAGCACCACGGCGATGCCGGCCAGGTCCTCGACGCGCCCGAAGCCGTAGGTGTAGCGCTTGGTCGGTGGCCGGCAGGAGTAGGAGAAGGCGATCCACAGGGGCACGGCGGTGAGCGCATCGCCGACGTTGTGCACCGTATCAGCGAGCAGGGCGACGCTGCCGGTGAGCAGCACGACGACGATCTGTATGGCAGCGGTGACCGCGAGGATGACGAGCGACCACTTGACCGCCGAGATGCCCTGCGCCGTCGAGAGCAGCGCCGGGTCGACGGTGCCGTGCGTATGGCCGTGGCCCTGGTCGTGCCCGTGCCGATGAGCGGCGCGGCCGTGCGCCTGCGCGTCGTCGTGCGGGTGATCGTGCCCGTGGTCGTCGTGCGAAGCCAGGGTTACTCCTGCGCGCCGGGCTCCGGACTCCGCGCCGCCACGCCCAGCAGCATGCCGTGCATCAGCCGGCCGGAGGTGATCTGCCGGAAGCCCGCGTCCCACACCAGGCGCTCGAGGGCGTCCTCGGGGTCCGGATGCGTGCCCAGCACGTGCGCCGCCAGGTGGTGGGCCCCTTTTGCTGCCGGCGAGGCCATGTCGGCAACCAGCAGCCGTCCGCCGGGCCGCAGCACGCGCCGCACCTCGGCCAGGGCCCGCAGCTTGAGATCGCCGGGCAAGTGGTGCAACACGAGGCGGCTCACGGCGACGTCGAACGAGCCCTCCTCGAAGGGCAGGGACTCGGCCGAGACGACGCGGTACTCGGCGCGCGCGCCCTCGCGCGCCGCCAGCATGCGGGCGCGGTCGATCATCTCCGGCGAGGCGTCGATGCCGACGGCGGCACCCTCGGCACCGACGAGCCGCGAGGCGGCCAGGGCGAGGTAGCCCGGGCCGGTCCCGACGTCGAGGACGCGGTCGCCGGGGCCGACGCCGGCGCGAGCGAGGATGGCGCCGTCGCTCCTTCGCACGAAGCGCCCGGCGACGATGTCGTAGAAGCCGCTGCGGTGGATGACGATGCTGGAGCCTTCTGGGTGCGCGCGGCTCATGGCGTTCCCTCCGTCGGGAAGTCGTGGTCGTGAGTGGGGATCGCGGGAGGCGTGCCGTCCGCGGCGGGAGTGTGCAGCTCGCGAAGGAAGGCGCGCAGGCCGACGAGGAGGGCCTCGGTCTCGGCCTCCGTCATCCGCTCCAGAACGGCCGAGACGAGCTGCTCGGCCTGGCCGTGGACCGCGTCGAGCGCCGCGCGCCCCTGCCCGGTCGGGCGCAGCAGCACGCGGCGGCGGTCGCCCGGGTCCCCGAGGCGCTCCACCAGGTCGCGCGTGACGAGCTCCTCGGCCACGCGCGTGGCGAGCGGGGAGGGCAGCGCCAGGCGAGCGGCCAGATCCGACATGGAGCAGGGCTCCGCAGCAATCACCGCGGCGAGCGCCATCATGCGCGCGTTGGTGAGCCCGAGCGCCTTGCCCGTGGCGGTCTGCTCGACGCCGAGGTGGGTCGTCGCGTGCCGCAGGACCGGCATGAGGCGGCTGAGGTCTTTGGTGTGATGCGGCACGGGCCTCCCGTCTACCTATCAGACGACAATAGTTATCGTCTGAAAACTAGATGAGGAGATGGGCCCCTGTCAAGTGGGGGGCGACTCGTCCTTGAGAGGGACCCGAACGCCCGGGCTGCCGCTTGGAGGAGGTGTTCTCTCAGGCTCGAATCGCATCCATCGGCAGCGCAAGACAGGCGCGAGGGCGAACTGTCACGCCGGAAGTCGCGGGTTCGGGTCGCGTGGCTCATGTGAGGATCCGGGCGTACTACTAAGTGTCGTGGCACCCTGGGCGTGGTTCGGGCCGGACGGGCGGGGGTCTCGACCATCCGCGTACAGCGCGAGCCACACGCCGGAATTGCCAGAACCGACGATTCGCCCTGCGATTCGCCAACAAGCTGTCGGTTCTGGCGATTGTGTCACCCCACCAGAACTCCCCGTAGCGCCTCGTCGATCTTCTCTGCCGCCTCTTGCTGCATGTTCGCTGTGCAATGCGAGTAGATGTCGAGGGTGATCGAGACGTTGGCGTGCCCGAGGCGCTCCTGCACGACCTTGGGATGAACACCCTGGCGCAGCAACATGGTCGCGTGCGTGTGGCGCAAGTCATGCAGGCGGCAGGCGAGC
>Ga0209638_1001729_pt1 | contig 13642 bp, 13 predicted proteins | sample BarGraNGADG00211_FD_184490 | JGI IMG/M metagenome (GOLD analysis project Ga0209638, IMG submission 184490) | Arctic peat soil microbial communities from Barrow, Alaska - Barrow Graham LP Ref core NGADG0002-211 (SPAdes) (version 2) | ecosystem: Environmental > Terrestrial > Soil > Wetlands > Peat... | reverse complement strand
GGGCGCGTGAGAAGCCCTTCGTCTGGAGCGCGCTGAACAGGTCGACGTACTCGCCCTTGCGTGCCTGCACCACGGGCGCCAGCACCTGGAAACGGGTGCGCTCGGGAAGCTTCAGCAACCGGTCGACGATCTGCTGTGGGCTCTGACGGGTGACGGCCTCGCCGCACACCGGGCAGTGAGGTCGGCCCGCACGCGCGAACAGCAGCCGCAGGTAGTCATAGACCTCGGTGATAGTTCCCACGGTGGAACGCGGGTTGCGGTTGGTCGACTTCTGGTCGATCGAGACCGCCGGCGACAGTCCCTCGATGAAATCGACATCAGGCTTGTCCATCTGCCCCAGGAACTGGCGTGCGTAGGCGCTGAGCGACTCGACATAGCGGCGCTGACCCTCGGCGAAGATCGTGTCGAAGGCCAGGGACGACTTGCCCGACCCTGAAAGCCCCGTGAAGACGATCAGGGCGTTCCGCGGCAGGTCCACGGAGATGTCGCGCAGGTTGTGCTCACGCGCTCCGCGCACGACGAGCCGGTCATGGTCGTATCGAGCTGGTCTGGTGGTCACTTCGGGCACGTCCGCAATGGTAGGTGCCAGGACTGACACACTCATCCGCGACCTGGGGCCCAGGCCCGTGACCGCGCCCCGCGGGTTCGGGCCCGCGAACGGCCACCGGCGGCATACGGTGCTGTTATGTCTCTGCCCATCGAGGACTACGCCGTACTCGGCGACACCAGAACCGCGGCCCTGGTCGGGCGGGACGGCTCGATCGACTGGCTGTGCCTGCCACGGTTCGACTCCCCGGCGTGTTTTGCGGCACTGCTCGGCTCGCCGGACAACGGTCGCTGGCTGCTGGGGCCATTGGGACAGGCGAGGACCACACGGAGATACCTCGGCGACAGCTTCGTCCTCGAAACCACCCATGACACGCCCACAGGGGTGGTCCGCATCACCGACTTCATGCCGATCGGTGATGACCGCGCCGACGTCGTGCGCCGGATCGAGGGGGTCAGCGGAAGCGTGCGGATCCGCCATGAGTGGGTCGTCCGTTTCGGCTACGGCAAGGTCCGCCCCTGGGTCAGCCGTCGCAAGGACGCCCCGGAGATCGGTTCCGCAGAGATGATCTCGGCCATCGCGGGTCCCAACATGCTGGTGTTGCGCGGTCCACGCCTCCCCAATGCGGTCGACGGGCGGCACGAGGACGAGTTCGACGTCGCGGCGGGCGAGCGTCTGACGTTCTCCACGACCTGGTTCCCGTCCTATCTCGAGCTGCCTCCGCCGATGAACGCGGACGACCAGGTCGAACAGACCGCCGCGATCTGGGAGGAATGGGCTGGTAGCTGCGACCACAGCGGGCCCTATCGCCAGGCCGTCGTGCGCTCGTTGCTCGTCCTGCGAGTGCTGACCCACGGCGGCACTGGAGGCATCGTGGCCGCTCCCACCACCTCCCTGCCAGAGCAGTTCGGCGGGCCGCGCAACTGGGACTACCGCTTCTGTTGGCTTCGCGACGCGTCGCTCACCCTTGAGGCGCTGCTCCGGTCCGGCTATCACGAGGAGGCCGTGCTCTGGCGCAACTGGCTGCTGCGCGCAGTTGCCGGCGACCCCGAGGACATGCAGATCATGTATGCCGTCGACGGAGCCCGTGAGCTGCCCGAGCGGGAGCTGAGTCACCTTGAGGGATATGCGAACTCACGTCCGGTACGGATCGGCAACGCTGCTGTGGACCAACGACAGACGGACGTCATGGGCGAGATCATGGCGGCCCTTGATGTAGCCCGCGAGCAGGGTCTTGAGGAGAGTGCCGAGTCCTGGTCGCTCCAACGCACGCTGGTCGAGAACCTGGCCAACCACTGGAACGAACCGGACAACGGCCTGTGGGAGATCCGGGGTCCATCACGCCACTTCACCCACTCACGCGTGATGGTGTGGGTGGCGTTCGACCGCGCCATCAAGGCCATCGAGCGGCACGGGTTGGAGGGTCCGCTCGAGCGGTGGCGCGAAGTTCGGTCCGCGGTGCGTGCGGAAGTGATGGACCGGGGATACGACGTCCAGAGAGGGTGCTTCACCCAGCACTACGACACCACGGAGGTCGATGCCTCACTGCTGGTCCTGCCCACCGTCGGTTTCATCGCCAGTGACGACGCACGCTTCCTGGGCACGGTTCGGGCCGTCGAGCAGGACCTCTTGCGCGACGGCTTGGTGATGCGCTATCGCACACAGACCGGAGTCGACGGCCTACCCGGTGACGAGCACCCGTTCCTGGCCTGTTCCTTCTGGCTGGTGACTGCCTACGCTCGTGCGGGACGCCGCGACGAGGCGCACGCCCTCATGCGCCGACTTGTGGCGCTGGCCAACGACGTCGGCCTGTTGTCCGAGGAGTACGACCCGGTGACCGCACGGATGGTCGGGAACTTCCCGCAGGCGTTCTCGCACCTGGCGCTGATCGGAGCCGCCCTCGCTCTTCACGACGCCGACCGCACCTTCTCTGAGAACGCCTCCTCCTGAAAGGAACGTGAACCGATGAGCACCTCCTCGCACCTGTCCGACAACCTGGTTCTGCTGGCTCACGAGACCAGCCTGCTGATGCATACAGCCGCGGCCCTGGATGACGACACCATCCGGGTGGCCAGCCTGTGCGAGGGCTGGACCCGTGCCCACGTGCTGTCGCACATCGCCCGCAACGCGGACGCGTTGGGCAACCTTGTCGGCTGGGCCGTCACCGGCACACCTCGGGCGATGTACGACTCGCCCGATGCACGCGACGCGGACATCATGGCTGGCTCGACCCGCGCAGCCCAGGAGATCTTCACCGATCTCGAGGACTCTGCGGCGCGACTTGCCTCAGCCGCAGCACGTCTGACGGGCGCACCGGAGCTCGCCGAGGTGGAGATGCGCGGCGGACGCATCGTGCGGGGGGGACAGCTCCCGACGCTGCGCCTGATGGAGGTCGTATTCCATCACGTCGACCTGAGCGCCGGCTACTCGTTCGCAGATGCCGACCCCGGGTTCGTCAAGCGGGCCATCACTATTGCCATCGAGCGGTTCAGCGCCCGTGGCCAGGCGTCATCGATCACTCTGCGCGGTGACCAGGGCGACACGTGGTCGCTCGGTGACGGCGCCCAGGACGTCCTCGGGAGCAACGCCGCACTGTTGCTCTGGCTTGCCAGAGGTGAGGCACATGGGGTCTCCAGCCAGGCTCCCTTGCCCGCGTTGCCCTCCTGGGGGTGAACATCCCGCGCCTGTGACTTCAACCTGGTCGCTGGTGCGCCGTGCCCGCTGCTCGGGCGCTGGTGCGCCGTGCCCGCTGCTCGGGCGCTGGTGCGGCATACCTCGGTCAAGGGTCGAACGCAGTAGGGACCGGCAGCGCCGTGGTCGAGAAAGTCGGCCAGGAAAGCGCCAATGAAGTCATCCGCGGCCGCCCGATCGAGGTGTGCGGAAGCGACCAGGTGCGGGAGCTCCCCCGGAAGCAGAGTCCCGATTACCGTAGTCGAGACTGCCGGCTCTCGCAGACGCGCAGCCGCGCGCAGCAACGCCACCTGAAGGTCAGCTCGTCGTTCGTCACGAGGAGGCAGGGGCAGTGTGAGACTTGCAGCCTGCTCTCGGGCCGGTCGCAGGCTGTCTGCCCCAAGGAGGTCATGGGCCTTGTCGAGGAGCCCGCCCGCGAAGCCAGGAACTTCCATTCCCATGAGCTGCAGCTGGGGTCGGCTGCGAACGTCCGTGGCGGCCACGACCGCGACGCTAGCGCGAGGCAGCGCGTTTCGCATCGAGGGTGCCCGTGTTCTGCACAGGGCAGGTGCGCAGCCCGAACAGCATGTACAGCGGGCAGGTGCCAACGACGGCGGTCACCAGCATCACGCCCGCCAGGGCATAGAGCACGACTGCCAGCCAGCCTGCGAGGGCGACCAGCAGTCCTGCCACGACGAGCACTGGGGCCACGACGAAGGCACGAATCTTGCTGTCGGCCGAACCCACATTCTTCTTCACGGTCTTCTCGCTTGCTTGGAACTGGTACGCCACATGGACGCAATAAACCCCCAAAGGGATAGGCGAATTCAGGCGGTCGTCGCAACGATGGGCCTTTCGGGGTCAAACAGTAGACGCTGCATGGCTTTTGCCGGTGTGATTCCGCCCAGTGTCTTGCGAGGTCGGCCGTTGAGCTCGGTCGCGACCTCGAGCAGCCGTTGAGCCTCGATCCACCGGTTAGTTTGCTCCGGTAGCGGGTCGTAACACGCGAATACCCTTCTGAACAGGGAGAATACGGCTTGTCGAGAGTCGTTTTCATCCGAAACAGAAGGGCACCCGCTGGATGCGAGTTTCTCATAGTTTCCCGGGCATCTCCGCGGTCTTCGATGACCCCAACCTCGTCTCCGGCGCGGGGCTGGCCCCGACCATGGCTTTGGCGCAGCGGGCTGGGCTTGCTGGCCTGGTCGCCAAGCGCCTGACGTTGAAGGCCGAAGGTGGGGTCAACGCGCACCTGAAGGTCCCGGCCCTTGTGGCGGGGATGGTCGCCGGCGCCGACAGCATCGATGATATGGATCTTCTTCGCCATGGCGGGATGGGCCGGTTGTTCACCGGGATCCGCGCCCCCTCGACGTTGGGCACGTTCCTTCGCACGTTCACCTTCGGCCACGTCCGCCAGCTCGACGCCGTCGCCTCACGGTTCCTGATCAACCTGGCCAAGAACGCACCAATCCTGCCCGGCGCCGACCAGGGCGCCTACGTCGACATCGACGACACCATCAAGGCCACCCACGGCTACGCCAAGCAGGGTGCCGGGTTCGGGTATTGTGCCGACCTGATGATTATGCCGACCTTCACCGGGATTGCCTTGGGGGTAAGGGGTCCGCGCCAATCAGGTCGGCATAATCCAGGCGTTCGTCCACATGATGCTTCCTTCATCCGTTTCGGAGAAGGAGGACCTGATGGGCAAGCAGAAGAACAAGGTTGGGATAGTGCGCGTGCCGGGGCGGTTGGCGCCGTACGCAAAAGAGTTCGAGTCGAATCTGACCGAGTGCGGTTATGCGCAAAGGACGAGGGCCGCGCATCTGCGGGTGATGTCGCACTTGAGCAGGTGGCTGCAGGAACGCGAGCTCGGCGCCGAAGACCTGAGTCGGGAGCGGGTCGAGCAGTATCTCGCGCTGCGGCGTGGCCGCGGTTACACGGGATTCTGCTCGCGGCGGAGTGTGGCGCCGCTGCTGGGGACACTGGCCTCGCTGGGGCTGCTACCGGATGAGGAGCCGACGGCACCGCCCTCGCGGGCCGACACGCTGCTCGACGGGTTCTCCGACTACCTGGGCGGCGAGCGTGGGCTGGCCCGCTGCACCACGCAGGCGTATGTGTTGCGGGCCGGCCGTTTCCTGGCCGACTACGGACACGATGGTGATCTGCGCGGGTTGACCTCAGCCGAGGTGAGCGCGGCGGTGCTGCGGCAGGCCGAAACGCTGTCGGCGGGGTCGGTGCAGAACTTCGTGGCGGCGCTGCGCTCGTTGCTGCGCTACTGCCACGTCGCGGGGCTGATCGGCACGGACCTGTCCGGTGCGGTCCTGGGGGTCACCGGGCGTCGGCGTTGCTCGCTGCCCAAGCAGATCAGCCCGGCCGACATGGCCGCGCTGCTGCACTCGTGTGATCGGCGCGCTGCGCTCGGACGGCGCGATTACGCGGTCATCCTCACACTGGCCCGGCTGGGGTTGCGGGCCAGCGAACTGGCCGGCTTGCGGCTGGAGGATCTGGACTGGCGGGCCGGGCAGATGCTGGTGCACGGCAAGGGGAACCGCGTTGAGCCGCTGCCAATACCGGCTGATGTCGGCACGGCAATCACCGCTACCTGCGTCAGGGCCGCCCGGGCACGAGCAGCCGCGAGGTGTTCCTGACAGCCCGCGCGCCCCGGACCGGACTGGCGCGTGGGGGCGTGTCGTTCATCGTGCGCCGCGCTGGCGTACGGGCTGGGCTGGCAACACCGTTCGGGGCGCACCGGCTACGTCATTCGCTGGCATGTGAGATGGTGCGCGCGGGCGTGCCGCTGCCCGAGATCGGTCAAATTCTTCGACACCATGCCACGGCCAGCACAGCCATCTATGCCCGCGTCGATGTCGATCAGTTGCGCACGGTGGCGCAGCCGTGGCCGGGCGGGGCGGACCGGTGAACGCCCTGGACGGGTACCTGGCCGACTACCTGCGGCTGCGCCGCGCGTTGGGTTACAAGCTCGATCGGGAGGGCCGCGTGCTACCGCAGTTCCTCGACTGGCTCGACACGGCCGGCGCGCAGACGGTCACCGTCGAACTGGCCATCGCCTGGGCCCGGCTACCCGAGGGGTGCAGGCCATCCAGTGGGCGCACCGGCTCGGGGCGGTGCGCGGGTTCGCCCGCTACCTACACGCGATCGACCCTGGCACTGAGATCCCGCCCGCGGGCGTGTTCGGCGCCCGCCAGCAGCGCCCGACCCCGTATCTGTATTCGGCGGCCGAGGTCAGCGGTCTGCTGCAGGCCACCCAGGCCTTGCGGCCGCCGCTTCGGGCGGCGACACATGAATCACTGTTCGGGCTTCTTGCCTGTTCGGGCATGAGGATCGGTGAAGCGATCGGCATGACACGCACCGACGTAGACTTGGGCGACGGGATTATCACGATCCGGCACGCCAAGTTCGACCGGGACAGGATAGTGCCGCTACACCCCAGCGCCACCGCAGCACTACGCGGCTACGCCGTCCGCCGGGACCGGTTGTGTCCAGCACCGAGGTCCGACAGGTTCTTCCTGTCTAGTGTCGGTACCGCGCTGACCTACTCCGGCGTGCACGCCACGTTCGTGCAGGTCAGCATCGCGACCGGGCTGCGCGCCGGTACCCGCAGGCCCAGGATCCACGATTATGCCGACGTCGGCATAACCACGACCTGAGACACAGCCTGGCCGCCCACACTCTCGTCGGCTGGCAACGCGACGGTGTCGATGTCGGGTCCCGGATGGCGGTGCTGTCGACCTACCTCGGGCACGTCAACCCGGCCGGCACCTACTGGTACCTGAGCGCGGTGCCGGAACTGATGCAACTGGCCGCAGCGCGCCTGGACGACCGGTTCGGGGACCAGTCGTGAGCGCGTTCGCGCCGCTGCTGCAGGCGTTCTTCACCGACCGGCTCATCGGCCAGCGCCGCGCCAGCGCCCACACCGTCACCGGCTACCGCGACACGTTCCGGCTGCTGCTGACCTTCGCCGCCGCCCGGACAGGGAAGAAACCGAGCTCGCTGGACATCGCGGATCTCGACGCGCCATTGATCGGCGCGTTCCTGGACCACCTCGAGCACGACCGGGGCAACACCGTCCGGACCCGCAACTATCGACTTGCTGCGATCCACTCGCTGTTCGGCTACGCCGCCCTGCGCCACCCCGAACACGCCGCGACGATCCAACGGGTGTTGGCGATCCCGACCAAACGCTGCGAACGCAACCTGGTCAGCTGGCTCACCGAGCCCGAGGTCGACACACTGCTCGCCAGCCCCGACCGGGCCACCTGGACCGGGCGGCGCGACCACGCCATGCTCGTGCTCGCCGCCCAGACCGGGCTGCGGATCTCCGAGTTGATCGGTCTGACCGTCAGTGACGTCACCCTCGGTGCCGGCGCCAACGTTCATTGTGTCGGCAAGGGCCGCAAGGAACGCGCGACACCGTTGACGAAACTGACCGTGCGGGTGCTGCGGGTCTGGCTCACCGAACGCGGCGGTGCTCCGGACGATCCTTTGTTTCCGACCATCACCGGCACCCGGCTCAGCCGGGACGCAGTCGAACACCGCCTCGCTCGTCACGTCGCGACCGCCCGCCAGGCCTGCCCCTCGCTACGGTCCAAACGAGTCGGCATGCACACCCTGCGCCATTCCGCGGCGATGAGATTGCTGGAGTCGGGCACGGACGTCACCGTGATTGCGCTCTGGCTCGGCCACGAGCGGCCCTCGACCACAGCCCACATCTACCTGCATGCCGACATGACCGTCAAGGAGCGGGCGATCGCCCGCGTCAGGCCGCCGGGCACAACCCCAGGCCGCTACCGGCCGTCGGACACCCTGCTCGCCTTCCTCGACGCCCTCTGAAGACACCCGTCGATTATGCCGACCTGATTGGTGCGGACCCCTTACCCCCAAGGCAATCCCGGTGAAGGTCGGCATAACCATCAGGTCGGCACAATACCCGTTGGGCCGACGTCGGCCCAACGGGTACACCGGCGTCAAGGGACTGAACGCGTTGCTGGCAATCGTCTCCACCCCAACCTCCGCGCCCGTGATCGCCGCGACCCGGCTGCGCCGGGGAGGGACCAACTCTGCCCGAGGCGCAGCCCGGATCGTCACCGACGCGCTGGTCACCACCAAAGCATGCGGCGGTGGCGGGCTGATCACCGTCCGCGCCGACAGCGCCTACTACGGGCACGACGTCATCGCCGCAGCCCGACGCGGCGGGGCCCGGTTCTCGATCACCGCCAGGATGAATCCCGCTGTCACCGCGGCGATCTCGGGCATCAACAGTCGGCATGGACCCCGATCCGGTACCCAAACGCGATCTGGGACGAAGACGAACAACGGTTCATCTCCGACGCTCAAGTCGCCGAGGTCCCCTTCACCGCGTTCACCTCCCGGCGCAAAGCCGACCACATCAGCGCCCGGCTGATCGTGCGCCGCATCAAACGGCTCAACCCCAAAGCCGTCCCCGACGGGCAAGGTGAGCTGTTCCCCAACTACCGCCACCACGGGGTGTTCACCGACTCCCCACTGACCATGCTCCAAGCCGAGACCAGCCACCGCGGGCACGCAATCATCGAGCAGGTCAACGCCGACCTGAAGGCCAACGCCCTGGCACATCTACCCTCGGGATCGTTTGCCACCAACAGCGCCTGGCTCGTGATGGCCGCGATCGCGTTCAACCTGACCCGCGCCGCGGGGACCATCGCGTCGGTCTTCCACGCCAAGGCCACCACCGCCACCATCCGCCGCCAGCTGATCACGGTTCCCGCCCGCCTCGCCAGCTCCGCACGACGGCTGGTCCTGCACCTGCCCAAAGACTGGCCCTGGCAGGCCGGGTGGGACGCCCTATTCGGCGCGGTCTGCGGACCACCAACCACAGCAACGACCTGACCACCCAGCCCTGACGGGCACAACCAAGGACCCCAGCGGAAGAGCCGGACAGACCGGCGGCTTCCTCACACCCGCACGTCGAACACCACACCCAAACAGGAATCACCCACCTGTCAATACCTCACCGGTGGATCGAGGTTGAGGCGTGTGGACGGATAGGTCGGTGCCCTTGGAAGTACTGGCGCAACAACCCGTTGGTGTTCTCATTGGATCCGCATCCCCTGAACGGCCTGATCGAAGGAGGCGCGTGACATAGTGCCCGCGTGTTTGTCGCTGCCGCATGTCATACCTGTGAAGCAGTCGGACACGGCGTAACGGATGATCGGGATGGCAGCGGTAGTTGTTCTCGCTGGGATGCCGCTTGCCGGATCGACCGCGGGGCTACCGTTGGTGAGCCATGCGCCAATCTCCGACCCGTAGATAAGAGCCTTGCTGGTCAGTACATAACGCCGAACTGAGCCGAATACGTGAAGTCGGTGAATCACGCGTGATTGGGTCGTGGGGAGTTGAAGCACCGGTTGCGCAGGTCGGCGGCCCGGATGCCGCCGGTCTTGGCCGGGATCGTGGTGCTGGTGTGACGGCCCCGGACGAGGCCGTTCAGGGTCTCGTCGCGCATCAGCCGGCCACGGTGTGCTTGGAGATGTCTGGGGAGCCGTTGCGGACCAGTCAGGCGGTCATCATGCGGCGTAAGTAAAGAACCTCCGGCAACGGCTGGCCCTGCGGTACGCCGGTCCGCAGGTGCCGGAACTTGTCGCGCACGGCGGCGTCGCTCTTGTCCCGCTCACAGGCAGGCAGGGTCTTCCAAACTTGGTAGCTTCGCGGGGCGACCGCGGGGCCCTGCTCACACAGGACCTCGCAATAGCCAAGCGCCTGCTGCAGGCTGCTTCGCAAGTCTGTGAACCGGTAAAGGGAACACGAGACACAGGCGTCGAATGCTGCCGTGTTCGGGGATTATTCGCGATCTCAACCATGTTGATCCTCTCCCCGTCGTATGCCGTGCACCCGCCCTGAGGAAGACATGAAGACCGGCGAACCCCTCCCCTGAATGAACCGACGCACGTCATTCGGCGGAATCATTTCGCCCTCCCGGACGCCGACGACTCCAGCCCGGCGAGCGAGCGCGACTGCATTAAGGGCGGAATGGACGTTGAGCTTGAGCAGGATGCTCTGGATGTGGGTGCGTACGGTGTTCGGCGAGATGCGCAACATCGCACCAACCTCGGTGCGGGATAGTCCTTCCATCAGACCGCGCAACACGTCGACCTCTCGCGCCGTGAGGGTCGCAATGGAATCGGTCTCGGGTGTGGACGGCCTGCCTCGCTCGGACAGGGCGCCTAGGACCCGAGTCATCAAAGCCGCCTGTAGGTGTGTCTCGCCGCGCGCCGCCCCCCGGACCGCAAAGAGAAGCGCCTCGATGGGATCCTGTTTGGCCACCCAGCCCCGGACGCCCATCTTCACCGCCTCGGCGACCCGGTCGTCGCCGGCAGCCCCCGTGACGACCACGATCCCGAGGTCGGGCCATCGGTCAAGCAATCGGCGGCCTACGGCCAAACCATCCTGGCCAGCGAGGTCCAAGTCTAGTGTCACGACGTCAATCGCATTATGGGAAAACAGGTCCAGGCTCTCCCCGGATGACGCAGCGGTCCCGATGACCGCGAGATCAGGCTCAATCGAGAGTCGGGTTGCCAAGGCTTCGGCAAACAGGCGATGCTCATCTAACACAGCGATGCGGATGCGCTTCTGTTGCACCGTGCAAGCCTCGCGCCTGCGACACCGAGGGGGATTCGTCAGAGGTGGGAGCATCTCTACGTCAGGTGCACGAGACCGCTCGCCCGCGCATGTGGACAGGCCACGTCTCCTCTGAGGCGTGGGCAGTCATCAACGCAGCCGCCTGCAGACGCGAGTGCACCCCGAGCTTGACGAGCAGGTTCTGCACATGCGTACGGGCCGTACTCCGGTACACACCAAGCTGAACGGCTATATCCTCGGTACTCAGCCCATCCATGATGCAGCGCAACGTTTCCCACTCGCGCTCGGTGAGGAACCTCAGCACCCACAGTGGGTCATCGTCCCCGGCGCCAGTTCTCAGGGCGCTCCTCAGTATAACCGGATCCACCGCGAGGTATCCCTGACGAGCCAACTCCAGCGCCTCGATGACGACCCCAATGGGGTTTTCCTTGCCGACGAACCCCTGAGCTCCCTCGGCGATGGAGTCCGCCACCAGCCCACCACCGATCGAGTTTGACAGCATCACCACCTTGGTGTTCGGGCTCGCGTCGTGAATCGGGCCGATGGCGTTGAGCCCATTGGAGTGCGGGAAGTGCACGTCGAGCAGACACGCATCCGGCTGGTGCTCGCGCACGGCTTCCACCGCCTCGTCCGGATCGAGGGCTGTCGCGACGACGACGTGCCGGTTGTCGACGACGTGCCCGTTGTCGTTGAGAGCCACGCTCAGGGCGTCGAGCAGTAGCTTGTGGTCGTCACAGAGCACCAGCCTCATGAGGCCACCGGGTTGGATCTCGAGCCGGGGCAGCACGTGCCCAAGCCCTTGGCTGGCTGATCGCGGGGCGTGGTCTGGCGGTGGTCTCGTGTCAAGACTCCTCGGCGCCACCGCCCCCAGAGTCCGTGTTGCTTCCTGCAGATGTTCAGCTGTCATGACATCCCCTCCCAGCTTCTCAACCCCTGTTTATGACCCCCAAGCTCAGGAAGAGGCCAGTCAACTGGTGATGGCACCGACCAAATCTTGACCTAACCAATACCAATTCATGAACGAATCTAGACCGAATCATAGACACACCCCGGGAAGCCGAAACATGGTCATTTGTGACTATGTTTCGGTGGCGGGATGTGGCCAGTGCCACCGACCCGACCATGCTCTGCAGCTGTGGGTGGTTGATCATGGCCTGGAGCGACGAGGTCTGGGTGCCCCAAGAGTAGGCATGGTCCAAAGGGGAGCCGGAAGGCTGGCCTTCCACGTTCCGAGCATCAACTTCAGCTCGGCTGCGACGGGCGGCCGGTAGTTGGGGTTGGCCGCCCCCCCTTTTCCGAAGGACGGGTATACGGGCGCGATCTGGCTACGCGCACCTTTGGCCCGCAGTCAGCGGGCGCGCGACGATCTCGGCCACGACAGTGGGCAAGAGGATCGGGTACGGCTCGTCGACGATGTAGTAGCAGTAGACCCGTGGGTCGGTGGCCAGCGCGTTCACCTGAGCCTGGAACTGCGCCCCCGTGATGCCCTGGTCGCCGGCCGTCACCGGGGGCAACGCCACACTGTTGCTCTGGTTTGCCAGAGGCGAGGCACATGGGGTCTCCAGCCAGGCTCCCTTGCCCGCGTTGTCCTCCTGGGGGTGAACAGCCCACTCAGGAGGACATGACGACCGGCGACTTCCCTCCGGGGATGAGCCGATGTCCCTCACTCGGCGGAATCTCTTCGTCATCCCGGAAGTCGGCGACCCCAGCCCGGCGAGCGAACGCCACGGCGGTGAGGGCGGAGTGAACGTTGAGCTTGTGCAGGATGCTCTGGACATGGGTGCGGACGGTATTCGGCGAGATGTGCAACATCGATCCAATCTCGTTGCGGGACTGTCCTTCCAGGAGACAGCGCAGCACGTCGAGCTCCCGCGAAGTGAGGTTCGAGAGAGCTTCGATCTCAGGCGTCGACGTGCTGGGGCTCTTGGAAAGAGAGACCAGGGCTCGGGTCAGCATGGCTGCCGGCAGGTGTGTCTCACCGCGCGCCGCTCCCCGGATGGCGTTGAGCAGTGACTCGACGGGGCCCTGCTTGCCCACCCAGCCGCGGATCCCCATCTGCACCGCCTCGGCGACCCGAGCGTCGTCGACCCTTCCTGTGACGATCACGATCCCGAGGTCGGGCAATAGGTCACGCAACAGCCAACCGACCACCAACCCATCCTCACCGCCCAGGTCCAGGTCAAGGGCCACAACGTCTATCTGGCTGTGTGAGGACAGTTCCAGGGCCTCCACGGATGACCCAGCGGTTCCGACGACCTCGAGATCGGGCTCTGTGGAAAGTCGGGTCGCCAAGGCTTCGGCAAAGACGCGATGGTCATCTATGACCGCGACGCGGATCCGTTGTTCTTGCATCATGAAAGCCTCACACGTGCGATGCCGCAGCGGAGCCGTCAGAGGCAGGAGCAGTGTCTACCCCAAGTGCATGAGACCCCGCCTTTAGCGCATGTGGACAGGCCACGTTATCTCTGAGGCGTGGGCAGTGATCAGCGCGGCCGCCTGCAGACGCGAGTGCACCCCAAGCTTGGTGAGCAGGTTCTGCACATGCGTTCGGGTCGTACTCCGGCGCACGCCAAGCTGAACGGCTATCTGCTCGGTGCTCAGCCCATCCATGATGCAGCGCAGGACTTCCCACTCGCGATCGGTCAGAAACTTCAGCGCCCAAAATGGGTCATCGGCCTGGGCGCGAGGTCGCATAGCATCCCTCAGCACGAGCGGATCCACCGCAAGGTGTCCCCGGTATGCCATCTCCAGGGCCTCGATGATCACCCCAATGGGTTTCTCCTTTCCCACGAA
>Ga0209638_1001726_pt1 | contig 13669 bp, 3 predicted proteins | sample BarGraNGADG00211_FD_184490 | JGI IMG/M metagenome (GOLD analysis project Ga0209638, IMG submission 184490) | Arctic peat soil microbial communities from Barrow, Alaska - Barrow Graham LP Ref core NGADG0002-211 (SPAdes) (version 2) | ecosystem: Environmental > Terrestrial > Soil > Wetlands > Peat... | reverse complement strand
CAGATAAAGACAGCTATGTGAGAAAGGTAGCAACAGAGTCATTAGGGATTGTTTTTCAATATGTTACTGATAAAGAACAGGCTTGGAAAGAGTTGCACAGACTCACTTCAGACGAAGATAATTATGTGCGAAAGGCAGCGGTAGAGGCACTTGAAACTGCTTTTCAATACGCAACTGACAAAGAACAAGCTTGGGAAGACTTGCACAGACTCACTTCAGACGCAGATAATTATATTAGAGGGGCAGCGGTAGAGGCATTTGGAACTGTTTTTCAATACATGAATAATAAAATACAAGTATGGGAAGACTTGTATAGACTCACTTCAGATGAAAACGTATATGTTCGACTGCGGGCAGTAGAGGCACTTAAAAGTTCTTTTCAATATTTGTCACTGCCTGATAAACAAAAAGCTTGGAAAGAGTTCGCTGATTTAACTTATGATATCGATTGGGAATATCAAGAAACTCGATTAAGAGCAGTGGAATCCCTTGGTGTAATTTTTCGTTATGTTCCAAATAAACAAGAAGCATGGGAAGATCTACACAGACTAGTTAACGATGAAAGCGTTATTGTTCGAGAACGTGCAGTAGCAGCATTTGGTACGGTTTTTCGTTATGTTCCAAATAAACAAGAAGTATGGGAAGATCTTCACAGATTAGTTAAAGACGAAAACAGTAATGTTCGAACACGAGCATTAGAGGCACTTGGTGTAGTTTTTCGTTATGTTCAATGTAATGTTCGAACACGTGGATTAGAGGCATTTGGTGCGGTTTTTAGTAACGTCCTTGAAGAAAAAAAATTACATAAAGATTGGCATAAACTTGCTAATAACGAAAGCATTATTGTTCGACGAGATATGGCAAGATCTTTAGGTCTAGTATTTTTCGAGGTTGTCAATAAACAAGAAACGTGGGAAGATTTACATAAATTAGTCAACGACGAAAACAGTAGTGTTCGACAAAATGCAGCAATATCTTTAGGTATTGTGTTTTCTAATGTTCCAAATAAGCAAGAGGCATGGGAAGACTTGCATAGACTGACAAAAGATGAAAATAGTAATGTTCGAAAACATGCAATATTGGTATTTGACAGCGTTTATTCATATATTCCCGATAAACAAGAAGCATGGGATGATCTTCACAGATTGACAAAAGATGAAAATAGTAACGTTAGAGCACATGCAGCAAGGGCACTTGGTATTGTCTATCCATATATTCCAGACATAAAAGAGGCAGGGGAAGATTTACATAAACTAGCTAATGACGAAAACAGTATTGTTCGACAAAATGCAGCGAGATCTTTAGGTTTTGTGTATTCCAATCTTCCTAATAAACAAGAAGCATGGGGAGATTTACATAATCTAGCTAATGACGAAAACAGTAGTGTTCAACAAAATGCAGCGGGATCTTTAGGTCTTGTATATTCCAATGTTCCTAATAAACAAGAAGCATGGGAAGATTTACATAAACTAGCCAACGACGAAAACAGCAGTGTTCGACAAGGTGCGGCGAAATCTTTAGGTTTTGTGTTTTCTAATGTTCCTAATAAGCAAGAGGCTTGGAAAGATTTACATAATCTAGCTAATGACGAAAACAGTATTGTTCGACAAAATGCAACGAGATCTTTAGGTTTTGTGTTTTCTAATGTTTTAAATAAGCAAGAGGCATGGGAAGACTTGCATAGACTGACAAAAGATGAAAATAGTAATGTTCGAACACATGCAATATTGGTATTTGACAGTGTTTATCCATATATTCCCGATAAACAAGAAGCATGGGATGATCTTCACAGATTGACAAAAGATGAAAATAGTAACGTTAGAGCACATGCAATCAGGGCACTAGGCATTGTTTATCCATATATTCCCAATAAACAAGAAGCATGGGAAGATCTACACAGATTGACGAAAGATGAAAGTGGTAATGTTCGGGCATATGCAATATCGATTTTTAGTGCGATTTTTCCAGATGTTTCAAATAAACAAGAAGCATGGGAAGATCTTCACAGACTAACAAAAGATGAAAGTAGTAACGTTAGAGCACATGCGATCAGGGCACTAGGCATTGTTTATCCATATATTCCCAATAAACAAGAAGCATGGGAAGATCTACACAGACTGACAAAAGATGAAAGTGATCATGTTCGAGCAAATGCAATATCGACATTTGATGTGGTTTTTCGTTATGTTCCAAATAAACAAGAAGCATGGGAAGACCTCCATAGACTGATAAAAGATAAAAAAAGTAATGTTCGAGCAAATGCAATAAGGGTATTTGACACTGTTTTTCCAGATGTTCCAGACAAACAGGAAGCATGGGAAGACCTACACAGATTGACAAAAGATGAAAATAGTAACGTTAGAGCACATGCAGTATCAACATTTGGTACAGTTTTTCGTTATGTTCCAAATAAACAAGAAGCATGGGAAGATCTACACAGATTGACAAAAGATGAAAGTGATCAAGTTCGAGCATATGCAGTATCAACATTTGGTACAGTTTTTTGTTATGTTCCAAATAAACAAGAAGCATGGGAAGATCTCCACAGACTGACGAAAGATGAGATTGGTAATGTCCGAGTAAATGCAATATCAACATATGGTGCGGTTTTTCGTTATGTTCCAAATAAACAAGAAGTATGGGAAGATCTTCACAGACTAACGAAAGATGAGATTGGTAATGTCCGAGCATATGCAATATCAACATTTGGTAGTGTTTATCCAAATGTTCCAAATAAACAAGAAGCATGGGAAGATTTCCATAGACTGACAAAAGATGAAAATAGTACTGTTCGAATAGTTGCAATATCGGCATTAGGTGCGATTTTTCAAGATATTCCTTATAAACAAGAAGCAGAGGATGATTTCCACAGACTAATAACAGATGAAAATAGTAATGTTCGAAGAAGTGTTGCAAGATCGTTAGGATATTCATTTTTTAAACTTACTAATAAACGATTAGCATGGGAAGATTTGATCGAATTGACCTGTGACAGATCAACAAAAGTTCAATGGATGGCAGTGGTTGCACTTGGAAATGCTTTTAAAAGCGTACCTAATAAAAAAGAAGCATGGGATTATTTAATATCGCTGACATTTGATCCTGATATAAATATTAGGATAAATGCAAGTCACTCTCTAGGAAAAGTTTCTATATTCAAGGCATCTCAAGCTGATAATGAAGATGAATATAGAAAACAAATAGAAAACGGAATTCACTTTTTTGAAAAAGCTTCTGAAGAATCGACCTTCTACAATCCTTCTAAATTTTATCTCCCTTTTTATAAGTCGTTTTTCACCATAGTTTTTAGAAAAAAAGAAGTAGAAGAAGAAGTTGAAGCATACCTTTCCGAAGCAAAAATGGCAATTGGAGGATACAATAATAGAGAAATACTATTCGAAGCTGTTGAAAATCTTGCAAAAGCATTAAAAGAAGTTCAGAATCCTGAAAATATTGATCTATTAGGAATGAAAAAAGAGCTCAACTTTTATGAGGGTTATTGTGAGAAAGTTTCAGAACTCATGGACGGAAATGAAAAAGTAGATCCTTCAGCAACGGCGATAATACGAAAAGGTTTACCTATTTTGAACCGAAAACTAAAAGAGCTTCTCGAAGATATCCAAGAAAAAGCAAAGATTGCTTGTCTGAAATCTAAGGGGACTGTTACAGAAGAAATTGCATTCAGTGTTAGTCAAGAAGTTCAAAAATGGGAAATAAGTAGCCATGAACAAATAACACGGGAAATAGAAAATCTTGTTTTCATTTTAAAATCTAAAATAAAAAACACTTCTACAAATAAACATGTCTTTGACAGAATTGAATCAATCAGGGAAGAACCTGACCTGGTAGAACAATATAGAAGTATAGTGCTTATTATTGCATCGATACCTACAATACAAATTATCGGTGGAAATATGGCTATTGATAACGAGCAAACAAAACCTCTGATTGGAATCATTACTGCATTGCCGCAAGAATATGCAGCAGTAAAATCGATTTTTGAAAATTCAGGAGAAGAGATTAGTTTTCCAGGGGCCGGAGCAGGTAGAATATATTGCCTCGTAGATATTAATTCATTAAATGGAAACAAAAGTAAATTAGTGTTAGCTTATGCAAGCATGGGAACAAATATAGCAGCTACACGTGCTACTCTACTTCTTGAACATTTTCCCGATTTAAAATATATCTTCATGGTAGGTATTGCTGGAGGGGTTCCAAATCCCAAAAAAGTTGAGGATCATGTTCGCTTAGGCGATATTGTTGTTTCTAATGAAAAGGGAGTCATTCAATATGATTTTATAAAAAAGGAGGATAAAGGAAATCCAGAACACAGGCATCCTCCAAGGCCTCCGAGTGCAAAACTTTTAGAAATAGCCAGACTACTTGAAGCCGATGAATTTTTAGGCAACAGACCGTGGATAAAATATATTGATTTTGCGATCTTCTGTTTAGGAATACGTAAGCCATCAGAAGAAATTGATAAGCTATACAAATATTATAGTTCCAGTAATACATACAGAAAAATTCATCATCCTGAAGATCCAGATCGAATAAATGGCCAACCTCGTGTTTTCTTTGGAGCAATCGGATCTTCCAACATGCTTCAAAAAGATTATAAAATGAGAGACAAACTTCGAGATGATTTTGGGATCAAAGCCATTGAAATGGAAGCTTCAGGTATTGCTGATGCTACATGGTATCTCGATGCGGGTTATCTGGTAGTAAGAGGCATCTGCGATTATTGTGATTTTAAGAAAAATAAAGAATGGCAGAAATATGCAGCTGTTGTTGCTGCAGCTTATACAAGGGCTTTGATTGAATCGATGCCTTGAACTGAAAAAATTGAACAATCTTTATTACATGGAGAGCGCGGAGGGTCACGGTGTGCCAAGAAAGCTCATTAAAGCATCAGTTATTGATGCACGAGATGTGCTATGCTACAGAAAAGATGAGGATTGGCTCCTCGGATTCGCATTACAGGATGCGATTCCAAACCACCCATAAGCTGCTTTGGTCAAAAGCCACGGTAGTGAGCGTTATGGGAAAAGGCGAGGCTATGACTTCGTTAGGTGTGTGCTAGGGAGCTGAATGAAACTGAACCAGTGTTGAAGTATCGAAAACGCGATGATGTCATCAAAACCAGGTGGCGTGACTAGCCTGGAATGAGTCTGGAAGAGACCCTGTTTACTGACCAGACGGTGACCGGTATATAGCTGGCAGGAACCTAGCACAGGCTTTTCTGTGGAACTTGGGAACCTGTACATTGATGTTAAGAGAAAACTCCAAGCGGTAGCCCCGTAAGGACGAAAGTATCGATGCAATGTGCAGGGGCGGAACAATTCGTAGTAGCGATGAAGTGCCTGTAATGGGCATGGAGCGAAGGGATTGTATTATCCAGTTTTGAACTGCGGTCAACCTTGGTAACAAGGGAGGAACCAAAGGACAAAACAAGGCCCTTGGGGGCTGGATAATGGGAGCCGGATGAGGTGAGAGTCTCAAGTCCGGTTCTGAGAGGGCATGGGGGTGAAATTCCCCCGGGCTACTTACCAATACCCCTCCCTTTACAGGCTGTCCGACAGTTGAATAGGAAGGAAGGATTACTCATTCCTCCCCTTCCAGGAACGAACCTTGCGACTTTCACCGCAGTTCGCTCGCGCATTTCACAACCCTTGTGGGCGGCTCTAAAAGAAAAATGGAAGTTTAGTTTGAATCCATGGCGTCTGTTTTTTTTTGGTGCGATCCTTTCTTTCGAGGAAATAGTTCCTGTTAAGGTAGGGGTTGGCATCAAGTTTAGCATGGTGATGTCGGCGTATTTTGGTATCCAAGAATTTGAGAAGTTTTGTCTCTTTGGTCTGAAATATCCAATTTCGGGTACCTTCAGAAGTCCAATATTTGTTTGCAATCCATTTATGTCCTTTATTAGGATGTCTCCGTTTTCCCCATTGCCAAGTGATTTCCCATAAATAGGAATCAAGTTTTTGAAAAGTATCCTTGGCCACTATGTGACGGTGATAGTTCGCCCATCCTCTGATTACTGGATTAAGAGTTTTGATAAGTTCTTCCTGTGTCCATGATTTAGCCTTACTGACTATAGTCTTGAGTTTCTGAGTAATCGATTTGATTGATTTTTGGGATGGCTTGATCAGGAGTTTTCCTTTGTATTTACGGAAGTTCCAACTGAGAAAGTCAAATCCGTCGTCAATATGGGTAATTACTGTCTTCTCAGGAGAAAGTTCAAGGCCTCTGATTGTCAGAAAATCACGGATGATTTCGCGCACTTCATCTGCTATTTCCTTTGAAGGAACGATGACCAGAAAGTCATCACAATAACGGATGAAGTGAACTTTCATTTTAGAGAAACGCTTTTCTAGGAGTTTCTCTATTCCATCCAATGTCATATTAGCAAGGATGGGAGAGATTATACCCCCTTGAGGCGTACCTATTTCAGTGGGGTAGAATTTATCCTCGAAAATGAATCCAGATTTCAGAAATTGAGATAGGATTGGCCTATCAATTGGAATGTTGTTCTTGAGCCAGGAGTGGGAGATGTTATCAAAACATCCTTTAATATCTCCTTCAAGGATCCAGGGGCTAGATGTATTTCGCCAAAGACATCGGAATGCATATGATGATGCATCTTGTGCACATTTGAAAAGGCGAAAACCGAAGGATCGAGAATCAGCCGTAGTTTCTGCTACAGGCTGAAGAGCTAGAGAGTTAAGAGCTTGCATAGCTCGATCTCTCATAGTAGGGATAGACAGAGGACGTTTGGTAGATTTTCCTGGTTTGGGGATAAAAATACGGCGTAATGGATGTGCTCGATAGTGTCGGTCTGAGAGACTAAGTGCTGCCCGCATCTTGTCAGATGCAGTAGTCCAAAGTTCCCCATCTACGCCAGCAGTTCGTTTACCAAGGTTTTGTGTAACTATCCTCACTGCAAGCAATTTAGCTGAGTAAGAATGGGTTAACATGTAAATAAGCCTTTTAACTAGATTCCATTTTTTCTTGTGTGTTGCCTTTGCAATCCGGGTCTGTAGCTGGTTAACTCGGTATTCAATTGTTTTCCAGTCAATAGTATTCCATCGACTGGAAAGGTTCCGGTCAGTGCGCTTCTCGCTATGAGGCGTCGTTGAATGCTGCACTTTCACTAGTATACCTCCCTTCTTTGCCGTGAAACACCTGTTTCAAGTTAGCACCCTTTCAGGTTAAGGCAGGGGCCTCTATCCTGTCCATTACAGACAGGCATTCGCTTTTTGAAACATCCTCTCCCGTCTGCACCATTTTAGGTCTTGCGACTTTCATACCTCATTTTTTTTTTTTTTGAGGAGTGTATACGGGTTACCAAGTTCCATATCGGAGATATTTTGACGCTTTAGGAGCCATCTTTAGACCGAGAATCATTTCGTCCGTTTGCCAGCCTGTAGTAATACCAGGATAGCCAGATTCCATACCATTTTGGTTCAAGTGTATCACCCTGTTTTCACTTGTCTACTGTTACGATCCTTGCGATGATTCAGCGTTTGCTTCTCCATGGCGTCTTTTCCCTTGCAGATTAGATCAGGGTTCCATTTTTCTCCACGTTGTCCTGTAGGCTTCACACCCTCCCGTTAACCAGGAACGCATGCTACAGTAGAGACACTCTAAACGGAAAGGGGGCGGGTTGATCCGCAATCTCAGATACAGCTTCTTGTCGCACATTACTGCCAGTAATAAACGAATTCCGTCTTTTTCAATTTAAAGGTCTTAAATGCTTTCTTTTTGTCATCTTTTTACCCTAAAATTGAATTGTCGGACAACCTGTTTAAGGTGGGGTGGCCGCACGCAATTTGATTTTACGCTCCTTCGATTATTTATCCGAACATGTTCTAAACTCTTATAAGATTTGATAAACACATTTAAGGTCTGAAAATCGACAAATGGTCTAAGCCCCCAAACCCGAGACTTAGAAGATGTAACAGCTCGTCATGATTTATTTGAAAAAATTTAATAGAAATGAGGATGTAGCAAAATAACCATATTAAATTATGGCTTCCTGTGTTTTCATTTTCTTATTCATCTTCAAAGGTTTTTCTCATGGATCCTAACCAGTTAGCAATAATTCTGGGTCTATTAACTAACGGCCTATACTCACTAATTCTGTTTGGCGGTTCTAAATTAGAGGATCTTGCATTCAGGGAAGAAGATATCTACAAGCGGTTAACGAGAAATGATGCCAATTTTGCTTTGATCATTGAAGAAGCTTTTCGGGACATTCCTCCTATAATTGAACCGGAAGAATTCTACGAGTTTCTCAGGTCCAATGAAGTTGCAGAGATCGTGAAGAGAATCTATTCATTTGGTTTATATGATTATAGAAACTTGAATAATGGTAAGAAAATCGAAGATAATTTCTACGAAGATACAAATAGTCTCGAAGAGGTCAAAGAAAGTTTTAATGAGCAGCTAATAATTTATTTTAGTCAAAAAGAAGAAATATTGGCAATTTCTCCTCAGCTTTTCTCCATTCTTGTTGAATGTTGCCTGGAATCTCTTAATGTGATAATTAAAGAAGAGCAAGACCTTTCAGCACTAGATTCTAAGATAGAATTTTATTTCAAGATATCGGCTGAAAAACTGGCTAAATATCAAGAACAGATGCTAAGTGAAATCAAGACCAACCAGATGTTACTCAGGCGACTTCTCAATAGAATCGAGGAATTTAAAGATGATAAAAATTCACTTCTTAATAGAACAGAGGAATTCTATAACAAAATAATTTCTTTACTCCTAGACCTTCAATCAAAAGGAAATATTTCTCATCGGTCTCTTCGTTATCTAAACATGGCTCCAAGTCTTGAAACTAGTTTCATACAACGTGATATAGAATACGAAAAACTGGTTCAAGGATTACTTTGTAATCAAAGCGACACAGCAATTGCAATCACAACTGCCTTTCGAGGTGCCGGAGGATACGGAAAAACGACTCTTGCAAAAGCCGTGTGCTACGATCCGAGAATCATCGAAAAGTTCTCTGATGGAATTCTCTGGGTAACTTTGGGAGAGAATCCTAGAAACCTCATTGGACACATTCAGGACTTAATTTATCGTTTGAATGATAAAAGGCCTGAATTCGAAGGGCTTGAAGCAGCAACATCTTATTTTAGGGAGCTTCTACACGGTAAGCATTTGCTTATAGTAATCGATGACGTCTGGGCTAGTTCTCATCTTGAACCTTTCATGCAAGGCGGAACTGCATCTGTTCACCTTATTACGACCCGACTCAACGAAGTTTTACCTGAGGGCACATTAGGAGTCCATATAGATACGATGAAGAATGAAGAGGCTGCCAAACTTCTAATATCAGGTTTGTCCTGTGCTTTATCATTGGCTGACGACCAAAAAATCAATAAGCTTGCTAAAAGGTTGGGGTATTGGCCCCTACTCCTTAAAATGTTAAACAGCGCTTTGAAACAGCATCTTGATAGAGGTAAAAGTTTTGAAGAAGCATTGGATCATGTAAATCATAAATTAGACAGGAAAAAGTTAACTGCTTTTGACCCGAAGAACCCCCAGAAAAGGAATCGTGCAGTTGAAGCAACAATTAGTGTCAGCTTTGATCTGCTGGATGAGGATGAATTTGAGCATTACAAAGAACTCGCTATTTTTCCAGAAGATGAGGAAATTAATCTAAAAACTATCGAAAAGTTGTGGGGGAAAACAGCATGTTATGATTATTTCGATGTTGAAGATCTTTGTTACAAATTCTTCAATCTATCTCTCTTGCAGACCTACAATGAGAATAGAAGAATTGTAAAACTTCATGATGTGATGAGAGCTTACCTGAACGATAAGCATCAACAAAAAATTCATCTCACACACTCTATATTACTTGAATCCTATGAAGTTAAAACTTGGGCGGATATACCTGAAGAAGAAAAGTATCTCTGGAAAAACCTCTCATACCATCTCGTTGGAGCCGGTAGAAAAAAAGAATTGAGAAAACTACTTTTGGATTTTAACTGGATGCAGTCGAAACTAAATGCTACAGATGTCCATTTTCTAATCAATGATTACGATTTTTTCCACGAAGACTATGCTGTTGAAATGGTAAAGGGCGCCATTCAACTTTCTGCTAATGCTCTATCTAAGGACAAAAAGCTACTCGAAGGGCAGCTTTTAGGCCGTTTAGAGTTATTTTCCAATACTGAAATTAAGTCGATGGTAGAGTATATCCGAGCACAAAGAAAAGGTATAAGAATTTTACCTTTAACCGGCAGTTTGACACATCCGGGTGGACCACTATTGCGTACATTGGAAGGTCATTCCAGTAGTGTCAATTCAGTTTCGATCACTCCAGATGGAAATCAGGTGGTTTCGGCCTCATCTGACAATACACTTAAAGTATGGGATCTTAAAACAGGAAAGGAAGTCCGTACCTTAACAGGCCATTCTGAGCAGGTCAATGCAGTTTCTGTTACTCCTAATGGAAACTATGCGGTTTCAGCTTCATATGACAGCACGCTTAAAGTATGGGATCTTAAAACAGGAAAGGAAGTCAGAACCTTAGCAGGACATTCCAATTGGGTCAATGATGTTTCTGTCACTCCAGATGGAAATCAGGTGGTTTCGGCCTCATCTGACAATACACTTAAAGTTTGGGACCTTAAAACAGGAAAGGAAGTCCGTACCTTAACAGGTCACTCTAATCGGGTCAATGCAGTTTCCGTCACCCCTGATGGAAATCAAGCGGTTTCAGCATCAGCTGGCAAAAAGCTTAAAGTTTGGAACCTTAAAACGGGAACGGAAGTTCGTACCTTAACAGGCCATTCTGACTGGGTCAATGATGTTTCCGTGACCCCTGATGGAAATCAGGTGGTTTCAGCATCATATGACAGCACGCTTAAGGTTTGGGATCTTAAAACAGGAAAGGAAGTCAGAACCTTAGCAGGTGATCTCGATTTGATTAATGCGATTTCTATCACTCCTGATGGAAATCAGGCGGTTTCAGCATCAGCTGGCAAAAAGCTTAAAGTTTGGGACCTTAAAACAGGAAAGGAAGTCCGTACCTTAACAGGCCATTCTGACTGGGTCAATGATATTTCCGTGACCCCTGATGGAAACCATGCGGTTTCAGCCTCGGGCGACAAAACGCTAAAAGTTTGGGATCTTAAACCAGGAAAGGAAGTCAGAACTTTAACAGGTCATTTAAGTTTGGTCGATGCTATTTCTTTTACTCGTGATGGAAATTATACTATCTCGGGTTCATGTGATGGCATTATTAAAGTTTGGGACCTTAAAACAGGAAAGGATGTCCATACTTTAAAAGGTCATTCCGATTGGGTCAATGCAGTTTCCGTGACCCCTGATGGAAAACATGCTTATTTAGATTTGTATTTAACAACTCCTTCAAAGTGCGTGAATGCGGCTTCTGTCACCCTTTGTGGAAATTATGCGGTTTCAGGCTTAAGCGGTAATATGCTTAAAGTTTGGGCTCTTAATACCGGAAAGGAAGTCCACACATTAATAAGTTATTCAAGTTCGTTCAATTCTATTTCCTTCACTAATGATGGAAACTATGCGGTTTCAGCCTCAAATGATGGGACACTTAAAGTATGGGATCTTAAAATAAGAAAGGAAGTCCACACATTAGAAGGTCATTTCGGTCCTATCAATGCAGTTTCTGTTACTCCTAATGGAAACTATGCGGTTTCAGCTTCAGATGATGGGACGCTTAAAATCTGGGATCTTAAAAAGGGAAGAGAAGTCAGAACCCTAATAGGTCATTGCCAATATGTTAGCGCCGTTTCCGTGACCCCTGATGGGAATTATGCGGTTTCAGCATCGTGGGACAACACACTTAAAGTTTGGGAACTTAAAACAGGAAAGGAGGTCCGAACTTTAGAAGGTCATTCCGATTGGGTTAGAGCAGTTTCTGTCACCCCTGATGGGAATTATGCTGTCTCGGGCTCGTCTGACAAAACGCTAAAAGTTTGGAATATCATAACAGGAAAAGTAGTATGCACTTTAAAAGGTCATTCCGATAAGGTCAATGCAGTTTCCGTGACCCCTGATGGGAATTATGCTGTCTCAGGCTCGTCTGACAAAACGCTAAAAGTTTGGGATATCAAAACAGGGGAAGAAGTATGCACACTAAAAGGTCATTTTGATACGGTTAGAGCAGTTTCTGTCACCCCTGATGGGAATTATGCTGTCTCAGCCTCAAATGACAACATGCTTAAGGTTTGGGATATCAAAACAGGGAAAGAAGTTAGAACATTATTAGGTCACTCGGACAGTGTCAATTGTGTTTACATAACTCCTGATGGAAACTATACGGTTTCAGCCTCAGATGACGGGACACTTAAAGTTTGGGATTTTAAAACGGAAAAGGAAGGTTACACTTTCACAGGTCATTCCGGTCCTATCAGTACAGTTTCTGCTACTCCTGATGGAAACTATGCAGTTTCAACCTCAGATGATGGAACGCTTAAAGTTTGGGATCTTAAAACCGGAGAGGATGTCCGCCCGTTAAAAGGTCATTTCCGTTGGATCAATGCAGTTTCCGTCACTCCTGATGGAAATTATGCAGTTTTAGCATCAGCTGGCAAAAAGCTTAAAGTTTGGGATCTTAAAAAAGAAAAGGAGGTCCGTACTTTAGAAGGTCATTCCGATTGGGTCAATGCAGTTTCCGTGACCCCTGATGGGAATTATGCTGTCTCGGCTTCATTTGACAAAACGCTAAAAGTTTGGGATCTTAAAAAAGGAAAGGAAGTCCGCACCTTAACAGGTCACTCTAATCGGGTCAATGCAGTTTCCGTTTCTCCGGATGGAAATTATGCAATTTCAGCCTCATCTGACTATACGCTAAAAGTTTGGGATCTTGATACCGGAAAGGAAGTTCGCACCTTAACAGGTCACTCTAATCGGGTCAATGCAGTTTCCGTTTCTCCGGATGGAAATTACGCAATTTCAGCCTCATCTGACAATACATTTAATATATGGGACCTTAAAACAGGAAAGGAAGTCCATACTTTAAAAGGTCATTCCGATTGTGTCAATGCTGTTTCCATTAACCAGGATGGAAGTTTTGCTGTTTCAACGTCATGCGACCACGCGCTAAAAGTTTGGGATATTAAGATAGTAAAGCAGATCTCAGCCTTTAGCGGAGACAGCCTTTTTTGTTGTGGTGGTTTCTCTCCGGATGGTACTATTATTGTCGCGGGGGAAGCAAGTGGAAGGGTACATTTCTTACTATTTGAGAGATGAATGACTTTTTATCTAACCCTCAATTGAGGAAGACAAGGCAGAGGCAGAAGCCCTTTAGCATATGATTACCGGAAATTAGGTTCCGTTGCAAAAAATTCAAAAAAATATGTAAATCTATAAGTAATGAATTAAAATCAAAATATTCAAGGAAAATGTACTTACATTATAAAACTAAACCAAATAATTGATTAATGTATTTGACTTCATTAAAAACAGAGTAATTTATATCATTTACTTGTCCTTTTTTAATCATATTCATAGCTTCAATTCCTTTTAAAGTCTTATTAGCAGATTGAAAAGATTGAAATCCTAACATTGGATTAATGATTCGCTTTATAGATCTATGATCTTGTTCTATAATGTTATTCAAATACTTAATTTGTCTAATGCCTACGTTTTTAGGTAGTATTTTATCATTTTTCAG
>Ga0209638_1001724_pt1 | contig 13671 bp, 10 predicted proteins | sample BarGraNGADG00211_FD_184490 | JGI IMG/M metagenome (GOLD analysis project Ga0209638, IMG submission 184490) | Arctic peat soil microbial communities from Barrow, Alaska - Barrow Graham LP Ref core NGADG0002-211 (SPAdes) (version 2) | ecosystem: Environmental > Terrestrial > Soil > Wetlands > Peat... | reverse complement strand
GTGGGCGATACTGGGATCGAACCAGTGACCTCTTCCGTGTCAGGGAAGCGCGCTACCGCTGCGCCAATCGCCCGTTCGTGGTGCTCGTCGAGGTGGAGACGGGATTTGAACCCGTGTACACGGCTTTGCAGGCCGTTGCCTCGCCTCTCGGCCACTCCACCGTTGCGGTCCCAGACCTCAGCGAGCACCTTGCGGCGTTCGGTGAGGGCATGAAGCCTCCGAGCGGACAACCGGGCTCGAACCGGCGACCTCAACCTTGGCAAGGTTGCGCTCTACCAACTGAGCTATGTCCGCGGGAACGCCAGCGGTGCAACGACCCGCTGTGCGTGCGTGCAGACATTAGCCGATCCGACGGATCGGAGTCCAACTGGCTCCCTGCTGCGAATGGCACGCGGCGTCTGAGCCAGCCCCCCCGGACCCGTCCTCGGTGCGGATGCGAATGGGGACCTCGGGCAATCCAGGGCTGCGCCGCGGTCTTGTCCATCCCCTTCGTGACCTGCGCGTTGTGCGCGGGGGCGGCCCGCAGGACAGAATGAGTGATCACAAAGGCACAATCCGCGACCGCTGAAGGACCTCATGAACATCTGGCCTGGCCACCCCTATCCCTTGGGAGCCACCTTCAACGGCAGTGGAGTCAACTTCGCCCTGTTCTCCGAGGTTGCGGACAGGGTTGAGGTCTGCCTGATCGCCGACGATGGCAGTGAGACCCGGGTCGAGCTGACCGAGGTGGACGGGTATGTGTGGCACGGCTTCATCCCCGCGATCGAGCCTGGCCAACGCTATGGCTTCAGGGTTCACGGTCCGTTCGATCTCGCCAAGGGCCATCGCTGCAACCCGGCAAAGCTCTTGCTGGACCCGTACGCCAAGGCGATCGACGGCCAGATCGACGGCGACGCGTCGCTGTACTCCTACGACCTCAAGGACCCGGCAAAGCTCAACGCCACGGACTCGCTGGGTCACACGATGCTCTCCGTGGTCGTCAACCCCTTCTTCGACTGGGGTCACGACCGCCCGCCACGCCGCGAATACCACAACAGCGTCATCTACGAGGCTCACGTCAAGGGCCTGACCATGACGCACCCCGACGTTCCCGAAGCCATTCGCGGGACGTATGCCGCCATCGGTCACCACGCGATCATCGACCACCTGGTCAGCCTCGGCGTGACCGCCATCGAGCTGATGCCGGTGCACCAGTTCGTCCAGGACACGACCCTGGCCGACCAGGGCCTCGCGAACTACTGGGGCTACAACACCATCGGGTTTCTGGCGCCGCATGCGGCCTATGCGGCAACCGGATCTCGCGGCCAACAGGTCACCGAGTTCAAGTCCATGGTCAAGGCTCTGCACGAGGCGCACATCGAGGTCATCCTCGACGTGGTCTACAACCACACCGCCGAGGGCAACGAAAAGGGTCCGACCATCGCCTTCCGTGGCATCGACAACGCCGCGTACTACCGCCTTGTCGACGACGACAAGTCGCGTTACTACGACACCACGGGCACGGGCAACAGCCTGCTGATGCGCAACCCCCACGTCCTTCAGCTGATCATGGACTCGCTGCGCTACTGGGTCAGTGAGATGCACGTCGACGGGTTCCGCTTCGACCTGGCGGCAACTCTGGCCCGCCAGTTCCATGAGGTCGACCGGCTCTCGGCGTTCTTCGACATCATCCAGCAGGATCCGGTGATCTCGCAGGTCAAGCTCATCGCTGAGCCGTGGGACCTCGGCGACGGCGGCTACCAGGTCGGCAACTTCCCGCCCTTGTGGACCGAGTGGAACGGTAAGTACCGCGACACTGTGCGCGACTTCTGGCGCGGCGAGGCCGCCTCGTTGGGTGAGTTCGCCTCCCGCATCACGGGATCCAGCGACTTGTATGCACATTCGGCCAGGCGCCCGATCGCGTCGATCAACTTCGTCGTGGCCCACGACGGATTCACCCTGCGGGACCTCGTGTCCTACAACGAGAAGCACAACGAGGCCAATGGTGAGGCCAACAACGACGGCGAGAGCCACAACCGGTCCTGGAACTGCGGGGCTGAGGGCGAGAGCGACGACGTCGCCATCAACGCTTTGCGCTGGCAGCAACAGCGCAACTTCCTGACCACGCTTCTGCTCAGTGAGGGTGTCCCGATGATCGCCCACGGTGACGAGCTCGGCCGGACCCAGCACGGCAACAACAACGCTTACTGCCAGGACAACGACCTGACCTGGATCGACTGGAAGCTCACCGCGGACGAGAGCGAGCTGCTGGCGTTCACCACCGCGGTCGTCTCACTTCGCAAGGAGCACAACGTATTCCGTCGCCGTCGCTTCTTCGCCGGCGACGCCGCCCACGGCGGTAAGAGCGAGCTCGGCGACATCGAGTGGTTCTCCTCGGACGGCACGGAGATGGACGAGGACGACTGGCGCAACGGCTATGCCCGCACCCTCATGGTCTTCCTCAACGGCCAGGCCATCCCCGAGCCGGATCCACACGGACAGCGCACCATCGACACCGATTTCCTGCTGTTGTTCAACGCCCACAGCGCGCCCGTCGACTTCACCCTGCCGCCCACGCAGTACGGCACCACATGGAAGATCCGTCTGGACACCACCATGGCCGAACCCGGGAGCGCCGCTCAGAAGGACTGGCCGGCCGCGACCACGCACGCCGTCGCCGGCCGATCCATCGTCGTGCTTGAGGCAGTCCCTGCGACCAAGGCCTGACCGGGAGGCCTACGTCGCGGACAACCGACGTTTCTCCGCTTCGACATCAAAGGTCGCGGCCGGCCACTGCGGCGCCATGGCGCGCAGATGCTCGACCATCAGCTGCTGGACGGCCAGTCGGGCGTACCACTTGCGATCCGCCGGAACGACAAACCAGGGAGCACTTTCGGTCGAGCTCTTCTCGATCGCCGCCTGGTACGCCTCCTGGTATGCCGGCCACCACTCGCGCTCGTCCACGTCGGCCGGGTTGTACTTCCAGTGCTTGTTGGGTCGCTCGAGCCGGGCCGCCAGGCGAGCCTTCTGCTCGTCGCGGGAGATGTGCAGCATGACCTTGACGATGGTGGTGCCGGCCTGGGTCACGGCTTGTTCGAACGTGTTGATCTGGCCGTAACGACGCGCCCATGTCGCGGGCGGGACGAGGTTGTGGACCCGTGCGATGAGGACGTCCTCATAGTGCGAGCGATCGAAGACCCCGATCTGCCCCGGTCGCGGCAAGGCCTTGCGGATACGCCAGAGGAAGGGGTGCTCTCGCTCGTCCTTGGTCGGCGCTTTGAAGGCGGTGTAGCTAACACCTTGAGGGTCAACCGAGCCCACGACATGGCGCATGATGCCGCCCTTGCCCGACGTGTCCATCCCCTGCACCACGAGCAGTACGGCCGCTGTCCCGCCAGCTGTTGACTCGGCATACAGCTGCTCTTGCAGGTCACCGAGCTCCGGAACCGTTGAAGCCATGAGCGCCGTCCCGGCGGCCTTGTCCCCGGCGTACGCCGGCGTGGAACGCGGGTCTCGCTCTGACAGGACAAATCCGGGGCCCGCCATCAGTGCTCGTGTGAACGAACCAGATCCGGCGGCGTTCCCGGACGTGCTCCCCGTCTTCTTGCTGCTCTTGGCCATGTGCACGATCGTCGCATACGGCGTCCCGTACGCGACCTCATGAGGCCGAAGCCGTGTCTCGATGGAAAGATGGCGGTCATGCGCGTGCTCCTCTCCCTCGACGACCTCGGCCGCTGGTCCCCCGGCCATGAAGGGGAAATGGATCCAGAGGCGCTGGCACTTGCTTACGCCTACCCCAAGCTTCCCCCGGCACAGACCTGGGTCAGGGCCAACTTCGTCTCGACGCTGGACGGGGCTGCAGCCGGCGACAACGGGCGCTCCGACTCCATCAACACCGGCGCCGACCGCGACGTCTTCGGGCTCTTGCGGGCGTTGTCCGACGTGATCCTCGTCGGTGCGGGAACGGCACGTAGCGAGGGGTATCGGCGAGCCACCGTCCACGCCCCCTGGCTGGACATTCGTGAAGGTCGACCGCCCCATCCCACGCTGGCGATCGTCAGTCGTTCGGGTGACATCCCGCCCTCGTTGAGCCAGCCCAGAGAGGACTCCGGCGAGGTCCTGCTCATCACCTGCGAGCATGCGGGCGCTGACACGATCGATCTCGCCCGGAGCACGCTGGGCGAGGACAACGTCATCGTCCAAGGAGGCGCGAACGTTGACCTGGCCGCTGCAGTGGACTCCCTGGCTCTTCGAGGAATGCGCCGCATCCTGTGCGAGGGCGGTCCTCATCTCATGCGTGACCTGACCGCGTCGGGACGGCTCGACGAGCTCTGTCTGACCCTCGCGCCGACCCTCATCGCCGGGGACCACACGCGCATCACAGCCGGAGCCTCGGTGGCCGCGGACTTCCTGCCCCGCCTGCTGATCGAGTCGGAGGGCACGCTCCTCGGGCGATGGTCCCGGCCCTGAGAGACGGCTCGGTCGCCGCGGTCAGACAGGCCGCGTGTATTCCGTGAGGAAGCCTCGCACGACGGCATCCCATCGCTCGGGGTCGACATTCCATTCCTGGGTATGCCGTGCCTCCCGCCAGGGCTCGAACCGGACCAGATCAGGGCGCTTGGCCGCCAACGCGATCGAGGGTCCAACGGGGACGAACTCATCGTCAAGGGAGTGGATGAGCAGAGTTGCGTGCGTGAGCTCGTCCGCTCGGTTCTCCCAGTTGGTCAGGGCCACGTCGATCGGCTCGTGCACGCCGACGAGCCGGCGCGCCCATCGGCGGCCGATCAGTGAACGGCTCAGCCTTCCGATCGGGCCCGGGATCCTGTTCATCGCACCGTGGTGACGCAGCACGTCGGACCAGTCGATCACCGGCGCATCCAGGATCACGGCACTGACACGATCCGAGAGCCACGAACGGTCCAGGGTCTGCAGGATGATGGCGCCACCCATGGAGTACCCGAACAGAACGACCTCCCGTGCACCCGCATCGACGGCGTACAGGAGTGCCGCCTCGAGGTCTCGCCACTCGGAAAGACCCAGGCTGTATCGGCCGTCTGAACTTGACGGAGCACCGATGTCGTTGCGGTAGCTCGGAATCAGGGCGGTGAAGCCGAGGTCGTGAAGCACCGGTATCGCCCGCAGACACTCCTCCCGCTGCGCTCCTCTGCCATGAACAAGAATCGCCCAACGATCCGCTGCACCGATCGCTGGTGGAATCACCCAGGCCGCGAGCTCCCCGATCTCGGAGGTGATCTGCACATCACGGAACGGCAGCCCCAAGGCGTCTTTGGGATCACCGGCGAAGTAGTACTGGTTCCAGCGAGCGGGGCCGACGCACAGCTCGCCGCCGTCAACGCCCTCGATCACCCGTCGGACGCGACCGGCCGCCTCGTCAACGTCGACAACGCCACCCAACCTGGCGTGCCCCTTACCACCATCGAGCCAGAGCCCGTAGCGGCCGGGCTGTCGCGACGCCGGTGTGAGCCCAAGGGTCAGACTCTCGTCCTCGATCACGAGGATCTCCGTGTCATCGGGCCGAAGCCGGTCCGGGGTCAGCACCTTCCGCGCGAAGTACGTTGCAGCAGCGACGGTTCCGACGGCGGATGCGGCTGTCGCCGCGACGCCTGCTGCGGCGCCCACGACCAGGCTCTTTCGGGCAACCTGCTGATTCGATGGCACCCGAGCATGGTCGCAGGTCCACAATGCATTCGTGGACCTGCCCATCAAGCTGCCGGTGTCCCCCATGCTGGCCAAGGCCGTCAGTGATGTGCCCGCGCCCGACTCCGTCGCGGGAGGCCTCTCCTATGAGCCGAAATGGGACGGTTTCCGTTGCATCGTCCTGCGCGACGGTGACGAGGTGGAGCTGGCAAGCCGCGGTTCCAAACCGCTGACCCGATACTTCCCGGAAGTGGTCGAGGCGGTCCGTCTCCATCTGCCCCCGCGATGCGCCATCGACGCCGAGCTGGTTGTCCGCGCGGGCCTGCCCGGCGGACAACGACTCGACTGGCCGAGCCTGACCCAACGCATCCATCCGGCAGACTCTCGGGTCCGGCGGCTCGCAAAGGAGACGCCCGCAGAGCTGATCTGTTTCGACATTCTTGCCCTCGGCGACCAGGACCTGACTGGTATGCCGTTCGGTGACCGCCGCAAGCGCCTCGAGTCCACCCTCTCGGGCCTTCCGGCCGATGCACCGGTCCACCTGACCAGGACCACGACCGACGTCGACACGGCCAGGGAATGGTTCGAGCGGTTCGAGGGCGCCGGCCTGGACGGCGTCGTCGCCAAGCCCCTGGCAGCCCCCTACCAACAGGGCAAACGCGCCATGCTCAAGATCAAACACTCCAGGACCGCCGAGGCGGTTGTCCTGGGCTATCGGGTGCACAAGTCCGGCGCCGGTGTTGGCTCACTTCTGCTTGGTCTGTACAACGAGGACGGCGCCCTCTACCCCGTGGGTGGCGTCTCGGCATTCACCGACACCCGGCGCCTCGAGCTCGTCGATGAGCTCGCGCCGCTGGTCGTGACCGACGCTCAGGGGGATCCGGTGAAGGGCGCGACGGACCGCTCCCGCTTCAGCAGCAACAAGGACGTGAGCTTCGTCAAGCTGCGCCCCGAGCGGGTGGTCGAGGTGAAGTTCGACCAGATGGAGGGGCCACGCTTTCGTCACACCGTCACACTGCTGCGCTGGCGCCCCGATCGCGACCCCGAGTCCTGTGCTGCCTCTCAGGTCGATCGACCCATCGCCTACGACCTGGACGCCGTGTTCGCCAGGGAGGGCAGCCCCTGACAAGCCTCCGCTCCCCTGACGCCACCTCTGCCGGAAGCCACGGAACGCAGGCCTTGACCAGTTCCTTAACCGGACCAATCGGATTTGTCCCACTTTTTCGCCTATCGTCAGACTCCTCGTCACCAACAAACGTGACCCGATGCTCAAGCGTTCGTCCCACACGGAAGCAGGTTCGTTCATGCGCCATCGCACCCTTCTCACGGTTGCCGCCGCAACCCTCGCCGGCCTCACCTCAATGGTCGGCACCACCAGTGCCGGCGCCTCCCCCGCCCAGACCGGGCAGCTGCACTCGGCAAAGGTCTGCAGCGCACCGGCTGCTGGCTTCGCCGCCTGTATGTCGGTCGTGCGCACCGACGCGGCCGGCAAGCCCCTTGCGACCGCCACCCCCAACGGCCTGGGGCCGGCGAGCATCCAGTCCGCCTACAAGCTCGCCAGCCTGACGTCCTCAGGTCGCACCGTCGCCATCGTCGACGCCTACAACGACCCAACCGCCGAGGCCGACCTGGCGACGTACCGCGCCCAGTTCGGGCTACCTGCCTGCACGACCGCAAACGGCTGCTTCCGCAAGATGGACCAGCGGGGCGGGACGTCGTACCCGGCCAAGAACGGCGGCTGGGCGCAGGAGATCTCGCTCGACCTGGACATGGTCTCCGCAACGTGCCCCGACTGCCACATCTTGCTGGTTGAAGCCGACAGCGCGTCGTTCGCGAACCTCGGCACCGCTGTCAACCAGGCCGCCAAGACCGCTGGCGTCGTTGCCATCTCCAACAGCTACGGCGGTGGAGACGCCGCTGACACCACGTACGGCTCGTACTACAACCACCCCGGCATCGCCGTCACCGCGTCCACCGGTGACAGCGGGTACGTGGGCGGTTCCTACCCGGCCTCGTCGTCCTACGTCACCGCCGTCGGGGGCACCAGCCTCAGGACGGCCGCCAACACCCGCGGCTGGACCGAGGCGGTCTGGTCGGGCGCCGGCTCCGGCTGCTCCATCTACAACGCGGCTCTGTCTGCCGCAGCCTCCGCCAACACCGGCTGCGCCAAGCGCGCGATGGCGGACGTCTCCGCTGTGGCCGATCCGAACACAGGTGTGGCCGTGTACGACTCGACCGCGTACCGGGGCTCGTCGGGGTGGATGGTCTTCGGTGGGACCAGCGCCTCAGCTCCGATCATCGGCTCGGTGTACGCCCTCTCCGGCAACACGACCGGCTACGCGAACGCCCTGCCGTACTCGCACACCTCAGCCCTCTTCGACGTCACCTCCGGATCGAACGGCACCTGCCCGACGAGCCAGTGGTGCACCGCCCGCATCGGCTGGGACGGACCGTCCGGGCTGGGCACGCCCAACGGCGTGGGCGCATTCTGATCTCACGCTGACACCAACGAAGGCCGATCGCTCTGGGGCGATCGGCCTTCGCGTTGTCGAGCGCTCAGTCCTTCCTGGCCCGGCTCGGCTGCACCCTCGGCGGCTCGCCCGGCATCTTTGGGTAGTCGGGAGGGAAGGGCATCTCCCCCAGCCCTCGTTCTGCAAGGTCCTTGTCCCACAAGGCAATTGCCGCTGATACCTTGCCCTCCACGGTGTTGATCCCGGACCATGCATCGCCCTCGGCGGCCAGCATCGCGGGCACGGTTCGCACGGTGAAATCGCCTGGCTTCACCTCGCGGAGGCGCTCCCACGGAACGGGCATCGACACCGGCGCTCCGGGCAGCGGCCGCGGGCTGTAGGCCGAGGCGATCGTGCGGTCACGGTTGGCCTGGTTGAAGTCCACGAAGACCTTCTCGCCGCGCTCTTCCTTCCACCACGACGTAGTGACCAGCTCCGGCATACGACGTTCCAGCTCGCGTCCGATACCGATGACCCCGTGTCGTACGTCCAGGAACTCGTGGGTACGCGCGATCCGCACATAGACGTGCACGCCGCGGTTGCCCGAGGTCTTGACCCACGGGATGTAGCCAAGCTCCTCGAGCAGGATCTTCAGGCCGAATGCCCCCTCGACCGCGTCACGGAAAGAGCGTCCGGGCTGGGGGTCGAGATCGATGCGCATCTCGTCGGGGTTGTCGTTGTCGTCGCTACGCACCGGCCACGGGTGAAAGGTGACCGTGTTCATCTGTACGGCCCACACCGCCGTCGCGATCTCGTCGATGACCAGCTGCGGGTGTCTTCGGCCCGAGGGGTAGGTGCACATCACCGAGCGTGCCCACGCCGGAACCCCTTTGGGCGGATTCTTGGAGAAGAACTCCTCGCCCTCCACCCCGTCCGGAAAGCGTTGCAGTGTCACCGGGCGATCCCCCACCGCGTGCATGAGCCCGCCCTCGACCGACGCGACGTAGTTGGCCAGGTCCCACTTCGTGATACCCGCGTCTCGCCACATGACCCGATCTGGACTGGAGACCCGCACGTCGCGGACGGTGCCATCAGGGGCGGCAACCTGCAGGATCTTCGCGATGCTCGCCATGGGCTGAGCCTAGTCACCGGTCGAACAGGTTCGGTTTGGTCAAGGGTTGGTATGCGTTGGTATGGGTCGGTACGTATGCGTCCCTAACGACTCAAAGGGGGCATACGGTCGGCGGGGGTCACGGACCCCGTCACCTCACGTGTTTCATGAAAGGCAGTCCATGTCGGCTCTCAGCCCCCGAATGTGCGCGGCGGTAATCGCACCCCTACTCGCCGTGAGCGGTGCGCTGCTCGGCGCCTCCCCGGCGCAGGCGGTCTCCGCCAACGTCGTGATCTCCGAGGTCTATGGCGGCGGTGGCAACAGCGGCGCCACCTGGAAGAACGACTTCGTCGAGCTCTACAACCGCTCGGACGCCGCCGTGGACGTCTCCGGCTGGGTCGTCCAGTACTACTCCGCGCTCGGCACGGTGCCGGCTGGTGGCACAGCCACCCTGACCGGCTCCGTGGCACCTAAGCACACCTACCTCGTGCAGATGGCCAGCGGCACCGGCACTGCTACGCCGCTGCCCACGCCGGACGCGACCGGCAGCGCAGCGATGAGCGCGGCCAGCGGGCGCGTGGACCTGCTCAACGTGGACACCACCGTCGTCGACCGGGTCGGGTACGGCACCGCGCTCACCTTCGAGGGCAGCCCTGCCCCGGGCCTCAGCAACACGACCTCGGCGACCCGCAACGCCCCCTGCGTCGACACCGACGTCAACGCCACGGACTTCCGCGCCACCGAGCCGACGCCTGAGAACAGCACGGTCGACAAGCCGGGCTGTGCCGTCCCCCCGCCCGTCGACGACCCCGAGACGATCGCGCAGATCCAGGGCACGAGCCACGTCTCGCCGTACAAGGGCAAACTGGTCAACGGCGTTCTGGGAGTCGTGACCGCGGTCGGTCCCAACGGGTACTGGATCCAGAGCACCACCCCTGACGACGGAAACATCGCCACCAGCGAGGGTTTGTTCATCTATACCAACAAGGCTGTCATCACCGTCGCCGTCGGCGACGACGTGAGCGTGGATGGCTCGATCTCCGAGTACCGTCCCGGCGGCGGCACGAACCTGACCACGACCGAGCTGACCGGCCCGAAGGTCACCGTCATCTCGTTTGGCAACTCGCTGCCTGCACCGGTGGTCATCGGCGTCGACCGCATTGCGCCGCAACAGGTCATTGAGGACGGAAATCCCCTCAACGTCGAGTACACCCGGGCGCTCTTCCGCCCCAACACCGATGCCATCGACTTCTACGAGTCGCTCGAGGGCATGCGGGTGGCCGTCCGAAACGCCAAGGTCGTCGGCGCCACCAAGTCATTCGGCGAGATGACCGTTGTCCCCGGTCAGAATGTCAACGCCATCAATACCCCCCGTGGCGGAGTCCTCTACTCGGGCTACAACCACCCCAACGCCATGCGGATTCAGCTCGACGATGGGCTTGTTCCGCTCGGCGCGATGCCGCAGGCCGATGTCGGCGACTCGATCGCAGGCGACACGGTCGGCATCATGGACTACACGTTCAACAACCCCAAGCTGGAGGTGACGGCGACACCGTCCCTGACACTCGGCGGACTCCAGCGTGAGATCACCAAGGCCCAGTCCAACAACCAGCTGGCCATCTCGACCTTCAACGTCGAGAACCTCGCGCCTGGTGACCCGCAGGTCAAGTTCGACCGCCTTGCCGGTCAGGTCGTCACGAACCTGCAGAGCCCGGACATCCTTGGGCTGGAAGAGATCCAGGACAACAGCGGCGCGGCCCAGGACGGCACCGTCGACTCCACCCGGACCACCGACAAGCTCATCGCCGCCATCACGGCCGCGGGCGGTCCCGCCTACAGTGCGCGCTGGGTCAACCCCCAGGACCTCACTGACGGCGGTGCGCCCGGAGGCAACATCCGCCAGGTCTTCTTCTACCGTGCTGACCGCGGGGTCGGGTTCGTGGACGCTCCTGCAGGCGAGGCGACCACAGCCGAGAGCCTGACGATGATCGACGGCAAGCCGCACCTGGCCCTCAACCCGGGACGGATCACGCCCACAAACGTGGCGTGGGCGGACTCCCGCAAGCCCCTGGCTGCCGAGTTCACCTTCCGTGACAAGACCATCTTCGTCATCGCCAACCACTTCGCCTCCAAGGGCGGCGACGACCCGCTGTTCGGCGAGTGGCAACAGCCGCTGCGCTCCTCGGAGGTCCAACGACACCTGCAGGCCCAGCAGATCCGGTCATTCTCCGACCAGCTCCTGGCAGCAGATCCTGGGGCAAACATCGTGGTGCTGGGTGACATCAACGACTTCGAGTTCTCCCAGACGATCGACCTCATGCTCGGCTCCGGTCCCCAGGCTCTGGTCGACCTGCCGCGCACGTTGCCGGTCAACGAGCGATACTCCTACGTCTTCGAGGGCAACAGCCAGGTGCTCGACCAGATTCTGATCAGCAAGGCGCTGACGATCGCCCCTCCGGGCGCGAAATACCCGTCGTTCGAGTACGACATCGTGCATACCAACTCAGAGTTCCACGACCAGGACTCCGACCACGATCCTCAGGTGGTGCGACTGGCCATCCGTGGCGGCATCGGCTGATCCTGGCTGCGATACGCCCGACGGGTGGCGGGACCCCCCGCGAGCTCCCGAGACGCCGATAGCGAACCAACCTCACAGCATCATCTCGGCTTGACGACAGCACGGCCCCGGTGGGAACGTCCGCCGGGGCCGTGCTGTTGTGTAGGTCGTGAAGTGGTTTTCAGCCCTGCGTAGGAGGACCCCGATGAATGACGGCCGCACCTATCCCCTGAGCAAGACCGAAGAACAATGGCGTCACGAGCTCAGCGCCGCTGAGTATGACGTGCTTCGCCGGGCCGGCACCGAGCCGCCGGGGGTCGGCGAGTACACCGATACCAAGACCCAGGGCGTCTACTCGTGCCGCGCGTGCGGTACGGAGCTGTTCCGTAGCGACACCAAGTTCGACAGCCACTGCGGCTGGCCGTCCTTCTACGCACCTCTCGCGGAGGACCGCGTCGAGTACATCGACGACCTCAGCACCGGCTCGAAACGGGTCGAGGTCCGTTGTGCCAGCTGTGGATCCCACCTGGGTCACGTTTTCGAGGGCGAGGGGTACGACGTCCCGACGGACCAGAGGTACTGCATCAACAGCATCAGCCTGCGACTGGAGCCAGCCCCGAAGTAGCCAGTCGTGTCCGGCCGTGTCCCGCCCTCAGGAGGTTGAAACCAGTGACGACCCCAGATGTCAGCGCCTTCCGCGATGACCCGCCCCGGGTCGCCGACGAGCGCACGATGTACCAGTCGTGGCTGGACTTCCATCGTGGAACTCTCGTGTGGAAGTGCGCCGGCCTGACCGACGCCCAGCTCAAGACAGCCTCTGCCAGTCCGTCAACGCTGACCCTGCTCGGTCTGCTTCGGCACATGAGCGAGGTGGAGCGGGCGTGGTTCCGCAGAAGGGCCGCCGGGATCTCGCTGCCGGATCTGTACTGCACCAATGAGGACACCGACGGTGACTTTGACAACGTCGCGGACGCCGATGTCGAGCAGGACCTGGCGACGTTCAGAGCCGAGTGTCTGGCGGCCGACGATGCCGTCCGCGGGATGGGTCTCGAGGACACCTTCACCGGGCGGAACGGCCCCATCTCGTTGCGGTGGGCCTACGTCCACATGATCGAGGAGTACGCAAGGCACAACGGCCACGCCGACCTGCTCCGCGAGCGCATCGACGGAGCCACGGGAGACTGAACCGGATCCGGTCGATCAGGGCAGGGAGTCGACCAGGGCCGCAATGGAGACCCTGGGGCCGGTGTAGAAGGGCACCTCCTCGCGCACGTGGCGCCGGGTCTCCGAGCCACGCAGGTGTCGCATGAGGTCGACGATGCGGGTCAGGTCGTCGGCCTCGAACGCCAGGATCCACTCATAGTCGCCCAGAGCGAAGGACGCGATGGTGTTCGCGCGGACATCGGGATAGTCGCGCGCCATCTGTCCGTGTTCTGACAGGAGGGCACGGCGCTCGTCGTCCTCGAGGAGGTACCACTCGTAGGAACGAACGAACGGGTAGACGGAGATGAAGTCCAGGGGGCGCTCGTCGGCCATGAACGCCGGTATGTGTCCCTTGTTGAACTCAGCCGGTCTGTGGAGGGCGGCAACCGACCACACCGACTCGAGGTGCGCGCCGAGCTCGGTGCGCAGGAGCCGGTGGTAGGCCGACTGCACGGCCCGGATGTCCTCGGCATGCCACCAGATCATGAAGTCTGCGTCGGCCCGCAGCCCGGCAACGTCATAGACCCCGCGCACGACGACACCCTGCCCGGCGATATCGGCAAACAGGGTCTCAACCTCGGCGGCGACCGTGGCGCGATCCGCGGACAAGGGAGTCGTGACCTTGAATACCGACCACATCGCATAGCGGATGCTGTCGTTGATCTCCCGGATCTGGCCGGCAGAGGGCTTGGGGTTCATGCCCTCATTCTGCG